>Ga0208156_1000316_pt1 | contig 20558 bp, 42 predicted proteins | sample 1_EtaG_FD_184073 | JGI IMG/M metagenome (GOLD analysis project Ga0208156, IMG submission 184073) | Marine viral communities from the Subarctic Pacific Ocean - 1_ETSP_OMZ_AT15124 metaG (SPAdes) (version 2) | ecosystem: Environmental > Aquatic > Marine > Oceanic | place: Pacific Ocean | collected...
GATCCCCAAACAGATATAGAGAAAACAAGGCCCCGTCAAATCTTAGGTCTAATTACCAAGATGTAATTGCTGGAATGAGAAGTGGTAAATATCTTAGTGGTAAGGAGTGGGCAGATTTAAAATTTGAAAAAGAACTTCTTCAAATCTATAGAGAGAAAATTAAAAATGGGTAGCCGATGACAGAGCGGTGTCTTACCTTAGTCGGAAATACTCTGTCAAGAATTAAAAAATAGGAGTTAATAAAATGAGTAAATGGTTTGACAGTAAAGAAGATCTAATAGATGCTCTACAATCAGTAGCTTATCAATTAGATAGTGCTTGTGATGGTGTTAGTACATTAGAACTTTTAAATGCTGCTCGTGATGATTTGTATATGGTTATTGATCATATAGAAGAAGAGGTAGAAGAAGAGAAGAAACTAGATATGGAATCTATCATAAGACGGAATAGTGATAAACATAATAAAGAAGATTAATACTTTCTTTATTGGTATTATGATTACCCTACTTAAATCTGTACTCGAGGTTTTTAATTGGTATGACGACATTAAGGATAGTGTTGAATGGTCAGAAGAATGGAGAGACTATAAAACGAAATGAAAGAAACACTAGTATATAAAGAATTGTCGTCGCAACGTAAAGGTTGGGCTAATATAGGTGATTGGGATACACATTATAAATTACAGGATGCTTGTGATAAGTTAAATACTCTTAGACACTATATAATACATAAACCTAAAAATTATGAAACTGGACATTTATCTATGGTTGAAGATTGGATAGATAATATTGTAGAACGTGGATTATATCCACATAGAGATACATTACTTATAGCTAACAAGTTATGGAAGTCATATCAGTGATAATTAATACTGATAAAGATAAATCAATTATGTTACGGAAGCTTATGAAACTAAAAGATCGTATTGAAACCTTCGGTCATAAGTATGGTTTCGAAAATATAGATAACTACACAGAACGAAGACGTAAAAATGGTGTAGTTGGTTGGAGAGTATCGGATTGGGAGTTTGTAGATAATATGCATAACACTATATATAATGACCACGACTTTGGTTATGATGGTGATTTACTAAAACGACTAAATAAGATGTGGAAGAAGTACCATATAAAGGAAGATGAAGTAGGTACGGTAATGATAGTAAAGAAAACTGACTTGATAGTTAAACTTGTAGAAATACTTCATTTCCCTACACGATATAAATGTAATGACGGAAATATTTATGCAACATATGAAGTAGATATTAAATGGGGAGATGAGAATGAATAATGTAATAATACTAACGACAGCTCTATTAATTATGGTGGGATTTCTTTATTGGTTATTGTTTGGTGGTGATGAGGACTAGCGAATGAATTATAGTAAATATTTTTACAGAATTGAATTACTACGTAATACTTTTATAAAATATGTTAAGAAAAATTCTTTATATAGTCATTGGACAGATGAATTAGAAGTTGATTTTGAATGGATAGATACTATATATAATAGAATGCGTACTTACAAATACGATTTGATTCCAGTAGAGATGAAACGTTGTAATAAACTATATAGGAAGTATAATGCCAAATAGAAAAGCTAAAAGAAGAAAAGATGAACGACGAGAGAAGGATAAGTATTTAAGTAGACACGGTAGAACTCCAGCACAAATTAAAAGAAAAAAAGCTCGTGCTGAAGAGAAATTAAACAGAATTCCGTAATGGAATAAGGAGATTAAATATGTGGGCTTATTATCTACATTGGGTTGTAATTATATTAATAACATCTGCAGATTATTTTAATAAATTAGAACCTGTAGTAAACGCATTTGAAACAAAAATTGGATTGATGGAATATGAAAACGCTGATAGTACTGATATAGTATTACCAGACACTATTAGTATTCCACCTTACTATAGAGACCCAACTGGTGTTTCTATTGACACTTCTATAGTGGAGAGATACGATGAAGATAACAATACAGACAGTAAAGAGGAAAATAAAATTTGAACTGTCAGCTATAATTTTTATTCTACTTGTTGTATTAAAGTATACAGTAATATTTACTTTGATGTTATGGACTTGGAATAGTATAATGCAAAGTATGTTAAAAGAAGTATTTAAAATTGGGATGATGGTATAATGACACATAGATATTGTAATATAGGTGGAAAGAAACATGAAAATAATTTACGTTGATATAGATGGTACAATATGTGAAGATACAAAAGGATTTTATTGGAAAGCTAATCCGAGATATGACCAGATTGATAAAATAAATAAGTTATATGAAGAAGGTAGTACTATTATTTATCATACAGCACGTGGTACTATATCAAAAATAGATTGGACAGAACTTACAAAACAACAACTTAAAGATTGGGGCTGTCGTTATCACGAACTTAGAATGAATAAACCAGACTATACTTTGTGGGTAGACGATAAGAGTAAAAGAATAGAAGAACTATAATGATAGTTTTATTTCCTAAACTATCTAATGGAAATATTCTTTGGATATGTGAATACTGTGGAGAAAAATGTGAAGTTTGTACAGACACAAGAAGAGTGTGGTTATATTGTAAATGTGGTAAGTTCGGTCCAGAATGTAATAAGGACTATTATACTAAAGGAAACTATTTTACAAAATGAATAATCAAAAGTTTGGAAATGCATTTGCACTATTTTTGTTCTTGTTTTTAATATGGACAATAATAGCCTTCTTTTTACAAATAAATTAATTTTTTAATAAAATACTAACTATATATATATGAGGTTGTTGTATAAAATATATAATCCAGGACAATTAAATGAAAAGGAAACAACATAGTCATAAACAACTATGGTATAGGTTTGATGATAATTCTAAATTGTGGAAGTTGAATGATAGCTATTATTTACAAGAAGTTAAGAGTCATACATTAAAGCAGGTTAGAGCTCTTGATACAAAAATATTAGGTAGAGTTAGCTTTGAACTTAATGATGAGAAAATAGTTAAGAAGTGTGTGGGGACTTTAGATACATGAAAGAATCGTTAAAGAAAAAGTTAATATCTATTTTTGATTGGGATAGGAATAAAAAAATAGATTGGTATGAAGTATTCCTACCGATACCTGATATAAATAGAAATAAGAAAATTGATTGGTGGGAAGTTTTTACAGGTATAATGATAATGGTAATATTTTGGGGACTTTTAATAGGTGGTGCTATTTTACTAAACACTATATCAAAATGAATAAAGATAAATTGATAGGTTATATAGCTATGGGTATGTTATTCACTTTACTCTTAATAGCAGATATAATAATTACAATAGATAAGTTTTTTAAATGAATAAATTAATGATGTGTGTAATGTGGTTGTCGTTAGGTAATATACTTGCTTTTTTTCAACTACAAGGACAGTTTATGGATAAACTTCCCGAGTGGGTTAAATCTCCTTTGTTTGTATTTGCAGTTGGAGCTCCAGTAGGTATAATGTTTTGGATTGCAACACGATTATCGTATGAACATTTTGGATTCTTTTGGAATATAAGATTAATGGGATTTGGTTTGGGTACGATTATATTTGGTATATTAACTTGGTCAGTTCTACATCAAGCTCCAACACTAAAAACAATTATATGTCTTTTATTAGCAGCAGCTATTGTTCTAATTCAAATAACTAATGTAGCAGAGTAACTATGAATTACAATGAAGATGATAGAGCACAGCGACTGTGTGATATATTTGAAACGGAAACAAAAGGTCAAGTAAATATATCCTATATCAATACTACTGAACATATAGTTGCTTGGCATAGACATTTTAAACAAACTGATTATTGGGTGTGTTTGAAGGGGTCAATGAAAGTTGGATTGGGTTATACTGTTCCGGCGGGAAATTCAAATGAAGTTAATGTGAAATTTGAATATCTATCAGATAAAAATTTCCGAGTGTTAGAAATACCACCAGGAGTTTGGCACGGATATAAGGCATTAGAACCAGGAACTATTTTAATGTATTATGTAACAGAAAAATATGATCCAGAAGATGAGATACGAAAGAAGGTAGGAGATTTTGGAGAAGAATGGGGGATTGTAAATAAATGAAACAGTTAACAGCAAATAGAGTACCACCTGGAGATAGGTGGTCTTTAGTAGGCGATGAAGAAGGTGATAAGATAGTATTTGATAATCTTACAGATTGCTTAAATAGAATATTCGTGGTACATAATGCGACACAATTTTTTATTGATGCTAAAAAAGGTCAAATACACATAGAAGATGGTGTAGAAGAACCAGTACCTATAAAGAAATATTCCTTATATGGTGATGAATATTGATTTGATCTATAGATCTATCTATCTACCTCGCCTTCTACCAGGAATAACTAGTGGGTTTACTGAAAAAAATGAAGAAAAATGTTGTATATAACCACTCGGACAATATGATTATGGTACAATCGAGTGGAAACAGAATAGTAATTATATGTAATAGTGAAGAACAATTAGAAAAGGTACAAGATAGGTTCTATAAATCAGGAAATAACTTGATAGATTACGAGGAGTGGGATGAGGGTGATGATAAAAGGTATATAGTATCATTCGAAGTATCCACAGAAAACAAGCCAATCTATAATTAAGCCTTGACTTTTACATTTTTTTGTCGTAAGATCAGTAATAATGACAGAAAATGTACTCAGAAAAACGAAAAAAACACTCAAAAACGCAAAAAAAATCAAAAAAAGTGAAAAAAAGCCTTGACACGTATAGTGTTTATGTTGTATATTAGGGTATCAGATGAGTAAGAAAGAGAAAGTTTTGAGGAATTTTAACCCAATGGCTCTCAGAGATAAGTATTCTGTAGAAGCCGTTAATAGGAGAGTGTTGAATAAAAGTAACAATTTTTCCTCATTTTGGTTAGATGATGGTTGGGATACCTCTGGTTCTATCTTTGATGATGTAGAGGAAAAACCAAAAACAGATTTAATAGCGTTAGCCTCTTATAGGAGAGCCATCGCTAACTTTGTTAATATTGTAACTAAGAAAGATATTCCAGTAACTTTTAAGAGTGCTGGTGATTCTTATACTGATGGTAATAAGGTTGTTATTTCATCTAAGTTAGATGATAAATTATTTGACAGTTCGGTAGGGTTAGCCCTTCACGAAGGTTCTCACATTATACTTTCAGATTTTGATTTTCTTAAACAACTTGATATAAATATTCCACAAGAATATTATGATAGGTCTGAATTAAAGGGATTTTCTAAACTGGAAATTGTTGGTTATGTCAAGAATCTTTTAAACTATGTTGAAGATAGGAGAATTGACCATTATATTTTTACTACTTCTCCTGGATACAAAGGTTATTATCATTCAATGTATAAGAAGTATTTTCATTCTAAAATTATTGATAAGGCTTTGAAATCCACTGAGTATACTGATGAAACTATTGATTCTTATTTCTTTAGGATTAGTAATCTTACAAACGCCAATACTGATTTGGATGCTTTGAATGGACTAAGAGAAATTTGGAAAGTTTTAGATTTAAGAGGTATAGGAAAACTGAATTCATCTGAAGAAGTTTTTGAAATAGCTTTAAAAATTTATGATATTGTTTTGAATAATATTCCTGATGGAATTGAAAAAGTTGATCCCGATACGGGTGAAATTACTTATGAAAAAGCAGACGGTACAGAATCAACTGAATCATCTGAAATGGGTGGAGATGGTGACAGTTCTGGTTCAGAAACTATGTCTGATGAAGAATTTGATTCTTTACTTGATGGTTTAGAAAATAATGAAATTGGAAGTGGTAATGTTGAGGGTGGTTCAATTATTGATTTACCTATGACTGGTGATACTGTTAGTGGTACTACTGAAGAGAAGTCGGTTCAGAAAGTTGAGTTGAGTGAGGTTCAGAAGAAACAACTTGAAAGCGCCATCAAGAAACAGAAGAAGTTTATGGATGGTGAGATTTCTAAAAAGAATGTAACTAAAAAAGACAAAGTAAGTTTGGAAGCTGTTGAAGAAGCTGGAATGGAATATAAAGAAGTTGGTCAAGATTTAAAAAATTATGAAGGTAAATCAACTCCAACTAAAGTAATTGTTGTTAAAAACTTCAGTAAAAAATTAATTAAATCTGAAACACTTCGGATGGCTTGTAAACATAACGGTGAAATGTATGACTCAACGTATGGTGGAAATCCAGATACTTATGTTGAAGATGGTATTAGGTTGGGAACTATGCTCGGAAGAAAACTTCAGATTAGAAGTGAAACAAGAGAAACTAAATATACTCGGAAACTTAAAGGTAGAATTGATAAAAGATTAATTGCTGAGTTAGGTTTTGATAATGAAAATGTTTTCAGTCAGACTTTTATGGATAGTTATCCCGACGCTTTCCTTCACATTTCAGTTGACGCTAGTGGTTCTATGAGTGGAGATAAGTGGGATAAAACAATGACTTCTGTGGTAGCGATGGCTAAAGCGATTGATATGATTACTAATGTAGATTTAGTAATTTCTTTTAGAAGTACTCATAATAGTAGAAATTCTAGAAGGAGAAATCAACAGTATCCTTTGATTTTGATAGCTTATGATTCGAGAAAAGATTCATTTAATAAAGTCAAAACTTTGTTTAAATATATTAATGTCGCTGGAACTACACCAGAGGGGCTGTGTTATGAAGCTATTATGAATGATATGATACCTACTAGTAAAGATAGGGAATCATACTTTTTGAATTTTTCAGATGGTATGCCGATGTTTGATAATAGTGATGTAAGTTATCATTATGATCAGGCTACGAATCACACCAAAAAAATGGTAGATGAAATTAAAACTAAAGGTATCAAAGTTCTTTCATATTTTATTGGTGGTTCAAGTTATTCAAGTCATAATAGTATGGGAGCTTTCAGAAAGATGTACGGTAAAGATTCTCAGTTTATTGATGTTACTTCTGTTATGGCTGTGGCTAAAACGATGAACAAAAAGTTTCTTGAAAAAAATTGAAAAAAGTGAAAAAAAGCCTTGACACGTATAGTGTTTATGTTGTATATTATGGTTGTAATGAGTTATTTAAGTAAAAAAGAAAAGGTGAAAGAATGAATAACATTGTTGTCCAGATTGTGAAAGCTGGAAATCGGTATAACGCGTGGGACGCCGATGGTAATAAATGGACTTCCAAGATAGGTACCACCACGCGAAAGGGTGCTTATGAAGCCAATATGGCTCTTGAACAGAGGGTTGGTAAAACTGGTAAGAATTACTGGTGGAAAGTCCCGATGGATAATTTTGAGGATACCACAGTTCAGTTAATTGATACGTCAAATGTAGATGTACCGACTGACCATGCTGAGGTTGTCAATTTTATCCATAGTTCCTATAAATTGAAACCTAAAGGTTTGGTGATGAAGGAACTGAAATGGAAGTATCTTGTTAGGGGAGCTGTTAGAGGTAAAAATATCCTAATGACAGGTCCAGCTGGTTGTGGTAAAACTATGGCAGCCAAATCGTTAGTTAACGCTTTGGATAGACCTGACTTTTACTTCAATCTCGGAGCCACTCAGGATCCTAGATCAACTTTGGTTGGTAATACTCACTTTGATAAAGAGAAGGGTACTTATTTTTCTGAGTCGGTTTTCGTGAAAGCTATTTCAACTCCTAACGCTGTAATTCTGTTAGATGAATTGAGTAGGGCTCACCCTGACGCTTGGAATATTCTCATGACTGTTCTTGATGAAGGTCAGAGATATTTGAGGTTGGATGAATCAGATAAGTCTGAAACGATTAATGTAGCTGAGGGAGTTACTTTCGTAGCCACGGCTAACATCGGAAATGAATACACTTCTACAAGAGTTATGGATAAGGCTCTGATGGACAGGTTCATTATCGTTGAGATGGATGTTTTGAATGATGATGAGGAACACGGTTTATTAAACTATATGTTTCCTCACGTTGATTCTGAACTACTGAAAGCGGTAGCTGAGATAGCTCACTTAACAAGAGTCGAATCGAGGAATGATACTGGTAGGATTTCGAGTGGAGTTTCAACAAGAACTTCTGTTGAAATGGCTGGTTTGTTGTTTGACGGATTTGGTCTTGATGAGGCATCTGAAGTTTGTATTTATCCTCAGTATTCAGATGATGGTGGAATGGAATCTGAAAGGACTTATGTGAAACAGCTTGTTCAGAAGTATGTTTCTGATGGTTCTTCTGATGACCTGTTCAATGAGGATGAAATTGAAAAAGGAAATGATTCTTAATGAAAAAGAATAAAAATAAAGGACTGGTTTATAATAGTGAAAAACCAGTCCTTAATGAGATAATTATGGATAGCTATGTAAAGGTTATCGGTAGTCATGTTAGGGCAGGGAAAGATCCTGCTAACTTAGTACGACGAATTAATTATCTCTCGAAAAGTTACAAGTAATTTTCTCTCACCGACGTAGGGTGGTGGTTTGATTTTAAGCCACCACTCTATAAACTTATGTAGAGAGATAATTATTTAAGGAGATATTAATATGAAAGATATTATCAAAAAAGTCTTATATAGATATTCATCTAATCATTCTAATTTAACATCAGAATCTTGTAGAGATAGAATAGCTTCGGAGATAGAAGCTGTATTAGAATCTAAAGGATCTTATACTGAATATAGTGACTATGAATTAGAAAGACGTGAAGCGGAAAAACATTGGGTATGTTCTATATGTGGTAAAAATACTTTTGATGTAGATTATGATTATATAGGTTCGGGTACTAATCATTTAAGTTGTGAACTTACAAGAGAACAGAAAGAAGATACTACAGTTCCTACAAGAGAAAGAGGTCCAGATAGAAGAAAGAGTGATAGACGAAATGATGGTCATCGTGAATATCCATATAATAGTTTTGTTCGAAATGTAGAAGAGCACCAGAAATTATATAAAGAGTTAGGTCCACCTACTGATGGTTTAGAAAGTGGAAGTCCAGAAGATTATGGAGAGAAACCATTTATATACGTAAGAGATAAAAATAAAATTAAAACTCGACGAATGACTGGTGAAGAATATGGTTACTATAAAAACCGTAAATTCTATTCTCCTACGAGTGGTAAAGAACGTGGTAAGTTTACAACTCAAAAACAATTATATAATGAACTGACGGCTGACGGATTACCACCAGGAGGTGATGTACAGGCGGTAAGAGAGTCACATAAATTGGCTGAGGAAATAGTAGATAATACAAGTAAGGGATATATCTATGAGAGTCCTGATGGTGGAGAAACAATTTATCGTAGAGAACGTGGTAATGATGAAAGAGAATTGGTTGAAGATTGGTTAGCTGAAAAAATGAGAGTAGAAGATAATTTTAATAAGAGGTTGAAAGATAAATGAAATTAACTAAAATGTCGGATTATGATAGGTATATAATTCTAGCAGATGTGAGTGGTAAGTATATAGTAGATTATGAAAGTTTTTTAAATTTTTGTAGAATAAAAGAGGTACTTGCAAGGATAGGTAGTTCTCAGAGTAGTAATTATTTATATAACGATGATATTTATGTTAAACCAATCACTTCAAGTGATGCTCGTACAATATTAAATAATTTTAACGAGTTTAAGTACGAAGAAGTTAATGATTTGGTAGATAGAGTAGCAAGTCAACTTAGACTTAATTTTATATTCCCTACTAAGAAATTTGTAGGTATGCGGGGAAAGTAATTGAGTAAATTAGATACATTTGTATATCGAGCTAAATTAACAAGAGTAGTTGATGGTGATACCGCTGATGCAATGATTGATTTAGGATTTGATACGTGGGTAAAGAAAAGAATAAGATTTTATGGAGTTGATACTTGGGAATGTAGAACAAGAGATTTAGAAGAAAAACAAAAAGGTTTAGCAGCCAAAGCTTTTACAAAAGACCTATTAGAAAATTCTGAAGAAGGAAAGTTTTTAGTAAAGTCTCATGGAGTTGGTAAGTATGGTCGTGTATTAGGTGAGTTGTATGTTAAAGGACACGTTAAGTCAGTTAATGATTTATTAAAGGAACACGGACACGCTTATGCATACTTTGGTGGGAAAAAGAAATTATATGTAGACGGTATAACTAAATGAAAGATATTGTAATGTACACAACTAATTGGTGTCCTGCTTGTGTAGTAGCTAAAAAAGTAATGACAGATAAAGGACTATCATTCAGAGAAATTAATATTGAAACAAGTGGTATGTCAAGAAAACAATTACAAGAAATAACTGGTAGGTGGGAAGTACCAGCAATAGTTATAGATGGTAAAAATATAGGCGGTCTGGATAATTTAATAAAGATTGTTTAATATGGTTATAGACAGTAATACACAAATCACAATAGAGTATTGTATACAATGAAACTACGAACCAAGAGCCCTCAGTTTGGGAGCTGAATTGTCAAAGGAGTTTGGTGTAGTTGCTAAACTTATAGAATCAGGTGGTGGTGTGTACGAAATAGTTGTAAATAATAATCTTATCTTTTCTAAAAAACAATTAAATAGATTTCCAAATACGGGAGAAATAGTAGAACTAATTAAGAGGTTATAGGTGAATATAAAAGGTAAATGTAATAGACTTAGAGTGAAACAACGACAGGAAGAAGCTGTAGTAAGACAGACTGCTCGAGACAAAAGAACTCACGAGGAACAGTTAGAGTTAATTAAAATTCGACTTGGTGAATCTAAAAAAGAGAAACGTCGTTTAACAAAATTAATTAACGGGAAAAGTTAATGGCAATAGCTACAGATGTTTATAAACCGAAAGGTCGTAGAAAAAAGACTCGTCAAGGAGCTGGTAGAGGAACTAAGTTGGGTAATAAACAATCTAAAAAACATTATATAAAAAAGTATAGAGGTCAAGGTGGTAAGAAAAGATAGTAAGTTTAAAGTAATAAAAACAGTTACTACTGTTAATGGTACTCTTTACAAAGGTGAGAAGGTTAGATTTCAACGCAAAGAAGATGGACACAACCGTGTAAAAGATTCTATGGGTCGTATATGGTTTGTGGAAGATAAGAATTTAAAAAGGGATATAACAAATGGCAATGATAAATAAACATTACACTATGCCACCTTGTACCATAAGATACATAACAATTGGAGGTTTAGATAAACACTTAAAATATGTAGATTTAGAACCAGAAGAAATCCAGCGAGGTGAGGTACTTTCAAAAAAATGGGCTGGAGAGGTTATTAGGTCAATAGTTCTTGGAACTAGATTATATCCATTTACTTGGTCTAAACAAAAAAATACTTATGAGATTAAAGTGAACGGAGTCACCAAAAGAGTTCATACTAAAAATATTGATAGTTTACAAAGATGTGTAGCTAAAAGAATGTTTGAAAATGGAGAGATAACTATTCCTAAAGGTACGATAGCTATATGGGAATATAATGAATCTTTATATGGTAAAAGAGAAATTAAACTAGATGGATTGAGTATAACTGAATTTGAATCACAATATGAAGAATTGTTTAATGAAGTATGGTTAAATTATCCTCTTATGATTTATGAGTATGGAGTTGAAAATAATTATTTGACACCACAACAAGAAACCCATTTATTTAAAATAGTTTGTAATAATGGAAATCAAATGAATCCTCAACAATGGAGAAATCCAACTGTAAGTGCAATAGCTTCAGCAATAAGACAAGATGCGCGGTTAAACTCAATTGAGTTATTTAAAATTGATGAAGTTAATGATGAAAAAATATCAAGATATTTTAATATATTAAATCCTAAAATGGAATATGATGAGATACTTGCTAAGTTATATCATTTTTTATATAATGGTGTTAGTCAGGCTGGTGGGAAAAAGGGATTGGATACAATGTATGATGATCCTAATTTTACAGATGACCTTAATGTACATTCATCATTTTTATCTAAAAATATTAATTTAAAAACATCAGCTGATGAAGTAACTACGTTTATACAGAAGATATTGGAAGATAAACAATATAAACCGTTGATAGATAAAAGTTATATTTTTTCTTTGATGTTTTATAGTTTTTTACATCTTGATAAATTTGGAGCTCAAAGCAAATTTGACTATAAAAATTTAAAGAAACAATTCTTTAAATTTCATAATGAAATGATTACACTAACTCCTACACTTAAAAAACTTAAAGTTGAAGTAACTCCATTTAGAGATGCATTAGCTCGTTTAGGCCAATCAAAATCACAAATAAAACTTATTATTAATGAATGGATTGATAAGTTGGATTGGGACAAAGATAGCAGGTTTCAATAATGGAAAATAAGTATGTAATAGTTCGAGATAAAAAAAGAACTTTTACCATTCAAGAAAAGGGTTCACAACTTATTAAACAAAAAGGTAAGTGTGATTGTTGTGGTAAATATTTAATGTTAGAAGAAGCTATAGGTGGACATAGACTAGCTTGGGCTAAGGGAAATAAATCCGACCCTATATTGAATCTAGTTGTATTATGTTTTGAATGTAATAGTGAACAATCAGATATGGATTATGAAGAATTTAAGGCGAACTTAAAAAAGTTATAAAGAAATAAAAAGATTTTTTAAATCATAACGAGGATAATAATGATGAATGAAGGTAAAGTAAAATGGTTTGATACTAAAAAAGGTTACGGGTTTGTAGCAGACTCAGTATCAACTGGTAAAGATTACTTTGTACACTTTTCCGAAATCCAAACAGAAGGCTATAAGACTTTAGAAGAAGGTCAGAAAGTTGAGTTTGAAATCGGTGAAGGTAAACAAGGACCTGTCGCAAAGAATGTTAAAGCATTAGTTAGTTAAAAAAAATAACGTTTTTTAGAAATTTCGTTATATTTATTATTGGTTATCGAGACCACAGCTCAAATGAGGGTGGTTTCAATTGGTTAGACTAAATAGTTAATTAATAAGGAGAAATAAAATGACTAATCTAGCAATACAAACAAACCTTCCTAACTTTTTCGACAGAGACCAATTTCTGACGCCTTTCGACAAGGTATTTGATCAGATTATTGAAAATTCGTTTCCTGACGTAGCAAAGACGGTTGGTGTAAAACCATTTTCCGGTACAGCTTATCCAAAGGTTAACGTATACGATTACGATGATAAGATTGGAATCGTAGCGGAAATTCCTGGCTTAGATAAGACACAACTTTCTGTTGAAGTTGAAGATGGTGTACTTACAATCTCGGGGGATAAACACAATATGTTTAATGAAGATGATGCACGTGTTATCCGTAGAGAGTTGAAACACTCATCTTTCAAACGTTCTTTCCAACTTGGAGAGGAACTAGATGGAGATAAAGTTTCTGCTAACTTTAAGGATGGAGTACTTTCGGTCAGTGTACCTAAGATGGAACCTGATAAACCTAAGAAAACTTTTGTTAAAATCTCCTAGTTAGAGTGCAAATAGTTGAGGTAGGTGGTACAAAGTATATTGTTCTCGCTACTGTACCAGTAGATTCACCAGGTTATAATTCTGAAAACTTAAAAGATGAATGGGGAGCAGATGCTATTTTAAGAAATGGTGATACTTTGTACCCCTGCCAAAAAACTATAGACGCCGAGTTTGAGGATATTGAATAGTTTGATATTTATAGTTATAGGAGAATTTTATGAAACAGAGGTTTTTAATGGATATATTAAGCAGACTTCCACGAGAGTTATTGGAAGAAACTGACTTAGAATCTAAAATAACTGAATTTATAGAGTTTGAATATGGACGTGGTGTAGAACCTACACTCGACTATGAACATGAGAGTGCAGAAGCACTAATGTTATATTTAAATAAAGAATATATGGCACAAGCTTGAATTGAATGATTCTTTCCTTCCGTTAAAGTATAAAAAACTAAAATCCAAACTACAATATTTCAGAGATGAACATAGAGAAGTAGATACTATCTTTGTAGATAGTTTGGGTGTATTCTACAAAGAATTTGGTAAATTTTACAACCAAGATGGTACAAGTAAGGAAGAAGCTTCAATAGCAAGTGATATAAAATATGACATACCTAAAGAGGAAGTAAATAAAATATTTAGATTAATAGCTAATAAAACACATCCTGATAAACTTATAAACAAAAAAATATCAGATAAAGAATATGAGGAAAAAGTAACAACATATAAAGAAGCTAATACAGCTTGTGATAATAGGGATTGGTTTAAATTAAAAGAGATAGCTAAAGAATTAAAAATAGAAACTAAAAAGAATTTAGCTGGGGATATTATTTATTTGGAGAAATCAATTACTGAAGTAGAGAGTAAAATAAATAATATAAAAAATACTTATCCCTGGATTTGGTATCACATAGAAGAAAATCAAAAGGAATTTGTAAAACCTCAGATTATAGAAGCGTTGAAGGAAAAATCTAAATTTGATGATAGTGATGATGTTTCATAGATATATATAATAATTATATTAAACGGAGAATTGTATTGGAGAGAGAAAAGTATTTTCCATATCTTGTTGGAGTAAGTGCTCTTTTTATAGCTGGTTGTGCGGCATTTTATTCTGTGTTTGGTTTATCTAAGTTGTTCGCTGGAGCAACTTTGTCTGTTATAATAATGGCCGCAAGTTTAGAGAGTGGGAAGCTGGTAGCCGCGTCGTTTCTATACAGATATTGGGCGAAGATCAATAGTTTAATGAAGGCTTATATGACTGTAGGTGTCATTACTCTAGTGGTTATTACAAGCGCGGGTATATTCGGGTTTTTGTCAAATGCTTATCAAGGAGCTACAATTGAATTTGAGAAACAATCTACTACATTATTATATAAAGAAGAAAGGTTAGTACAGTTAGAAGAAGATAAAGTTTATCTTATAGAAGAGTTAGAACAATCAATAACTTCACTTCCAGATAACTATCCTACTGCAAAAAGAAAACTTCGGGAAGAATATAATCCTAAGATATTAGAACTTAATGATGTGATGTTGAATATTAAACAGGAGATTGGAGAATTAAAAGTACAATTAGTAGAAACAGGAGTTGATGTCGGACCCGCTATATATTTAGCAAGAACATTTGAAACAGATATTGATACAGTTGTAAAGTTCTTTATCTTCATACTTATCTTTGTGTTTGACCCAATGGCTGTTTCTTTAATTATAGCTTATAATGTTATAATAAGTAATAGAGAAGTTAAACGAAAAAAAAAAGTGATTGATACTAATAAAGAAGATATTTATATACGGAAAGAAATGACTAATGACAAAGAAGAATTGAAGGAAGAAGTAGAGGTAGTAGAAGAAAAAGTAGATACTAAACCTACTGAGGTTCCTGTTAAAAGAATATTTCACGGTGGTGGCGGTCGTACACCATAATAAACAATATATATAATACTTATGGTTGAAAAGCAAATTGGAGAGAAATAATGGAAACGCAAAAGTTGTTTTTAGAAATGGAAGAGTTATGGAAAACTTTTCAAGATAATCATACAAAATTCACAGAAAGTAAAAATAAGTCAGCTGGTGGTAGAGCGAGAAAAGCTATCGGAGAAATAAAAAAGATAGTAACTGAGTATCGTAAAACATCAGTTGAAGAAAGTAAAAAATTGTAACACTTTGTTACAATACTCATGTTAGATACTAAAAAAAGGAGACGCGATATGAATAAGCGTAACTTAATTTCTTTGTTAGTAGTTTTCCTAACACCTATGTTTTTATATGGACAAAGTGTTTCGGGAAAAGTAAGTGATGGAGAAACGGGTGAACCCCTTGCGGGAGCTAACGTTGTTGTAGAAGGAACGGAAATGGGTGCTGCCTCTGATTCAGATGGTATGTACACATTGGAAATGGGTGCTGGTACTCATACATTGACAGCTTCGTCAATTGGGTATACATCGTCTACTAAATCGGTTGATGTTAGTGGTGATGTTGTAGTCAATTTTGACTTGGCAGTTTCTGTAATTGAAATGTCAGCATTGGAAGTTTTAGCTTCCCGTGCAGATGAGAAAACACCCGTTGCCTATACTACGGTGACAAAAGCAGACGTGGAATTTCGTCTTGGTTCACAAGATATTCCAATGTCTCTTAACTTAACACCGAGTGTATATGCTACACAACAAGGTGGTGGAGCAGGAGATGCTCGTATTAATGTTCGAGGGTTTAACCAAAGGAATGTGGCTGTTATGATTAATGGTGTTCCACAAAATGATATGGAAAACGGCTGGGTCTATTGGTCCAACTGGGATGGTGTAGCAGATGTTGCACAATCTATCCAGATGCAACGTGGTCTTAGTGCTGTTAACTTAGCTGCACCTTCCATTGGTGGAACTATGAATATTATTACAGATCCTACTGCACACCAAAAAGGTGGTAGGTACAAACAGGAAGTAGGGGCTGGTGGATTTCTTAAATCAACTCTTACTTACAATACTGGACTGATAGGTGATAAATTCGCCTTGAGTGGTACAGCTGTAAGAAAGACAGGTGATGGTGTTATTGATAAACTATGGACGGATGCATGGGCATATTATTTAGGAGCAAGTTATCAAGCAAACGCAGATAACAGATTCGAATTATATGCAGTAGGTGCTCCACAACGCCATGGTCAGAATCTATACAAACAGAATCTCGGCGCATACGATGCTGAGTTTGCTGAGAGTGTAGAAGGATATGATGCTACAGCACTTGGTGAAGATGGTAAGTTCAAAGATGTTGGACGTACATTTAACCAGAACTGGTCACCAATTGACCCAGCATATACAGGTAAACAATACTGGTATATGTATGGAGCCAATACTGTTGATAGACACGACCCTAACTACCTAAATGAAAGAGAAAACTTCTTTCATAAACCACTAGTTAACTTGAATCATTTCCTAACCATTAATGACAAAACAAGACTGAGTTCAGTCTTTTATTGGAGTGGTGGTTCTGGTGGTGGTACAGGAACCTATGGTAGGATTCCTACTATGGATGCTGATGGTAACTTAGGGGATGATGACTATAAATTTTATTATGGTCGTAGTCCCTGGACACGTGATTGGAATGCACTTGTCGCTATGAACTCAGGTGATGCTGATGTTGTATATGTTGACAAGAGAGCTATCAGTAGAGAAGCTGGTCAATCAGTTGGTATTTTGAGGAATAGTATTAATCGTCAGAATACATATGGTGTAATTTCTAAACTCAATTTAGATTTGAGTGATGAACTTACAGTACAAGCAGGTTTAGATTGGAGAACTGCTGGTATCGAACACGCACGTGAAGTTCGTGATTTGATGGGCGGTGATTTCTATATGGACTTCGCTGATGATAACTCACCAGACGGTAAGAAAGTTGGGTTAGGTGATATAATCGCTTATCACAATGAAACTACTGTTGATTGGTTGGGAGTATTTGGACAGGGTAATTATACTTCGGGTCCACTCTCAGCTTATGGTATGTTAGGACTATCTCAAATCGCATACACTTATCAAGATCATTTCACAGTTGCTGATGAAGTAATTGGTCATGGTGATCCTATTTCTACTGTACAGTGGAAAGGTGGAGCGATGTACGATGTAACTGATAATGTTAGTGTGTACGGCAACTTTGGTATTGTTGAAAAACCACCCATTATGGATAATGTAATTTATTTTGATGGAACGGTTGCTTCAGACCCTGCAAACGAACAGTTTGTAAGTGCAGAAGCAGGAGCTAATTATAGTGCTAGAAATCTGGCAGTTAAGGTTAGCGCATACAATACAGATTGGAAAGATAGAAATCTTACCAAAGCTGTAACAAGCGGACAAGGAAGTTCAGGCGATACTGATGTTATCTTCTTAACTGGTATTAACCAGAATCATAAAGGTGTTGAAGTAGAAGCTTCTACTAATCTTACCAGTATGGTCCAGGTAAACGCCACAGTAAGTCTTGGTAAATGGACTTTTGTTGGTGATGCAGATGGTAATTATCAGGAAGATGAGTACAATGAAGAAGGTCAAGTTATCGGACAGACAACTACACCTTACTCTTATGCATTAGATGGTTTGAATGTGGGTGATATGCCTCAGACAGCTTATGTCTTAGGTGTCACTCTTAAACCAATGAAAGGATTTAGATTACAAGTAACGAATAATATGTATGATGATAATTATTCTGATTGGAGTCCAAATGCACGCGAGTATGATGGTTCAGATGCAGACGCTGATAGAGAACAAGTATGGAAAGCACCTGGATATTCCAGGATGGATTTACATGCCGCATACGACTTACCAAAAATTGGTGGGTTGAATCTAACGGCTTTTGCTCATGTGTTTAATGCGTTAGACGCTGTATATGTACAGGACGCAGTAGACCACAGTCAATACAATAGCTACGGGGATAAAACTCACGCAGCTCATAATGCTGAAGTATTTCTTGGAATACCAAGATACTTTAACACAGGTATTACTGTACACTTCTAAGAGAGACAAATTGTGGGGGTGGGTTAAAACTCACCCCACTCCCACTTTTTAGTTTTTAGTTTTACGTTGTTTATTCTATTTATAAGGGGCTGTAGTTAAATGGGATAACCCCGCCCTTGCACGGCGGAATTCGGAGTTCGACTCTCCGTGGCTCCACATTAAATTAAAGGGGAGAAAAAATGAAAGGTCTTGTTAAGATAATTGGTTTAATTCTTGGGATGTTAGGATTAAGTTCTAAAGCTTCCGCTAAGAAAAAAGCTACAGTTAAAAAGATAGATGCTAAGAAAAAAGTTGTAAAGAAACAAGTCAGGGATATTGACAAAAAATTAAAGACTGTAAAAAAGAAACAGGTTAAAGCTAAGAAACCTGTAAAAAGAAAAAAAGTTAAGAGCTCTAAAGAAGCGGAAAAATTTTTAAAGGACTTTGCTAAAAAGAAATGAAAAAAATTATAATAATATTTTTACTTCTTTCAGTTGGGTTATCACAAGTAACTTTAACAGAAGAAGAATCTAAAAATATTACTAATAACATTATAGAGTTACAAGCACAAGTAGATTCTTTAACTACAGATACTAATCTTAAATCAGAAGAAATAGATTTACTTAATAAGAAAGTTACTTCATTAGAAGAAGAGTTAACTCTTACAGAAAAGAAAGCTAAGTTAGTTAAGCCAAGTTGGTATGAGAACAAATGGTTATATTTTGGATACGGTGGGATTTTATCGTATGCTTTAATATCTACTTTGAATGTATTAGATGAAGCTTTTTAGAAAATAAAATACATTTTGAGAAAATTATCTTATATATATTATATGTGTCTGTTTGGACACAACAGTTTTTTGACATTTGAAATTGGCAAAGCAGAAAGACCGTACAGCTTTCTGTGGAGTTGACTGAATAACGGGTTTTGATAAAGGCCTGTAATGTATCCCAATCCTCTATGGTAGAGAATCAGCACCTAAATGTTGGTGTTTTTAGGATGACAATCCGAGAGGGAGTTTGAGTCAACACTACTTGAGAAAGTAACCTACTTTTTCACTTCATTGGGAGTACCCGAAAGGAAATCTCCCTGAGAACTGGCTGAATAAATCTTCTTTGAGGATTAAAGCAATCGGTTAGAAATTGTATTCGCCTCGACGATGTTTAATAGCATTGAGAGAGAATCGAAGTAACTTTCGGAAACGAGATATGAAGTAATCTATCAAAGTGGCTCAATGTGAAATGGTTTTTTCACACTCCCAAAATTTCAATATTTTAAGTGACCCAAAATTTTCAGTTTCCACCTACCAACCACAACAGAAAATGAGGGTCACTTTTTTTTTATTTTTAAAAAAAAGCCTTGACTTTCTCATATTTTATCCGTATGATCAGATATGACGGGACTTATTAAGACTAAATCAGGTAAGAAGTTCGTGTTTAGAAACGACCATGCGTTTGATTCAAATGTTTTTTGGGCGTGGGATATTCACGACCCTTCTCCAGCTGGTAGGTTGATGACACACAAGTGGGATAAGTTACCAAAGGGTAATGTTACTCTATTTAACATTGATAATCCACCATCAACAGTTGGATTTATTCCAATATTAAAGTAAAAAAAAGTAAAAAAAGCCTTGACTTTCTCATATTTTATCCGTATATTTAGGTATGAAATGTGATAAATGTAAAAAGATTAAGGCGAAAATCGAGTATAAGGACGGTAAATACTGCAATTGGTACTGCGCAAAGAGGTCTGTAAAAGAAAAATCTGACGCTGGATATCTGTTGATAAAGTATGTTGGTTAAAAAAAGCCTTGACATTGACGAAAAAAGGTTGTATATTTAGGTAGAGATTATGATTATGATTAAAGGAGATATTAATCCGACAGTCATAAAGACGGTATCTGGAACTTATGCTGTGAGTGGTTCTACTTGGAAGAATGTTCCTAATGGAACTACTTTGAGTGATATTAAGTGGGTTAAACCGAAGGTTGAAGTCTATAAGCCTAAAGAGTGGAAAGTTAAGAATTACATCGTTAAATATAGTAATGGTGGGTTTTATTCTTGTACTTGTTTAGGTTACACTTACAGAAGAAATTGCAAACACATCAAACAAATATCAGAAGGATTTAAACCGACCAAATGAGACCTTATTATTGGAAAAATCCCAAACCAGAAACGGTTAAGAAGTGGATTGATACCAACAAGGAGTTGTATTCTAAAGAGATTAAAG
>Ga0208156_1000317_pt1 | contig 20550 bp, 21 predicted proteins | sample 1_EtaG_FD_184073 | JGI IMG/M metagenome (GOLD analysis project Ga0208156, IMG submission 184073) | Marine viral communities from the Subarctic Pacific Ocean - 1_ETSP_OMZ_AT15124 metaG (SPAdes) (version 2) | ecosystem: Environmental > Aquatic > Marine > Oceanic | place: Pacific Ocean | collected...
TATCTAAATTAGGATCATTATATTCTTCGGTTTTAAATAATTCACCCAACATCATCGTTGCATATTCACCTGATCTTTTCTTTAAAAAGCTTAATTCGTCAGATTTATATTCAACAGTTGAAGATAAACCGTTCTTTGAAAATGTATGTCCTTTATCTACTTTAGAAATTTCAACTCCAGTTCTTTTAATTTCATCTCTTATTGGACCATGTTTTCTTTTAGAAAAAAATCCAAAGTGTTCTATTTCATCTCCAAGATAATCATAATCTTTATTTTGACTTTGATCGTTCCAGGTTTTTTTAAAGTATTCATTCCATTCAACAGCAAGTCTTTTTTTATCGTCAGATAATAATTTTGTTGTTTGTTTAACAATGGTTGGAACAAAAGATGACGCAAACTGTTTGCTTTGTCTTTCAAATCCTTTGCTTGCACCTAGCATTTCATAGTTTTGATAATCATCCATAGCTTTGCCTACGCCAGCCATAAATGTTGAAGATGCTAAATTTTCTCCAGTTGAAAGAAGAAAAGCTGTAAAATAATTTGTAAAATCTGAAACTTGATCATTATCTCTGAATCCAACTTGAGCTATAGCAGCAAAGTCAGAAGCTTGTCTAAATGCCATTGCAATTGGATCGTGGCCAGTAATATTTATTTGAAATCCATTTGGAAAATTAATTGTACTTTTTTGTAAACCTAGTAATTTTTCCATTTCGGATTTAGTACCAAATCTTCTATTTTTAAAATTGATACCAAGCTCAGGTGAAGTTCCTGTTGTTGTAATTCCACCAGGTTTAACATAATTCATTCCAGCAACTGCTGTATAAAATAAGAAACCTAAAGCCATTTTTGCTTTAGCCTCTTGTTGTGCAGCTAAACCATTACCACCAACAATATCATTTCTATATTTCTTTAATAATAAAGCATTTAATCCAGGTGTTCTCTCTATAGTAAATCCAACTATATTTGCTGGAGTTTGAATAAATGGTAAATAATAATTTGCCAATACATTTGCTGGACCAGAATTAGATTTCATTCTTTGGAGATATTGTCCTAAATCTAATACATCGCCTCTTGTACCTAATTTTGTTTGATAGACAGAAGCTAAAGTTTTTTCAAAAGCTTCTTTAGTAACTCTTTCAGATGGATTGACAACTAATTCAGCATACATCTGAGGTCCTTTATCTTTAGGTATGGCTCCTGTTCTAATAGCTTTTACTGTTTCTCTATAAGCATGAGCATAAATTTCAGAACGGTATTCTAAGTTTTTAAAATAACTATCAGCAACAGTAAGTAATTTTGTTGGTATTCTATTTAAGGTTAATAGTTTTCCTAAAATATCAACACCATTTGCAACAGTTAATGGATTTTCTCCAATTATACTTGATGCAAAACCTTTACCTTGATTAATATTAAAATGTTCAGAGGTAAATCTACCTGGTCTTACTTCTATTTTAGAACCACCAAACTGATTTTTAATCGTTGGTATTTTACCTTCTCTTAAAGCTCTTCCAATAGCAGCAAACATTTCTTTAGATGCTTCGCTTCTACCATGAGCTTTTGCAATTCCTTCAAATTCTGCAATTCCACCTTTGGTAGCATCACCAAATAATCTTGAAGCAAGTCTTCTTTCTTGTAATAAAATTCCTTGAGTTAGCCAGTTACCAACACCATTTCTAACATGCGTCATTGGATTAGATAAAATGGCATTAATAAAAACTTCAGCCATTGCTTCTGAAGATTTAGTTAAATTTCCAAACAATCCAGTTTTTTCATTAACTGCGGCTCTTGCAATTGGTGTATCTAATTTAAGATAACCTAAAGCTAAATTTCTAATTTGTTCTTCTCCACCTAGCTCCATCATTAATTGTTGTCTATTCAGATCATCAATGTTTGCAGCGGTAAATCTTTTATCACTAACTGGAATTTTAAATTGTTGTAAAGCTCTTCCAGTTTCGGTTTGAACACCTTTAATAATTTTTTGTAGTTCAGCAGTTAAAGCGTAATGCTGTCTAAAATTCATTATATCTTCTGTTCCGCCAGTCTTGGCAATAACAGCTAAATCATCTAATTTATTTAAAGATGCTACTAATAATTCTCTAGCAGCTAAAATAGTTTCAGCATTTAAAGTTTGTCCAGGTTTAATAGATAATAATGTTTCACCTAATTTTTCAGTATTAATCTGTAAAAGAGTTGACATCTCTTTTAATGCGTCATTAGAGATTTTTCCTCTTTTTTGTTTATCTATTCCTGTTTTAAACTGAGTAGATATTTCATCTATAAATTTTAAAATATCTTCTCTTGTTTCAAATTTAGTTATATTAAAATCATCAAGCTTAGTTGGAGCAATTTTACTATCTTTTCTAAATAATAATTTCTCAGCTTTATCTTCTGTAACTATTGGAGGTTTTTTAATCTTCTTTGGTTTTAAACCTTCAGCAGCATCTATCTTGCCAACGTCTATTGCATCTTTACTAAAAAATGCTGGTGTAGTCTCTTTCTTATCTTTTAAAGCTGGTCCTAAAATCTTTTCATCTATTAATTCTTTACCTTTTTTTAAAAGTTCTTTTGCTTCTGTGCTTGTAAATTTTTGACCTATTGCTCTTGGATTTATAGTAACCATTCATTGATTCCTTGATTTTTTGAAAAGAGATATTCGAAGATACTCTTTAATTACTTATTTTCTGATTATTTGAAATAGTATTGTTTAGATGATTGTCTAAGACTATTTACTATCTTTGGATAAAACTTTCGATTTCTTCGAAGGCTTTTTTATCGTAGTCGAATCCGTATTTTCTTGAGAACTCTTTGTCGAGACTTTTCTTTTTGGTGAGTATATCTCGTAAGAGCTGTCGAATATCGGATCGTTGAAATCCTTCAATAATATCTCTGTAACTTTTCCCATAGTCTGTAGCCTCTTTAGTTATTAAATTACCATTCTTGTAATACATAAAAGTAGTATTATTTTCAATAGTGTTTTCAGCTAGATTTTTGAGTCTTTTTTGAAACTCAATGTTATCTAAATCTCCAACATTTAAAACTAATACACCTTTTTCTTTAGAGATAAGTGCATGACCATCTCCAAATTCTTTATCTAAATTTTGTCCAAACTTTTTAAATTGATTTGGCGTAAATTCTTTATCAAATTTTATTGCTACCGAGTTAGCGTTTTTTCTAGATGCTGCAAGAATTAATCTGTGATAACCAATAGCATCCTGTGATAAAACCAATCCTCTTATAGCTGCATACTTTTCAAGTAAGTCTTGGCTTGGTGCATCCATTGTTGTTATATCTTTTCCAGCACCTTTAATTCTTGTGGTAGCTATTTTTGTTTGACCAGATGGATTAGTAACTCCTTGAAAATATCCAGGAGCTTCAAAATGACCTGGTGAAAGTATTCCTAATTTTTTAGAAATAATATCATGACCAGTTTCATCCGTTAATAATTTTGATACTTTATATTGATACTCGGATTTAATTTGAGAACTAGCATTTTCTAAACCATTTAAATGTTTACTAAATTTTCCTGGAACAGTTTCCCAAGAAACAAAAGCTAAATTATCTTCTAATGCGTCTGCAAAATTTAATGCAGCCTTTTCTATATCCTGAGATGTAATTTTATAATCCATTGCTGTATTAAATCTTAAATCAGCAAACTCTTTTTCTTTTCCTTTTACAGGAACTACAGATCCACCTTTTCTAATTCCAATACCAGAGTTTAATGCTTTCTCTGAAAAAATACTTTTTGTTTTATCAAATCTTCCTTTGGTAGAAACCCAAATAGCAGCCTGTGCTTGATCAATATCCCAGTTCTTTTTTTTGGCAACGGTATCAACTATATTCTCTATGTAATTATACTTTGGACCATCTTTAAGTTCTTGACTAACAAAGCCACTAGCTCTGTTCATCCAGAGATCAATAGTTGCTCCTTGTTTTAATTCTGGATTAATTTCCTTCATGATGTTGCCATAAAAACTATTAGTCTTACGACCACTCCATGAAACATTTTCATTTAATAAAAGATGAGCCTTTAAATCTTTTGTTTTCTCAGCAATGTTTGAATAATTACCATGACGAACCACCATTAAGTTTCCATCACCTAAGTCAACTAACTCTAATCCTGTTGATTTTTCACCTTTAACTTTTTTAGCTCCACCATATTTTGCAAGTAAATCTTTTTTAAAATTATTAGTTTGAGTAATATTTAAATTTTCTGGAAGTTTAGCTTTTTCTAATATTTTTCCATCCCAAATCTTTTCACCTGATTTAAATCTATTCCAGGCTTTAATTGCAAACTGTGTATTAGTTGGTATTGGTTTTTGTGGAGAATAAATTGCAAGCAACTGAGCAAACTGATCTGCTGCTTTTGTATCACCACCTACATATTTTAAAATACTATCACCACTTCTTTTATACCAGTCTTTACCAATTTTTCCTTCCTCTGCTAGTTTATTAAAATTAACTTCGGTCTTTTTTTTAAAACCACTAACTGTAAACTTTTTTAATGAAGGAAGGACCTCACCAGCCTTCGTTGCTAACATTTTTAAAACATCTGGATCTGATAGTATTTTAGTAGCTCCAGCTGATTGAAGTTCATCTACAGGATAGCCAGTTGCGTCTGAAATTTTTTGTAACTGTGTTTTATCCAATGCATAGAACTCTTCCATCATTGTTTTATTGGAACTTTGATCGTCAAAATTTAGAGTTTTTTTTTCCTCTGTATTTTTTAATCTTTCAAATTCTTTTTCAACAGAACCTTTGCCATAAGCCTCATCTATTTCTGCATCTGTTATTGGTTCTTTATCTTCATCTATAATTTCTAAAGCTGGAATTTTATTATCTGTTTGTCCTAAAATAACTTCAAAGTCGTAATCCGTAGATGGAAAATTTTCTGGATCAGATGATAGCTCTGATAAAGCAGAAAAATCTGAATCGGTAGATGGAAATTCGTTTGGATGATCAGAGGCTTCTTTCATTTTTTGTATTATTGCCTTAACATTTTCTTCTCCTTCAGCTTTAGTAACTTCACCATGAACAAGAGATCCAGTAATAGCACCTCCACCAAGTGCTACTTGTAATTGTTGATCTGCCATATATTTAGGAACTGTACTTTTAGCAAACTTTAAACCTTTCCATACCGCAGGAAATAAAAACATTAAACCTGTTCCTTCAAGCATTCTATAAGTAGTATTATATAATTTCTCTTCTGAAGTATTAGGTAATACTTTTATCATTTTTTTAAATTCTTGAACTTGCTCACTGTTTAAAAATAATGAAGCATCATCACTAAAGGCAATAGATTGAGCTATTCCGTAAGCAACTGGTAAAGAAACATAGCCTGGAATACCAAAACTTTTCAATTTTTTATGAATTGCTAAACCATAAGGAGTATCTTGAACAATCCAGGAAATCATTTTTGCTATTTTGCTATTTTCTCCAGATCCTTCTCCAATATCATGTACTTGTTGTTTTTGATCATCTAAATATTTTGAAAAATCTTGAATGTTTTTATTTAATAAAGTTTTGAATTTTTTACCATCACCATTATTAAAGGCTGCTTGCATAGCTGGATCTACATTGGTCATAGCATTAAAAACAACACCAACTACATTTGCTGCAACATCTGTTCCATTAAGAAAAGCTAACATTAAAGATTTAACTGTTTCTTCAGGCATATCACGCAAAAGAGCAAAAGCTCCTTCAGCAAAACTTCTGCCATCCATTTCTTTTTCTTTTTCGTCTTTATAATTAAGTTGAATTTCACCAGCATCTTTGTCTTTCTCATGCTTTGTTAATTCGTAAGTATCAATATTATTTTGATTTAATATTTTAAACTCTTTACTATTTTTAATATCTTTACCTTCTGATGCCACCATCCATGAATCTAGCCAATTAAAATTTTCTTCTTCCATATTTATTTCCTATTCATTCTTAGGTATGATTGGTTTTTTAATTTTAACCTTAGTTTCAAAACCAAAAGGATCTTCGTTTAATTCCATTCTTAAATTTATTAAATTATCAATACTATCAAGAGCAGATAGATCATTTGAAAATGTCTTTATATCTATAGAGCCATTTTTATATAATTGAGTAAGTTCTTTAGTTTTATTCTCTATATATAAAGACGGATTTTTTTTCTCATCTTCAGTTGGTTTGTTTAAAGTTATTGATGAAATATTTGTAAAGTTTTGAACTACTGGAATATTATTGCCTCTTAAAAAAGCTTCTGTAGTTTGTATATAAGCATCAGCTGGAGTTGCTCCATCTATTATTAATTTATCATAATAATCCACAGCATTAATTCTTAATTTTTCATTTGGTTTAACATTACTTCCACCTTTCAAACTTTGAACAAAAGTTATACTATTTGTTACCTTGCCAAGATCAGCTTCTAATAATTTTTTATTTTTTTGATATTCTTTAAAAGCTGGTAAATTTTTTTGATATTTTTCAAAGATAGAATTATATTTAGAAAATTCAGTTAAACCTAAACTAGCTACATATTCTGGATCAGATAAAACTTGTCTTTGTAACTCATCTATATCTTCAACGGTTTCAGCAATCATCATTAATCCTTCAACCATATCGATAACATTTTGATCGCTTAATTTAGTTGGATTAGCAAATAAATCATAAAGTGCGTCTCTTTGAGCTGAGTTTAATTGATCCTTTTTATATAAATCATTTATATTATCTAAGGTAATTTCAATATCGTCAGCATTTAATTTTGTTAAAATATAAGTAAAGTTACTTAATTTTTGATCTGTATCTGCTTTAAAATTTAATTCGTTAATTTTATCTTCTTGTATTGATTTTGAAATTAAAGTGTTTTTAGCATTGTCAATAACTTGCTTTGCTAACTCTTCATTTGCTAAATCATTTGCAATATGTTTCTCTCCAAGAAGTATAATGTCCATTGGATTATTTTTAGTTCTAAATTGATATTGCATTAATTTAGTTTCAATAACACTTGCTTCTTTCATTTTATTTAACTCAACAGCTCCAAATATATTTAAGTTATTTGAATTGCTAAAATATTCTTCTTTAAGAATTGCAGCTTTATATCTTTTTTCTGGATTGTTAGAAGCTTCCATTAAATTAAGATTAAATAAATCTTTTTTTTTATTATCTTGTGTTAATTCACCATGATTTTTAAGAACATTTGCAAACAACTTCATTCCTGTATTATTAGTTGTTTTGTATAATTCTGTTGCAAATAAATTTTTAACTTCTTTATTATATGGCTTTAATAATTCTTCAAATTTAGATAATTTAGTATTTTCAAAAAAAGTTTCTACATCTGCAACATTTGAACTGTTTTTATGTTTATCAGCCTCAAGTACAATTAGTTTATTAGTTTCAAGTAATAAAGCTCTAGCATCGTTTGTGTCTTGAGTTTTTTTAGTTTTCTTTTTTGCATCCTCAATAGGTTTAAAAAGTTCAGTAATTCCTTTTTCAACCATTGCTCCGATTTGAAACACTGGTAAAGCAGCAGCTGAAACTTGTGTACTTTCAAATGGTGCTACTCTTCTTCCTGATCTTTGAATTTTAATATTAGCCATTATCCCAATAAACTCCCAGTTGATTGATAATTTCCAGCCATTTGACCGATAGCTTTAGCCATTCCTGTTCTATAAGCTAACTCACCTTTAAATTCTTCACCTCTTCCTCTAGCTTGAGTTAACAAAGAACGATTAATTTCATTTTGATAAGCAACAGTTGAATTAAACTCTGCTATTTCTAAATCAAAAGCATTTTCAGTTGCTTGATCCAGCATAACAAGAAATGGACTTCCGCCTATTCTATCTACATCTACTCCACTTGTAAGAAAACTAACCAACATATTAGATTGGTCTCTTTGATGTTGTGCAACAATTCTTGGTTTATCAATGTTAATAAAAGTTTTTTTTTTTATATCAGCATTTCTTTTTATAATACGAGCTTCTTGATTATATAAATCTCTATTATATCTTCCTACTTGTCTTGCTGCATATCCACCAAAAATACTTCCTATAAATGACATTATTTAAAAATCCTCGCTAATTGATAATAGTCTGAACCATCTGGTCCATAATTCTTTTTTAATCCTTCAACTTCCATACCTAACCAAGTAGCAAATCTTACTCCTTGTTTAAATTCGGATTTAACGGATGTTTGTAATCTTTTAATTTTATTTTTTTTGCACAATTCTTCTGTAATTATCTTCATACTTTTGGCTGCTAAAAATTTCATTTCAAAAATATTTTGTGATGCTATTACCCAGCCTTCAGCTACACCTTTCCATAAAACAACAAGACCAATTGCAAAAACTGGTTTATCATCCATAAACATAGTGAAAGCATTGCCAGGTGTTGAATAATTACATATTCTGTTATCCGCATAACCAGCGTCTATTTCCATAAGCTTATGGTTCATTCCATAGCTTACGATTTTGTCTACATCAGACCTCTTAAAAGGCTTTAATTTACTAACCATCCGATATTACAAAAGTTGGATATAAAGCTAATAATGACATAGGCAAAGGTTGATCTTGTTTTACAAATATAAATCCATCTGAATTATAATCATCGGTAAATTCAACTGTTTTATCTCCAGCTAATAATGTTGAAACTGGATTATCCATATCACTTGATGTTGTTCTAAATGATACGGTTTCAAGATTTGTTAAACTTGGTCCACATTTTACACCTACGGTATTAAATAATCTTAATACAACTTTTGAAATTCTTTTTACTTTTCCTTGTCCTGTTCCTTCCGCAGATCCACCTTCAATTCTCATTGTTTGAAGAATGGAATTATAACCTAATCCAACTCTAACTTTTTTAGAACTTCTATCTAAAGTAATAGCTCCACTTGAAACTATTTTATCAGCATGAGTTGAACCATCTGCTAATATTTGAACGGTTTGACCTTCAAGGTGATCTAATCCTGTAATGGATGTTGTAGCAGTTCCATCATAACTTAATCCACTATCTACAAAATGAAAATCTGTTGCTGTAGTTTCGTCAAAATCAAAAACTGAAAAAACTTCTACATATCTTCTTGTAGATCCATTAATAATTCTTTTAACAATTACCCAAAGTTCATCTTCATTTAAAGTTCCTGAAATAGAAGCTACACTTTCAACAATTGGAAAACTCTCACTTTGAACTGTAAGTCTATCTGTATCAAAACTTTTTACACTTAAAAATCCTGTAGCTTCATGCGAACTTTCTCGTACTGTTATTATTGCTGCTGCTGGATTAGCAACTGTAAAATTGGAATTATTATTAATAGCAGTATAAATATTATCTGCTGTTGTATTATTATTAGTTTCAGTTTTAAATTCATCTGTTCCAGCAGTTCCTGTTGTAGAAGTAAAAGTAACTTCTTCGCCATCTGATTTTGTAAATGTTAATTTTGTTCCAGTAGCAATATTTGCATAATCAGATACTGTAATTGTGCATTCTTGTCCAATGCCTCCAACTTTATGTCTTGACCATGCAACAACATTGTCTGATCGTTGATAAGTTAAGCAAGCTAGAACTCCATCGTCTCTAACGCACCATAAATTACTATCTGGTGATTGTTGATACGACATTTCATTAATTCCACTATCTGTAACAGTTTCATTTAATATTGTGAGGTCAGGTGCTGTATAACCATCAACATCAAAGTCATAAGCTAATTCTCTAATTTTTCTTTTTGCTCTTTGTAAAAACAAAGTAGCATTTCCAGCTGGAACAGCATCAACAGTTGAACTTCCATAGGAAGATTGTTTTTTAATTGTGACGTTGCTGGGAGTAACAGCGGCATCAGTTCCATCAGCACTAACTGTCCATTCACCACCAGAGGTTCCAACTATTAAAGTTCGGACAGCCTTTAAATATCTAATTGCGTTTACTTGATTTGAAGCAATTGTATAGATCATGGCGGAATCTGCATCTGTACCAGCAGTCATATTTTCATAATCACCAGATTTAGAAAAATATAATGTTTGCGGTTCGTCAGTTGTGCCAGCGAATACCAGGCGTTGTTCAAAGAAAGATACGCAAGAAGGATGTCCAGTTGTGTCTGAAAAAGCTCCAAGATTAAAAGCTGCTGTAGCATCCGTATTAGTAAAAGCTTTTGTAATTGTTACTACTACAACTGTTGTATTGGTTCGAGCTGTTATTTTTGCTTCACCACTATTAAATTTTAATATTCTGCCTACGTCTGTAGTTTGAAAACCATCACCGCTATTAATTCCTGTAGTTGCAGATGCTGTAATATTGACACCAGCTCCAGTTCCTGAAGAGGCTGGAGTGAGTGTTGTTGCTGTAGTATTAGTAGATAAATAAGGTCCAGTTTCTGCAAAATCTACTTCTGATAATGTCCAACTTGTATGTCCTGTTCTTGATAATTTTGAAACTTCGTGAGAACTATGAGTGATGTATAAAACATCTGCTGATTGTGCAAATTTTAAATCTGGTAATTGAGCTGTCGTATAGCTGGTTGTTATTTGATAAATTTTATTAGCAACTCCTCCAGAAGAATAAGCAGTGTAACCAGATGTATCAACATTATTTCCATCAACATCATTTAATTCAAAAGTATTTGTAGTTTTGTTTGCAACTTTAAAAGTTTTAGTATTAACTTGCGTCATTCCTACTACGCTAGTTATAATTACAAAATCACCATCGGAATAACCATGAGAAGTGGCTGTAACAACTCCAGGATTTGCTGCTGTTAATCCTGATATAGTTACATTGCTTTCGGTTATCTGTCCTTTATCTTTAAAAAATCTTATATATAAATTTCCAAACTCCAGCATATAAGTTTGAGTTGTTGAAAATTCAAAAGGTATTAATCTACTTTTAGCTGAACTATCTTTAACTTCAGAAATAAATTGAGTGCCAGGTCTCCTTGTAGAAGCTCCTTGCGGGTGAACCAACATATTTTCCATTGTTTTACATCCTGAAGAATATTTTTCAAAATCTGTTCTACCATCTAACTTTGCAGAAAATTCTCCTGATACAAAACTACTTAATGCTAATGTCGTTCTTGGCATATTTCTTTTTCCAAATTTCCTTTTGAGTTAAACCTACTTCGTCTTTTTTTTCTTTGGTTCTATGATGTATTTCGTTTGAATTAAATGTTTCTACTAATGCGTAACGACAGATTTTTCCTGTTCTATCGTTCCATTGAAAATGTAATAAATATTTTCTTTCTCTATAATTTCCAATTACTCCTGGATCAAATGCTGTTAGTGTCATTACAATCTAGCATCAGTAAATTCGTTAGCCTCAACTGTATCTAAGCTATTTTCTGTAGCATCTATAAATCTTGCTTCTCTTAATCTTTCATCAGCTCTAGTTAGATAATTATTTGCTAACGTAGCATTGTTTGTTATTGGATATGCTAAATCTGCTGCTAACTGGTGGCTGATTGCCTCTCTTAAATAAGCATCATAATTATTAGGATCGGTATCTAAAGCAACATAAACGAGATACACAGTTGTCTGATTGGTTACTATATTTTTTCCTTCGACCTTATATTCTAAATCGGAAGCTATACTATCTGTAGTTCCATTATGAATTTTCATCACTCGAAGAAAATCACTCGGCAAAGCGTAGGCATAAGAAAATTCCATTACTGGAGCTGTACTATTTTGAGCTAATTCAACTCTTTTAATTAAGCAGTTCCAGTTATGACCTCTAAAAACTCTATTTCTAACTGGCTCATATCTTTGGTTACATAACCTCGCATTCTTTGTATCTTCTGTTAATGCTGAGATTGTTGAAGCACCAATTAGGTTCAAGGCACTGTTACAAATGTTCACGACTGATGCCATATTATGTTGTCTCCATTTTAATTTCTTTACATTGAAATCTTATTGCTAATTTTTGTTCAATAATTTTATCTTTATCTAAACTTGCTAAATGATTGTACGATTGTTTGTATCCTTGAAGAATACAGTCATAGTAATTATCAAATTCTAAAGCTACTACCTTTTCTGAATAGCAAGTTGGTTGCACATTAACGAATGAGCAAAGATAAAGTATAATTACATATTTCATTAAATTCTTTTTGCATCAAGAGGCGGTTTCACTCTCGCTCTGCCGCCTCCTAATTTTTTTTCAATGATTAGTGAACGTATGTCACTTGCACTGTTATATCTCCAGCAGCAGCAGAACTCGCTACTGTTTCGATAGTTAGCGCAATTCTCAAAGGAACGCCTGGATCGCTGGATAAACCAGCATCTTCCCAAACGAAATTTGAAATAGCATTTACGTTTCTAACTTCAAAAGCAACTTCAGTACCTGTTAACACAGCTGCTTGAAGAACTGCTGATGCCGTAGCATAGCAATCTCTATCAATAACTGCATTCGCAGCGTAAGAAGAAGTTTTGATTGGTCCGTTATACACTCCAACGTCAGTAGCTAAGTTTGAACCACCATCCAATGCGTCATTGAATAGTTTAATACTTAGGATTTTTGCGTTACTAGGAACTTCAGCAAGTAAGATAATATCGTTATCATCTATATCGCCTGTTCCAGCAGCAATTGTATCCATAAATACTTTTACGGTTCCAACAGAGCCTTTTTCTAGGAGTGTTCTTGGTGTTGTGTCTAATCTAGTGATTTCGACACCTTTAGTAGTACCCATATTATTTATCTCCTATTATTCGTTACAAGGAATCTGAACTACTTTTTCTTCTTCCATACGAGTAGCACCTATATCCATCGCATAATAAACTTGCGTTGAATAAGATTTATCTGCTCGTTCTGAAATTTTAGCAGTCACATCCTTGCCGATAGCTAGTTTGACTGCATCTTCTGTAAATGCGAAAACTAAACGATCGGTAGTGTATGTAGCGTCTTTGTTAAGACGTGTTGACATTATAAATTCAAACCCAAGAAAACTATTTATAGTTCCAGTTGCTAATGCTTTGACAACTGCATAGTCGCTTGAAGTAACTTCTGTAACTTCTAGCAAATCTTGTATTTGTTTTGGACCACAAACAATAAATCTCTTCAAAGAAGGATCAATATCGTTTGAATCCAGGATGTACTTAGCAGATCGCAATTTATCAATCGTCAAACCGTCTGATTGGTCTGAAGTTGCTGTCTTTTGACTGCTTGGTAGAGGAGTTGAGTCGCCACCAGATACGCCAGTATTTGCAGAAGCGTTCATTGCAGTTATGATAGTGTCATCAATTGATCTATTCATAGCTGCTGCTGCTGCTCTACTATACGTACTGGTAGGATCTATTAGCATACGAACCTTATCGGAATCGTCCACTAAGTCTCCCCACTCAAAAGTATCCAAACTAACTTTCCGCCTACTATGAGGTGTATCGATTTGAGGTGTTGAGCCATGTCTGCTAGTTCTTAATTGAGCCGCAGTTACTCCGATTTGATCGAAGAAGGCTGATTTTCCTCTAACCGATTCCACATCTACAGCTGATCGTAGCTTAGAACTTGTTTGTTGTGACAGTAAAGACACGTTAGCCGAATACTGTTCAACAAATGAAGTTGTAATTTGTGTTGACATATTACATTCTCCTTATGGTTAGTTGTTGTTAAAAGTTTCGGTTGATTATCCTTGAAGGATCTTCCTGTAATTTACATCTACTCGATGCTAGTCTTTCCTAATGTCAACAAAGGTCTTACGATTGTCTTTGTATTTTATTTATCTAATTGCTTAGACAAATTCTATTCAACATTTTCTTCGTTATTCTTTTTACGAATTAATGCTGCTACTTCTTCAACAGCTTCAGCATGACCTGGATGTCTTTTATCCCAGTACGCTGAACCTTCTTGTTGTAAAGATGCAATTTGTTTATTAATTTCTGGAACCGTTAAGAAAGGAACACTGTCTCCTTTTACCATAACATCTTCAGATAATTTATTTGCTAAACCAACAAATGCTTTAATCACCGTTGGATTATCTCCTAAACGTGATCCATCTTGTAAAAGAGTATCTGTAACAAATTCTTTTCCAAGTGTAGCATGAGCTAAGTTTTTTGCAGATTGTATTTGTCTATCAAAGGTAGCACCATATTCTTTTCTCAACTCTTTTGTAGATTCTTCTTGAGAAACTTTCATATGAGCTGTTTGGTCATCCACACCTTTATTAATAACATCGTTATAATATTTCATTATGCCTTGAGCTTGATGAGGCAATAAACCAAGTTTAACTGCTTCATTACTAAAGTTCTTTAAAACATCATCTTCAATTCGATGATCTTCAGGCAAATCATATTTATAACCATCTGCATTTTCTGGTGTTCCTAATTTTTTATATACGTCTTTCCAATCTTCATCTGTAGAATATTTATTAGGAACATTTATTTTTTCACTACCTACTAACTTTTGTGAGTGTAGATAAGACTTTACAAAATCATCCATATTGGAAAAATTCTGTAAAGATTTTTCTTCTTTATAATCCTCAGGAATTAATGTTTTAAAATCAATTTCCTTTGGTTGTTCTGTTATATCCGATGCAAGTGTTGTAGTTGTCTGCACATCAGGTTGAACTGGTTGCTGTTCTGTAGCAACCGCTTCAGTTGTCTGATCCATAAGATTACTCCTCTAGTTTTTTATTGATCATGCTTTTTATAAAAATCAACACACTGCGTTGACCTTCTAAAAAAGCTGTTTCGTGGCTATTGTCTTTGGCATGAGTAGTCACAAACTCATGACATCGTTTTTCTAAATCCTCGATTACTTTTTTTCCATCATCGGAATTGAAAACAATTTTGTAATTTTTTATTAAGCTAATTAAAGCTTTATTGCTGTCTGTTGGCTTCATCTAATGCTTGTACTGCTGGTGCAACATTTTTAGCCACTTGGCTTTCTTGCACTGCATTCATCATTTCCATTTGTTGTTGTTGAGCTGCTTGTTTTTCTTCTGTAATTTGCTGAACTTCAGCATCTGATCTAATAACTTTAGCTGGTATTCCAAGAATTTTTATAATCTCTTTAACTAGACCTCTAGGATCCAGATAATCTGTAACTGGAGCTACTTGACTAATTGAACCAAATATTTCCAAACCTCTAATAATAGAACTTAATTCTTGAGATTTTTGAGCTAGTGCAGCTGGTGAAACATATTCAATATCAATTTCTTGATTTGTTAATATTTCTGGAGCTGGTTTAAATAAATTATTTCTAAGCATAATATTAAATACTCTAATAATTGTAGGATTTAATAATTCTACTTGAAGCCTTCCTAAAGTTGGTCCAAGTATTCTCATTTTTTCTTCAGCTCTTTGAGCAACTTCCGTTGCAGTCATATTTCTATTTTCTGTAACTAATAGTTGATCAACATGGAAAGTTTGAGAAATTGCTTTTCTTCTTTGCTCTTCCATTGCTAAACCTAATGGATTGTTTGCACCAATATTTAATGCTTCTATTCTATCTCTTGAACCAGCTCGATAATAATTTAATGAGCCAGGTGCAGTTCTTATAGGTAACATCATAGCATCGTCTGGAACTAGAAGCGGAGGATCCACTTGTTTCTGTGCCGCCTTTAGTCCAACTTCTACCATTTTGTTAAGAACCTTAACATCTGGTAATGAGTTCATGCCTGGCGATCTGCCATAGATTTCGTTTGACGCTTTTAAATAGCGTGGAACGACATAAGGAAACTCATTAAATCCAGAGATAGAAATTATATGTCCAGTTTCCATTTCCATATAAATAGAAATGAAAGGCATATTCATTTTATCCTTTTTCTTAGGATCATAAATATCTCTTGGTTTTACAATATGGCAAAATTCAGCTTCATCAAATCCAGATTTCTTACTTATATTCTGTAATTGTCTGCTTACATTATCAATACCAAATTTATCTACAGCTGCTTTTGCGCTTAATTTAAATCTTCTATAAATACAATTAACTAATCCTCTAGCATCTTCAGAAATAAAAATTTCCTTAATGTGTCTAGCAGAGAAACGAACAATATCATTTTCGTCAGCTTCAATAAACATTGCAGCAGTTCCGAAAGCGCAAAGGTCATGGTAAGTTTCAAATATTTCTTGTTGAAAGTTTGATCTTTGAAAAGCTACATACATTAATTCTGTAACAGATTCTAACCATTCTTTAGCTTCGTCATTTTCGTTTAATACTGCTTCTTTGAATCTTAATTCAAACCAACGATTAGCAGAAGATGTAAGCATTCCATGTAAGGAACTTGCTAATAATTCTAAGGAATGAATTGCTGTTGCATCATAGACCTGAACATGCCTTTTATCTCCACGAACTTTTTGATCAACAATATCTGATTTTCTTGGAATTATTAAATCCGCTACTTCTTGCCAGTGCGTTTCCCAGTTTGATCTTTTATCTTTTAACTGAGATAAATTATTTATTAACTCAGCTGATAAAGCTTTGTATTCTTGTTGTTGCATTAATTAGCCTAGTAATGTTTTTGTTGACAAATATAAATCTTCATCATCCACGCCTAGCTTTGTAGCTTTTCTGCCTTTTCTTTTAATAGAAGCATATTTAATAGCATCTATTTCGGCTCTAGTAGGACCAGATGGTGCGTCTTTAACAGCTTCTTGCTGTATTCTTTTTTGTTTTTTCTTTTTTTTAAAATGTTTTCTTACAAATCCACCCATATTAACCTCCTTAACTTAATAAAGTTTTTTGTTCGTATTCTTCTTCTGAAAGTTCATTTAGACCTTTTGCAGAAGTTAAAATTGTTGATTGCCTTCCTTTTCGACTTAAAGCTCTTCTTCTCTCATCTTCTTCAGCTTCTTTTTTTCTAGCTTCATCTTCATAATTTGGAACATCTTTAACCTCTGGTAAAGTAATCTGAGGTAAGGATGGCATCTTTGGCATAAAAAGTTTAGCAATGAATGACATAATTATAATATCCTGTAATCACCTTCAGCAATAAGCTGACGGTTTTTATTTGTTAGTTGTTGTTCTTGTATTCCAGTTGCCAAATATCTCAGTGCATCCATTGGATGACTTGAGAAATCTCTAACTGGTTTTAATTTATAAACTCTTTCCTTATCATTATATTTTCTATGATAATGTCTAAGAGCTATTATTAAATCAGAGCAGTTATCACTGTCTATTTTACATCTTGGTAAAATCATTTTAACAGCATGAATACCATCCTCTAAACTTATTCGTGATACGACTCTAAATCTAATTCCTAAATTACTCGCTACCTCTCTCCTGGTGTAGCCACTTCCAAAATCTGTATGTTCAATATCATGCGGTGCATAATGATTGCCATATATATAATCTTTATTTTTTAAATATTCTACATAGTGAGGCAATGCTTCTTTTTCATTCTCATAATAATCAATAATATGAATGTTATGATTAATCTGTTGAAAAAAAATAATAGCTGTTGCATCGGTATAACCTAAATCCCAAGCTGTATTAACTAAATGTGCTGGATCATAAGGAACACCGCCTATTCTTTTATTATCTTCTAATTCATTTATAAGATCACCATAAATTGAACCTCTGATATTTCCTATAAAGGAGCATTCAAATTCTTGGTTATATTTAGCTTCACCCATTACAGACAAAGCAGCTTCAAGCTCGTCTTTTTCAACTATTTTAGTTTCAGATGCTTTAGCTTTAAATAAAAACCATTTATCATCTGCTTGAGCTTTATTATAATAATCATATAGAATATTCTGCATACCAGCTGGAGTTCCAACCATATACATAAAACCTCGTCTATCACTAAGAGCTGGTGTAATAACTTCATCTATTAACTCAGATGTTATCTGAGAAGTCTCATCCACTATTACTCCATCGCTATAGATACCTCTAATGGAATCAGGATTTTCAGAGGATAATAAAGTTATTCTACTATTATTTATAAAATCTACACGAAGCTCACTTTCATTAAATTTTGTTCCTGGAATAGATTTTGTAAAATATTTTATAAAATCCCAGCCAATAGATTTTGCCATCTTGTATGTAGGACAAATGTAATGGTATCTCGGATTAAAATTTTTATTTGTTAAACATTTTTTTATTAAATGATTTAAACAAAGTGTTGTCTTGCCAAATCTACGATGACAAAGAAGAACAGCGTATCTATGCTTTTCCAATTCTTTATGTATGTGCGCCTGGTGAACTCTTGGCTTGTATGGTATTGTAATTTTCATATCCAATCAATTTGTGGCAATCCATTATAATTCTTATCAAAAATAAACCAGGCAAAAGCCATCAAGCCTCCTGATTTACCATTTTTAACAAAGCTTAATCGCTTGCTAAAAACAAGTACATTTTTTAAATATCTTTTTGAAAAAATTATTTTATTTCTTTGGATACCTTCTAAATGTGAAAGTTTGCAAAGCAAAGCAAGTTTAAAATTAATCTTATTTAATCCATGCAATGTAAATTCAGTTGCTAAATTAAATGGTGGATTAGTAATAATATTATCAAATTTTAAATCCGTTTTTAAAAAATCTTTTATTTCTCCATAATCTCTATCTATTAAATCAGAAGAATAAACATCATAGCCAGCTTTTATTAATTCTTTTGAAATAACACCATCGCCACAAGCGCATTCCCAAATATTTCCTTTAAAGTTTTCATATTTAATTAATGCTTCAATTGCATTTAAAGGAGTTGCATAAAAATCATTTTCTATTCTGTCATTGAATTTATTATTTCCAATGTATTGCAAAGTTGTAGATTTCACTAATGAACTGTTGGCGGTCCTTCAGAAAAATTACTTGGCATCTTAATTGCTCTGAAAACAAATTCACAAAACTCATTCAAGTCTTCCTCATGTTCAAAACCTGAAAAATTAATTATTAGTTCGTTGCTGTAAGCTTTAAAGCTGATTGCCGATACATTTTGAAACTTATCTTTTATAAATCTGTTCATCTGTTTGTGCCTGTTGATTATCGGTAAATAATGTATTAGCTCCTGGCGACCACTTTTTGGTGTATAGTCCTCTCGCTAGAAACCTTTTTTTCCTTGCCAAAAGATTTGAGTCGTTTGTTAAACCACTTGTTCTGTACGGATTTACTTATTAATTTAAACAAAGTTAACATTAGCGTTAACATTCATTACTTATTCTTCTTTATTAGTTGCGAATGAGAATCATTCACGAACCTCATGTTGCGTGCGAAACTCTTTGACTATGTATTAGCTACCGAACTTTCTGACACATTCTTTATCTCATTCTCATAAGTCTTATCCTGGTCATCACTATTCCAAGTAATCTCAATCTTCTGATCTACGTTGACTTGCTGCTTGTCTCCGTAAATACCAATAAGCTTTGATGCCATCCATCTATAATGATGAAGCTTCTCTCTTATTACCATGATGTTCTTGTTGTCCGCAGCTTCAAGCTCAGTAATCATTCTATCAAGATATGTTTGAGCTGCTACTCTTCTTGCTAGTAATATCTTACTTGCGAAATCTTTATTTGTTTGAATCCAACTATAGACTGTCGATAGGCTTGGAGAATTTTCCTTCGAGCATATTTGAGTCAAAGGCATTCCGTTCATCAGCAGTCTGATTATGTCTTGTTCTGTTTGTAATGTAAGTTCTAATTTCTTCATCATTTAAATTCTTAAACTGTGGTAAATTTTTATAGGCTTTTATTTTTCCTTCTAAAGTTTTCTGACCATTTGAAAATCCTCCATGCATTCGACAACGATATTTCTTTGTTGTTTTGCAATAGATACCTTTGGCTTTGCAAGGAAGTTTGTTTTGTTTATTAATTGTTTGGCAAGGAATCTTATTCTTTGGTCGTCCAGTCATATTCGGTTTTAGGATTTATTAATCTTTGGCAAAAAGAAAAAAAGAGAAAAAAGAAATAAACTTTAAATCCGTTCTTGTACGGTTTTATATAATTACTTAGAAACCTTATTATACCACTCCAGGATAGATATTCCATAACGTATTATAACTTTGTTTATAGGAGAGATTATTTATTTATATTTTTTTTAAGAATATCAAATTAAGTACAATATTCGGTTAAGTTTGCAATACTTTTTATTATTTTTTTTTAATTTATTTGTTAAAGCAGTTAAGGACTTTCATATATCTATTCTTGATTGAATATCTGCTAAAGCCAAAATGTTTTCCAACTTGTGTCCACTTAAATCTATTTGCTCTCATCCAAATTATTTGTCTATCAAGTAGTGGATCTTTGGAAATATCTTCCTCAATTGCAAGTAAAGCATCTATTGAGAACTCCCAGCGAGTAATCTGTTTTGGTGTAGCTCTAATCTTCATTAAAGCTTTTTCATAGTAAGACCAGTCTCCAGGTTCATATAAGGTTGCCAATAAATCATACATTGCTGGCGTATTAGGAGGCTTAGGACGTGATAAAAACCTTTCTGTACGTGCAGCCTCAGAAAAAAGAAAAACTAGGTTATTTAAGCTTATTATCTCTTCTTCTAGTATTTTTTCAATGTTACTCATAAGCTCCATTCTTATAACTGTTGACATTCTGTTTAAGTTTGGACCAGCCACCTCTTGAATAATTCTTTCGAAACTTTATGCTTTCAAGAAAATATTTATATCTTGGCATATCAAAGTAAGTGAAATTTTTATGAGTAATTAATGGTTTATAATCTATGCTTAATAA
>Ga0208156_1000319_pt1 | contig 20517 bp, 54 predicted proteins | sample 1_EtaG_FD_184073 | JGI IMG/M metagenome (GOLD analysis project Ga0208156, IMG submission 184073) | Marine viral communities from the Subarctic Pacific Ocean - 1_ETSP_OMZ_AT15124 metaG (SPAdes) (version 2) | ecosystem: Environmental > Aquatic > Marine > Oceanic | place: Pacific Ocean | collected...
ATATATCACAATCTTTACAAACATTTTACACACACTTTACAATAAATTTACACACACTTTACATTCTTTTTACATAGACTTTACAATCTTTTAACACAAACTCTCTCGTGTAAACCTGCCCGACCCGGGGTATAATAGACTCATGGACTTCTACGTGCAGATCGGTGCTAGCCGTGTCCTGCAGTGGATCGAGGGGGACAAGCGTGTATCCGACCTGACGGCAGGCACACTGATCGAGTACGAATTGTACACGGACGAGCTCCTGGGCAAGACAGCTTGCGCCCTGGGCCTCGTCCTCGGTGTGACGTGGCACGAGCTCATGTCTAAGAGTCGGGTTCGGGTCATCCGGGACGACGGACGGCGCAGTGTTGTGCCCATCTGGCAAGTTCGAAGGATCCTGTCATGACGGGCGCTAGACAGCTCGCAGGCTACGTCATCGCGCGCCCTCGGGCCTAAGATATCTCGCGCTGCGCGTGTAAATCCGTCGCGCGCGTGGTATAATAATAGTGCGAGGTGGAAGATGGAAGAGCCGAGTTGGAAAGATCTGCCTGAGGAGTACGACAAGCGACTCCCGAAGAAAGGAGATCTAGTGTGGGTCATTGGGAACACACGAGGCCGATTCGGTGCGTTAGCCAGGGCTGAGAGGGGCGACTACGGTGTCGTGATCAATAGCTGGACAACGCGTTACGGCTCCCCGAAGCTGTGCATTCTGACTGAGGGCGGGCGCGAAGTCGCGACGACCAGCACGTGCGCACGGATATGGGGTGAGCTTGGTGACGTCACGGGTGGAGGTAAGTGGTCTCAGGTCATGCTTGAATGGATGGACCGCACGTATGTACCCATCATCGTCCGCCGCGAGTCGGGGTATAAAACTCCGTTCGCACAGAGCAGGGACAAGAGCGCGTATCTGGTGTACCCGCTCAACAGCACAGAGAAGATGTGGCTCAACCAGGACAAGGTCCATCCGGGAGACTGGGAGACTATGGTCGAAAGCCTCGAGGCATGTGTGTCCGTGAGGGTACCGATCTGGCTCGCTAGGAAGGCTGGCTTTTTCGGAGCTGAGGGAGGTGCTAGCGCTCGCTAGTCGTGCAACCCGCTGCGGCATGTGGTATGATAGGAGCGTAACAGAGGAAAGCGAATGACATATGATGAGTTTTACAAAGCTATTCTAGCGGTGCTACCGGCAGCTCAGCTTGGCGAAGACCAGGACGGGCAGATCATCGTCTACACAGACATGATGATCGATATCTACGACGGGACGGACGACGTTGTGCCTTACGTGCACTGCGACGAAGAGGTTCCAGGGGAAATCACCCGCGAGAGGTACACAGAGTGAGCGTGCAACAGCGCGTTCAGTATGGTATGATAGAGACGTAACCAAGGAGACATCATGGGATACTGGAACCCACACACCAACCCGAAGGATAACAAGGGCTTTGAGTCGATTGCTGATATCGTCAATGATATCGCAGATCGTGCGCTCGGCGGCTTTGATGACCTTATTGACGACTGCGTGACGTACCCCCGGATGATTCTAGACTGGTACATGGGCGATGACTGCCCTGAACCTCTGAATGAAGAGGTCTATCAGCAGGTTATGCGAGAAAACGACGAGCGTGTATACCGAGCTATCTGGCTCAGAATCCACAGCCGTATCTACTAGGAGAAAACATGTCAACTCACTCAGCTCTCGGGATCAGACGCCCAGATGGGAGCATCATCGGCTGCTACGTCCACTTCGACGGATACCCCTCCCACATGGAGGAGGCCATCGAGGACTATCTGCTTGTGTACACTATGAAGGATCTCTTGTACTTGATCGAGCAGGCGCAGGACGTTGGAGGTATCAGGAGTTTCCACTCGCAGGTCGTTGGGTGTAGTCTCGGCCGCCCGGCAGACGCTCGGTATCGAGATGTACGCTCGACTGAGCTGTTCAGTCCCACTGACGACCCGTATCACATTGACGAGAGCAACTGGTCGGATGACCACATGAGCACGTACGCGTGGTACCTCATTGACGAGGCAACTGGTGAGCTGGAGACTCGGCTCAAATATCCGGATGCATGTTGATACACGGAGAAGATATGTATAAGGTTTCTATTGACTTTGAAGGCCACAAGGTAACTGGTTGGGCTGATTTGTGCGGCCCCTACGCTGATTGTGAAGGCTCCGAGGTTACTTCGGTAACGCCGGCGAATAACGATGAGGAGTTTCGCGAGAGAGCACTCTCCGCCGTAGAGTCAGCAGCCTACGAGCAGCACAAGGAAAGGTTCGAGCGTGACTACAGCGCAAGCGACTGGGATGATCAGTATGACCACCCGCACACGCAGGTTGGTCCTGACTACTGGCAAGACCCCGAGTCAGGAGAGTATCGCTGCGGATAAGATACGACTCATGTTATTCGAACAGTTCGTGGAGAGAGGGAAGAATGGGTGAACTAATTGACTTCGTAGCCTGGAAGAAGAGAAAGGCAGATGAGGAGCATGAGAAAGAGATGGAGGAGATCCGCATGCTCCAAGCAGAGCTAGCAGCACATATGGACGAGATGGAGGACCTCGAGCTAGGCCCGTTCATCTCTGAGGAAGAGCGGGAGTCGTGGAGTCGCAGGGCTCTTGATGCGTTCAGCACTGTGCTCGACGGATACACGCACTGGCCAATTGACTCGTCAGACATGTAACGTATCACGACCTGTGGTATAATAAAGACATAATCAAGGAGATAAACATGGGATTCTTTTCATGGGAAACGCAGGACACAAATGAGTCCATTCCAAATCATTACAGCGACCGAAGCGTGTTCACAGTTTACATGCATGATCACCTCGGGAATGTCTGGAAGGAAGATAAGTACGAAGGGTACGGAGTCTTTGGTGGTAAGGACTACTATGAGCTGCTCGCAGAGATGAACGGCCTTAAAGACAGAGAAGAAGGAATCAGCCTTGCATATGCCAAGCCTCCGAAAGCCTATCTCAGCCCGAACCTCAGCCGAGGAAAAAACTGGGAGTATCAGAACCGATCGCCGGAAGACTGTGAGGGTCAGGGGTACTTCTACGACGACGACGAAGACGACCACGGTGGTTACCTTAACTGGTAACGCGTGCAACAAAGACAAAAGTGATGTATGATATACACACAACAACTAAGGAGAAACAATGCTTTCAACCAACCAACTAATGCAAGATATCAGAATGCTCAGCTACGATGAGATGATGGAGCTTAACGCCTTCCTCGTCAGTCAGATCAAACAGCAGAGATCGATCCTCTCCCGCAAGGCGAAGAGCTCTCTCGTTATCGGGTCGACCGTGTCATTCACTGGGAACACCGGTGAGACGATCACCGGCACGCTGATCAAGAAGATGCGGAAGTACGCTCAGGTGGACACATCTTCCGGACGCTGGCGCGTCCCGATGAACTGCCTCACGGCGGTGTCCTGATGAGTGACAGAGATGAGATCGTGATAGTGGTACCGCTCACGCTGTTCGACAGCAGGCACCCGTACGTGCACCGCGGTTCCAGTAGTGGTGGCTGGTGCTTCAGTTACGGTTCCCGCGGGAATCAACGAACTGGGAGTAGCGGCGTAGCGACACACATGGAGATAACAGAGACAGAGATCGAGAAGAACATCGTCATCGCCCGGAAGGAGCGTAACGACGCTGAGCAACGTCTTGAGGACCTCGAGAAGCTGCAGTACGTGCTCGTCGCTCAGCGGCGGAAGAACAAGGTCGCGAGCGAGAAGGAAGAGCAGTACGCTGAGAACCTTCGTGACATTGAGAACATCATCAACGGCTACGGCTTCGATGACACACATGACTCTGATGACATCATCAGCACGCTGTACGAGGATGACGTCATCGACGATCAGGATGAGCATCACTACTACGTAGCAGAAGAGGCAGCTGTGCTATTCATTGAGCGCAACCGCGTGTAAACCACAGCTGTGTAATGTATAATATACATACAATCCAAGGAGAAAACAATGAGTAGGCCAAAGTTTGACAACGGACCGTACATGGTCCTGAGCGATGGTTCAACGTATGACGGAGCTGAAGGCTGCGTCGTTGTATACGTGACAGATAAGGGACAGAAGCAGCTCGAGGAGTGCTACGAGTTCAAGGGCGTTGAGCTGGATGACATGGAGTTCGTTGAACTTAGTGTTCTGCTCGAAACGTATAACAAAGTGCACGGAACGGATCTGTAACATGGCAACTTTTGACGAAGCAGTCAGCAGCTGGAGAGACACCATCAACGATTGGTATCGACTCAATGCAACCGACGATGAAGTCGGTCAGGCATTCACCTTACTCAAGGAGTACCGGGACGCACAGGATGACCCGGGCGACATTCCATACGTTGAGACGTTCTTTAAGGACAAGGATGACACCTGGAGTACCTGGCTCGACACAGTTGATAGGGAACACCTAGCTGACCTAGTTGAGCGCATTCGAAAACCCTGAGGTTTACGGGTCCATAGCTCAATTGGCAGAGCATCGGACTTTTAATCCGCAGGTTCTGGGTTCGAGTCCCAGTGGACCCACCATTACAAGGGATAGACATGGACGCAATTGGGGTGAGGTCCTAATAGGCAAGGACACCGGGTTGTTACCTCGGAGATTGGTGGTTCGAATCCACCCGCCCCAGCCTTAAACACACGTGCAAGATATTTAATACTGTGGTATGATAGTAGCATAAGGAGATAACATGATTCAAGTAGGCGATAAGGTACGTTCCTTCGATTTTGCGGAGACCTTTGATGACGGCACTCAGATTCGGCGGGAGCTGGAAGGTAAGATGGCCTGTTATGTTGAAGGCATTGTAACTGCTATCAATAAAGATATGAGTTATCATCGGTATGAGATCGTTGTGAATCGTGACGTCTTCGGCGGTAAGGAATCTGAGCGTCGGGTTGGCAACGTTGTCTACCCACCGGTTAACGGTACTCCCGGCATGTTCTCTGTCTGTGACGGGGTGGAGCTTGTATCCGAGCACAGCGATTCCCAGCCCGTGTAAACCGTACCACACTGTGGTATAATATCTAAGTTAAACAACAACAACAACAACAAGGAAAAACAATGAAGATTAACGTACGCGTAGATGATATCGAGTTTGGAACCTCTATCCAGGATATCGTCGTTCCCGATGTGCTCAAGAAGCGCATCCCCACTGGACTCGGCTACTTTGACGCCGTTATCGGTGGAGAGGGATTCACTCCCTCGATGGTGACTCTGTTCACTGGCACCCCCGGTGCTGGTAAGACGACGATGATGCTCGCTCTGGCCAACTCACTGCAAGGTGGCGGAAACCAGGTCGTGTTCAACACCGCTGAGGAGAGTATCCACCAGGTCAAGATGACTGCTGATCGACTCCGTCTGCGCCACCAGTTCATGGTCGGCAACGAGGACAACATCGAGGCTCTTCTCAAGGGCTGCGACAGGATTCGTGCAGATCATCCAGATCGTCCATTCTTCCTTATCGTCGACTCGCTGCAATGCATGAATGACGGTTACTTCAAGTCCGGTCGCATCACCTCCGCAACGTCGGAGCGAGCGATGGGCATGCTGACTGACTACGCGAAGGTCCACGCAGTGAACGTTCTCGTCATCGGACAGGTGACCAAGGATGGGAAGATGGCTGGATCGAACAAGCTCAAGCACATGGTCGACTCCCACATCCACCTTTCGGTGGAACAGAAGGATGAGGACCTCAAGGGTTGTCGGGTCATCGAGACTCAGAAGAACCGATTCGGTGGCTGTGGCCACGTGGTTTTCCTGAAGCTCCGTCGCAACGGATTCTCCGAAGTGGCTCGGATCTCGGCAAGCGGAGTATAACAATTTGGAGCCTACCACTTTTGTTTTGAGGTGCCGCGGCAGTGGTAGGCTTCCTTGGTTGGCCGCGGCACCTCTCTTCCTTGTGTAAATGTAACACCTACAGTGTATAATACACTTACACCCACGAAGGAGAAAACATGGGCGATGTGAAAAAGTATGAGGTAACGAATCTCGCTGTCACAGATCTCGCCTCAGAGTCACGGACTTATGAGGTTGAGGTTGACGTTGACAGCTTGTGTCGTGTTGACGTGCGATTCGGGAATTCTTTCGGGCTTAGGCTCGATTACGAGAACTTGGAGGTCCTTGAGACCCTACTGTTCGAGGCCCGACATGTGCTGCAGGATAGATACTTAGACGAGCAGGCCAAGCTTAATGAATAGAGCATGCGCCCTTAGCTCAGTGGATAGAGCATCGGCCTTCTAAGCCGAGGGTCGTAGGTTCGAATCCTACAGGGCGTGCCATAGGCCTATAGCTCAATCAGGTTAGAGCATTGCTCTCATAAAGCAAGGGTTCTCGGTTCGAGTCCGAGTAGGCCTACCATTTTGGCTGAGTGGTGGAATCGGTATACACAAGAGACTTAAAATCTCTCGCCTGATGGATTGCGGGTTCGAGTCCCGCCTCAGCTACCATTTGATCTTTAACATTCCCCCTTAGCTCAGCTGGTTAGAGCATCTGACTGTTAATCAGAGAGTCGTAAGTTCGAGTCTTACAGGGGGAGCCATGCCACCTTAGCTCAGTTGGCTAGAGCAGCTGCCTTGTAAGCATCAGGTCGTCGGTTCGAGTCCGACAGGTGGCTCCACATGGAGAGGTGGCCGAGCGGCTTAAGGCGCTGGTCTTGAAAACCAGTGTGGGGAAACCTACCGTGAGTTCGAATCTCACCCTCTCCGCCTTTAAGAGTGTAAAAACACAATTTGCAGAATATAGTATATACATGGAGGCAAAGGACGCCGATAACGTTGTTTCGCTAGAGGAATGGAGACGACGTAATAACAAGAAGCTCGACGATCTGATCAAGACAGTCGAGCAGTCGCTTGAAGAATACCAACTCGATGCTGAGATAAAGCACTTCTACGATGCAGAGATATTCTCCGCGGAAGATCAAACTCTCATATATGACGAGTTAGGACTGGCGAGCTACGCTGATATCGTACTTGAGCCCAATGTGGACTCATGTAATAGGACACTAGCGTGGGTATCGTACATTCTGTCAAGTTTAGGGCACACCGAGGAATCCAATAAAATTGATGACATTATTACGAGTTTGGAGTGTAGGAAGCAATAGCGCTTCCTTATAGATAGGAACTGCATACAGTTGGCTGAAAGGAGTAGACATGAGCAGCACTTTAAGGGTCAAGGACTTGGTGTCCTTGCGTGGTGACCAGACACTGGTCGGAATGGTAGTAGAAGTCCTCGGGATGGGAAAGTTCCGTGTACTGTGGAACAGAGACTGGGACACAGGCAAAATATTCACCTACAACAACGAAGAGCTTACACTGTGCAATTGAGTGCGAAGTAGCTTGCGCTACGCGCGTACGCGCGCGAGACAGCTTGCGCTACGCGTACGCGTGCAATGCAGCGCGCGGCAGTGTATGATAGAAGTATCACAGGAGATAGATAATGGGACCACAAACAAAACAGTTGAGCACCGTCGTATTGGAGGCTATTCAACATCAGCCTGGCAGTACTCGGTGGCAGTTGTTCGATGGGTGCAAGAATGACTTCGGACAGCCTTGGCCAACGTTCAAGCGTGTGATGAGCATGCTAATTGCGGAAGGCCTGGTCGATGTCAATACAGGACCCGACCCGGGTATGAGACTAACAGCAATCGGCGTCGCATTTGTCGACCCGGTAGAATAAGGAGAGAGAGTGTTTGAGATTATCAATGGAGAGACCGGTGAGGTCCTCGCAGAGATCTTGGAGCGGCAAACCGCATTTATGTGGGCAGCCCGCTACGCGCAGAAGAATGACTTGGGGCGTGTCCAGGTAAACGATGAGCAGAAGTTTATTCTGATCGATAAACCCGTGGATGTTTGACCGACTAGTCGAGCGTCCTGTGCTGACGATCCTCGTGCTCGTCGTGCTCGAGGTGGCTGCTGTGTTCGGAGCCTCGTGGCTGCTGAACGCCAGCGTGTAACGCGGGCTGCAGTGTGGTATGATATGACCATAAGGAGCCAAGATGCTTAACGAAGACAGAGGCCTCATCTACGAGGCAGCCAAGTTGAATGAGTTTGAGATCGACGTCACTGAGTCCTACATCGAAGAGGACAATGACGGATGTTTCATGGAGACCACCGCGTATGAGAAGCTCTTCGAGTACTTCGCGTTCGACGGGGGCGGAATGCCCTACGGAGTAGCCAAGTGCAGGGACGGTGAGCCTGACGTGTGGATTCTCGAAGAGCTCGAGGCGTGCAACTAGAGTGGTTGCAGTGTATAATATACTCACAACAACTAAAGGAACAAGATGTCAATCACAGATATGGATAGAATCGATGGACTCATTGGGCAGCTGGCTGAGGCTTTTGACGTGGATATGGGCGGACTTTTTGACGAGGCACCTGAGATATTTGAGGGTCGATCGACTGAAAGCGAGTGGATGCTCCAGTGCTCGAAGGCCTCAACTGAACTGGCGGAGCTTATCGAAGCTGCTGTCCAGAAAGTTGAAATGCAACTTCATGACGGCCAGTACCACCCAAGGAACTAACGCATGCTCAAGATTGGAGACAGAGTTACACACGTCGACTACCCCCAACTCAAGGGGACCATAGTCGGACGATGCCGCAACTACGAGTTGAGGCAACACATCTACGAAGTGCTCTGGAGCCCCAGAGTTCAGAAGAAGTCGACCAGCCGCCACATCGGCTCAGCACTCAAGCGCGTGCAATAATCAAATGCTTGGTGTATAATAGAGTTGTAACCAAGGAAGAAGAGAATGACAGAAGTTGAGAAGATGGTTCTCGTCGAGAACTACAACATGGATTCATCGAGCGCATACGAGCTCACATCAGAGCAGCTCTACGTGCTCATGGCACAGGTGGGGGAGATGGAACCCATCATCGACGCGCTCAACGTCCTCAGCGGCGCGAGTGTCGAACAGCGCGCCCGCGACATCGGGTGTGACCCTGAGGATTTCGCATACGAGATTCAAGGATTCTAGCTTGGGATCCGTGTAACTGATAGCCACCTGTGGTATAATAGAGGCACCAACTAAGGAAAAACAATGAGTGAAAACAAACCAAAGACAGTCGCAAAGTGCGACGTACGTGATGCATATCGGCGAGCAATCGCCAAGGTGTGGCATCTGAAACAAAAGGATATCAAGAAGGACATCCACATCGCGGGCAAGGCCCCGGGACAGTGGGTCGGAGAGCATGGTATCCTCGAGATCTACTGCGAGAGCGGGATCCCGAATGCTAGTGATATCCAAGACTTCAGCTACGAGGCACGTGAGTTCGGATGTGATCCGGCCGGCGCCCTCGTCTATCACTCAGATCAGTGGTTCGAGATCGATAAGATCGCCAATCTGATCCTCGCGCAGAAGTTCGACCAGCCATATCGGAAGTTCTACCACGAACCGTTCAACAGCGCAGTCGTCGGAGTGTACGAGGTATGAGTGGTATCTACACGATTCGCAAGTACATGGGCGACGACATCTACAGCTGGGCTGTGTTCAGGAAGATCGACCTTCCCAAGGGACACAGAGGCGGCGTCTTCGACTACGACATCAGGCCCGTCATCTGCGGCCTCGGCCGGAGTGAGGCTGCTTACCAACGGGACCAACTGGAGTCCTGGGCGAAGAAGCCGAAAGACGTGTAATACGTCCGAGCACAGGGTATAATAGAGACATCAGGAAGGAACACTGCTCGCGCTACCTCGGTAGCCGTCTGGAGCCGAAAGGTTAGGTTCCTTCCACACTTAGGAAAGAGCCGGTGGTTTAGCGGCCACCGGAAAGGGTGGGAGTCGACAGTCAACGTAAATAAGGCCTTTGGTCTGGTTAAGCTAACTCATAACCCAGATCACGCTGAGAACATCTCGATTCAGTTAGTAGAAAGATGTTCGAACCGTAGCAGACGGACTCCCACCTCTCTCTCCTCACATTTTCAAACACAGAAGAGTACGTCCCGGAGAATCTCTCTACACAACTCAGGAAGTCCCATAGCGGTCTGAGAAGAGAGTTTAACAGATCAGCTCATCCGGGTGTCGGCTCTTCGATCCTCATGCAACACGGCAGGTGTTGTGGTATGATATACACATAGAACAAGGAAACATCATGACAGAACAAGAACTGATCAATTACTACAAAGTCGTGCGAGCGAAGTTCGATGCGGAGTGCACTGAGGAATGTCCTCGCTGTAACCAGATTACGCTGCACTCCACTCCCGGAATGAACGCTCTGTGTCGTCGGGATAACAAGACGTACATCTGCTCTGCCTGTGGGACTGAGCAAGCGTTCGAAGACCTGGCCCGGCTGATCGGAAGTGATCAGTGAAGGTCGGTGATCTGGTGCGGCCGCACCCCGGGATTCGACATCCTTGGACCAAGCAGCACCCTGATCCGTGGCTCGGAGTTATTCTTGAACTGCGTAAAAAGAGTTCGGCATATGGAGGTCATCGACAAGCTGCAGTCGTGTTGTGGAACCACCGAGGGTTTCATAATGAATTGCAGATGACATACGAGCTTGAGGTAATCAATGAAAGTCAGTGACAGTGAGTACCCAATCACTCTGAGCTATACCAAGCCCAACGGTGAGAAGGTCAGCGTGGAGATCCACGATGAGGCCCAGGCCGAAGACGAGTACCACACGATGTGGTGGTTCTGCGGACTAGACGTAAAGTTCAGCGTCGACTAGGTGTGTAACTCAGGTACGCGCAGTGTATAATAGAAGTACCAACTAAGGAATCATAATGGCAGCTCGAGAGACTAGAATCGAACACGACGGCGGAGTTACCACTGTCGAAACAGAGACAGACGGCCACGCTGTGACGATCTACTTCGGTAGCTCATACACGCTGCGGCTTGACGAGGAAAACGTAGATAAACTGCGCGACGTCCTGTACGAGGCGAGCAGGGATCTCAGGCTCGAGTGGAACGCACTCATGAGTGATGCAGACAGTGCCTCAGACGAGGAGCTCGAAGCGGCTGGTACCCTTCACATCCGTGGACCTTCAGCTCTGGGGAATGATGAGAAGCCCACAGAGCCGTGGGTAGACAACGACCCGGTTAACTGGTAGGAGACAGAATGTCAAGTCAAGAAGTAACAATCATCATCCACTCAGACGTCGATCCGTCGACACTTCTCGAGATCGCGCAACAATATGGGCAGCAGATTGCCGATGATGTTGAAAGCTACGGTGAGGAAGCCGTGTTTCATGAAGAAGAAGTCTCAGTCACAGACTGCGGAGGAGAATGACATGCGCAAAGGCAACACAGTAAGGCTCAACATCGATCGATGCTTCACCACAAAGAACGGTGGACAGCGTGAGTTCCCGCTCAGCAACGGTGCTTGCGACACACGAGGCATCATCATGGGCCATCGTCACACGACTCATGAAGAGCGAGACGACTGGCGGAAACATATGGCTGAGGAGATCAGGTCTGGCCGCGAGGTGTGGCACGACTGTGCCGGAGAGCCTCGAATGGCACCGCGGTCTTACTCAGTGACAGTGAACCGAGACGTTGACTACACAGTCGTGCGCGCAAGGTGCTGCCCGACGATCGGTTATCACAAGCGACCGGGTATGGCGCTTATCAAGCGAGCCAATCCTGAGACGGAGCTACAGAGCAAAGAGTTCTACGTGAAGCGTGAGCTGCTCGAGGTGGTGGGTGCTTGAGATGCTCCTAGTACTGGGCTTCACTGTCGTGGTGCTGAAGGCGATGAGCGACGCAGACCCGGTGTGACGTGCATCATCGACAAAGATGGTGTATGATAGAAGGGAACTAAGGAGAAATATGTTTGATTTGATTTTGATCGCTATAGTCTGGGGCTTGGGTATATTCACCGGTCTAGGCATCGGTACTGCTATCACTGCCACTCGTTGGGAGAAGAAGTACTACGCTGATCTCATTGACGAAGCATAGGAAAACACATGAAGCTTGACAACGAAGTCATCGCAAAGTCTGACGTCGACGAAGACGGTGGGTACGATCTTAAGGTCGATCTGAATCAGATCGGCATTGCAGAGGACGCGACTCCTCCTGACGCTATTCACGCAGACGGACTCGATTTCGATCTGTGCGGTCAGGTCGTCGACGTGAATAACGCTGCGATCTATTGGACATATTGGAACGAAGGGTTTCCTGCTATCAACCTCCAGCTTCACTTCGCTTAGCGCGATGTGTAATCTCGCACCCGACAGTGTATAATAGACACACTAACAAAGGAGCCTAAACATGGCCACATTCCAAGAAGTCGCAGAGAAGTTCAACGTCACTCCAGAGCAGGTCAAGCAGCTCAGGCATGCAATGTCACGCACGTGGAGTGCAGTTTACTACGACATCGTCGACAGCTTCGAGGGCGGAGAGACAGAGATGTATGAGCTCTACGAAAACGATCGGACCACTGCCGAGGCCGCGATGGTCGCTGAGAACACTCTCGACGCAGACAGGGTGACCACGTTCTGCCCGGATGAGGACCTCAGCTGGGTCTACCGGCTCGAGGACGGCAGCTGGCGTCCGAATCTCATGGCACTAGGAGAGGAAACGTGGGAAGCACGGTAAAAACTGCCTCAGTCGAGCTGACGCAGCAGGAGGCCAACCTGGTCCTCCGAGCCATGGAGCTGTTGGGGGAGGCCTTTGCTGGTTCGGTGGAGGCCTTTGCCGGTTCGATGGAGGCGGAGCACGTTGAGACTATCGACAAGATCTGGAACAAGGTATTCGACGCAGGGCTGGAGCAGGGCTTCGGTAACCTTGAGTGTGGCATGTCAGATGCTCAGACCCACGACCCATTCGACTACCCAGAGGAGGATGACGTAACTGGGTATCCCGTGTAGTCGGGAGATAGTGTAACTTCGTCTAGACTGTGGTATAATAGAGACGTAACCAAGGAAGAACATCATGGCTAGAAAGATCAAAAGGATGCGGAACAAAGGATGCGCAGCTCAGCTCGCACACACCCGCGCAATTGCTGGTCTTGAGCGCGAGCGATTCTTCGCGGAGAACGGAGACGTCAAGCAGTGGCGACCGACCCGCAAGGTCAACGTCGACCGGAAGCGACAGAAGAACAAGAATCTCTGTCGTCAGAAGGTGAGGTACTAATGAGCGACAAGACTAGAGATATCGTCACTGGCATCGTCGGATTCACGGCATGCATGCTGGTGAGTATCATGTGGTACCACGTGTATGTCGCACCGCACGACGCAGCCAGGCGAGTCATCATGGACTGCATGGCCGACAACTCACCAGAATCTTACCAAGACTGCTACAACAAGCTCAACCCAAGGAAGTAACATGACCGCAGAACTCACCCCATTCGAGAGAGCCGAACTCGGCCTCGTGAACAGCTCCATCCTCGTCGCAGTCGCAGGCTGCACAGTTGAGACGATGCAATTGCTCACTGAGTGCAATGCGCAGGTCGACATGTATAAAGAACTGCTCCGCGACGGAGCCGTGATCGACGATGACGAGCGTGACATCACTGTCCAGGCAATGCAGGACTCACGGAATGCGACTCAACGACTCATCGGGCTGGCCTCACTCATCGAGACAAAGTTCGGGATCAGCGCGTAACGCGTGCAATCGACCAATCATTAGTGTATAATAGACACACAACAACCGCCACGGAGAATACATGGCTCGCACAATCAATGACAATACCGCAAACACCCTTTCATCGCTGCTCGCGGGAGAGACCACACCGTCGAGGCTGACGCCCGCTGTGGCAGTCGCGCTCTCGAAGCTCGGATGCCTCGAGTTGGACTCTGGCCGACTGGCCGTCTCCGACAAGGCTGCTCGAGTTCTGGCTCGCTACGACAAGCGAAGCTCTCAGCTCAGCTGTGACTCCGAGGTCGCTCGCGTCCTTCAGGATGAGATTCTCACCGAGAAGGGCATCGCTTGCCAGCACCGCCAGGTGTGGGAATCAGTGGGCCAGACCAAGTTCTCTCGCGATCAGGTGCTCAGCTCGCTGCGTAGCCTCCGCGATGTGGGATTCCTCAAGAGTTTCAAGCCTTCGGGCAATAACTTCCAGGTCTACTGGGCACGGAAGGAAGACCTTCCAGCGCCCACAGAGTTCGAGGTGAACTCCAAGTAAACACGATTCGTCGCTGGGGCCGTACAACTGTACACCTCTCCGACCTACCCAAATATGACTAGTAAGGCATCGCGCAAGTTCAGTCAGGGTACGGTCTCAGCGACCCGTGTATTCTTTCAATCGATGGGGTATAATAGAATCACCTACTAAGGAGACACTATGTACCTACTCACGCTCACAAACGACTCTTACTCTGACGACATCAGGACGCGAGGTCCATTCGAGAGTCTCCCTACGAGGGAAGACATCATCAAGGAGTTCGGTTCCATTGACGCGGGAGACCACGACACACAGACCTACACTGTCATTGACTCCTCCAAGGGTTATGAGGTTGGTTCAATCACGGTCAACGATTACGATGGAGAGATCGCGTGGGGTTGTCTGTCGTAGTTCATGTAATCTTTTAATAGACAGGGTATGATAGAGGTACAAGGAGAAAACAACATGGGAATCTACGCTAACAAGCCAATCGTCGTGCACAACGGAAGCAACGTCAGTGTCTGCTTCGAGCACGACGGAAAGACTGTGAGTCTGACGCTAGACGATAGCTGCGGTCAAATGAAAAAGCTCGGCAGGGGCAGCATCGAACTGTATCGTAACTGTCTAGACGTGCGCACCCTCGAGGTGTTCGCTGACTGCCTACATGAGGACGACCCAGAGGGTGAGTTCTTGGTGGTACCGGCTTCGATTGAGAACTTCGAGAGAGCTATGAAGTGGCTCAAGAAATCAGAGTGGGGATTCGACGCACAACCCAGCAGCACACGGGTGGAGAAGTAAGATGAAAGGATTGTTCAAAGTTTCAAGGTGTGACACAGATCACATCGACTACGACGAGTTTGACAGCTTCGTCTGTGTGGCTGAGGACGTTGAGTCTGCCAGGCGCACACACCCGCGCAAGCATTACGTGTGGAACAAGCGCTCCGGTGGTTGGCACTTCAGATTCGCAGAAGGCAACATTGAGGATGACAAGTGTGACCACCACGGCTGGACGACAGACCTTAACAGTCTCGTGATCGAGTGCCTGACCACAGCGGGAGTAGAGCTCCCAGTGGGACGCGTCGTCGTCGCATCGTTCAACGCAGGATAGAGGATTTGGGAGGAGCTAGGGTCTCTCCCAAGGTTAACAGAAAGCGGGACGCCGCTGAAAGGTGACGCTAAGAACCTGGTCGGGGGGAAATCACTCGACCGTCACCTGCCCTACCTCTTCAACGTGCAATGTGCACGGATGTGGTGTATGATAGAAGCACCAACCAAAGGAGCCATCATGGCAGAACCCACAATCTACGTAGCTCGTCATCAACCCAGCATCGCTCGCTGGCAGGAAATGAAGGCAGCAGGCCAGAAGGCTGCTGAGTACCTCGTCCCTGTCTCCTGGTGGGCGTACGCCGACGATCGGCTGGACGCCCGGTGTCCGGCAACTCTTAACGAGGCGTTTGTCAGCGTCAAGGCCTTTGACGCCCATGAGGCCAGGCAACTGGTGTGGCGGGAGTGGGGAGACTACGCTCAGGTGCGCACCGCGGTGCTGAGAGAGGTGGCAGCATGAAGTACTACTGTAGATTCTGCGGCGTCAAGTCGCACAACCCAGTCTGGGTGCAAGGTATCTGTCCAAGATGCGGCACTCGCATCCCACCGAAGGAGTGGTAAGATGAAAGTCGGAGATCTTGTCCGCGTCATCGATTTCTATGGAATCGGTGGTGGTGGGCAGCTGGGCGTTGTGGTCGACATTGGCTGGACTGGCAACCACATTTGGGTGGTGATGGACGGGGCAAAAAAGCTCTGGCCGCGCCACCTTCTGGAAGCAGTATCATGAAAGTGGGTGACTTCTGGTTCGAAGGCCGGCATCTGTAGAGAGCGTGCAAAACGAATAGACGCGTGGTATAATAGAGATGTAGCCAAGGAGCACACATGGAAACTGATTTCAACGTAGACGTGATTTGTAATGACACCGGCGAGGTCCTGAAAGAAGGACAACTTCTCGTAGGCGCGCACATCTATATTGCCAAGAGAAACGGCAAAATTGTCCGGGATGAGGTTGAGGTGATTGACCTGAATGCTATTGACGGCGGAGGCCAGATGGAAGTCCGGATGCTGTGGGTAGAGATTCCTGAGATTCAGGAGGATATCCGGAAATACGAAGCGGACATGAAGAGAGCCAGGGAGTTCTGGGACAATTGGTCAGCGCAACGCAAGAATATCATCTGGTAGTTTCGTGCAATCCGCACAGACGTAGTGTATAATAAGACCATAGCAACCGGCAAGGAGCCAAGATGACCCTCACCCCCCGCGAAAACAGCCTCCTCAGCAACACTGACGTCCTGGGTTACATCCAGGCGGAGAACGCCAAGCGTGATGCGCAGGCGAAGGCCGAGGGCTGGCAGTTCTGGACCCTGATGCCGGAGGACGCGGAGTTTGTGGCGCGATTCGCGAACGTCTATGAGCTGGAGCACAACTACGCATGCGGCACCTACAGTGACGTCTTCAAGGAGTGGGCTGGGTGTCGTCCCCACAGCAACTACAGTCGTATGACGCTAGTGGAGCTGGAGGGTGAGATTTCCTGGATGTCAAAGGCTGCTAGTGAGCAGTACCAGCAGGAGCTGGAGTGGCAGGCTGAGCAAGATAAGCTGATGCGCGAGGAAGTCGCGATGGGCATCCGTGAGCCGGCTGAGGAAGATGAGCTGGAACAGTGGGAAGTCTACGAGGCAGCAGCCGAGGCGGAGGGATACTAAGATGGCATCTAGGACTTCGAAGCTTAAAGCGATCAGTCCCGCCTGGTGGGGATACAGAAAAGTGCAGATCTTCTTTGGAACTGTGCGACCAGCAGAGAGCCAACACTGGGTCTTCAGCGGAGAGCTGATGCAGAATGTGAGAGACGGGTCAGTCTGGGAGTTCAAGTACAGAGAGGGAGACACCCTCTACTGCAACGCAGTGACGTGCAATGTGCCCGGCAATAGAGTATAATAGAGACGTAACCAAGGAAAGAACAATGGAAAACATGACCTGCCTAGACTGCGGTAAGACTGATGAGACAGTCGAGCTGACGACAACCCCTGACCGACGGGACTTCAAGATGTTCCCGAGGTGCCCATGCTGCCATGACGAGCGACTTAAGCGCGCTCGGCAGACGATGAACCGATACCCAGAGGCCTTCACCGGTCGCTGTCCCCTTGACTACCCGGAGTGGTAACATGAACGCGGAAGCATTAGCAGTCATCCTTATCTTTTTCATGATCGCACAGGGCTTTCTCGCCTTGATGTGCGGATAGGAGTTAACATGAACCTGACAGAGAGAGAACTAGCACTCATCATGGTCGCGCTTGACAGCGCATCAGTTTCTATCGGACTCGAGGCTGTGGCCACCGAAGACGAGCGTCTGCATGCACAGTCATATGATATGAACAAGCTGTGGGACAGATGCCACGAGGAGCGGCTACACCTGCTCCAGAGCGGCCTCGAGGAGAGACCACCATGCCCAACTTGCGGTTTCCAACCGGAACACGGCGACCCGGCTCACCTCGGGTACCGGTGCGACTGCTGGCAACGATAAGCGTGTGCAACCCAGCAGCTGCTGTGGTATAATAGAGGCACCAACCAAGGAAAGAAGATGAGATACCAAGTCTATGTAGGGAGCACCCTATACCTCGAGACCCCAGACCGCGCGAAGGCGCTGGTCCTCACGTACAGGCACCTGAATGCCGGGCGCAAAGCGCGGTTCGTCGCAGTACTCACGCAAGCAGCCTAAGGAGGCACACATGTCGTACATCATCGCATTCCTTCTCGGCTACGCCGTCACTTTCACTGTTGCTCACTGTCTAGACCCACGCGTGCAAGAAGACGCGTAGCCTGGTATAATAGAATCATAAGGAAGGAAACATGATCAAGTACCAAGTACACTATGAGAAGTATACCCCAAAGGGTATCAAGCGTGGCATACGCACAGTCAAGGCTCGCAACGAGGCAGAGGCTAAGTTGAAGGTGGCCTCGGTGGTCGATGGCAGCTTCGGGCACTGGGTTCTGACAACAGCATAGATCTCGTGCAATGTGCCCGGCAATAGAGTATAATAGAGACGTAACCCAAACCGGAGACAGAATGTCTTACACCCGCGACGAAATCAATGCTATCCTTATGACCAACGACCGCGCAGTCGAGCGCGCGATGATCCGCCTCTTCGAGCTGCAGACGCAGGGAGAGCAGAAGGTAGCACACACCACCCACCAGAACGACGTGGGATTCTGCGCATGCGACGCCAAGGCAGGCACCCGATTCGCGCGGTGGGTCCAGGGCTTCAACGATAGGAACGTGAAGAAGTTCGCACCCAAGCAGCTGACCCACCCACGTGCGAGTCGCATCTTCGGACGCTACTGCCGCGCTGGGGAGGCACCCATCGATCGAGCGCGCCGCATCGCGCTTAAGCACAGTGCTCAGCTGGTTCGCATCGCGAACGCGAAGGCAGAGGCGGCGCAGGTCGCAGCAGCCGAGGACAGCATGGCAGGCGCGGAAGAGGTGCAGGAGAGAGAGGTGACAAAGTACGGTCGTCCCACCAACGAGGAGCTGGCTGCAGAGATGGCAGCAGAGAGTTACGGTGCCGCGGGCGGCAATCAGGAGGAGTATTACCAACGTCACCTGGCCCGCCTCAACAGAGAGCACCCACCCAGAGAGAGCGTAGAGGAAGAGAGCGTAGGACCTCAGCCAGGCACGTGGGCACACACAGCCTGCATGATGGCAGGACCGAATCCGAGTGAGGAGGAGGGAGAGTTCTGGGATCGCTGGAAGGATGAGATGAAGGACAGGGACATGCGCTGAGCAGGGATACTGCTGTGTGTCCGAGGTTGTTCCCTGTTGACACGGGGGCCCATACCTGTGGTAACTGGTAGGCTGCTGTCTAGGGGCCCTTCTGTGGTATTCTAGGGGGCTCCAGGGGCCCCTATGAAAGTGTGTCTGGGACATGATAGAGCCCCCTGCAGAGAGCTGTGTATAGCTGCTATAGGGGGCGGGGGGCGCGCCCAGGGCGCACGCGGGGCTACTTCTAGCCCACCGGCGGGCCCCCTCTGGGCAGGGCTGTGGCTTAGTACATGCACACTTCTCCTGAAATTTTCATAAACTTTACCTGAACATGCGGGACGCTAGCAGTACCTAAACAAAAAACTCTGCGCTATGTGTAACAGACAGTGGTCAAACTCACAAAAATCTCTTCGGAAATTTCGGCAAACTTTTCCTACTTATACTGACTATAGGATAAAGCATGGATCTCACTAGAGAAAGATTACGAGGCCTAATACGTGAGACACTCGCTGAGGCTGTCCAGGATGCTGATACGGTTGAACTTAACCCAGTGAATGTCACGTGGACGTCAACTGGTTTCGCGACGTGGCTTGTTAACGCGGAGGCGTGGGTGCTTACAACTGAGGCGGGTGACTGGCCTGGTGAGCCCGACGAGGAATCACTAACATCAGTTACAATATTAAATCAGAAGATTCAGGGTAGCGCAGATCGTGCCAAAGACATAGTACGAGAGAAGCTGGCCATTATGGGGTACGTTGAGGATGAATCTCGTTTCTGGGGTATGCGAGATCACTGGCTTGAGAGTCGCAGGCGCGTTTAACTCTCATGTCAAATTTCCGGAAAAATTTTCCAAACTTTGAGAATAGTTATAGGTGTTATTTAAGGATTTTTAACCATGAAAATCATACGTAAGCAACTCAATCGACTAATATAGGATAAAGCATGATCATCACTAGGCGCCGGCTAAGAAGAATTATACGAGAGAATCTTCTTCATGAGGCACCTTTTAAAGGAAAACAGATTAGACACATTGTTCATAGATCGATCAATGAGGGACTGGACATTAAACTCGGTGACGTCGATGTTCAAATAGTGAACGGTGATATCATTCTCAACAATAGCAGGTATGAGCTTTTTGTTGGTCTACCTTTCGGGGTAGAAGGCCCAAAGGTGAATGTCACAGATCTGCAACCAACTGGAGACTCTGTTGTTGTGAGTGGTGAGGCTGCTGGAAAGAAACTCAAAAAGCCTCTCAAGCCAAAGCAGATAGATATGATAGCAACTAATGTTTCTAAACGACCCGCATCAGATCGTTTCGTCGTTCCTGGCAATGTGGTGGACGTCATCTTCAAAAAGGTGGGCTAGATGATCGATCATCTAGCTCGATGATATAAGTTAAGACATGTCAGGAAAATTTGATGAACTTTTGAGCTGTAAGACATAGTTATAACAGTTACGGAGAGCAAAGTAATGAAAATAACTCGTAGACAGCTAAGACAAATGATCAATGAAGAGCTGAATCTCTTGAGCGAACAAGCCAAGAAGATAACAACTATCGAGTTCCCGCGAAAGGATATCGTCGTCAATCCAAATCAGAAACCTACTGACAAAGTGTTCCCAGGTGGAATGTCTATGAATGACATAGAAGCTATGTCAGAAGAAGAACAAGAC
>Ga0208156_1000328_pt1 | contig 20237 bp, 31 predicted proteins | sample 1_EtaG_FD_184073 | JGI IMG/M metagenome (GOLD analysis project Ga0208156, IMG submission 184073) | Marine viral communities from the Subarctic Pacific Ocean - 1_ETSP_OMZ_AT15124 metaG (SPAdes) (version 2) | ecosystem: Environmental > Aquatic > Marine > Oceanic | place: Pacific Ocean | collected...
AAAAACAACGAGTGGGAATAAAAAACAGAAAGGAACAAAATGACTGAATATGAACTTAAACTGCTTTACGAAACAATGAAGCCAAGAGAGGTGGATTACTTCAAGGTGAAGGAGTTGCTTTCAGATGAACTGACATCCAACATTTTTACCTATACTCCTCCACTTTATGGAGGGCAAACATTCTTCGCTTACAGAATGGGTGAACCTATCCCAAGTGAGGCTATCAAAGGTGCGGGATTTGGCTCTTGGGTGAAGCGAAGCGGAATAATTGAAGGGCTGGGAATTGCAATACTCAGCAAAACCAAAAAACAGAAAGGAACAAAATGAGCCAGAAATATCAGATGACCCGCGAGGAGCAGGAATATAAGGAATGGAAACATCGCCGTTCTTTTAAGCATACCGACTTACTGGACGGATACGAGGAGGTGCGTTCCTGTTACAGAGAAATCGTGCGGCAGGTTGGCGATTGTGATGAATTGGCGTTTGAGGGATTGCACGGTGCGGTTCGCGCCCTTCTTTTGCAAAGCCCCGAGCGAAAGAACTACAACCCCAAGGTAAAGGTTTCCCTGATAAAAGGACACTTGTCCCGAATTGATAAGCTATGCAATGAGGTGTCGATACTTCACCGATACCTTAGACACTTAAAGTTTGAGTATGGAACCCCTAAAACGAAAGGAACAAAATGAGTAAACTAAAAGAAATCAAATACAGTTATACAGAGTCAATGGAACATCTAATACTCCCGCGATTATTATGGGAAGGTGCGCCGTTACCAAATGAGAACTACCCCACGCAACTCCCTGGCGAAATCAAAGCCTACTTAATGGAAGCTGCCCGTAAGGCAGACGAGAGGCTTGAACAGGAAGTGCCGGGGGGTACTTCGCTTGTGGTGGAAAACGAATGGCCAGACATTGCCCCCATAGACACAAAGCTCAAAAAGATAAATCCGGGGGGTGAGGCATGAGCACAGAAATTAAATGCCCACATTGCTCCAAGTTAATTGATTTTGGCAAACTCGCAAAGCAGAACAAGCCTAATTCTGTTACATCAATGTCGGTTTATGCTGGCGTGATTCGGAAAAACATTCCTGCGTATGTTGATGAGTTTTATGGCAACGATGATTCAAAAGTCTGCAAGGGGGGGCGTGAGTTTTCCATTACGCTATCGAACCTCACCCAAACCAAGGCAATCACCTTGATTTTCTTAATTGAAAGAGATGGTTGCCACAAGGAACAAGTGGTTTTTTCATCACATCAACCAAACAACAGAAAGGATAGAACATGAAACTGAAAAAAGATGTTGCCTGCAATGCGAACGCAATGCAAATTAGGCGTGTGCTAACTAATCGCCCTTGTTTATGGGTCTTTCTTGGCTTTTCATTCCTTGCGGCCGGGGTGGTCAGTTGGTGCTTAATTTCCACGGCGGGGTGGGAAGCAACCTTTGGCATCCTTGCAATCCACATTATCTTCTGTTTGCGCTTATTCATAGCGCCCCACCCCCGCCTGTCCTCTAATCCATTCAAGGGGGAAGATTTACTGAAGCCGGTGAGTGCTGGTGGAAGAATGGTGACGAGGGCCAAAACCCCCGCCACCTCGCAGAAAGGAACAAACTTGCTGCGAAATACTAACTGAAAACAGAAAGTGAATAAATGAGCGACAAAGAGAATGCTGTGGTCAAGCAAAAAAAGACCATCATCAAGGAACACCTCCAGAGTGAGGCATTTAGGATACAAGTTGAATCGGCATTACCCAAGCATTTGACCCCTGACAGGTTTATTGGGGTGGCTTTGAATGCGTTGAACAAAACCCCTGCGCTGGCAAACTGCACCCAACAAAGCTTATTCAAGTGCTTTTTGGAGTTGAGCCAGATGGGGCTGGAACCCGATGGGCGCAGGGCGCATTTAATCCCTTACGGACAGGAATGCACCCTCCTTATCGACTACAAGGGCTTGGTTGAGTTGGCCCTGCGGAATGGTGATGTGGCTCGAATCCATGCCGATGTGGTTTATGAAACCGAGTACGATGCGGGTGACTTCATCTATGACAGGGGCCGAATTGAGCGCCATGTCAAAAGTCTCATGCCAGAGCGCGGCAAGGTCATTGCGGCTTATGCCGAGGTGGAGTTCAAAAGCGGAACCGCCAAGGCAGAGGTCATGTCGGTGGAGGAGGTCGAGGGAATACGCAGCCGAAGCAAGGCTGGCAAAAATGGCCCTTGGGTGACTGATTGGAATGAGATGGCGAAAAAGACTGCCTTCAGGCGGTTGAGCAAATGGTTGCCATTGTCTCCTGAAATCAGGGAACACATCGAAAAGGATGACGAACACCAATTCTCAAACATGAAGCGGGTGAACGCTCCCAAGCCAGCGAGGCCCATGTTCAAGGAAATCGAGGACAAGGAAATCGCGGATGATCTGGTGGAGGAATTGATTCCAGAGGGAGGTGAGGCATGAACAACGACGAACGCAAAGGATGCCCAAGCGCATCGAGCTTCCAGCGTTATGCTGACTGCCCCGGTTCGTTCACGCTGGGCAATGCCGCCCCCCCTGAACCCCCTTCACCGGGGGCTTCTCGGGGGACGAGGGTGCACGGTGGGTTGTCGGGCGAAATCAAGCTGGCTGAACTTTCACCAGATGAACTTCAAACGGTGGAGGAGATGAGGATTCAGGAGGAAATACTGCTTGACCAGTTCACCCGTGAAGGCTGGAAGGTTGAAAGCATGACACAGGAAAAACGCCTGTGGGAAGATGCTTCCAAATCCCGCTGGAGTGGCAAAGCCGACAAGGTGTTCATCATGGAGCGCAATGAAATGCCACTTGGCCAAAAAACGAAGTCTAAGGGGGCTTTGGTCATTGATTACAAAAGCACCCGCTACACGGAGAGCGCCGAGGAAAACCTTCAGCTTGCGGCGCTGGCTGTGTTAGTGGACTGCGACCAATCGCACAGCATGGAAGTGGTTTATGTCGCCTTGGTCTATCCAGACGGGTTCGATCAGGCAGTTTATGATGTGGACGGTCTGGATGAAGCCGCTGAAAAGTGCAAGGCATTGGTGGATTCCATTACCATTACCCATACGGAAACACGGATTCCAAGCCAAGGCGCTTGTAAATGGTGCAAGGCTAAAAGCATCTGCCCCGAGGCCAAAGGCCAATTGAATAGCTTGGTTAGGGTGCAGCCTCAAGACTTGGTGGTGGGGGATTTCCCACAACTGCTTGAGCGGTGCGCCATTGCTGAATCGCTGATAAAGGATATCCGCGCACAGGCAAAGGGTCACCTTGAGAACGGCAAATATATTCGTGGCTGGGAATTAAAGCCGGGGCACATAAGAAGCACCATCACCGACACCGAGGAAGTTTACAATCGGGCGGCAATACTGGGGGTTGACGGAAAAGAGTTCAGCGCCAAAGTCACCATCACCAAGAAAAACCTTGAGGAACTGGTGAGGAATAAACTGGGCCAGAAGGGCAACCTCCTTGACAAGACGGTCACAGAACTTATTGATGGCTGCACGACCGACAAGGTAACGAGTGCTTCATTGAAGGAGGTGAAGGCATGAGCGAGGAATATGACAACACGAATAAAGGGGTTTTATTCACCAACTCATACAAGGAAAACTCTAAACAACCTGATGTAAAAGGCGAATTGGATGTTGAAGGGGTTGCCTACAAAATGGCGGGTTGGATAAGAACCAAAAAGGAAAGCACGGAAAAGTTCTTTTCACTCAGCATAGAACTGCGAGACAAACCGCCACCCGCTAAAAGCGACCAAGACCCCATTGATGAGATACTTGGTATTGTTGCCGAGACGGGGAATGAACCCCCCGCTGAAACTCAAAAGCCGGCTGAAGGGCATACTGAGGCTCCGCAAGACGATACTGGGGGGGAGGATGTGCCGTTTTGATTACGATTGCAATTGACCCCGGCAAACGGGGAGGGATCGCATACCAACTTGAGGATGGTGAATATCATTCTGTGCCAATGCCAGAAACCCCCGGCGATATTCTGGAAACGCTGCGTACAATCAAGGCCATCAGTGGGCCTTGTATTGTGTGTTACCTTGAGGAGTGCATCAAATATGCTGGCAAGGAGCAGTCTGGAAGTTCAGCCATTGTTTATGGGCGCAACTATGGATTCATCGAGGGAGTGGTTCAAACCCTTGGAATCAAACTGTACCTTGTTCGGCCTCAAGCTTGGCAAAAGGCGCTCAAGCTGGGAACGCGCAACGGGGCGACCACCACGCAGTGGAAAAACAAGCTGAAGGCTCAAGCCCAAAGGTTGTTCCCGGCTGAAAAGGTGACACTCAAAACCGCTGATGCCCTGCTCATCCTTGAGTATGCGCTGAAAGGGGGTGCGGTATGACCACTCCTGTCAGGATAAAACCAAAGTTCCACGTGGAACAATTCAACTTGCCCTTGGACAGCTATCCCAATTCACCGGGGTACAAGAACAAGGACAAGGACGGGCCAAGTCGCAAAGCAGCGCTTGAAATTAAGCGGAAAGTTCCTTCACTGCGGGAACAATGTTTCCGAATCATTAGCCAAATTCCCATGACCGCTGATGAAGTTGCTGAATGTATGGAAAAATCCATTCTTTCAATACGACCTCGGATTGCGGAACTATCAAAGCTTGGCAAAATAGAGGATTCGGGCAGACGCAGAACCAATGAAAGTGGCAAAGTGGCAACCGTATGGAGGGCGGTGCTATGAGCAAGGACATCAAGTTTGATGCGAGGAACCTGATCTCTGATGCGGACATGGTGCTGTTCACCCTGTCGGAGCTTGGGTGTTTCATAAGGCTGAAGGCCCACTATTGGATCAATGGCGATTTGCCGTCTGATGCCCTGTCGCTGGCAAAGCTGGCGGGGTGTTCCCTTGGGCAATTTCAGGATGTTTGGCCCAAGGTGGGCCAGCACTTTGAGGAAAACGAGGCAGGGAAATTGATCTGTCCCGAGTTGGACAAGGCAAAGCGCAAGGCAGTCAAGCTTTCCGAAAGGATGAGCGAGGTGGCCAAGTGCCGATGGAGGAGAGAAACAGCGGGGGTTGTGTCATGAGCAAAAGCCCAGCGTTTCAGTTCTACCCCGGCGATTATTTGTCGAGCCAAAGGGTATCCTTGATGACCTTGGAGGAGGAGGGGGCTTACATTCGCCTCCTTTGCTATTGCTGGAAGCATGGGCATATTCCCTCCGACCCGATACAGTTGGCCCACCTGATAGGGAAGGGAGCGACAGTTAAGTTGGCAACCAAGGTTTCAAAGATGTTCTTGGACAAGGGTGGTGGCCGATTGGTACACGACAAGCTGGAAGAATTGAGAGATGAAAGAAATCGCTGGATTGAGAAATCTAGGCAGGGAGGATTGAAAACTGCGGCGAATCGCAGAAAGCTTAATGAATCCGCAAAACAGTCCAACCACCCTACCCACCACCCTGCCAAGGGTGGTACAGAAATGGTAGACGATTGCTTGGCCGATTGCTTGACACCAAACGCCAACACTTCTTCTTCTTCTTCTATAGTCACACACACACTAGGGGAGCAACCGTCAAAAAGTGAGGTTTTAGCTTATGCCCAAATGATTGGCTTAACGGAATGGAAAGCTGAAGATTGGTGGATGGACATGGAAACAAAGGGCTGGAAGATGGGCAACACGGAAGTGAGAAACTGGCAGGCCGGTTTGCAAAGGATCAAGGCATGGTGGGAATCAGATGGCAGACCCATGGAACGTCCCGGTAAAAATGGGGTCTTGGGGGGTTCAACCTCGATGCCGCTCTGGAAACGGATTGAAGTTATCACTCAACAATTCGATACCCATCCCGGCAACCAAGAATCGACCTACTACAAGCAGGGAGACAAAAAAGCCAAGGCTGATTTCATCCAACTGAGGAAATCGCTGAAGGCACTGAAAGAAGAAGAACGAGAGGCAGCAATGACATGAACCCCAAACGCCCCATAATCAAGCAAAACGGCACCTCCACGGGCTTTTTGTTTTGTTCTGGGGTGGTAGAGGGGTATGAGGTTTGTAATGCCTTAAACGAAGATTTCCCCCGCCCGGTGGTTTGGGGTTCCTATGGTCGGCAATCGTAACGGTCTTGCCGATATGGTCATGTGCTGGGCGGGGGATGTTTATTTAATGAAAGGAACAAATGGAAACTGATGAACTTTTAGAAAGAAGGAGGTTGTTAAGAAACAGGGGCAGCGCCTATTTAGAAACAACGCTGGAGGTGGAATTTCATTGGATTTCCAAAAAGGAAAGATCGGCGCTTTTCCATTCTTTGCTGAATGTTTTGAGAAACGGCAAAGACGGAACCCCCCACGAATACACTTTGCTGATGCCGCCACTCAAGAAAGCCCATCAACTTCTGTCACGAGATGCGAAGCACCGAAACTGGAACGGGTACATTTGGGAAAATGTATGAAGCCAATTCTGAAACAGAAAAAAGGTGGGCCGGTGTCATGGAAGGATGCGCGATTAACCCGAAAGCGCAGGAAAAAGAAACTCAAAGGCTTAACTGAAATTGAAAGATTGAGGCGAGGAATAGGTTGTGCGAGAGGAAGCGAACTAAAACTAATAAACAAAATATGAAACTTGGAGAACTGAAACTGGTCGCCAATAAGGAAAAGAAAAAGGGGGCCAATAAGAAATACTGGGCTGTTCATTGCAGGCGAGGTGAAGCTAGTGTCACCCTGCTTATGACCAAAGACCAAATGCTGGACTTGGAGAAAAGGGCCAAGGCTAATCCCGAGGACATTCCTCCCCTGAAGGCACCGAGCTTTCTGGCTAAACTGTTTGGGGGCTGAACAATGTACGAATACAAAGCGAGCATCCACCGTATCATTGACGGGGACACCGTGGATGTGGCGATAGACTTGGGCTTTGCGATGTCATCCCGGCAGCGCCTTCGCCTCTACGGCATCGACACCCCCGAAACCCGCACCCGAGATTTGGAGGAAAAGGTCAGGGGCAAAGCTGCCAAGGCGCGGTTGATGGAATTGCTGAATGGCTGCAAACGTAAGGTGATTATTCAAACCACCAAGCAAGGGAGGGGCAAGTACGGGAGAATCCTTGCCAAGATATTGCATCCTGACACCCGCGAAAACTTTAACCAAACGCTGCTCAAAGAGGGGCACGCAAAAAGAATGGTATTCTAATGGCTTCACTCGAATTACTTATCAAACCCGAAAAGTTCATGGAGGCAATCAGGAAGCTTGGGCGAAAGAAGGCAATCGCCAAGAAACTGAGCAGCAAACAATGGGCGGCAATGCCCACCCAAATCCGTGATCGAGCTTATTTCACCGCCAATGTGGAAAGCATGAAGTTCCTCAATCGCTCCAAAAAGATGCTGAACGATTACCTCTCAGGGGCGCGGGAGACAGTCACCACCCCTGACGGCAGACGGGTGACGGCTTTGAAAAAGGCAAGCCGCGCTGACTTCGTTTATGAAATGCAAAAGCTGGCCAAGGAAACCGGCCTTGGGGATGTGCTGCCACCGGGGGAGGATATGAGCCGGAACATGATTACCCGCACCAAGGACATCGCCAGCGAGTCAAGGCTCAACCTGATCTTTGACACCCAAACCCAACAGGCGCAGGCCTACGGTTATTACAAGCAGGGGCAAGACCCCGCCATTCTGGATGCCTATCCCTGCCAAAGATTCATCAGGGCAGAGCAGAGGAAGGAACCCCGGCCCCTGCATGAGCGCAACAAGAACAAGGTGAAGCGCAAAGACGATATGGAGTTCTGGCTCAAGATGAATGACCAAAGCATCGGCGGGTTGGGGGTTCCATTTGGCCCATGGGGTTTCAACAGCGGCATGGATGTTGAGGATGTCAGGAGGGATAAAGCTATTCAAATGGGGTTAATCCAAAAGAATGAGCAAGTGCTCCCTCCTGATGACACATTCAACAAGGGGCTGAAAGCTGCGGCAGATGTTGAGCCTGAGTTCCTCAAGAAGTTTTTGGATAAGATGGGCAAGGATGCCTACACAAACGGGGAGTTTGTTGAGATCATTGAAAAGATAAGCAACGTCCCTGCCCCTGCCCCTGCAAGGAAGGTTCCCAAGAAAGTCCTTGAGCCAGAGACTCCCCGCCTTAGTGCGTTTGAGGGGTACAAGGTGGCCAAGAAAAAGGCAAACGCCATTCTCAAAAAATACCCAGCAGCCGAAAAGAGAAGAAACGAAGCAATTAAGGCCCACAAGGAGGCAAAGGCAGAGTGGGCGGCGGCTCGGGCTGCTAGGCAGCAAAAACGGGAAAACAAAAAGAGGGCAAAAAAGGGCATCCCATCATCAAAGGTGGACATCATCAGATACCGGAAGATGACAGATGCCCAGATGACGAAGGAGGTTGATAAGCTTTCGGCAAAGGTCTACAAGGCAGTCTCAAAGGGAAGCGCGGCCAATCATGACCTCTCCCAGATCAACAAGGATTTGGTTTATGCCGTCTCATCCAAAGATAAGTACGGGAACCTCAAGCCAAACAACTTCAAGGGAAAAGCGTTTAACCCACAAGGGCGACCGCAAAAGATGAAGCCCGAGTGGGAAAAGGGAATCAAAGCGTTTAATGCACTCACAGGGGATAGCCGCTTTGAAGATATGGTCAACCTTAACCATCGAGGGCGCGAGACGTTCCCTGAGCATCCCCTAACAATGAGCAACAACATCACGCAAATCTCCCCAACAAGTAAACGCAGGGCGCATTCAGAGTGGGACAAGGGAATTTTTCTGAAGGCGCGGTCAGACGCGGGGACTGTCGTTCATGAGTTTGGGCATCAGCTTGAGGGGAAACAGCAATGGATAAGGGAAATGACTAACAAGTGGCTCAAGCAAAGGCTGGGGAAAGGGGAGGAAGCTTTGCGCCTGAAAAAAGAAGAAGCAATAAAGTCAGGGAACCACATGAAGGTTCTTAAGATAAGCAAAGCCCTTAAAAAATACAAGCTAAGGCGACTGAATGAAATACAACCCCTGTCTGATTACAAAAAGAACGAGGTGGCCTTTGAGGATGATTTCCTAGACCCTTATGTGGGGAAGGTTTATGACAAAGGAGACACGGAGATTGTGAGCATGGGGCTGCAATGGATGTACAAAAACCCTGCTGAGTTTCACAAAAGAGATCCCGACCATTTTGATCTTATCCTTCGCATCCTCAGAGGGGTGCAAGACATAGATGTAAAACTGCCCCCCACCGGGGCTTGGAACCTGAAAGAAGGAAGCAAAGTATGATCGTGGTAGAGATAGACGGACAGAACGCAAAGCTAGTCAAAGGCAAATGGGGAGGCAACGAGGTGCTTGCCCCAACGCTGGAAGCAATTGGTGAGGAATACCCGTTCAAGGGAGGGGGGTTTTTCCCAGACGCAGACGCGGCAGAAGCCTATTTTGTGATGAAGGAAATGGTGGAGCGGGGGCTTGCCAAGTCTGCTGAAGTAATCAAAAACACCAATAAACCACTTGAAACAGTAGAGGATGAGGATGTGCTTTATTAAAAGAAACTATGAATGAAATCAAAATACATTGTTCACATTCAGAACAAGTAGATATTGTTAAACTGGTTGAACACCCAAGTAATCCCAATCAACACAATGAGCGCCAAATTAAACTGCTGGCTCGCATTATTCAGGCACAGGGTTGGCGCAACCCCATAACTGTATCAAAGAAATCCGGGTATATTGTGAGCGGTCACGGACGGCTCAAAGCAGCTAAGGAATTAAAGGCTGAAAAGGTTCCGGTGGATTATCAGGAATTTGAGAATGAAGCCGATGAAATGGCTCACCTCATTGCTGATAACCGGATTGCTGAGTTGTCTGAATTTAATCTTTTTGACCTGAATGAACTGACAAAAGACCTTGAACCCAAGATTGATCTGGATTTGGCCGGCATAGACAAATTGTTTCGGGAGCAACTCTCAATTCTTGATATTCCTGGTGACAACAAGGAAATTGATGAAATAGGAATGACCCACACGGAAAACAACTGTCCCAAGTGTGGCTTCAAATGGTAAAGCCAACAGTCATCAGCACCTTTGCCGGCTGTGGTGGTTCATCTTTGGGCTATCAACAGGCCGGTTACAGGGAACTACTCGCAGTTGAATGGGATGACAATGCAGTTGAGACCTTCAAGGCAAACTTCCCCGGAATCCCTGTTTATCATGGTGATATCAGCAAACTTGACTTGGAGGAATGTCTGGAATTATCAGGAGTTAAGCCCGGAGAACTGGATGTACTGGATGGATCTCCACCCTGTCAGGGGTTCAGTATCGCAGGAAAGCGTAAATGGAGTGATCCCCGAAACTCATTATTCAAGGAATTTGCTCGGTTACTTAAGGGATTACAGCCGAAGGCATTTGTCGTGGAAAACGTCCCCGGGATGATTAAGGGCTACATGAAACAAGCCTATTTACTTATTTTAAAGGAACTAAGGGCTTGCGGCTATAACGTCAAGGGGCAGGTAATGAATGCCATGTGGTATGGTGTACCGCAATTCAGAGAGCGCATCATTTTAATTGGTCTGCGGAATGACTTGAAAATGATACCAGACCATCCGAAACCAAAAGAAAAACCCATTACTGTTAGGGAAGCACTTCAAGGAGTTAAAGGAAGCTTGCCGCCCCCGTTAAGTCCATTTTTGAAAAACATAGTTCCAAAGATGAGACAAGGACAGTCAGCAGATGATGTTAGCGGAAGAGGCGGTTATCAGACAATTCGGGTATATCCTGAGCGCCCATGTCCTACAATAACTCAGATCATTGGAGGAATAGGTTTTGGAATGTTAATTCATCCTACTGAGGACAGGGTTTTTAGTATTGCTGAATTAAAGCGGATTCAGTCTTTCCCTGATGAGTTTTCATTTGCTGAACCTGTGTCATCACATAAAAAGCTGCCAAGTGCATCAACAGAAGTTACAAGATATGTTCACGCTAAGGCAGGCATAGGAAACAGTGTTCCACCCAAGTTGATGGAAGCTGTTGCAATCCATATCAGGGACAACTTTCTCAATGGAGCAAATGATAAAAGAAACCATTAACACCGCAGAAATGGAAAAGTTGCAGCCTAATTTGAACAAGCCTTCCTATTCCATTCCTGAAGTTGCCATTATCATTGGCGTGACCCGTTACCGTGTGCGAAATATGATCCGCTTAAACCAGATCAAGGCTGTTCTGGCCGGGAAACAACAACTTATCCTGCGCCCTGAACTGGAAAGATACTTGAGCAAAGGATTCTAAATGATGCCCTCTCTGCTTAAAAGAATGTTCGGAGGGCCACCCCTCAAACCCAATGAAAAGTGGGTCAATAAACCTCAACCCGTTACGAAAAAGGATGTTCCCATCTTCAAAGACCATATTCATAAACGCAACAGGGAATATTGGTTTGGCAATAAACGAGTCAAATATCTCATCAGAGAAGCCCGTAAACAGGGTCTCATCGTCGCCCCTCCTGACCACAAAGATTGATCCTGTCAAGTTCTGGACACCTTTTTTTTGAGTGTGTCCACAATTGCCTTGTCAAGTTAATCACAACCTTCAATCAAAGTTGTGTTTAACCTTCACTTTCAAACTGAAAATTAAGTCAACACGTTTATCACTTACAAACTGTTAAACGTATCCAAACTTTATTCTTTTGGCTTCTATTGGCCCAAATTAACCCTTGCCAAGTGCCTTGGCTTTTCTGTCATTCTTATTGCCTGAATGGCAGGCGCGACAACAGGCAACCGTTTAACCTCCTCTGAACCAGCCAGTAACGGTAAGCATCCCGGTGGCAGGCCCAAGATTGTTTTCGACCTAGACTTGGTTGAACGCCTTGGTGGAATCAATGCTACGCTGGCTGAAATGGGCACTCTGCTCGATTGTTCCCACGATGTTATCCAGCGCCAAATGAAGATTGATGGTGGTGAGTTTCGCGTTTCCTATGAAAAAGGAAAGGCCAAGCTGCAAACTTCCCTGAAGCGTAAACTGATTCAACAGGCCATGGACAGGGACAATGTGATTAGCCTTATCTTCGCCCTAAAGAACATCTGCGGCTTTACGGACAGGGCAGATGTGAGTGTCGAGCACTCTGGCCACCTGATAACGGACGAGAAGAAACTGGTCACCACTTGGCGCGAGATGCTCGGTGCCCCGGCAGATTCAAACAACTAGATGGACACAGAGAAACGCGCACAGATACTGTTCAAGCTCATGCTGCCCTATCAGCAGCGTTGGGTTGCAGACGATTCGCGTTTCAAGATTTGGCTCAAGTCACGGCAGATTGGCGGCTCCTTGGGGTCAGCCTTTGAAGCGGCGGCAAGCTGCACCGATACTCCCCATACCGATTGGGTGATTCTTTCCGCAGGCCAAAGGCAGTCGGAGGAATGGATGCTCAAGGGCAACAGGGTTGCTCGGGTGGTTTGTGACGCCTTGGGTTTGCCTAAACCTGACTGTCGAACCAGCGAGGTGAGGTTCACCAACGGTTCCCGCATCATTGCCCTCCCGGCCAATCCCGACACGGTGCGCGGCTATTCAGCCAATCTAGTGCTGGATGAGTTCGCCTTTCACGAAAGGCCAGACAGGATTTACGAGGCCATTTACCCTGCCATCTCCAATCCCCTGCGTGGGGCATTGAAGATTAGGCTTATCAGCACACCGGCAGGGCGCAACTCCAAGTTCTTTGAAATCTGGAGCAAGGCAGATGAAATGAAGTTCACCCGCCATAAGACCACCATTCATTCAGCCATCGAGGAAGGGTTGCCCATGGATGTTGAGGAATTGAAGCGGGGCTTGGATGACCCCGAGGCTTGGGAGCAGGAATACGAGTGTGAGTTTGTCGATGCAACCAATGTGCTGCTTCCCTACACCCTGATTGACGAATGTGTGAGCGACGATGCCACCATTGAATGCGATGAGGACATGGGCAGGGCAGTCCGTTATGTGGGCATTGACATTGGGCGCAAGCACGACCTGACGGTTTGCTGGACCCTGGAAAAGGTTGGGGATGTTTTTTGGACTCGGGAAGTTCTGGTGCTCAGGAACACCCCCTACCATTTGCAGGAGGAACTGTTATCGGAGAGGATAAACAAAGCCTCTTACGCTGCCATTGATTCAACCGGCATCGGCAATGCCATGAGCGAGTCATTGGCCAATCGCTACGAATACAAGCTTGAACAATGCAATTTCACGCAGGGCTTCAAGGCTAAAATCTTCCCCGGTTTAAGGAGGGCACTCCAAGAGCGTTCCCTTCGTATTCCGAGGGATCATGCCATTCGGGAGGATTTACATTCGGTGAGCGAGATAATGACGCCGGGAGGCAACAAACAATATCGGGCGTTAAGACGCGCCGATGGTCATGCTGACAGATGCACTGCCTTGGCTTTGGCAACCTACGCATCGGTGATGAATCAGCAAACCGGGGCAATCGGGGGAATAGACAACATCATCCTTGGTCGAGCCAAGTTGGCTGGATTGAGGCCCACGCTGGCATGATTGCAGAATTAAGTAACCGCTTGGGGAAACTGTTTAACGCGAAGAAGTCGCGGAACGGTTCGTCTATCAGGACTCGGGTTATTGCCCCGAGCACCCGAGACCGGATGGAGAGCAATGCGCTGGGGCCAAAACAATCCCCGGCCAATATCATTGCCATCCTCCGCACAGCCTTGGGCGGGGATATTCGGCAACAATACCAAGTCTACGAATTGATGGAGGATTCATGGGCTAGGCTGGCAAAGAATCTGCACGAGCTTAAAAGCGCAGCCGCAGCCGCAACCTACACGGTGAAGCCCTTTACGGAGAGAGGGGAAAGGCCAACTGATTCCGCGCAGGCGAAAGCCGACTTCATTCAGCATTGTATTGATACTTGGGTAGGCAGTCCAATCAACAGCACCAATGGTTTCCGCGATGCCGTCTATGATTTATGCGATGCGGTTGGTAAGGGCTTCAGCGTTCAGGAAGTCCTTTGGGAACCAACTGTCGATGGAATCCTGCCCAAGGCAACTTACTTCTGTCACCCCCGTTATTACTCGTTTCCCTATGACAAACCTGACCTGATGCTTTCCCCGCAAGGCGATGGCGTTTACGAGGAGATTCCAGATGACAAGTTCCTCATCGGCATCTACAAGAACCGTTCAGGCAACTCAATGGGCTATGGGTTGTTGAGGCAATTGGCTTACTGGTGGAGCGGTCAGAACTTCTGCCGGGATTGGTTGCTTAACTTTGCACAGGTATTCGGCCAGCCCTTGCGTTGGGCGACCTATGACCCCGGTGCAGCGGCTAACATTAAGAACGACATTGCTGATATGCTGGAGAACATGGGGTCTGCGGCATGGGGAGCGTTCCCGGCAGGGACACAGGTGGAGTTCAAGGAGGCAGGGAAAACCGGACAAGACAACCCCCAAAGCTATTTCATTCAGTTAGCCGACAAGCTTTGTGACATAACAATTTTAGGCCAGACCCTCACGACTGATGTGGGGGATTCAGGGAGCAGGGCATTAGGCGATGTGCATGAGGAAGTCAGGCGCACCCGCCTTCAGGATGTTTGTGAGTGGGTTGCCAATGTGATGAACGAGCAGCTTGTCAGTTTCATTTGTCATCTGAATTACGGCAACCACGATGAGATGCCATCGCTTGTTCCAGACTTGGCAGGGCCAGCTGACCCAACCTTGGAGGCTCAACGCGATCAGATACTTTTAGGGAGCGGAGTGGATATGCCACGGGAATGGTTCTACGACCGTCACGATGTGCCCATCCCACAGGACGGGGAGGAAATCATCAGCGCACCTGAACCCATTCCAATGCCGGGGCCGATGTTCGGAAAGGATGGGGTTGTGGAAGCCGCGCAAAGAGCGGAGCCGGGGCCAAGGGATAAGTTGCTCAACAAAGTGGTGGAGGACTTGACGGGAGTAAGCGAGGCATGGCTTGCCCCGGTGAAACCGGCTTTCGTTCAGTTGGTGAGCAAGGCAATGGATGAGTCGGTAACTGACGAGGACTTTGTTCGGGCAATAACCAAGGCATCCAATACGATGCCAGAGTTGTTCAACGATTTGGACACAAAGGCTTTGCAGGATGCAATGGAACGCAACATGGGAGCGGCAATGGTAAACGGAGCGGTGAAACGCTTTGAAGCTTCCCCTTTGGCCAAGGTTGAGGAGGCACCGATATGATTGCGACCAAGGTGGAATTGCCCTCTGGCATAGATCGCATGAAGTTCTCTGACAAGGAACTGACAGATGTGCTTACCGTTGGGGCAAGGGGCGTAACGAACTACCTCAAGAAGTTTTACCGGGAAAAGGATGCTAATGAACCAAACAAACTAGCCCCCGGCAGAAGGACTCATTTCTGGAACCGAAGGATTGGGGGCAATGTTCAAGCACCCAAATCGGAAGGGACGGGCAAAGTGGTGGTTGCAATAGATGGTGACATTCTCCCTCACAAGATCAAGGGAGGGACAATAACAGCGAAAAGGTCTAAATACCTTACCATCCCACTTGCACCAGAGGCTTATGGAAGAAAGGCAAGGCGTTTTCCTGACCTGTTTGTTATCAAGAGCAAGAAGGGTAATCTGCTTTTGGTGAAGCCAGACAAGTCAAGTGGGAGTGTTCCGCGCCAGAAGTTCAATGCCAAGAAGGAGGCAAAGAGGAAGCTGCCCAAGACAGAGCGGCCAAAGAGGGAAAATAAGGAATTGGGCTTGAAGGTGCCAGAGAGGGAGACACCGACAATGCAAGCCGAGTCAGGATTTACCCCATACTATTTGCTCAAGAAGTCAGTCACCCAAAAGCCTTGGCCAAAGAGCATCCCAACGGAGAAGCAAATTACGGATGTATTCAACGACGATGTGCTTGATTGGGTTAAAACGATAGGGGAAAGGAAAGCCGCCTGATGCCATTACCCACTCCAAATGGTGAACCTAAAAGCGAATTTGTTTCAAGCTGTATGGCAAACGATACGATGAAGGAGGAATTTCCAGACAAAGGCCAAAGGCTTGCGGTGTGCAATAGCCAATACAAGGCCAAGGGCTACGAGGCTCAGGACATTGTTCATGCCATCAGCACCCTTCTGCCTGATGACGAGTTACCGGAGGAAATCCAATATCTCCCGCCGGGAACCCATAGCATCACAGCAACGAAGAATGGCAAGCCAGCAGAGTTGACCTTGGAGGTCGATGCCAAGACTGCTGACCTGTTGCAGACTTCCTATGCAAAGATCACCGCAGGGGACAAGGAGCAAATCTTCATCGACTTCAACCATGACGATGGAGAGGCAAGCGGTTGGATTACCGGCTTCTATTGGGCAGGGGCAGACCCCGAGGGCGGGGGAGTACGCGCCAAGGTAGAGTGGACTTCCGCAGGGAAGGACGCTTTGCAGGGAAGGAATTTCAGAAAGTTCTCGCCAACATTCACACTCAATTCAAAGGGTGAGATTGAAGGCACGACTTTGAATGCGGGAGGTCTTGTTAATCGGCCAGCGTTCAAGGACATAACACCGATAGTCGCCTCGGAAGGTGATTATCAAAAACCTGACAGTAAAATGGCAGAAATAATAGAAAAAGAGAAAAAAGAAGAAGTCTTGAGCGAAGGCGATCCCAAGAAAAAGGAAGAAGTCTCTGCTCAGGAACAGCTGGCCGAAGTGAAGAAGGAAAACGAAACACTCAAGGCCAAGATCAAGGCTATGGAGGACGACAAGGAGAAGGAGCAAGAAGTTGCTGCTCAATCTGCCGTTGCCAAGGCTACCGAGGACGGGCGCATACCGCCAAAGGATGAGGAAGTTAAGTCAAAGTGGGTGTCCATTTTGAACAACGACCCTTCAGCCATTGTGGCGCTTAATGCGTTACCCGTGAATCCCGCCTTTCAGCGCGTGGTGCAAGCCAAGCGTCAGGAGGACGGAGCAATCGATACGAATGGCGAAGCGCAGATGCGTGCCGTCAAGGAGTACCAAGCAAAGAACGGTTCATCTTTTGAACAGGCTTGGGATGCCACTCGTTACGACAAGGAGCAACTGTTTAACTAGGAGATAAAAATATTATGGCAGGAGCATTAACAAGAGATACGGCGTTGTTTTCATTCGCCAGTGCCGCAGACCTTACCGATAAGGAAGGTTACGCTGTCGAGGTAGAGAGCGGGAAAGTGGAACTGTGGGATGGAACAGGAACGCTGTTTGGCGTGGTGGTTGATGGTGATACCACCTCGGGAAGAAACACAGTTGCAACCTTTGCGGGGGCATCTGGGACGGTCAAGGTGAAGCTCAACGGAACAGTTTCCGCTGGGAATCTTCTTGAGATCGAATCAGGAGGCACATTTATTGCACAATCATCTAACGATGCTTATGCAATGGCCATTGAAGATGGTGTTGCAGATGAACTGATTGAAGCTGCATTGTGTATGTATGAGGTCTAATTGACTTAATAGGAGACTAAAAATATTATGGGATTAAGAGCAGAAGCATCAGTCAATCCAACCCTAACCAATTATGCGTCCGGGGTTCTGAACGACTTACAATCAGCGACAGCCGATTTCCTTGCACCTCAAGTTCAGGTGCCAGCGACTATCGGACAATACAAGGCTTACGACAATAAGAACGCCTTTCAGGTACATGAAACCGCTCGCGGTGTCGGTGGCCCTGCGCGGCGCATCTTTATGGATGTGAGCGAGCCAACATTCAACTGTCTGCCACAGGCATTGGAAATCACAATTGATGATTCCGAGCGTGATGCGGCAGGGACGCTGAATCCGTTGGACTTGGAACAGGCAAAGGTCAAGACACTTGTGCAGAGCAGCGTTGTTTCGCACGAGCGCCATGTCATTACCACAGTAAATGCTGGGGTAAGCGCAACAGGTGGTGTGGGTGTTTGGAGCAGTGATTCCAACGATCCGGTCGCGGAAATAGACGCGCAGATTGAGGCCATTGCCAAGGATACCGGCCAATTGCCAAATGCGATTCTTATGGGAATGACCGCATGGAAATTGTTCCGAAACAATGCCAAGACGGTTGCCAAGCAGCCGGGAGCTACGCTTATTGGGTTAAACCAAGGGCAAGCCTCCGCAATGCTTATCAACCCCGGCGTGGACATTCGTTTGTCCACCATGGCATACGATACGACCAAGGAAGGTAAAACACGCAGCCAAGCATTCGTGAATGGCGACGATGTTTACATCTTTGTGCGTAGTGCAAGCCCGACCATCTATGATCCATCGGCAATTAAGACATTCGCCGGGGGCCGAGGTGGCGTAACTGCGGTGCGTGAGTACCGTGACGAAAGCAGCCGTTCGGATGTGTACGCAGTTGATTGGAGCAGGGATGTAAAAATCACCTCATCCATAAGCATAAAGCGAATTACAACCTCGTAAGCTGACATCAACAATAACCGGGGGGGAGGGGTGCTCATTCCCCTTCCCTCCATCTTTAATCGAATTTTTTAGGAAGGAATAAGACAATGGCAAATCCACTTTGGTGCAATAATGTTACGCCGACAGGCGCGGGTACAGGCAGGGTCAGTCAGACCACGGAACAGGAGATAAGCTCAAACGCAAGCCGTACCTCAATTACTTTACAGAACCTTGGCACAGACGAAATTCATGTTCGCCTAGATGCCACCACCCCTACGGTTTCCAACGCTCATTACTTAATGTCTGCACCTTCCTCCAGCCTTGGGGGAGATGGTGGATTTTTGAAAGTGGACGGATATGTGGGGGCAATGAAAGTGTACGCCGGGGGCAGTAGCTTCACGGTTCAAATAGTGGAATACCAAACATCGGCATGAGCGCAACACTTGTAACCCCCAAAACAACGAGTGGTGGGGAAATAATCACTCACCTCATAAACGCCACAGATGGCGAAGGTCTGCACTTCGACGGTGTGGCTGGCGCAGTAACATTCACGCCGCCCGACTTGGGAACGAAACTCTCGATGGAGTTCATTCTTCAAGCTGATTCGTTGAGCGGCAGCGACCAATTTATTGTTGATTTTGGAACCGGTGGAAGGCTCATATTCGGAATTGATGGGTCAACCGACAAACTCTCTGTTTTTTCTGGCGATTGGGAGTCTTTTGGGGTTCTCATCATTGACGATTTAAAAGTTCACCACTTGGTTGTCACGGTGGACGGCACGGCAGCGATTCTTTACGACAACGGCAACGAAGTCGGCACGGCAACAATAACCTCATCAGACGTTGACCTATGCGCTGCCGCAAGTATCGGCTCAGAGTATGACGGAACTGGTAAACACTTCGACGGCACTCTGTATCGCGCCCGATTCTGGAACAAGACGCTGACCGCACCGGAGGTAACGGCGAGCTACGAGAACGCTACCGTGCCGTTTGCCGACCAGTATGGGAGTCAGACGATTGTCATTCCCGGCGACTTCACCGGCGACTTGGACGGATGGGATGCAAGCAACACTTGGAACAGTCAAACCAATCCGTCGAACAATATGGTTTTATCCGCTAGTGCGTCTGGCCAGTATTGTCGGACAAACACAACGCTAGAGGTTGGTAAAAAATATCGACTGACCTACACAGCGAGCGGTACGACTTCCGCATTTTTTGGTGGGGCTTGGGCGGGGGGATACACGAACATTCACGAAATAATTGATGGAACGCGCACCGTAGACTTCACGTTTGAATTTGCTGCTGGTTTCACAGACAATTATTTTTATTGTCACTCAGGAGCCAGCACTTCGGCGGTTACATTAAGCAATCTTTCACTCGTCGAAATCGGCTGCGTGGCTGACTACGACCTAGCGTTCGCCAACCCGACCCAATCTGACCAAGTGCAAGACCGCGCTGGTGCGGCAGACGGCACGGCATCTAGTGGCGTCACGCAAGTCACGCCTATTGAGCAAGTCAACACGAACAAGCTTTCTGTCGGCGGCACGACTCCGTTGGTTGGCATTGGTTTGGCGGCGGGGAGTACGCCCAGTAAGCCACTCCACATTTCAGTTGCCGAAGACACTCCGGCTCTAGTAGATTGCACAGGTGGAACATCTACATTTTTATGTCTGAAAAACACAGGCGGTGCTGGCTACATAGGCACTAAAAGTGATGGGATTTCTTTGTACACCAGCCTAGGCGCGACTGAACGCCTCGCCATCTCGTCGCTTGGCGGGGTTACGGTGACCGGGGCGGCAGGGAGCGGTTATGTTTCATACAATGACGGTGTGGCTTTGAGCGGCTATGTTGGTTCGGGAGTCAGTTTATCTCCTATTGATTTCGGCAATACTGATTTGGTGGTTCGCGCCAAAAACGATTTAGTATTTGTCGCGAGCAACGGGACGGGATTAGCAGACAAGTTTCAAGCAAGCAT
>Ga0208156_1000331_pt1 | contig 20159 bp, 12 predicted proteins | sample 1_EtaG_FD_184073 | JGI IMG/M metagenome (GOLD analysis project Ga0208156, IMG submission 184073) | Marine viral communities from the Subarctic Pacific Ocean - 1_ETSP_OMZ_AT15124 metaG (SPAdes) (version 2) | ecosystem: Environmental > Aquatic > Marine > Oceanic | place: Pacific Ocean | collected...
TGCATGGAGCATAGGATGCTTGAAGGATATGAGACCTGAAGCTAACGAATGGTTAGATTACAGGAGTGTAAATTGGAGTCATGCTTTTGCTATAGTTGACTTCTACAAAAGAGGATTGTTTACAGTGCATATAGTACAGATAATAAATGGTAGGACTTCATTGTGGGGTGAATTAATTGAGGGTTAATGGAAACATTTGTAGAAATAATAGAGCGTGTGGGGGTGCCTGTAGCTATGTGTATGGCTTTCGGATTCTTCATATGGAAGCAGAATCAGTTTATACAGAACGAACTTCAGAAGGAGATGAGGGAATCATTTGCTAGGTTAGAAGGGATTATAATTGGATTGATAAATGCTTTGAAGAAACACACGATAGATATAAAAGAATTGAAAGCGAGCTATACAGCTCTCGTCAATATAGTACAAAAACTATTCAATAAATAAGGAGATAGGAAATGTTATGGATATCAGCTAATTGGGAATATATATTAATAGGTATTCTCTGTGTAGATAAAGTAGTAGCATTAAGTCCTACAAAATGGGATGACCTCATTTGGACTTCAGTTAAAAAAGCAATATATAAAGCAGTAGGAAAGGAGCAATAATGAGCTTATTATCTGCATACATTGCAAAACAAGTACAGAAGCATGGATTGAAAGGAATACTCATAAAGGTTGGAAATTTGGCCGTTAAGGCCACTAAATCCAAAAAGGATGATAAGGTATGGGAAAAGGTTAAAAAGGTCTTAGAGGAGCTTTAATGGCCGTAATTCGTGCATATTACTTTAATTGGGAGAGGGACTACACTGCTCCTCCTTGGTTCTCTCGGCTCGCATGTTCAGACGGTTCGCTGACTGTTGTGTATAGCTCTCCCAATAATTTAGAGGAAGAAGATGCCTAAGCAGCTTTATAAGATAGTCCAGTTTCATGGAGGTTTGAATAGTAATTCAGATGCTAGAGATATAGCTGAGAATGAGCTATCTGAAGCTACTGATGTAATGGTGGATGAGTTGGGTAAGATTAGAATGATGGGAGGTACTGCTCAGCATTATAATTATACAAATAGTGCTAATAATCCTAATAATGCAGCTGGTATAAATCCTGGTTATGGGTTATTTCAGTTTAGTCATGATAGATTAGGAGCTACTACTACTGGTAGTGCACAGGCTGAAACAGGAGATGATTATTTAGCAATGGCTGATGAAGCTACTGCTCAAATTGATATTTATAGTCGAGTTACTAATGCATGGGGTCTAAATAGATTTGATTTAGGGTCGACACATTCAGGTATGAAGGCTGTCTTCTATGCTGCAGATGGTGCATTAAGAGTAAGTGATGGAAACTTTGGGGCTGACAATCAAACTATGTGGTATGGATATATATATAGATATTTTCTAGGAGATGGCACTAGTGGTTATGATGGAGATGATTATAGTGAAGGGAAATTAGTTACCAAATGGGTTTCAGAAGAAGCTGCACCCAAAGCCTTGGCAATACAATCCTTTTCTTCAATACTAACTACTCCTACCGCTCCGACTGCAGCTAGGCCTATAAGCGTACAAATGTATAATTATGAATATAATGATCTAAATACATTAAATTCAGGTGATGAAGTTTTTTCTAGCAATATTGAATCCTGTTTTATAAGAGCTAGTTTTATAGCTGGAGCTCCAAATGTTACTGCTGTAGGTGGAACTAATCTTACTGTTGGGTTTTCTACATTTGCTTCTACTGGAGATAAGATAATTATTACAGAATCTGCTGCGGACAATAATAAAACATTTACAGTTGGATCTACCTCTACTAATGCTACTAGTCCAAATACTATGGAATTTGATGAAACTGTAGCAGAAGCACTTAATGATTATGTATATATGTTCAATTTGAATAAGATGTCATGGTTTGATAAAGATAATACAGGATGGCAATGTGCAGTATCTACTCTTTATGATGATAGTAAGCAGGAATCACCTTTAAGTATTTCCGGAACAACATTGGAACCAGCAGATATAGTAGGTAAGTATAGTACCAGTACTAGGGTTGGAATGACAAAGGTTGGATTTAGAGTTTATGTTTACGCTGGGGATGGTACTAATGATGGCCTTGGTATTACTGAGCCAAGAGTTTCTGGATTTAATGTATATATGCGTAGATCTGGTACAGATACATGGTATCAACAGGCTAATGTAGATATTACTCTAGGAGTTAAATTGCCAAGTGAGGAAACTTATACTATGTGGGGTAATTCGGCTCAACTAGGTGCTGAAGTTGCTAGCCATACTGTAACAACGCCTGTATATGCTCCGCAGGAAGTTATATCATATGAGGATAGTTCAGGAATGTCTGGAGCTGCTGCTACGACACCTTTTGATGGTGTGGGAACTGGATTCAAAACTGCAGTAATAGCTAATAGAAGGGCTTATGTAGCTAATTTTAAAGCTAAAGATTTAAATGGTAAAGTTCAAGTTTTTGGTGATGCAATAATGAAATCTGAAGTAGGTAAATTTGATAATTTTTCACTTGATAGAAGATTGGAAGCTGAAATTCGTGATGGAGATGAGATAGTAAAGCTTGAAGAATATGCTGATAGATTACTACAGTTTAAAAAGAAGAAGATGACTTTGATAAATATTTCTCAAGAGGTAGAATTTATAGAAGATACGTTTATGCATAAAGGAATTTCTCATCCTGCTGCTACATGTAAGACTGATTTTGGTATAGCATGGGTTAATAAGCAAGGATGCTATCTATATGATGGACAGAAGGTAAATAACTTACTTGAGAAACAAGGTAGGCAGATAATAAAGGAGAGTGAATGGGCTACATTTACTACCCTTGAGCCTATGATTGGGTATATACCTAAGAAAAGACAGTTACTTATTGCAAATGATGTTACTACTACTGGTGATGGTGCTACTTTTTTATATGATTTGGTTACACAGTCTTGGGTTGAGGGAGCTGCTGCTACTGTTACATCAGAGGATAAAACAAATTTTATTACAGATTGGAATGGTGATTTAGTATATGCTCATACGGCTGGTACTGTAGTGAAGTGGGATGATACAGGTGATGATTCAACTGCTTTTGTAATAGCAACTAAAGATATAGACTTTGGACAACCGGGACAAAAGAAGAAGATATATAAGGTGTATGTGACATATACTGGAGTATCAAGTCTTAGTGTGAATGTGGATTATCAGATAAATGGAGATAATGGTTGGAATGGATTTTCTTCTGGTGAACCTTTAACTGCTTCATCAGGGCAGAATGAAGCTACCTTAACATTATCTTCTCCGGTAGAATGTTATAGTTTTCAATTGAGATTTAGCGGTACAGGTAAGACTACTTTTGAAATTAATGATGCTACAATAGTTTTTAGGTTGAAAGGAATGAGATAATGGGGATGACAAGACAGGAAAGAATAGCTTTACATAAGAAACAGGAGAGATTACAAGTTAAGAGCGGTGTTCCTATTATATCTGAGCTTACTGAAGGGGTTCCTGTATTACGTACCAGTGCTGAAGGTGTAGTTGAATATGTTAAAGTTAAAAATGTTTTATATAAAAAAGTGTTAGATAGGGGATAAGATTATGGGATATGGTAGAGCTTTATTACAAAAAGATACAAGAAGGGAAGAAGCGTCTCTTCAAAAAAAGGCTAAAAAGAAAAGTCTTTGGGGCTCTATTGGTAGAACTGTTGGCGGTCTAGGAGTAATGGCTTTGACTGGAGGTGCTGTAAATCCAGTAACACTTGGCCTTCTAACTGGAGGTGCTAGTTTTCTAGGTGGAGCTATTGGAGCTAAAGGTGCTGAAAAATTTGGTAAAGATAAAGGAAAATTAACTGGAGGTAAATTCTTCAAGTCAGATAGAGAATCTCTACAAACTGAATTAGGTGCATTTGGCACTCAAAATCTAATGTCTTCTCTTAAATCTGGTATTCAAGCTGGGCTTGGACAGGCTGCCAAACTTCAAAAGGCTAAACTTTTTGGGCCTGAGGGTGCTGGTGAGGCTGCTAAGTTTGGAAAATTAGATTTTCAAGATAGTTTTGTAGGTAAGTCAAAACTTGCCCAGAATATTAGATCAGCAAAATATTTCAAAGACCAAGGATTATCTGAATTTGTCGATCCTAATCTACAAGTAGGTACTGAAAGTGGTAAGAAGATTATAGCTATGGATAGGACTGATCCTAATTTAGCTATAAATAAAAGATTAGGAATGGGTACAGGAGAAAAGGTTAGCTATTTAGATAGAGTTAATAAAACGGCTTTACCTAAAGATATTATTCCAGAAGTTACTGCAAAAGGAGGTCGTTTATCTCAATCTGAGAGAGGTGTGTATGACACTATAAATAAAATGACAGATGAAGGATATTCCGTTGGTACAAATAGGGCTTTACCATCAGAATTTGGTAGAGGATATATAGGTGATAAGGGTCAGATTGTTAGAGATCCGGGTAGGCCAGATGTTCCATTTACACCAGAGGTTGAAGATGAATTTTTTACAGGTAACAATTATCCAATGGCAGATAAAGACTTTGGTGGTTTTTCAGAATTTGATGAAGCATCTTGGAGACAAGGCAGGGCTAGATTAAATGAATCGAAATATGGTTCGGGCACAGATTATATTACTGGTGGTCTTTCTTCAGAACCTACTGAGATGATTGAGGGAGAGTGGGCAGAAGATTTTTATAAGAATAAGAAATGGTCTAATCGGGGCCCTAATTTTGATGAAAGTGAGAATATTATTCAACCATTTTCAAACACTAATAGGTCTTTATTTCAGGACTATAACAATATAAAAACAGAAGATTGGAGTAAAACAGCAAAGGGGTATTAATAATGGCTGGATATAGCAAAGGTATAGTAGATACACGTAAACTCAACAAGGATAGTAAAGCCAGGTTAGGTCGTGGTGGTGATACTAAGATACGTGAGGTAGATGGTAGGAAATCTCACGTTAATGCTTTAGAAGCTTATCTTATTGATGTTAATGGTAAGGCAGGTGAAGAGTTTACTAAGAGAGTTGGTGCTGGTACTGTAAATCCTCTTACTGGTATGCCTGAATATGGATTTTGGGATGATGCGTGGAAGCAAACCAAGAAATCTGTTGGTAGTGTGGTAGATATAGCTGCTGGAATGGGTAATCCAGCTATACAAGCTATTAATTTATATGAAAAGTATAGTCGTAATGAAACTGGTATTAATACTCCAGGTGAGCTTATTGCTGATCCATCTAAGAAAATGATAGATTTTGAGCAAATGGGGCTAACTCCTGAAGAAGATCCTGGTTTATTTCAAGGAACAGGAGCAGGGAAAAAATCTTATGATGAGCTCCAAACCATGACTCCAGAAGAAAGACAGACGTATCAAGAGGAACAGTTTGGTATTATTGGTACAGGATATGAACAATATATGACTGGTTTTCAAGAAGAGCCTTTTGGATTTCTTAAAGATCAAAAGGATTTAACTACTAAAGGATTGCAAAGTTCCTATGGAGCTACTATGGGTGCATTGGGAAGTCGAGAAGAAACTCTTGGACTTGAAAGAGAAAGTCTCGGACTTCAAACAAGGGGTTTTGATATTCAAGAAGAAGGTCTTACGGCCCAACAAACAGCTCTTGGTAGAACTACAGGACGTGGATATGCTGCGGCTACTGGGGCTGCAGCTACAGCAGCTTCAAGATCAGGTTTGGCTACTAGTGGAACTATAACTTCAGGATTGGAAACACAAAAAAAAGAATTATTTCAAGATTATACAGCAGGTGTTAAAGATATTGGACGACAGAGAGCTGGTATTCAAATAGGAAGAGAAGGTATTGATATAGCAGGGAGAGGCATTGATATAGGTATGGGAGATATTGAGCGACAAAGAGGAACTGCATTAGAAACATTAACTTTAGGTAAAGAAGGAGCAGGTCTAGACTTTAGAACAGCTGAATATGCAGAGAAACGAAGACAGGAAGAGCAGTACTATGATGATATTGGAATGATAAGTGGAAAAATGTAACCTTGATAATAGTATAATAAGGATAAATTTATGGCACAAATAACAGTAGAAAGAAGTGCAATAGCAGATTTCTTGGATGAACTTCCCAGTTTGTTAATGCAATATAAGCAGATGCAATGGGCTATCGAAGAGAGAGCTTTAGATAGAGAGGATCGTAAAGCTGCTACTGCTCAACAAATACTTATAAAGGAGTATTATGATAAGAAGGCTGAAGTAAGAACAACTGAAAAGGTATTTGATCAATATGATAATCTAAAGCCTTCAGATGTATCTTCAAGTGGTGCTGTCCCTGAACTCTTTGCTATTGTAGATAAACAAAACAATATAGATTTAGATGCTATTACTCAGAATCTCAATGCTTTAGGCACTTATCAATCTGAATTAGAATCTAGCCTTGGAGAGTTAAGAGGTCAAGCTCAAACTTTACAAGAAATGCAGTTAGATTATGCAGGCCCTGAAGGAGTATTAGAACAGGATGAATATGAAGAATTTAGAAAGCATGCTTTAACAGCAATGGATGAGGGTGGTCTTGGATGGACTACTACAGCAGGTGCAGATGTAGGATTTTATAAGACTGATGTTACTACTAGACAAATTGCTGCTAGAAATCAAGCAAAGGATATGAAAGCAGATTTAAAAGTGGATGCTGCTGGGCAGTATGAGATATTACGTGGAGTTTTTACAGCGACTGAAGATTATGATGCTGATGACATGATAGATGCTCTTACTTATATAGACCCACTTACTGAAAATGAGGTAGAACCTAGTGAAGAAGTAATAGGAGCTATTCAGAGGTTGGCAGGTCAAAGTCTTACTTATGATAATTTTATGGATAATTTAGCTGCCTTCCCATCAGAAGGGGGTGGAGATTATATTAGGGCAGAATTAATAACAAATCCTCAAATTAATGTAGTATATAATGATCTTCAAAAAAACTATAAAGCTATTAATGTTTTAGATAATAAGCTTGCTGGCATAAATGATGCACCTATTGAGACAAATCTAAACATTTTTATAGATGAAATTTCAAATGTGACCAATCCAAAAGTACTCTTTGGACTTTATGATGAAGCTATAAAGGGTCAGGATATAGATTTTGAAAATGATCCATTTTTTGATGCAGTAGAAGCACAGCTTGGTGTAATAGATGCAAGTGATGCATATTTAAAGCATAAAGGTTTTGGTGATGAACCTATTGAAGAGCTGGACAGTGAACTTGAGACTTCGATAGATAATTTAAGAGATAAACAAACTGCTTTATGGGAAGCTGGATTACATTACACTCCTATATATGATGAAATTAGCGATAGCTTAACAGTTTTAAGTAGAGAATTGCGTGATAAGGAAAATTATGCAGATTATGTTAGAGAGATGGAGAGAAAAGCATCACAAGGAGTAATGTCTGAAGAGGAATTATCCGAGCTTTCTTCTCTTGTTGGTATAAGTGTAGATGATTTAAAAGAAATGATGGAGGAAAGACGTCAAGAACAAATAGTTAGAGGACGCTCTCCTCGTAGTGCTTTCTATGAAAGGGGATTACAAAAATAATGCCATTACCAAAAGAATATTATGATATACTAAAGTCGGGGGATAAACCTCTCAATACTCCTATACAAGGATCCTCATTATATCCAAGTATAATGCCAGAAAGACAAGAAGATCCTAGTAGTGCATGGGGTAGTATTGGAGATTTTTTATGGAGTGCTGGTACAGGTTTTACTTCAGGTATGTCTTGGGGTGTCACTGATTTAATGGGTGTTACTGGTCAGGAACCTTGGGAGAAAATGACTGGCGGTGAAAAGGCTGGTTGGATATTAGGTGAAGGTGCTTCATTATTTGCTCCTTGGGGCCCATTTGGTCTTATGGCTAAAGGATCTAAGGCTGTAGCTAAAGGATTAGGTAATAAATTTGTACGTGAAGCTGCAGAAAGTGCAGTTGGCAAGGGAACAGTTGCACTTACTAAAGAACAGGGAGTAGCTGTAGCTAAGGCTGCAGGAAAAGGTGTTGATTTCTCTGATGATATAATACAAGGTCTTAATAAGGTTGCTCAGGATGATATAGGAATTACTTGGATTAAGAACCTTAGTGCTACTGGTAAGACTGCTAGAGATGCTAGCAATATGTTAACCAATAGTAGTACTAGAGCTGTAATGAAAGCATTTGATGATGCTGGTGTAGATATAGCTGGAGATCAAGCTGAAAGAATAGCTGGTGATTTTGTAGAGAGCTTAGGAAAAGGTACTTATGTAAATGATGTAGCTGAATGGGTAGCTCGTAAATTTGGTGGACAATTACCTGGAAAAACAAGAGAAGTTCTTTCTAAATATCTAGGTATGGCAGCACAGGATGCCTATATGATGGGTACACATGGATTAATATCTGGTAAGATTAAAGCCCTTGCTAATGGTGAAGAGTTTAATGTAGGTGAATCTCTTAGCCATGCTGCAATAATGTCTTTAGGATTTCCACTTATTAGAGCTATTCCAAATATCGGTGGACTGGGTAAAGGTGGAATGGTCAGTGCTTCTCAGGGTATCAAATCTTATATGAATGTATTTAAAAAGACTAATTATCAAGCTATAAGAGATGCTCATGGAGATGAAGTAACCAAAAATATGGCAAGGATTATGTTAAAAGGATCTAAGAAAGATCTTCTTAATACTACTGATTTATATAACTCAAGCTTTACCGTTGGTAAACATAAATTCATAAATGGTTCTGAGATATTAGAAAAGCTGGATGATATGAAGGGTGCAGATGTAGTCACTCTTCTTAATAAGATGAATAAAAGTGTTAATAAATCAATGCTTAAAAGGTGGGGGCCAGAATTTATTAAGGATGCAGTTGGTTCCTCTGGTAGGATGGCAGCAGGTATTACTATTATGAATCCCTGGATATTAGAAAAGAATGCTTGGAAGGGTATGGAAGGCCCTGAACTAGCATCACATTTATTTATTTCTGCTCTTATGACTAAAGGAAGAGGGGCTTGGGGTCACAAAGAACAGCGTGCATATCTTGCAGATTTTACAAAAGAACATGAAGCATTAAATATTCTAGGAGCTAATGTTAAGAATGTTCAGGATAGAATTATGTTCCATGATGGTGCCAATGTATGGGAAGGAATGGGTGCTGCTATTAGTACGCATGAAGTTGGACAAGAGATTGTAAAGATCTTTGATGAAGCTTTAAAAGATGCTCCAGCAAATCCTAGTGGGAAAGATTATAGCAATCCAGATCATGCTTTAGTTATGGAACTTAATGGTATATATTCCTTAATAAAAAGTAATTCAGATCCTAACTATACTCCTGAAAAAATACAGAACTTAGATGCTAAAACTCTTGCAACATTAGCTACTCATCTTAAAGCTATCAAGTTTGCAGATGGAAAAACTATAGGCGATTTAAAATATGAAGGAACTTTATCAAGACTTACCACCGAACCTGCTGCACGTGTATTAGATATATATAAGAGAGCTTTATCTAAATTAAATTCTGAGCTTGGAATCCCAATAGATATTGGTGAAGATGGACGAATGCTTGCTTATCATATTGTATCAAATATAGATGGTAAGACTATAGATGATGCTAATACTGTAAATAGAATAGTATCAGCTTTACATAATTTAGATCCTGCTAATCATGTTATAAGACGTAAACCTAATGGTGATTCAGATACTATTAATTATGAACAGATTGTTAAAGATAGTAAGCTATCTGAAGATGCGTTTAATATTAGAGTTCGTGAAATAATAACAGAACATATGGATATTCTTGGCGAACAATATGGTGATAGGAATATTTTAAGAGATCCTGTTGATGATAATCCTATGATGGATTTCTTACATCAAGCTAAATATATAGAAGCTAATGAGAGAGTTTATAACATTATGACTGGTGCTTTTCCATCAGGAGATAAGTCTGCAGATGCTATATTTGCGGGCGATTTAGATACTATATTTAAGTTAAGTGATTTAAAGTATGCTCATTCAATAGATGCCTATAAGGATATTCTTAGAAAAGATCTTATTGAAGATCCTAAAACTCCAGAAGAAAAGGCTGCAAATGCAGAGATAATGCTTAATATAGAAAACTTACGAACAATCTTTGAGCTTAGGAAACAAACTTTAGGAGGTTCTTCTAGAAAAAGTGTTAAAGAAAAAGGTGAAATGAGTGCTGCTGCTCTTCAACAGGTTGCAGATTCATGGCAAGATATAATGAAAGGTCTTCCTGTAGAGTGGAAGAGTCAAAATTGGTCTGGACATATTAGGTCTATCTTTATGGAAAGAATGTATAAAGCCAAGGGTATAGATAGACGTGCTAGAGATTTAATTGTATATATGCATAATGAAGGTATGGCGTTACCTGCTGAAGGCAATAAAATAGGTATATTTTCTCGTAAAGCTTTATTACAAGAAGCCAAGGATAGAGAGTGGAAGCAAGAAGATATTGATGAATTAGGTGAAGCTTTAACCACTATTGAAAAAGTTTTACCTAAAGAAATAATAGAAGAAGTCGACTATGCTCCGACTGAGAGTGGTCGAAGAAAGTTTCAAGAAGTAGATATGGGGAGCTATTTAAAGGCTGCTAAAATGCTTGGTAATAGAATGTATTCAGATTTACTTGTAGAGACTCAAAATATTCTTTCTAATATCGTAACTAAAAATGAAGGTAATCGTAAGCATCTACGTGAGATACATGATAAAATTACTAACCTTCTTACTACATTAGATCCTGCAACTACTGGAAAACCGGTGAAAGATCCTGTTAGTGAGCTTAGAAATCTAAGAGGGCAGCTAGAAGGAATGCTCAAAGTAAATGAATTGAATGAGACTGGCATACTTAGTGATGCTGCTCAAGAACGGATTAGTAATATTAAAGAAGCTAGTGGTCAACTTGAATTACTTATAGATAAGATAGATATCGAGACAGGGAAATTTAAAATATTACCTAAAGATAATTTGACTGAGAATGAAGAATTAATGAACGATCCCTATGGAATACATAGTGCATTGACAAGACCGCTACAAGAAACTTTGGTCAGAATTGTTAATGCCGAGGCTGATGGCCTTGACAAAATGCAGCAGCTTGTTGTTAGGATAAACAATCTTGCAGCGTCTGGCAAGGCAGGTATGGGATTGGACAAGGCTGATACAATGGCTATAATTGAAAATCTCTCTCGTGATTGGTATGAATTATATACTGGAGAGAAAGAGAAGGGTGTGAAAGTATTGTCTGAGCTTATAAAAGATGTAAATGAAAATGGTTTCTTTGGAGATGCTGTCAGCCTTCTTGAAAGTGTTAACATGGAAGTTAACAGAAGGATTATACTTAATAACGAACATCATATTTTAAATGAAGAAGCTTTGCAGGTAGCTGAATTATTAGAAAAAGGTCACAAGACTCACGAGCATCATAGGTCTATAGTTGAAATTATGAAGGAATATGATCTTGCAGATAAAGATGGCAAGTTAAGTCAGGGATTTAAAAATGCTGTAGCCACTAATCCTAAGGTAGCTTTACAAACACATGTAAGAGATAAGATATTTGCTAAAACAGATAAGACTTTCAAAGAAAAGCAAAGAGAATGGCTTAATTTTAGACTTAACGATGCTATTGAATTGTTGAATAATGTACATAATTCTGCACCTATTAATAAGGTTAGTATTGTAGGATATAGTAAAGAGGGTGGAAATATAGTTTGGAAGAATGGTGTTCCAAATATTATGCACCCAAATAATAAATATTTTTCAGACAAAGGCTTTAAAGTTCATTGGATAGAAGATACGATGAGTGTTGATATAGGTAGTGGTAGGTTGAGAAATGTTAGTTTGGATACTATCTCTTCTCCAGCTGAGATTCAACTATATCTCAATAAAGCTATGAGATCTGATGAGATTGGTAAGGATATTCTTGATGGCTTTAGGTCTGTAGATCATGGTATAAGTCAGGCAGATATTCAGAAGATGCTAAAGAATCCTTCGGAATATGTATTCTATTTACGTCTTTCTCCTATGGATAAGATGATGTTTATAGCTTCAGATAAAAATTTGAAACTTCTTGATACTGAATTTACTGATTGGTATGATAGAACTCTTTCAGAGTTTTCTGGTGTTGAGGCAGAAACTTTTAAGAATATGTTTGGGAGCTTAAAAGATAAGCCTAATACTGCTCGTCACATAGTAGAGTTAAAGATGATGCTTCCTTATTTAGATCACACCGGTAAGCGTAGTGAAATTGAAGCCATGATAAAAGAATTTTCTACAGCTGAAGGTTCTGCACAACAGAAGATTGCAAGTATACAAGCTAATATGTTAAAACGTGGGTTCTTATCTGATGGTGGTACTACACAACCATTAAATATTGAAACTTTAAGATGGGTTTCTTCAACTCATCCTGATAAATCAATAAGAAATGAAGCTAGACGTATTGTAAAACAAGGTGGCTTTAAGAGTGTTACTGTTGGTGATGATTCAGCTGCTGGTAAGGATGGAGATAGATCTCATCCTTTAAATATAGAGAGCCTGGCTTTAGGACAGTTAAATGTAAGAGGACGTGGTGCTTCTAAGTTGGTAGAGGAAATAGCACAAGCTCAGATACGTGGTTTGAGTGGGCTAGAAAGTTTAATGAATTCTGTACTTGATGGAGCTAAATTTGCATCTGAAAATACTATGAAATTATTAATGGCACAAAAACATTGGGAAGGAACTGATTTCTCTACCAGTCCTAATGGAGCAAAGACAATTATATTTGCCACTGGTGGTAACCAATTGCTTGGCAAAGGATTTATGATCTATCATCCAGATATAGCCAAGCATATGCCTAAGGGTGTTGATATATTGCTTGGAGATTCCTCTGCAAAAACTCAGCATGGTAAGAACTTAGATGGTAATCCTGTAGAGCTATATGATTTAGCTACTGTTAAGGGAGATTGGAAGAAGTCTTTAAAAAAGATTGGCAGAAAGAATATTATGCTTTTACCAGTAGAATCTATAGGTGTTTCATTCACGTCTAAAAATGAAGATGGAGTTGCTATATCTCCTTCTATCTTTGATTTTCAAAATCCTAAAGCTATACAGGATGGTATAGATTGGATGAATTTTACTAATACTTTAGACAAAATAAATATGGAATGGGGATTTGGATTCTCAGATGGTGGTTCTTTAGCAAATCATTTATATGATATTAATGCACAGATGGGTGCTCCTATGGATAAAGGTGATGCTGGTTTAACTAAGATGCTCTTTACTTATGGAGCTATGCCAGATATGCCTTGGGTACAAAAGGCTTTGAAGCGGATGATACGAGCTTCAAATTTTAGACATCTATCTAAAGCACCTAATAAATATGGAGAAGATAATTTTATAATACCAAATGTTAATGGTGATTTATCAGTACCTTTATATGCAGAGCTATATCATGCAGCGGGTCAAATTCCTGGGTATGCTAAGGAAGGTCAAGCTGATAGAGTTACAATGCAATTTGGTGGTATAGGTCTTAATAAACATACTGCTAGTAGGCAGATGGGAGATGGTAGTAAAAGATCTAACCTTTCCGGGGAGAAGTTTATATATAGAGATGCTAATGGTGTGGATATAGTTATTGGATTTGATAGTAATGGTAAGTTTGAATATGATAGTCCTTTCTATAATAAAACTGAGACTAAAGGTATTCGGTATAAAGGTACTGACAATGGACAGGATGTTTTTCGTGATGCGGATATGTCACAGGATACTAAGATGGGAAGATATATTCAAGATTTAGCACAACAACAACTTAAAGCTCTTCAAAAAATAGTCTTTGATTATAATCTTGATTTCTTTGATGTGTTCAGAGTATTAAATGGACAAACTATTACAAAGATGGATATTAATGGTGTTGATAAGTCAGTTAGTTTACCAACAAACAAGGGTTTAAAGATGCAGTTAGGTGTATTATCTCATGCTATTCCTGTCATTGGACATGATAAAGTTGTCTTTCGTGTAGAGAAGATATTAAATAATATGCAAGGTTTAACTGAAGTTAATGTACATGATCTTAGGACTGTTATGCAGAGAGATAATGATGGTGATCATTTGTTTACACATACTAGATTGCCTTGGAATGTCTTTAAAAGATTTGCCAATGAGAATGGTCGTAAGAGTGACTTTAATATGTTTGATAGAAAAGGTGTAATGGATAGAAAGTATATCAATATATTTGGACTGGATGAAAATGGAGTTGCTGGTATGGAGCCTAAGCAGGTAGGGTTTCAAAGTTATGCAAGCAAATTACACAGTGCTCGTATGATGACAGGTCAAGTAATTGGTGCTAGAAATGTTCTTTCTTGGATGGCAAGAATGAATCTACATATGGATGGCCAACCTTTATTGAGAGAATTTCTTGTAGATGAAGGTATGACATCAGATTCTTGGAAGGCTTTAGACAAGTTCTATGATACTGTTCAGAATGCATTAGATATACATGGTGGTATTCATGATGCGTTAAGAACTCAAGACATGTTAAAGGATTTTTTATACTATGGGCTGACTGAACAATATGCAGAACTAACTGGTGATCCAGTATTTGATGGGCACAATCAGCCCGGACTTGGATTTTTTAATCCAAAGCACAATTTTGGATCCAAAGGTATTCATAAAGAAATATTTAATGAGATACTTAGAACGTTAAAGAAAGCTAACATGATTCAGAATGATACTTGGGATGAGAAAGGTAGCCGTGCTCCTGAACCAAATGAAATTAAAGATGCTTATTATGATATGAAAAACTTCTTTGAGAATCCAAGTTTATATCTATCTAAAAAGCTTGTTAGAAGAATAGGTAATGTTCGCAATGAAAGTAAAAGGAAAGCTCTTGCTAGAGAATATGCAGATTTATTCTACGGTAAAGATCTCGATATTAAAGATAGTAAAAAGAGACAGAAGCTTTATGTTGATATCTTAAAAGGCAAGACTGATGCAATGCCTAAAGAAGTATTTAATTTTACTAATGTAAGATCTACAAACAAGGCTTTTGATATGTCTATTGGCGGACATGTTATGAAAGAACTTGTTGGAACTAATGGATTTTGGGAAGAAAGTTATGGATCTATATCAGGTGGTGATAAGGACATGTATAATGCAGCTGGATTTTTTGTAAAAAATATAGAAAGTTTTGTAGAAACTGTTCGGTTATTTGAAGGCGAGGGTACTGCAGAATATCGTGAAGCTATTGAATCTGCTGGTGATATATCTATAGGATCATTTAGAGGTGCAGATGCTCCTGCTATTCCATCATACATAAGAAATGCTCTTAATAATGGTGTGTTGAGAGAGTTTATTCATCAACAATATAAAAACGTTTTTGGTACTTTGGAACATTTTAGAGGTGAAAAGTTTGCCAACAATAGGAAGATGGAAAAGTTGCAAACAAGATTGGGTAATTTACAGCACGCTATTGACATTATGGATACTAAGATTGCTCAGAATATGGTTATTGAGCTTGCAAATAGTAGTATTATTGGCCCTATAAAAAAGGGTGGAAAACTTCAATTCAATAATATGAAGAAGGGTCAGAAGATTGCTGTCTATAGAATTAAGGGTGATGTTCAGGTCATAACCCCAGAAGAAGGTAAGGAACTTACGTTGCATGATCATAAGCTTAAAGGTGCATCATTAAATTATGGACAGCTTAATTATGTAGGTAGCTTTACTAAAGATAGTAAGCCTGAATTTACAGAGAAAGGATGGACATATTTAGTAGATAATAATCCTAAGAATATGATACCTATAAGTGGTGCCGAAGCTAAATATAATAATGCTTTATTTAAAGCTACTTATGCTAATGAAATTAATCCAGATATTTTCTTAACAGATAGTCCTCAAGATTTTAGGGATGGTGTGCGTGTGCTTAGAGCTCAAATTACTTCAGATTATATTAAAACTGTAGGGGATGCTTTATCCAATCGGGTGTTAAGTCAGGGAAGGTATGCTATAAATCAATCGAAAGAAGGTAGAGCTATAACAGAATTTATAGATGAATGGATAGGCAGAGTAGACACAAAATATAACCAAGCTGAAGCTATGAATTTAATACTTAGATATATAATACAACCAAAAGTTATAGCCAATTCTTATTATAAAGATACAAGAACTAATATGGACATGCCAGTTCATAGAACTAATGAACATCTTGCTAAAACTATTATTGATTGGGCTGAAAATCCTGATCTTGGTCATGCTTATGGGTCAGAGCATTTTGTTCGAGATTTAGTAAAAGATATTGAACATTATGCATCAGGCAGAGAAACTGAAGTTGATATTGGTGGCTATGATAGATCTATTGCTGATAGATATGATTATACTCAGCATTTTAATCCTCAAATGGCTAATGTTATAAAGTCTTTATCAAAACATTTAAACTTTTTCTTTGCTTCGCCAATATTAACGATGAAAAGAAAGGGCGTTATTCAGCAAACAAGGAGTATTATACAGACAGTTAAAGGTAAGGATGGTCGAGAGATACCGGTAAGAAAAATGTTCAATGGTAGGCCAGAAGAAGGTACTTATTTTGAATTTGCTGATGGAGTTAATCCAAAGGGATGCTAAAAAGCCAAATGAAAGATAACGAAAAAGTTATACCTTATATACCAACTTTTGACTTTAATTTAAGAAAGTGGCCCTACCCAGCGTATCAAATTTTGAAACCTTTGGTATCCTATGTGAAGTCAATATGGGGGTGCATAAGGGGTGCAGGATGCGTTTTACGGGACTTTCTCTCTTTTTCCGAACCCAAGTACCACTTTAATATAAAAGGAGCTTAAATGGCACTATGTAATCCAATGACCAAAACAAAAGAAGAGCGTATGGATGCTATGAGCAAAATATACGACTATTGGATAGGGAAGAAGAATATAGTTCAAAGGTTTGGCGGAGATAACTATAATGGATTTAGTTCAGCTAAATATATGAAAGAATGGATTCAACAGAGGATAGAAAAACCTTTTGATTCTGATAGCCCTTTAACTGAAGCAGATTATAGGCGTATTATGGTTGAAATTGATTCATTTGATAGAGCTTTAGGAGGAAAGTTTAGCAATCTAGCTTTTGTAGTTCCTGAGCTTATATCCCAACAAGATCCTGTATCTAGAAAGTTTTATTTAAAATTGAACGATATTTTAAATTATGAACGTACGCAAATTAATAAAGTTATTACAGATAATATTAAGATAGCAGATCATATGTTTGATGCTTATATTACTGAATTTGGTGGTAAAAGAGGTTATGGAAAGAAAGGTACAGTTGATCCTGCTATTACTGAGCTTAGGAGATTACGTCAGGAAATGGCAGAAGCTGATCCTTCTGAACATACAGAAGCAGAATTTATTAATAAGTTAGAAAACTTTATAGCAAAGAATCCTGATCCTACAAAAGATAAGGGTAAAACTATTAGAGAATTTCATGAATTGGTAGAGATGTCAAATGCAGAGTTCCAAGAAGCACGTAAACCGAGTTTTAGAAATTCTAAGGGAGAATTAGTTACTTATAATTCCCATGTATATCAGGCTGTAAAAAAGGCAAGAAATAATTTGAATGAAATGGCTAAGGTTTATATTCAAGGTTTAACAGGTCTTCAAAAAATAATAGCATTAAAGTATGAAAATCATTCAGATGTCAATAATGTTAAGGATAGACAGGCTTTAAGGATGATAGATATTATTAATAAATCTATCATTGATATTAAGGCAGGAATAGATCCAAAAACTGGTGGGGGATATTTTCCACATGTACAGTTTGATACTTTATTGCAAACTAGGGAAAGATTAGCAGAAGCAATGATTGCAAATGTTAGTGGTAAGGATTATGCTTTTTCTAATATGGTTGATAATGTTATATCTGGAATGGATCTAAAACAGATACCTGCACATGCTAAAAAGACCAATCCTCTTCTTGAGCAATATTATGAGAGGGATCCTCTTATGGTTCTTAAAGAGTATGGAGATCAGGCGACTCAATTTAATAAGTTAATTCATACTCAAATTACATATCTTGAAGCCTTAAAGCATTTACCTAAGGATGATTCAGAATTTACTAATGGATTAAAAAGATTTATTCAAGAAGAATATGCTGTTTTCACACTTGGAAGTGGTGGTCGTAATGAGTGGGCTAATAAAGCTGTTACTACTCTTAATGCTATACAGACAGCAAGAACAATGGGACTTAATATAACTGGTGCTGTTAAAAATGCTGCCAGTGCTATACATTTCTATAGTAAGGTAGGAATAGGTGCTCTTTCAGCTACGAAAAAAGCTTATGATCATGAAACTGAAAAGGGTGGTTTCAGAGAGACGATGGATAAAATTGAAGAAGAAGCTGGATTCTTATTCACTGATGCTGCTAAGGAGCTTTATACAGAAGGCTTGATTACTAGAAAAGATATGGAAACTGGTAAGGTTGTATTTGATCCTATTACCGGTAAGGTTACTATAGAAGGGAACCCTTTAAAGGATCATCTTAAAACTGCTGGTAGATGGACATTAGATAAGGCTTTATATTTTCATAGAATAACAGAAAATAGTCAGCGTAAATGGATGTTTAGGACTGCATTTCATAAGAAATATTCACAACTTGTTAATGATGGATATGATCCTCAAAAATCTAAAGTATTTGCTAAAAATTATGCTTTAAGAATGGTTAATGGTTGGGCATATGAATATGCTGCACATGCTAAATCAAAAATGGTTCGTGGTGAGTGGAGAACTATTGATGAAATCAAGGGTACTGAAAAAGATGCTGGCGGGAAGATTGTAAGAAGGCAGAGTGGAGATTGGACTGGAGCTGGTTCTGAAGTAGCTTTTCACTTGCTACATTATCCAATGTCATTAGCTGCAACCCATTATGAGAATTTAAAGGGTATTCATAAGGCTATACTTGCCAAACAAGGACTTGAATCAGAAGAAATACAATATGCTATGCGTTATGCTGGTGTATCAATTGGAATTGCCATAGCATCAGCTATGACTAATATAGATTTTACTAATATAATTGAAAATGAAAGTATAGAGCGTGTACAACGTGTTGTTGATGATGTAGCTGAATATGATAATCCAGATAAAGGAACCTTTGGTCTTATGTCTGAATTTACAGGCCCAACTTTAGGATTCCTAAAATATATGGCTGTTTCTCAAGAAATTATAGATATAGATCATAGTGATTTAAATAAGATATTATTTGGAAATGTAGATTTCTCTGATGATAGTGATAAACTTACTGATTTATATACTGCTTATCAATTTTCTACTGCATGGGGAATGATTAAGAACAAATTTGCTCCAACTATTAAGTCTGGTAGAGGAAGGGATCTTGTTACGCATTGGTTGAAATTATATCCAAATAAATGGACTAAACGTGGTCATGAATTTATGTTTGGAAAGAAGAAAAAGAAGCAGAAAAAGAGACAAACCGGTTCTGAAAGAGCATTAGCAGTTCTTGAAGGTATGCGTAGGTAACAGGAGATAATTGCCACCTACGCTTTCCTCGCCTTCCTAGTCTCTAAATAGACTTCTATTTTTCCCAATACCAAATGTCAATTGTACTGGCCATATTGTGAAGTTAATTTCAATATCTTCATTAAAGAAAAATACTTCAATACCTAAAGGAAATATAAAGAAACTATAGTAATTTCCACCAAAGTCTCCACCTACATATTTATTTCCTACTTCCATAATCATCTTTCCTCCGGCATTGAACTAATAAATCTCTCTTCTAACCAATCATCGAATCTCATAATAATCAATGTCTCACCTCTATCTTGCTTACATACTACTGCATCTACATGTTCAGTTGGTACTAGAAATGATGCTAATTTCTTTCTACATTTAGCTTGAATCTTAAAATCATCTCCCATCAAGACATCAACTTCTTCATGCATACCGAGAGAAGCTCCATTACTCCCCCATGCACGTTTACATTTATTAAATCCTGAACTCAGAACTGTATTAACTATTTCTCTTTCAAACCGGTTGCCCTTGGCTTTGCTTGGACTTGGCATTATTTAATCCCTTTCTTAATTTAGCTGTGAATCGTCTCATAGCAGCATCAGCTTCTTCCGATGCTTTATGAAATCTATTACTTATTGGTTGTTTTTTAATTGTAATTGGCTTATTTAGTTTAGCTTCCAAT
>Ga0208156_1000344_pt1 | contig 19559 bp, 13 predicted proteins | sample 1_EtaG_FD_184073 | JGI IMG/M metagenome (GOLD analysis project Ga0208156, IMG submission 184073) | Marine viral communities from the Subarctic Pacific Ocean - 1_ETSP_OMZ_AT15124 metaG (SPAdes) (version 2) | ecosystem: Environmental > Aquatic > Marine > Oceanic | place: Pacific Ocean | collected...
AATGTTTAGTTGAAAAAAGTCCTTGGTCCGGTGTTGTTTCCATAATAAAAGAGGTTAATTGAACTAACATCTCTCTGTCCAGATCCGAGTTACTTGTCACCGAAGACAGTAACATCACCAGGGCAGTAGCAAGTTCCCAGGGAGAAACCCCCTTTTGTTCACAGTGTTCTCGCAGTATCGGATAGACATCCGCGATGATTTTATCCACTGCCGTTTGCGTGCTTGGATCATTTAAGTATTTTTTAATAGCCATGCTTTATTGTATCCTATTTAAACCATTTTCGTACTTCTCCAAGCACTTCATTGCTAATTTTAACTTTGCTCAAAAGATTTTGGAGTATTTTTTCATCAACCGTATCCTTAGACACCAGGTCTATATAAGTGCAGCTTTTATTCTGCCCTATTCTGTGAATACGGTCTTCTGCCTGGACCCTCATTTCCAAATCATAAGAATTGGAATAAAAAATCATAGTGCTGGCAGCAGTTAAGGTAATGCCACGACCCCCTGTTTGTGGGTTACTTATAAAATAACGTAAATCACTGTCAGGATCCTGGAATTTATCAATCGTTTTTTGCCTTTCGTTCTGGGGAGTCTTGCCATAATAAGAAGCCACAGATTCTTTGCCGAATCTTGCAGCAATCGTATTCTCCAGGCGTTGAATATCGGTTTGAAACACAGCAAAGATAACTACTTTCCCTGACGTTTCTTCTAATAAATCAACTACGGTTTGTATTCTATTGTTCTCTAAAACCACAGTTTCTCCAGCCTCGTTTCTCAAACTCCCGGCAACTACTTGTTGCAGTCGCATAATCTGGGTTAAAACATTCATGGTGCTGAATACTTCTTCGTTTAATACCATTAACGCTTTTCGTTTCATGGTGCCATAAGCCTTTTTTTGCTCATCACTGAGTTCTACATAGCGTTTCATGTAAATTTTTTCCGGTAGATCCAGACAATCTTCTTTTCTTTTTCTAATGGAAAAATCTTTAATGGACTCCTGGAGCTCTTCTAGTTTTTGAAAGCCAACAATCTGTTGAAAAGAGTGAGCCCCCATCCTGCGTGCCTGGGTAATGGCATATCTTGCACTAAACGCATAGTAACTGCTGAATCCCAATAGGTTAGGCGACAGAAAATAACACTGGCTATATAAATCCAGGGGGGCTTTGGTGATAGGGAACCCTGTAAGGATTCTTCGGTAGTCAGCAAGTGGCGCTAATTTGATTAAATGCTTCGTTCTTTTAGCTTTTGGATTTTTTATTGTCGTAGATTCATCGACAGCCATCATTACATCGTGAGTCACTAGAAACTCCTCTACGAACTTACAGGCCTTAACAGTAGCAAAGGCCTCTACGTTCACTAAAAAGATGTTTAAGGCCCCTTCACTGTCCTCTTTGACCATTCTCTCATAGTCCTTGGTCCATCGTTTAGTGTGATTGGGCTGCCATACCAGGACATTTCTTTTTATGTGATCGGGAAGATGTTTATTGATCTCATGCGTGTCCCAGTTCCTTAAATTACCTTTTGGTGTTATAATTAAAAGACCGGTTATCTTTTCTTTCTCGAAAAGAATACTGGCGTTGTCTAGGAGTATTTTGGACTTTCCGAGTCCCATCTCTAAGAAAAGGGCAAACAAATTCTTGTGTGCACTTTTGCTTAAAGTTTCTAGCTGATGTTCGTAGGGCTTTGTTTTATAGTTATACGTTCTTATATCCATTTTTTTCACATTCCTCGTTCTTTTTTAAAATATTTCTTGCAATCTATTCTACACATAGTATAGTTGGAGTCAAGTTATGAATGAAGAACGTAGAACGAAGATAAAAATAGAACTCTGTAGTGACAGGAAAGATCGTTGGTTCATCGATTTTGTTCCTTTCAAAAAACAAAACGAATCAATAGGACCTTTTCCTAATTTAGACGAAGCACTAAGATATGTCTACAAAGAATTGGACCATCCAGAAGGCACCGTTGAAATCACAGAAGTTAACAGAGGACTAATTTTTTTCATACCGGACTTCAAAATAAACTACACACCACCAAAAGAACAAATAACGAATAATACAGATAACGTAACACCAATAGATAGAGGAAAGAAAAAATGAATGAAATGAATGAAATGTTTGAAGAAAACATTAAGAAAGCAGTTGAGGACATGGACGAATCTGCTATAAAAAGTCTAAGTAAATTGTGCAAAGATTTACTGGTCCTGGAGGGAGACATAGGCAACACAGAAGAACGGCTGAGAAGACTAAAAAATCAGCAAAAAGAACTTTCTGAACAGGCCATCCCGGACAAATTAGCTGAACTCGGCGTTTCTGATCTAAAACTCAGTGACGGCTCACGCATTTCAGCCGCTCCATTTTATAGTGCACGCATTACTGCCGCTAATTTAGAGACAGCACACAACTGGTTAAGAGAACAGGGACATGGGGACATCATAAAAAACACCCTAACTGTTCGTTTTGACCAAGGTGATGATGCGGACGCTAAAAGATTGGTAGGATTGCTTACTAAAGAAGGGTATTTACCCGAAACTAAGGAAGCTGTCCATCCAAGCACCCTTCGAGCATTTGTAAAAGAAATGATCGAATCGGGTAACTCATCGTTTGATGTCGACACACAGAAGAAATTCTCTGTGTATACAGGCAAACGCACAAAAATAAACCGTTGAACGAATAAAGAGGAAAGAATATGGCAACGAAGAAAAAAGGCAATGGGACGGCCATAACGTCCCTGTTTGAAAACATCGAAGAAAAAGGCTTCGGAGAAGTAGGTGCAGAGGATCTTCGCACTCCCCGTTTAAGTATAGTCCAGGCTTTGTCTCCACAAAGACAAAAAGCGTCTGCTGACTATAATCCTAACGCGGAAGAAGGTGATCTGTATTACAGTGGAACCAATATCATCATTAATGGTGATGATGGTGTCTTGTATCTACCAGCTTACTACACCAAAACTCTAGTTGAGTGGGGGTTGCGTGAGAAAGGTGGAGGCATAAAAGCTGTGCATCCTTCAGACTCTGATCTTTTAAATCGGTGCACACGCGATAGTCAAGGAAGATTGATTACTCCAGGAGGGGAAACCCAACTGACAGTGACAGCTAATCACTATGGCTTCGCGCTCGTTGATGAAGCACCTCAAAAGTGTGTCATCAATATGACAGGATCGCAATTAAAATACTCTCGAGCTTGGAATACGATGATCCAAGGAACGAAACTAAAGGGTGCCAAAGGGATGTTTACTCCCCCAGCGTATTCTCACTGGTATCGTTTGAACACTCAAATTGAGTCCAATGATCGTGGTACTTGGTATAGCTATAGTATTACACAGGAGCGGATGCTCAATGAGAGCGAAAAGGATCTTTTCAGTGAAGCTGAAGAGTTTTCTAAATTTGTTGCTCAAGGTGGAATGGATCAACTAGGGAGACCTAGCAAGAGTAGTAGCAATCCTGCGTTGGAACAATCTAAAAAAGATTGGGAAGACGGTTAAGTAAACAACGCTTTCCCCTTTTGCTATTGCTTAAGGGGGAAGCGTTTTAAAACATGAAAAAGGAAACGCGTGGAAAAAACAGCGGAAAAGTTTATGCAGATTTTTTCCGGTTTAGAAAGAGCACACGGCATTTATGAAATAACCGGGAAACAAAAGAACACAGCAAATGGAATTAAAAAAGAAGGTAGAGGCAAAACATTACACGAACCCTTAACTATTGAGCTATGGAAAAATCACTTAGCCGGTAAGCTATCTTTGGGAGTAGTTCCATTAACTGACGAGGAAACTTGTTCTTGGGGATGTATTGATGTGGATGAATATCCCATTGACATTAAGAAAATCTTAAAAACAATTAAAAATATGAAGTTGCCTCTTGTGCCCTGTATGACAAAATCAGGTGGGGTGCATCTTTTTTTGTTTACCAAAAGCCCGATACCGGCATATAAAATACAAAACAAACTGGAAGAAATAGCCGCAGCTATGGGAAGAACCGGAGACGAGATTTTTCCTAAACAATATGAATGGTCCAAACAGCTTCCTAAAGAAAAACAAACAGGAAACTGGCTTAATATGCCTTACTTCTCAGGGGAAGACACCACTAGGTATGCCATTAATGCGAAAGGAGAAGCCGCGGGCGTAGAAGAATTTGTCAGAATAGTTAAAAAAAGAACCGTCGGTGAAAAACAACTAGAGTCCATTGTTGCGATTCGCAAAGGCAGAAAAAAAGAACTAAATGGAAACGGTTTGTGGGACGAAGCTCCTCCTTGTCTGGTGCACATGAAGCTGAACGGTATACCAGAAGGAATGAGAAATAATGCTTTACTAAACTATGGTGTTTTTCTCAGAAAAGCTTTTCCAGAGAGCGAAGAATGGAAAGATAAACTACAAGAAACCAATAAACTGGCTTGTGCAAGACCGCTGTCTCACAGTGAACTCAATGCAATTATTCAAAGCTTGGAAAAAACAGAGTATAGATACCAATGTGGTAAAGCCCCCCTGGTTAATTTTTGTCAAAGTGGTATTTGTATAACCAAACGACATGGCATTGACGCTTCTCAAAGAGAGCCTGTTTATGGTGGGCTAAGAAAATACATGACCGATCCACCTCTTTGGCACTTGGATGTTGATGGACAAACCATTGTTTTAGAAACCAAACAACTACACAACTTTTCTTTATATCAACAAAAATGTATGGAGGTTTTAAACATCTGTCCTCCTGATAAAAAGAAGTCTGATTGGGTAGCGCAATTAAATGCCTGGTTACAAGAAGTTCAAGTAGTGTCAGTTCCATCAGACATGACCAGAAAAGGTGTTTTAAAAGAAGGTATACTAGAGTTTTGCAGAATTTCAGAGTCTTCTTCAAGACTGGCACTCGTGTCAGGGGGCGTTTATAGGCACGAAGAAGAAAATATCAAAGAATGGTGGTTTACAGGGCGTGATCTTGTGGTCTTTATTCAAGAGTTTAAAAAGATGAGAACCATAAAAGAAGCCGAAGTGTTTACTCGACTAAAAGAAATTGGTGCCAGCAACTCTTCTAAATGGATTGATAAAGCTGTAGGCAATAAAAAAGTATGGGTTATGGACGTAAAAGAAATAGACGAAGACAGTATTTCACCAGAAGAATTTAAACTACCTGTAGAGGATAAACCATGGGAGTAGTAAAATATTATGGTCCTCCAGGGACAGGTAAAACCACTACTCTTCTTAATATTATAGAAGAGCACATAGAGAAGGGAACCCCACCAGAAAGAATCGCTTTTATTTCTTTTTCTGTCAAAGCAGCTAACGAAGGTAAAAACAGGGCCCATGCCAGATTTGGATTAAGCTTCGAAGAAATGCCTTATTTTTGTACGAGCCATGCCTTTTGTAAAAGAAACATGGGAATATCTCAAGTGGTTAACGGCAGAGATATATTTGAGTTCCTGGAAGAATATCAATTTAACTTAACCAGAAAATATCCTAACAATGCAAAAGCCATTAGGTCCGTGGTCCAAGATCCTTACTTCGAGATTATAGAACGCGCTAAAACAAACTGTCGCTCCTTGAAAGATGAACGATTGTCCCTGGGCGTTGAAGAAAGAAAAGGGGTTGTTCCACACATGTTGGAGCCCCTAGCAGAAGCATGGGAAAGTTTTCGTTTATCAAGAACCCCTGTTATTTATTCTTTTGCCGATATGATTGTTAGTTTCTTAGAAGATGGGACAATTCCCCCTCTCGATCTTTTAATTGTAGATGAAGCACAAGATTTAGCAGAACTAAACTGGAGACTTGTGGACAAATTAGCTACCCAGGCACAAAAAACATTTATAGCTGGAGATGATGACCAGGCTATCTATGAATGGAACGGAGCTAGACCAGAGCGATTTGTTCAATATAAAGGAAAGAAGATCATTTTGAATCAGTCTTATCGTATTCCTGAACAAGTACACCCCATTGCAAAAAGGATTTCAGAAAGAATTATGAGCCGGGAACCAAAAGAATATAAACCAAGACAGGAACAAGGAACCGTTAGTAATGTGACCTCTATTGATAGTCTTCCTTTAAAGAAAGGAGAATGGTTAATCATGGCCTCTTGTGACTATATGCTGACGGATACATCTAAAGGATACAACATTAGAAAGTTTCTAATAGACAATGGCTATCCTTTTGTGCACAACCATTTTCGTTACATTCCCCACCGAATGGTTTCAGCTATAGACACCTGGAAAAAAATTAAAACAGAAGAAATTACTCTGTCTGAGCTAGATGACTTGTATTTTCATCTAGGCAAACAGGGGGTTAAAAGAGGGTTTATAAGTAGGGTTGCACGGGAAACAGACAAAGGGCAAAAAATTAGTTTACAAGAAGCCATAGATAATTATGGCCTTAAAGAAGAAATTATAAATAAAACATGGAAAGAACTATTTAATAAAAGTATTGACGTAGAAAGAAGATCGTTTATAGAGAAAGCAAAAAAGAATAATGAAGACTTGCATGGAGAACCGCGAATTGTCATATCAACTATTCATCAAGCAAAAGGCGGAGAAGCGGAGAATGTTGCTGTGTATTTAGACCTATCTAAAGCACAAAAGCGTTCTTCAGTATTACAACCAGATGGGCTTCATAGACAGTTCTATGTTGCAGTTACTCGCACCATAGAGAACCTGTATTTCATACAAGCCCAAGACGACTACTACAGGTATATTATATGAGTTTTGTTTATAAACCACCTACAGAGTGGACACCACCTGATTCTTTTCCAACCCAAATATTAAAAAATGCGAAAGAAATAGCTGTGGACCTTGAAACCAGGGACCCAAATTTAAAATCTTTAGGTCCAGGGTATATCAGAGGCGACGGAGAAGTTGTTGGCGTGTCCATTGCTTGCGAAGGTTTTGCTGATTATTTTCCTTTTGCCCATGAAGCTGGATTTAATTTTCCAAAGAAACGCGTCCTAGATTTTGTCAAAGACGTTATTTCTGAACAGCAAGACAAAGTTTTTCACAATGCTTCCTATGATGTTGGCTGGTTAAAAAACGAAGGCATTACAGTTCAAGGAAGAATTATTGACACCATGGTAGTCGCTCCTTTAATTGATGAAAACCAGTTTTGGTATTCCCTCAATGCTTTAGGGAGACAGTATGTTAATGAAGGCAAGACAGAAGGAGAGTTAATACAAGCAGCGGAAGAATGGGGGCTGGACCCAAAAGCAGAGATGTGGAGACTGCCTTCAGCTTATGTTGGAACTTATGCCACACAGGACGCGGCGCTCACTCTAAAGCTTTGGAACCGTTTTAAAACTCTATTAGAGGAGCAGAACCTTTGGAACATTTTTGAACTAGAGATGAATGTTTTACCTATTATATTAGACATGAAACAAAGAGGGGTTCGTGTAGACGTAGAAAGAGCAGAAGTATTAAAGAAAAAACTAATTACTAGGGAAAAGAAAGTATTACAACGGATTAAAAAAGAATCAGGGGTCAAAGAAATACAGCTTTGGGCAGCAAATTCTTTGTCCAAGGTGTTTGATGCCTTGGATCTTTCTTATTTCAGGACACCTACGGGACTCCCTAGTTTTACTAAAGCTTTTTTAGAAAACCATTCTCATCCAGTAGCACAGTTAATTAGGGAAGCTAGAGAAATAAACAAAACCCACAGTACTTTTATTGATTCTATTTTAAAACACGAGCACAACGGCAGAATACACGCAGAAATAAGACAGCTCAAAGGAGAGTCAGGGGGAACTGTAACTGGGAGACTTTCAATGAGTAACCCTAATTTACAACAAGTCCCGGCTCGTAATAAAGAAATTGGACCACTTATTCGTTCTTTGTTTTTACCAGAAGAAGGACAGAAATGGTGCTCCGCAGATTTCTCACAGCAAGAACCCAGAATATTAACGCACTATGCTGAACGCTCTCATTATGATGGGGCACACACAGTTGCTGATGCTTATAGAAACGGAAACTCAGACTTTCACCAGGAGATAGCAAAACTCGTAGGCATTGATCGAAAGACCGCTAAAACCATAGGACTGGGAATCATGTATGGCATGGGCAAAGGAAAACTTGCCGATCAGCTTGGTGTTGGGGTGCCAGAAGCCTCTGATATTCTACAAAAATTTAATACTTACGCCCCTTTTGTTAGACAACTGGCCGATTCAGTGATGAGAAGTGCAAACAAAAAAGGCTACATTAAAACTATTTTAGGAAGGCGTTGTCATTTTGACATGTGGGAACCACTAAAATACGGCACAGGAAGACCGATGAAATATAAAGAAGCTGTGCATGAGTATAACGGAGAGATTAAAAGAGCGTTTGTTTATAAAGCTCTTAATAAACTAATTCAAGGCTCGGCTGCTGATATGACCAAGCAGTCCATGGTTCATTGTTATCAGGAAGGGTATCCCCCTTTATTACAAGTACACGATGAACTGGTATTTTCTATAGACAATAAAAAGGACATAGAAAAGATTTGCAAAATCATGGAAGAAGCGGTGCTTTTGGATGTTCCGAACAAGGTAGACACCGAAGTTGGGAAAAACTGGGGCGACTCTATGGTCGCGAAAAATTAGGATATATCCTAAAATTTAATGTATAATGCAATTTGCAGGAGTTAAAATGGACATAAAAAAATGGAAAAGCGTAGCCATACGCAGAGAAATCGTAGAAATGGCAGCAGAAATAGGGGAAAAAACCGAACGACCTACCAGTAATGTGTTTGCTTATGCGGTAAAACGCTTAAAGGAAGACATGGAAAATGGACGTTTGACTGAAGTACCTAAGCAGTGAAGCATAAAATAGTTTATGAATCGCCGTATGAATATGGCGTGTTTGCTAGTGAAGACAGCAAAAGTGGAAGATTTTATGATTGTAACGGAGACAAACTGCCTTCTGTAACCACTATTTTATCCGGAACCAAAGAAGGAGACTTCTTAAAAAAATGGATTGAAAGAGTAGGGGAAGAAGAAGCAGAACGTATTCGTAGAGAAGCTGCGGCTAGGGGAACCTATATGCACAACATTCTGGAAAAACAGATTGTCAACGGGGAAATCTGGGATTACGAACCTGAAAACGCTGAACAGAAAAGAGCCTTGAAAATGGCTTGCACGATCATGGACCAAGGGTTCCCTAATATTTCACAAGTATATGGGTGCGAAATATCTTTGTACTATCCAAATAAATATGCTGGTAAAACAGACGTTGTTGGTGTACATGATGACGAATTAGCTATCATAGACTTTAAACAAACCAATAAACCTAAACGCAGACAATGGGTGTGGGATTATTTTCAACAGCTTGCTGCCTATTCTTTGGCGCACAATGAACTATATGGCACCGATATTGAAAAAGGTGTAATTATGATGTGCTCAATGGACTGTCTTTACCAGGAGTTTATTTTAGAAGGCGACGAATTTAAGCGCGCTGCCGATGCCTGGATGGACCGGGTAGAAAAGTTTAGCCTTCTTCCCAAGGAAGAGGAAGCTCAGGAGACGCAGTAAGGGAAATACCTTCTCTTCCTTTTGGAAGAAGGCTTCTATACCGATCATTAAGTTCTTTAGTGGGCCATTCTCTTTCTAGCCTAAGTTCTCTTTTTGCCCCTAGATAGTTGGTTTTGAATCTAGGAGGAAGTTTCCAAGGTGTAAAGATGCCTCTCTCAATATTTCTTCTAAATTTTTTCCCGTCTACTCCTTGAAGCTGTCCTATAATTTTTTCCATTTGTTTTATAGCCGCCCTTTCAAAAGGTTTTTTTCCATACTCCTTAAAAGCCATGTATCTAAAATAAAAGCCCTGTTGATAATTAAACCAAGCTTGTTGAGAGTCTTCCCATTGTTTTAATACATCTTCAGCTGTTTTTTCGTCTTTTTGGTATGCAAGAGGGTTCATGTTGGCTTTCACACCCTCGTCAAACTGAGTCCTTAACGCGCTTAGAAGAAAAGGAAAGTCTTTTATTGGATTGATGTCCCCTAATGTAATACCGTAGATACCTGCCCATGCACCTGCTCCAGACTGCACATTGCCATATCTATCAAAGCGAGCGTCTCCTTTAGCGTAGGCATTTATTATTTTTCGTATTTGTCTATATCCGCCAGGACCTGCGTTTTGTAAGACATGTTCCAAAGAAGCCACTAGCTTTTCTCCTAAATCATCGGACTCAACATAAATAGCGTTTCCTGTGCTCGTGCTTCTATTTTGAACAAGTTCTAACATTACTTCGGGAGCAATAGAAATACCGTAAAAAGATTTTGTATAGTTTGCAAACCCTTCCCAAACACCTTTGAGAACGGATTCAGGTAGTTCTGCCCCCACTTCTCGATTGTCCTTTGTTACTTTTGCTATGGTTCTAAACACAGTTGTAAAGTCTTCAAAAGGAAGAGTGTATGTGGTGTTCCAATAATCCATTCCCGTTCCGTCTTTTCTTATTTCACTCATAGGAAGTTTAAGACCATATTTTTCGTATTCTGGAACCAGTTCATCTAAAGCTTCTAGCTCTTCATCAGTAACACTAAACAGCATTTGGAAAAAAACTTTCATGGAAGCGGACGCACCGCCAATAGCCATTACAGCTCCAACCATTCTTTTAATAAACATGTTTCTAAAAGGTCTGTTGGGCATTAGTTTTGGACCATAGCTGCCATCTTCGTTTCTGATAAGTGTAGGAACGTTTTCAGGGACGCCTGCTTCACGGGCTATTTCAGAGGGCATCCTATAAGAAGCTAACTTATACATAAGTTGGGCATTGTTTCCAACGACTCTGACTGTTTCGGTTGGGAAAGCAATAAAATTCCCCATTGGAAACTGTCTTATAACTTCAGCAAAACGCCCAACATAATCGTAATTGTGCATAGTGTTTCGTGTGAAATGAGCCGCAAGCTTATAAATATAGGTGTCTAAATCAGTTTCATTTTTATAAAGCTCAGCAGCGTCAGACTTATATGTGCCCGCGTTCATTGTTAGTGTTTTAGAGAACTCGTGTAAAAACTTTACTTCAACGTAGTCTGGAACAGGCGCTATTCCTGGTTTATCAAAGGTCGCGTCTAAAGCATTTTTTATATTTATTATATTTGCTCCCCAATCAAACATTTTAAAAAAATCATCCGTAGCGCCGTATGTATTGCCTAACGCCCTAATTGTAGCTCCTACAGTGTTGTCAATAATTTTTCCAGGTACAGTGTGTTTTATAGAGTACAAAGCACTTACTACTTCTTGCGCGCTTGAAAACCCGCCAGAACTAACTGTTTTAAAAACACCAAGAGCGTCTTGCGTTGCCACAGCCGTGTTTATAATTCCTATTTCTCTACCAAGCGCGTTTATTTTTTGTGCTTTTTCGCCTGAGCCAAGCAAAGAGCCGTCAGGAGCAAGGTCCAAATCAGGGAACAGCTCCGAAAAGATTAATTGAGTAGATTCGCTCCAATTGCCTGTTAGCAAGTTTCCCGTGTGCATAACCATGAACGCCCCACCATAGAAGTTTCTCATTTGAGTTCCAGGACTTAGAACAATCATTCCATACTGCGTGATTCCTTTGGGATATAAAATTAAGGCCCTATAAAGATCAATAAGAAACTTCATGTCATTAGCGTCAGACATAGGATCCATTCCCAAGGTTTGAGCCACGTCTAAAGTAGTGTACATTTCACCCATGGGGTTAAAAGGGTCAGCAGGAATCTTAAACCTAAAGACTTCGTTACGAATAGGAGACAAGAACATTTCTCCTGGTTCGTAGTTTGATTTCATTAATTCATCGTACATTCTACCTTGCTCAACAAGCCTAGAAACACGAGAATAAGATGTTGCAACCAAAATATCTGGTTCCGCTGCTGTGACCTCTCCAAGAAGCCTTCTAACCGCAAACGGAAGCGCTTTTTTCCGGGTCATCAGCTGAGGGCCTTGCTCTAAGTTTACCGCTTTCGCCCGATTCGTTTCCTTTGCTATGCCAGACATATTTGCTATATCGCTCTTAGTTATTCCCGACGCTTGGATTAAAAGGGTGTTAAGGTCTCTTATAGCAGTTGCTCTAGGGTTTTTTTGGTAATCGGCTTTGTTTACATTAAAATACATCAAGGAAACGACGGCCTCTTCAAATAGTTGTTGGGCCATTTTAGCTCTTTTAGGACTAAGCATTTTTCCCCAAATAGATTTGTCGAACTTAGGGTTAAAGCCCATAGCTGTTTCAAATATTTTAAACACATTGGTCGTGTAGCTACCTAGACTATCTTGTATTACATTTATTTGCTCTTCCTCAAGTTCCTTACCAATGGATTCGTTTAAAACTCTTTTTGATAGAGCATCAATACTTTTACGAGCATATCTCGCTACGTCTTGTAAAGCCTTTGTAGGTAATTCTCTAATAGCGGCGGCCACAGAGACGGGTCCTTGAATATCTATTTCATGTCCGAGTATTCTTTCTTCTATGTCCTTTCGTTCGGTCTCGCTTTCCACAGTTTCCAAGTTTTTTACTAACGCCTTTATTTCAGCTTGCCTACCTTCTTTTTCAGCTTGTGTAAGGTCTCTATGAATATTGGTTTTTTTTATAAAAGAACCAAGCAAAAGCCTAACATCATAGTCCTTTAAAGGTGTTTTCCCTTTTTCTTTCCTAGTAGCCGCAGCAATGGCAGCGTTTACTCTAAAAGCAAGTCTACTCGCGTTAAACTCAAGCGCCCTAACTCTTCCTTCTTTTTCTTTTATAATTTTAAAAGCGCGGTTTCCCACTCGCCCCGCTGGGCGCATTTGTCTAGTATATGGACCGATTATTCTTTTGTTAAAAAAATCCGTTTGGTTCTGAGGCATCCTATTCTTAGGCAACTGTATTGCCTTTAACCGAAACCCTTCTTCTGTCGCCAACAAATAATTTAAAGTCTTGCCTTTATGGTCTCCTTTAGTAGAAACAACAAGCTGTCCTAATGTTTCTGTATCATAGGTAGGTTCTCGGTTAAACCCGTTTTCTTGAAGTAAAGTATCTGTATAGTTTCTATTTTGTTCTAGTCCTGAGCGAACAAAACTAAGTTGAAGTATTGAGCCCTCTTCTTCAAGCTGTATTTGTCCATCGGCATACAAAGCATTGCCCTGTTCACCAATCTCCCGTTGTATATTTGCTGGAAGATTCTCTGCTTGTTCAGCGGAAAGCTCAAGTTGGGTCATTTCCCCCCTTCCTACTTCAGACAAAACATCAGGAAAAAGCTTTGCAAGCTTCTTTCTGTACCCTAAAAACCCTGGCTCGCTAAAAAACCCAGCGTCCTTGTAGGAAAAAGCGTCTTGTTTTTGAAATCTTTCCAAAACAGACATAGCCTCAGCAATGTCAAACGCAAGGTCCTCCTTTGTTTTTTTTCTAACATCGTTTTCTGTTGTACCTGGAACGTGTTTTAAAGCAATTTGTTCTAGTTCTTCTCTGCTTTTTTGTTCGGAAAGCTTTCTTACAAAGTCTTCAAACTCAATTTTTCCCATACTTAAAATAGAGCCTGTTTCCATTTCGTTCATTATGTTGTTGGCTCTAGCGTTAGCTAAAGCAAAAATATCCTCACTTATATCTGTTTCTTCATCAAGAAACTTATCCCACCTAGACGGGGTGTATCCTCCTACTCGATCTGCCCAAAAGTTATACGCCTCCCATGTTTTGTCCATGTCAAGCTCACCGTTTTGGTCTATTTGAGAAAAAGCCTCGACTATTTGATCGAACAGCTCAGCTCTAGGCATTTGTTTTAGCGTAGCCTCTTCTTGTTCAAGAACTTGGGGCCTTGTTGTTTCACTTAAAGTTGATAAAGTGGCTTCATCCTCTACTTTTTTATCTAGAATGTTGTGCCTAAGTCTTTCTTTAAGCTTATTGTTCGCAGACTCTCTTGTGTCATTTGCATAAATCTCTATACCACTAAATATTGGCTGTATGTTAACTATCTCCCTTACATCTGAAACACTTGGAGTTGTCGCTTCCCCTTCTCCAACATTAAAATAATCTTCCCAGACCTCTTCAAGCTCCGTTTCCGCTTGTAGGTCTAAATCTTTTTCCACTGCTTCTAAGTATTCTTCTTGTTCTTTTTTTCTTTGTCTGTCTTCAAGAGCAGTAGACACAGTACTCCTAGCTATTTTCCCTGTGGTAAGCCCTTCAAACACAGCTTCTCCCATAGCGGATTTCATAAAACCTCTTGTAAGATCTATGTCTGGGTCTATGTATTCTTTTTCCAACTGATTCTCTTTATAAGTGTCGTATACGCCAGCGTTTGCTTGAAGCAACGCTTGTATAAACATTCGTTCAACAACAGGTTTTGAGTACCCAGCAAGACCGAGAGGAATAGTAGCAGCGTTAATTATTCCCGTTAGTTTTGATTTTTTTACAGCATAGGCTTGTGCTCCTTCTTTTTCTCCAGGATGTTTTTGTAAGTAGGAAAAATAAGCGTTGCCATACGCTTGTGCATAAACCGCACTTCCGCCCCCAATCATAGCCGCGGCTATTAAAACAAAAGGGTTTCTAGCACCAGGAACAGGGGCCATGGCAGTTAATCTTGCCGCCCCATAAGCGCTTCCTAAAAAAGGAAGAGAGCCAGGAATAAGTTCTCCTGCAAATTGTGCCCACCATTTAGGGTCGGCGAGGTTTTTAACCCTTCCTTCTGGTCCAAAAAAAGCTCCTTCGTCAGAGTATTTACCCTCGTATGATCCTCTTTCTTTTATAGCGTCTTCATGCTTTATCATTCTTCCTCGTAACTCATGTATTTTTTTAATGATTTCAGCTGCTTCTTCTGTCTTACCTTCTTCAATAAGCCGATCCACTTTTTGAGCAAGCTTAGCTTCCCTCGTAGTACCATAACTAAGTACCGTTTGTTGAGTAGAGCTAATAAAAGCGTCTTTGAGGAGTTCAGGACCAGTTTTTTCTTCCTCTTCCTCCCCCCCTTCTATAATAACGGAGATGGGAGGCAAGCCGAGGGCTTCCCGTTGTTCTTTGGTAAACTCGGGCATGGTTTATCCTGTTGCTAATGCGTCAATCTGTTCTTGAGTCAGATCGTTAAGTGTCACCCATTCTTGTAAAGCGCTCTCTACAGCCTCTGTTGTACTATACGGATCAGACGGGTCTACACCTTCCAAACGCTCATTAATAAGCTCATCAATATTATTGTATGCTCCAATAATTTGCCCTTTCTCATTTGTCATTGCCTTTTGACCCCCAAACTGAGGATATGCTACTAGAAATTTATCAGGAGACAAATCACGAAATACCGCCATTGTAGCATACGGCCTTCCTTCCATATTCAACTCGCTAGTCATAGCTTGAGCAGAGTCGAGTATATCTTTTATCTTCATTTTGTCTGTTGACCCTGTCGTTATTCCCATTAACTCATTAAAAGTATCCGAAGGGGTTTGAAGGGCTTTTCCAGTAGTGCCTGTTCCTTGCTGACCCATTAAAAGTCTCATTTCATCGCTCAACGCTTTTGACTCCGCAGCTGCTTGCGCTGCTTGTGTAGCATTATATTGGGACGCAAAACCTAAAATGCCTCCTTGTTTAGTAGGTGGAGCATACGCCTTTTTCGCTAGATTTTTTTGAGTCCTAATAATGTCTTCAAGTCTTGCTTTTACAGCGGGATCTGTTCCCAACACTGTTTGACTCTGTAGTCCACCCGTTATATTTTGAACAAGAGCGTATCGCGTAAATTTTTGTTTTGTCTCGTCGTCTAGTTGTGTCCATTGTTCCATGGTCGGAATTGATGGAAACCCTTTAAAGACCTCATTGAGCTGTTCTTGAGTCTGGGGTACGACTAACCCAGCATTTTGCATCTCTTGTACTTGTATTTCTGGTTGACCAAGACTTCCCTTAACCTGTGCCATAAACTCAGGAGTAAAAAGATCCTGTTCAGGACTCCATTCTTTTACCCCGTGCTTTCTTTTTAAAGCATCTAATTCGTTTTCATAAGCTAATTGAACTGTTTTTAAGTAAGCCTCTATTTTTTCAGCTGCTCTTGGTTGTTGTGCAAAACCCAAAACTTCGTTAGTAAAATCTTGTTTAAGTTCGCCTAGCTCTGATTCAAAGCTCACAGGTCCTTGGTCCATCGTCATTTCCTGTTCCATTGAAGGACCAATAGAAACAGCTTCTGTTTTTTTAATCTGTTCTATGGAAGGATTGGTCGTGCTTTCCAGATTGTTCAAGGCCATATTAATATCTTGATCACCTTCTTCAAACAACTGCATAGGCATTATTTCACTCCGCGTAGGCCTTATTTGACCGCCGGTGAAATAACCAGGCCATGGCACAGCTCCGCCTCTTTGCATATCAACAGCGGAAGAAAACATGTTTCTTTTTTGCCAAGCCATTAAACCATTCCAAACATTCGCATTAAATCATACACTCCGCCCCCTGCTTGAGTGCCATAAGTGGTGCTGGATCCTTGTGGCAACATACCGAGATGCCCTTGCCATGCTTGCATCCGTTTCCAAGGCTCTTGTGCCATTTGTTGAGCAGCGCCATATTGAGCGCCATACATTTGATCTTGGATGCCTCTTGCTTGTTGTCCTAGTTTACTGAAAGCTCCCATTTGATTCATCAGTCCCTGTTGTCCAGTCATGCCTAATTGTCCAAAGCCTGTTCCAGCTTGACCCATGCCTCGACCAAGTTGTCCGTATTGACCAGCGGCGCTTGTTAAACCTTGACCAAGATTGCCGTATTGTCCTCCAAGTTGTCCCAGCCCTTGACCGAGTTGTCCCAGCCCTTGACCGAATTGTCCATATTGTCCTCCAAGTTGTCCCAGCCCTTGACCGAATTGTCCGAATTGCCCCCCAAGTTGTCCATATTGTCCAGCGGCACTTGTTAAGCCTTGACCGAATTGACCAAGTTGTCCGCCGAGTTGTCCATATTGTCCCCCAAGTTGTCCAATTCCTTGACCGAATTGACCAAGCTGTCCGCCGAGCTGTCCGATTCCTTGACCGAATTGTCCGAGCTGTCCACCAAGAACTCCAAGCCCTTGTCCTGCTCGCTGGGCCGCTTGTTGTGATTGAGCATAGCCTTGTTGTCTTAAACCACCTACCGCTTCTGCTGCACCACGACCAAAAGCTCTTTCACGTTCTTGTTCCATTAACCTTCCACGCGAACCGCCAAAAGCACCTGAAGAAACTGCCTTTGCTCTGTCCGCTTGCCCTTGTTGGGTGTGCGCCTTTTCTAAGTCTTGTAGTGTTTGTTGGACTACATCTTGTTCATAGGGATTGTAAAATTGTTTTGCAGCAAAAGGATCAAACATTTGTGCAGCTTGACCTGTCATTTGTGTTCCTAAGCCATAAAGTCCGGTTCCTTTTCCTACGAGTCCTCTTCCTTGTCCATACATTCCACGGGCTTGACCCAGAACATCAGCACCTTGTCCAACCATTCCAGCGCCTTGTCCATACATTCCACGGGCTTGACCCAGAACATCTGTTCCCTGTCCGGTTATTCCAGCCCCTCGTCCGTACATGCCTTGGGCCTCTCCCAGAATATCGGTTCCTTTTCCATACATTCCAGCACCTCGTCCGTACATGCTTTGGGCGTCTCCCAGAACATCGGCACCTTGTCCGTACATTCCTTGAGCACCGCCAAGGGCTTCTCTTCCCTGTTGCATAGAGCCATAGCCTTGTTGCGCCATTTGTGCGCCTTGTTCCAGGTAAGGTGTAAAACCACCAAGACCCCCGGCCATTTCTCTGGCACGCATTTCATAAGGGTCTAGTCCAGCTACTTTCTGAACCGGAATAGGCATTGGCTCCTTAGCTAAAGCAGCTGAGGATTCTAAAAAGCCACGACGCATTGCCCCAGCATAGGGCTCATCGTAATAAGCAGTTGTTGATGGATCGGCGTAACTAGGCATTTTATTGACCAAACATATTATTAAGTTGTTCTAATCTTTCAATTCCTACAGCATCAACAACGGGTTTTTGAATAACAAATTCTCCTGGCTCTAATTTAGCAAAGGTAATGTCTCCAGGACCATTGGATCTACCCCCGGCTCGCATCCCTGGTGCACCTCTATTTGCATATCCCACGCCTGGCATTAATGCAGGTTTTAGATTTGTGGGTTGATAATCTTGATAATTAAACGCTGGTCCTCCATAAGCTTCTCCGCCAACAGGGACAGTGCCTTCAGGTTGGTCTTTCAAAAGCGATTTCATTGCCAGGAAGGTCATCAAAGGACCGCCAAAGCCGCCGCCTCCACCTAATAAGCTTCCAAGACCGCCTCCGCCGCCTATAGGGATAGGATTACCATTAGCGTCAAATATCAAATCGCCATTAGCGTCTCTCTGGTAACCGCCTCCAGCAGCTCCGCCGCCTCCGCCGAGACCTAATATAGAACCAAGTATGCCACCGCCTTCTAAAACATTTCCGCCCAAAGGACCTTCACCTGAGCCGAAAATAACGTTTCTGATTCCGGGTAAAATACCCCATCCAAAAGGACCGCCTCCTCCAGCTGTTTCTTGACCACCACTTCCTTCCAATTCTGCTATTGCGGCAGCCAGTTCTTCGTCCGTCATGCCTATAATATCGTCTGCGGAGTAGGGGTCGCCTTCTTGAATAAAATCGTCCATCCAACTATAGTCACTATAATCTTGGGAAGGTTCCCATAAATCGTCAATCCAATTGCTTTGATCTCCGTATGTCCAAGCATCGCCTGGAGAAACATACTCGTCTCCTAAAATGCCCGAGAATAAGTCTTCGTCAGTCCAGTCTGGCGTAAACAAATCATCAAACCAACTAGAATCGTCTTCACCGTATGTCCAATCATCGCTTGGAGAAACAGACTCGTCTCCTCCCCAATCTCCCCAATCATTGGGATCAAAAGGTGTGTATGTATCAGCAAACAATCCCATGTGTCTCTCCGTTGTGTATAGCTATTTGCATTTTATTCTATCATGTTTTGTGAGTAATAATTATTTCTTCTTGGAAGAAGTTGTTGTGTCTCCATCATCGCCAAACCCAAACCAGCTCGCAATTCTTGGTCCCAAGGTTCCACCAAAAATTCCTGTACCACCTCCGCCACCACTTGAGTATCCTCCCACATTACGATCAGCCCCAAAAAAATCAGCAAGAGCTGGCCCGGCTCGACCGCCAAAAATTCCTGTGCCTCTCTCTTCTGGTTTTTGTTGCATCCCTAGGCTACTTCCCCAGTTTTTCAATCTGGGTAAAAATGTTCCTCCCATGGGACCTTCACCAAGCACACTTCTTGCTTGTGGGTCTGACATTATTCTATTACCAGACGCCCAATTGGCTAAACCAGCCATTAGTGGTCCTGTTCTTGATCCAAGAGCACCTTTGTCTCCTGGAAAATATTTATTCGCTAATCCCATGATTCCAGCAAATAGTGGATTAGAAAGAGCCCATTTCAATTTAGCCGTTGTAAAACCAGGTTGGGTAGCAAGACTTGGTAATACCCCTTGTCCCAAAGGACCTCCTGTGCCTAGACCAAAAGCACCACCTTTATTAGACAAAGCATACATGGCCGATGGTCCATACTTTTTAAGCAAGCTTTTAATCCCCGCTTGGCGTGCTGCTTGTTGTGCATAGAACCTACCTATATTTTTAAGTGGGACATTCTGTTTCATGCCCATTATTAAAGGTAAGAGTTGTCTGGCTTTAGGATTAGACATAATGCCCATTTGTC
>Ga0208156_1000346_pt1 | contig 19556 bp, 12 predicted proteins | sample 1_EtaG_FD_184073 | JGI IMG/M metagenome (GOLD analysis project Ga0208156, IMG submission 184073) | Marine viral communities from the Subarctic Pacific Ocean - 1_ETSP_OMZ_AT15124 metaG (SPAdes) (version 2) | ecosystem: Environmental > Aquatic > Marine > Oceanic | place: Pacific Ocean | collected...
AGTTCTGCCGGCACCCAAGCCCACCGCTTTTTCACTGGTTCTAACGGTGGACAGCTAGCCGCTATTTGGTATTTGCAGAGTGGTTCTGCTGCGTTGGCAGGAACCGTGGCCGGCCCCGACGCCGGCGTTGCTACTTCTTCATGCGCAATGATCGCTAGCGACACCAACGGTGTATTTAAGGTAGAGATTAGCGGCGCCGTCGGAGGTGCAAAAGTTATCAGCTTCAACTTTGATGATAATAGCGACCTGTTTGCCCGCAAACGCTTTAACACCAACCCACAATTAACTAGCACCCAAGGGGCATTCTATGCTTCTGCTTCACATGAAGACTATTGGCTTGGTGAAACATTCGAGCAAGAACTTCGCGAAAGAAGTCTCACCGGCGGCTCACAACTCTTTGGAATTGTTGTTGGACTCGGTTCAGGATCTACAGCCGGCGGCTCATACGCAGCCTCTGATCGCGCGCTAGGTCCCGATCGTATGCTTGATATTCCTTCTCAAGAGGCAGTCGCAGGATGGTTTGTTGGTCAGGATCTGGGCGCCTACGCATCGTTTTCTGCCCCAAGTGCTCAAAAGTTGTTCCGTCTTATTGGACGAGGGCACGGTGAATGGTTGCAGAAGAACATCAAGGTTTCAATAGAGAAGATTCGTCAGTCATCTAATTCGACTTCAGAATACGGAACCTTCTCGCTTGTCTTGCGCTCTCTTCTAGATACTGATAATGCAGTTGTGATTATTGAGCGGTTTGACAACCTTACTTTAGACCCCACTTCTCCGAACTATATCGCGCGCAAGATTGGTACCCAATATCAAAAATGGAATGCTACAACTCGACGTCTTAGTACTATTGGAGATTACCCAAATCTTTCCAAGTTCATCCGCGTAGAAATGGATTCAGCCATCGACGGCGGCGCATCAGGCCTCGAAGCTCTATTGCCGTTCGGTTACTTTGGTCCCCCTAAATTCCGCGATGTTGCTGCGCTAAACGCCCACAGCGCTTCAGCAGCCACATCAATAGCAACCTCCATCATAGGTGTCGGAGCCAACACTCCGGGCGCCACTCGCCCCAACCTGACGTTGGCTATTAGCTCGTCATATCCCGATTCTGCTTGTCTCTCGTGCTCGTTTAACTTCCCAGAAGTTCGCATGCGCAACCAAGCAACTGACGGTGGTCTTTCTGACCCAACTAACGCCTACTTCGGCATGGAAGTAACTCGAACAGCCACAAGCACTACTCCCGATAAGAGTGTTGCAGACCCACACCGCCTATGGTACTCCTCGTTGGGTACTGCGGCTGGGGTCCCTGTTGATACAACCGCAGCATCTTATAATGCTTCTACTTCTGTTATCGAAGGGTATGCATATGTCTTTACAATGGACAATGTGAGCGCATCGCAGAATAGTGTATACACTTATTCCTCTGGTTCTCGCAAGACTGGATTAAGTTCCACTGCTCGCGGCACCAACACATACCAAACACTCCTGAATGCAGGATATGATCGCTTCACCGCACCTTTCTGGGGCGGCTTTGACGGGTTTGAAATTACGAAGCCCGATCCGCTCTACAATAAGGGTATTACTGATATCAGCACTCCCACAGAAGACAACTCTTACGCTTATCACACATTTAAGCGCGCAATTGACACTGTGGCTGATCCAGAATACATCAATATGAACCTACTCTCTGTTCCCGGACTGACTGTAGACGCACTAACCGGTCACGCAATCAATGTTTGCGAAGAACGCGCTGACTCTCTGGCTGTTATTGATCTAGCTAGTGTTTACTTGCCAAGTCACGAACAGTACGCGTCTGATGTCTCTAGCCGAGTTGGAACAACTCCATCACAGGCTGCAAACAACCTTCGCGCTCGAAGAATAGACTCCAGCTACGGCTGCACCTTCTACCCATGGGTACAGACCAGAGATGCGGCCACCGGTCAACTCGTGTGGATCCCGCCATCTGTCGCTATGTTGGGTGTTCTCGCGAGTTCCGAAAAGTCTTCGCATCTTTGGTACGCTCCAGCCGGCTTCAACCGCGGTGGACTCACTGACGGCGCCGCAGGCATCCCGATTATGAATGTGACTGAACGATTGGTGTCGAAAGACCGAGATCTTCTTTATGAAGCTTCTATTAATCCAATTGCTTCCTTCCCATCCACCGGCATTGTGGTCTTTGGACAGAAAACGCTCCAAGAGCGTCAATCTGCGCTTGACCGCATCAATGTGCGGAGACTGGTTATCTACTTGAAAAAGCAGATTTCAGTTCTATCTACTCAAGTGTTGTTTGACCAGAACGTCCAATCTACATGGAACCGCTTCAAATCACTTATCGAACCCTTCTTGGCAAATGTTAAGGTCCAATATGGTATCACAGACTACAAGTTGATTCTTGATGAGTCAACCACAACCCCTGACCTTATTGATCAGAACATCATGTATGCCAAGATTATGATTAAACCCGCTCGAGCAATCGAGTATATCGCGATTGATTTCGTGATCGCATCTTCGGGTGCATCTTTTGAAGACTAAAAAAAGATAACAGCACTATTTACAACTATAAGGAGTAACACAGTATGGCATTCTGGTCCAACAATTTCGCCGAGGGCGCACTATTAGAGCCCAAAAGAGCATTTAGGTTTAAGGTCGAATTTACTGGCCTTGATTCGGGCGCGAACTCGGGCACTTCAATCGCGTGGTACGCAAAGACAGCTTCAAAGCCTTCTTTTGCGATTAGCGCAGCAGAGCACAAGTATCTTAATCATACTTTTTACTACCCTGGTTCTGTTACATGGAACGATGTTACAATCACGTTGGTAGACCCTACCAAGCCAGATATGGCTGGCACTTTGGCGTCTATTGTGGAGGCTGCTGGTTATTCACCACCCGCTAACGCCAACGATTTGACTTCAATTTCAAAGGCCCGGGCAGCAAATGCTTTGGGTAGTGTAATAGTTACTCAAGTCGATGCTGATGGTAATGAATTAGAAAAATGGACTCTGTGGAATGCATTTATCACAGAGCTTAAGTTCGGCGACCTTACATATGGAGAAGATGCTTTGACGGAACTTAGTGTCACTCTTAAATATGATTGGGCACGCCTTGAAGTCACCGGAGAAGGCTCGATCGCAACCGTAGCCAAGAACGAAAAAGAAATGTTTAACGTTTAATAACAACAAGAGAGGTGTTATTTGTCAAGAAATCAAGATAGGCTTGGAGGCGGTTCCCCGCAAGACTCCTCGCCTCCCAATCAGCTTGCGCAGCCGCAAGCAGAATCCTTTTCGTTCGTTGTTCCCACAGAGTTTGTGGAACTACCATCGAAAGGGTTATTCTATCCCGAAGGTCATCCGCTGCACAATCAAGAGACCATCGAGATTAAGCATATGACCGCGAAAGAGGAAGACATGCTTACTTCCCGAGCATTACTTAAGAAGGGCATTGCCCTTGAACGAGTATTGGCGAGTATTGTCGTTGATAAGCGCATTAATCCTAATTCTTTATTAGTAGGCGACAGAAATGCTGTTTTAGTTGCTACGCGCATCTCTGGCTATGGGAGCGAGTACACAACAAAAGTAAGCTGCCCCCAATGCAGCGTGTCAAGCGAGCACACGTTTTATTTGCATGAGCTTACACCCAAAACCCACGGTCAGTTTGGTGGATTAGATGTACGCTTCAACGAAGAAGATAAAACATACACCACCAGGCTTCCTCGACTCGGTGTCGATACGACTTTCAAACTTCTTTGCGGTGCAGACGAGAGAAATCTTCTATCCCAGATAGAAGCAGCACGTAAGAAGAACCGAGAAGAAAACACAGTCACCACTCAATTGCGCCAGATGATAGTTGCGGTTAATGGTGATGAGAATGGTCAAACAATCAACACGTTGGTCAACAACATGCCGTCAATCGACGCGCGCCATTTAAGAATTGTATATAGGCTTTGTATGCCGGATATCGAAATGGAGCAAGAATTTACGTGTAACGACTGTGGTTATGAACAGGAAATGGAGGTACCGCTCGGCGCGGACTTTTTTTGGCCTGACCGCTGATTACATGGAGAATGTATATGAGCAGTTCTTCTTTTTGAAATATTCAGGAGGTTGGTCATTTAGTGAAGCCTACAATTTACCAGTCGGGCTTCGTACATGGTTTGTCGATCGGCTAGTGCAGCAGCTTGAAAGAGAGCAGGCTGTAATTGACGGCGCATCTAAGGGGGGCGGAGGTTCCAATTCGCAGACCCTCACCCCATATAACAATCCCATGGGACCCCCCGGAACCAATAATCCATAGAAATAAGACAGAGCTTGGGCTTTGTCTTTTTTTTATTCTACTATTTATTGTATAATCCAAAAGCGAGGATACCTGTATGGCAAAAGAACTAACGCCCAAAGAGAAACAAAGACTCAACGAGTTGGAGAAGGAGAACCTCTCCACCGCCGATAAAATGAACAAGATCCTTGAAGAGCGCAAAGGCACTGTCACAAAAACGACAGAGCAGCTTGAAGAACAAAACAAGAAGCTAGAGGGTTATCTCGAAAATCTCAAGAAAATCAAAGTTTTCGACGACGCCCGCGCCCAAACCGCCGAAATAGAGCTTGAGATTTTAGGTAACCAGCGCCAGCAGTTGCAAAACATGCTCAAGAAGAAGCTCGCGATCGCCGACGCTGACGAAGAAGCCGTCGCGGCTATTCGAGAGCAGCTTCACGATAGCATGCAACAAGAGGTGGCGATAAAGGCTACCCTAGAAGTGGTCCGGGAGATAAATACCGAATCTGCCCAACAAGTTGTCCTTAGCGATAAAACTCACAAATTAGCCAAAAAGCTCGGCATTGCGTGGAAGGAAGGGCTCTCCACTCAAATGGCAATAAACGCCGCCTCAAAGCAGGGGATGAAACTCCTCGATACGGGATTTAATAAGTTCATAGGCACCATCAAAGACATGATCTTCTCGGTGGATAAAGCCACGAAAGCTTTCCAGCGTCAATTCCAGTTTCACGAAAGTTATAACGACATGCTTGTTCAGCAGACGAGGGACATGAACGAGTATGGTGTTTCTGTAGAAGAAGTAACCGCAGCCCACACCGCGCTAGCAACAAGTATGAGCAATTTTGTATTACTGTCGCGACAAGAACAAAAGATGCTCACTGATACTGCGGCTCTCGCCCAAGAACAAGGGGCGGCTTTTGATGATCTATCAAGAGGAATGCACGCATCGATGAAATTCTTCGGTGAAAGCGCCCGCGGCGCAGATCGCGTCTCAAGAGAGTTGTTATCGACCGCCAAAGCCCTCGGCTACGCGCCAGGACAGCTTGCCGCCCAGTTTGGTTCCATGGCCAATCAGTTTGCCAAATTTGGAGACACCGGTGTAAGGGCATTTAAAGACGTCGCTCGCATCTCCAGGCTCACTGGATTTGAGATGGAGAAAGTATTAGCACTCGCCAACAAGTTTGACACATTTGAAGGCGCCGCAGAAATGACAGGCAAGCTTAACGCTGCATTAGGCGGAAACTTCGTGAATGCCATGGACATGATGATGGCTACCGATCCCGCCGAACGTTTCAATATGATTAGAGAATCATTAGAGAACGCCGGACTCTCATTCGATGAGATGTCTTATTATCAGAAGCAATTTTATGCTGATTCTCTGGGACTTAGCGATGTGGGCGATTTAGCGCTTATGATGTCTGGGCGCATGGACTTGATGTCTGGTTCTTCAAACGAAAGCGCAGAGAGTTATGTTGAGATGCAAGAAAGAGCACAGGCATCAATGAATATCATGGAAGCTTTTCAAGCAATACTTCAGGACAATGCGGATGCGTTTATTGGGCTAGCCGAGAAACTCAATGCGATTACAAAGTGGCTTCTTAAGAACAAAGGCGTAGTAAAAGGCATTGCCGTGGCCTATGGCGCATTAAAACTCGGCACTATGGGTTTCACTTTCGCATTGGGTATGCAACAAGCCGCTGCAGCAAGAGTAAGTGCCCAAATGTTGATCATACAAAATCAAATGGCTCTGGGTAACATAACTAAGGCCCAGGCCACGGCTGCAGATCTCGCGCTAGCGCAATCACAAAATATGGTAGGTGTCTCCGGAAAACGCGCCAGCATGGGGCTTGGACTCTTAGGTCTTGCGGTCGGAGCCCTGGTCACCTATCTGATGATAAAATCACCCTCTAAACTCGTTGTGGCTATGTTTGGATTTGCGGCTTCTCTCTGGGCAGTTGCCAGAGGTGGACAAGGCGCCCAACCTGGGCTAATGGCTCTGGGAAAAGGCCTCTGGGCAGTAGCACCTCCTTTAGCTCTCATAGCCGGCGCAATTGCACTAGTAATCGCATCAATTGGAGTGGCTGCAGCAGGATTTGGACTGATGGGAGCCGGAATGGCTTTGATGTTTGAAGTAATGACTGTACCAAAAACGCTGCAGCTTCTTGGGATTATGGTCGCCGCCGGGATATTCGGATATACAGGTGCTGGTATTGCTGCCGGCATTGGCTTCGGTGCTATGGCATTAGGGCTAGGCGCATTAGCCTTTTCACTCAAGTTTATCGCAACCAAGGATCTTGAAGCAATTGCTACTTTTAGCGAGAGTCTGGCTTCAGTCGAAGTAAGGAAGATACAAGCATTGACCAAGGCGATCAAGGGAGTTGCCAAAGCAATGGACGATATACCAACCTCCAAGGCATTGGCGCTCACTATGACAATGAAGAGCACTGCGGTAGCAACTAACGCCGCTCGTGCTCTTGTTGGAGCCGGCGGAGGATCTGCGAGAGTAGCGCCAGCCATGGCGGCAGCAGGCGGCGGATCTTCGGAGCATACAGTAAATATCAAATTTGACAATGATATGTTTAAGAACGAAGTAATTAGAATAACAGATGACAATCGAGGCGCGGCAGCTAATGCCCAGTCTCAAGGAAGGGGATCCCCCATCCGAGGGAGATAGATAAATGGCATATAAAAGAGGAAAAGCTGCTGCTTTTGACGTAGGTCGTTATGATAACAAGGCCATTGCGCGCACTGAATCTCGCCAAGCCGGCGGAGCAACCGGCGCCGGCGAGCGCGCACTCGGCACACAGATCAGATTAGGCAATAAGACTGTAACGCTCCCGGCTCAAGCCGCGGCAACTATGACCAATTATTATGTCGATGGCTCCGATTCTCTTGCTAATCGCGGCTTAACAATCGACTTGGTTCACGTACCTACAGGGAATGGTGTCAGATTTAAGGCATTTTTGATGGCTTTTAACGAATCTTACAATAGCGATTGGAGTAGTGAGTCTGTTTATGGTCGTGCTGACCCAATTCACATGTTTAAGCAGACATCTCGCAGCATCTCGCTGTCCTGGAAGATAGTGGCCGCCACCGAAGGCGAAGCGGTGGAAAACCTAGTAAGACTGCAAAGCTTCTTACAGATGCTCTATCCAACTTACATGGAACCAAACGAAGCCCAAACAATCAATCAATCGCCGCTCATTCGCCTTCAAATGTCGAACATGGTTCGCAAAAGCGCGACACCCGCGGACCTGAAAGATCTCCGGACCACAAATACTCAACAAAGCACCGGCACCCCCGCTGCAGCGGCAGTCGCGGCGAGCGGAGGCGTCAAAGCCAGCGCCGCCGCCACAGCAGTCCCCGGCACCGGTCTTCTTGGGATTATTAAGAATGTAAGTGTTGCTCATAATATGGAGAACCCAGATATAGGCGTTTTAGAATTAGGCACCCCCGGCACCACCACCAACAACATCGTCCCTAAAGCTATCGAGGTTCAAATGGACTTTTCGGTTGTTCACGAACACATGCTGGGTTGGACAAAAGACACATCTTCCGGCGCTTGGACATTTGGTGGAGGATCCACCACCGGCGAAGAGACCGCCTTTCCTTATTATGTGAAGGATGGCCCGGAAGGTTTGTTTTTCGATCTCGAGACTCGCCTCTCCGTGAACCAAGCATGGATAAGAAGCCAAAGTATCGCAGCATCAAGCGAGACGGCAATCCGCACCTCCTATGCTGCGCTGCTGGAGGCTGAAGCAGAATACATGACGGCTTTTGGAAGATTGTCTGGCGCTGGGCAGATGACCGGAGAGGAATTAGAGACTGCACACTTCGAAGCCAGAGATGCCGGCGATGTGGCGGTAGACGTGCGCCAAAATTTCACCCAACTCTTAAACGATTCAGGCGCCGATCCGAGTGAGTTTTTCTAGGACCTAAAAAATGCCAAGATATAAATTTACACCAATTATAAACAACAATATCGACTTTTACGAGTTCCTGCGTGAAGGTCGCCAGGTTAAGAGCAATATAGTTCACTATGGCACGCCGATTCTCCACAATCCAACCGTAGCCGAACGCACGCGCCTCAAAACCACCAAGCATCTATGGACATTTGGAGACAGGTTTTACAAACTAGCAGCACAATATTATGGACAACCAGAGTATTGGTGGGTAATCGCATGGTACAATGGATATCCCACAGAAGTGACGGTGCGCAAGGGCGACATGCTCGCGATTCCGCTCGATCTGCAAGAAGCATTGGTGCTCTTGAGGAGCTACTAGTATGCCGATTAATGACGAAGGGCTAAACGCGGAAGCAACAACGCGCGCCAATGCTCAACTTGGAGAGGTGACCCAGGATGAAATCGCGGCCATTCTAAATGCCGATGAGGGTTCTGTCGCGCAAGCGATCGCCCTCGAAGCTGCATATACATCCGGCGCTCAAGAGCGAATGGCAACGCACCTGCGAACCACCCGGGTGAACAACGCGGATGAAGAGAACTGGTTCTCCGTTGTACATGAAGGCAGGCTCGAAGCCGACGTTAGCTCGCAGATCGCAAGTGCTGAATTCGCTGCGAACGTTTTGTTGGGATCCGACGATCAATATTGGACAGAAGGGCGAGAAAAGTATTACACAGTCAGCGCCCTCGATCTGACGTGGGGACAATATGAGGCACTTTCATCATCTGCCCCAGCTATCCAAGCAGAATATTTAGAGAATGCCGCAAGTCTCCGTGAGTGCCTAGACAGTATCCCCAGCACCAGAATCGCCCTCAACACAGGATATGCCAGCCTGTTGCAGTTTGCCTCGGACAATTTCGGAACAGATTTCTCGGCAACCATCACCGAAGAGTTCCCCCGCGGAGAAGGTACCCGCTATCTCAACATGGAACCCCCGGCGTCTATCCACGACGAAAGAGACAACAAAGCTGCTGTAGATGCCATGGCCGCCGGCAGCGCTAGCGTCGAAGACACCGCGGCACTCGATGCCGCGAGAGCATCCGCACTAAAACCTTATATGATAGATGTCGTCCCCACCGACAATGCATTGCTCCCATATCCGAATTATCCCGGACTGTGGACTTCAGATCCCGCTGGCTATAACACTAATACCAGATATTCACCCGGCTCCTCGCAAGAGTCATTTACCCCCGGCACAGTCCGGAACACCACGCCTACTACCGAAACACCTGCCGATTATCCAATAGGCTGGGCGACCGCAATTGCTAGTGGGCTATCTAATATTAGCCGCGCCATGGCGGTGTTAGAAGATGCTCCCTCATACGAGACCTATGAAGAGAGGGGAGATAACTCGCCTTACGAAAATACCGTTTACGCTATCGCTCCGCTGGTTTTCCGAGTAGGAACCCGAGAGACTGTAGATCTTGGCTTTTCCAGATCTCTTGGCCGGTGGAAAACAGTCAGTGACGAACTTGGAATTGATCAATCGCCCGAAGCCGGCTTTTATGGTATTTTGTTAGGCGCCTCTAAAATTGGTACTGAAAACTTGCAAGCCGCCGCGGAACTGTTTGAGACTTTCGATGCCGATTTCGCGGCAAAAATAACCGCTTTTGCGGGTGCGTATGCCAATGTTGTCGAGCGCCTAGCAGCGACTATAGGTTGTCAAGTCAAAGCTTTTGCTAAAGATGCAAAAACAGATAAAGAAGTAGAAGACCTTCTTACTAGTGCTCTAAACCCCGTCACCAACACCGGCGACCCGGTTCAAGACGCGGCACGCATCTATGGTATGAACCGGGTTATTAGCAATTTCCGAGTCCAGAACATTGCCGAAACCGCCACAGTTATAGAAGAATCCACCGACAAAAGAAACATTTTATTTAAAGAGCAGTGTTTTCTCTTAAATTATATTAATATTTTTATTAATCAAAAAATCAAAGAAGACATAACCCTTCGAAAAAAGCGCTTGCCATATGTAGCCTCTGGTGCTTATACCGCGCTCGGCGCTATCCCCACTCCTGCTCAACCCGCAAATAACGCGAGCCTTCTGGTTTCTGGAGATGCTTATGGCTTTTTAAACAAGCTGACGTTAAATCCAAAGCTCAAGCGTCTAGTCAATATTGAAAATAGCGAGTTATCTCTTCTCCAGCCTTCAATAAGGCTTTATAAAGTGGTATATGATGAGTTTGGTGATGATGATTATCAAGTGGAGATGAAGTTTGATTCACATTTCACGGCGGATGACTTAACTAATTTCGGCGCCGATGCTGGTGCTCGCGGTGTGGGTGCAGGCATCAAAAGCTTTGTGTTCTCTTATGAGGGAAGCAACCCGTTCGCGATCAAGAAGAGCATCAAAGCAAATCTTAAGATCTTTGGATCTAATTTCCGTGAGTTTGTGCGAGAGCGGGCCGGCTCCGCCATTCGACTTGATAATGGCGCGCGGAATCGCCGCGCGCGCAAATATAAATATGTAGACCTGGCTCTTAAGACCGGTCGTGGAGATCACCCTGGTACAACGGTACCTTCCGGGTCATGCGGTGACACAATTGATGTCAATGAGCAAAACGAAAACCTCGCAGACTTAAACTTCAGATTAAGAGCCGAAGTCGGCTGGGCGGTACCATCCGAAAACAATATGCACATCAGCGCCGAATTGCTCGCAGCTATAGAATCAAGTTTTGTTACTCTCAATTTAACCCCAACGGTGCATAACTTTGATTTCGACGAATCCGGACAAGTGGTGATGAATATCAACTATTTGGCGTATATAGAAGAGTTTTTTGATAATAAAAATTTCAATATCTTTGCCGGCGCCGTATCCCAGCAGCCCTCGGTACCCGGGGAACCCCTTGTGACACTCGAGAGACTCCGAAGATCTATGGCACTAAAAGAGGTGGCTCGAAAATGTACTGACAGTAACACTGTTGCGGAAGTGAAAGAGGACTTTAAGATCTTGGTAGCAGCCGATCAGCGCTCCTCACTCGAATACCTCACAACGTCGTTAATCGCGGCAGGCGAGATTCACTACCTGACAATGCCATATGAACAGTTGAGAGGATACCTTCTCAACAATGACGCCGCCGCCACCGCGGCTGTCGCAGCGCTTGTCAGCGCCCCTGGTTCTTTTGGCGCATCGCAAGCCGCACTGGAGAGTTCGATTACTAGCGGACTAGCCTCGTTTGAGACCCAGGCTGGATCAGCGTCGGACGATCCAGAAGCAGGAGAGCCGGCAAATGATGCTATTGCTGCAGCCCTGTTGGCAACGCCACAATCAGGCGAAACGGTGGCTTATTTCTATCTTGGCAGGTTAATCGATATAATTTTGAAGAATATTGACGACGAATTGAAAGCCCTTTCTGGCACCGGCAGCCCGCTGACAGCAATAACCGAGCACAAACTCCCATCCGGAACAGACATTCCTATCACACACAAAACCCGCAGCCAGAAAAAGAAAGAACTGGAGATCGCGCTAGCCAATTTTAAAAGATTGAGAATAGTATTGGGCCCTGTAGAGTTCGTAAACGCCCCTTCCCGTGGCTCCTCACAGGTAACAAATGCCACATTTGGCGATCTTCCCATTTCCGTAAAGTATTTTGTTGAATACATGACAGATAAGATGCTCAAGAAAGAGGATACCTTTTATTCTCTTACAAAATTTTTGAACGATATAATGAATGAGTTCGTTCGTGATTTCTTGAATAGTAGAGAATGTTTCAGAAATGTTAAAAACAAAGTCCGAGCGCAACAAACTTCTTTGACTAGTTGGTCCCCGAGTTCGGATTATGACGTGCTTGAGATGAAAATAGCACAGACCGGCTACCCCCCAGCCAATAGTGGAAACATCATAGATCTTCGGAATGCCGCCACAATCCAACAAGCCCTTTCCAATGCTCCGCGGCGCCGCGCCCGCATTGACGAATTGCAAAATATTAGAGGACACCAGCTTGACCCGGTTTTGAATCTTTCGGGTCCCCCAGGCGCCCGAACTATGATAGAGCCAGATCAAGAATTTAATTATTTTGTTTATTTTGCTGGACAAATACAACCTCTGGATAAAATGAGAGGGAAAAGAGGAGAAGATGAAGGTCGCGGCATTTTCCACTATATGTTGGGGCGCGATAAAGGATTAATTAAGAATATCTCACTCTCTAAAACGCAAACAAGGGGGCTCGCTGAAGTCCGTTTTGAGCAGGACGGGTATGATGGGCTACGGCAATTAAGGGTGGTTTATGACGTTGAAATCGACTCATATGCAAACATAAATACCTATCCGGGCACCTATATCTATGTTGACCCATATGGTTTTGACCCGGGCTATAATATCGATAAGATTTCGATGACAGAATTAGGTATTGGTGGCTATTATATGATTATCAGATCTGAACACGAATTTGGAGCCGGAAAAGCTAACACCAAGATTACAGCCAAGTGGGTTAATCAAATTGAACGCGACGGTGCCGCGGCCGAGTGCCAATCCCTGCGCGATCAAAATAGCGGCACGAACGATCCAACCCAAGTTTCACCGGAATGTGAGGGCTTTGCCACAGAAAGAGAGGAGGCAGCAAATGGTGGCGACGACAGCGGATCTGATTGGTGGCCTTTCTGGGACGGCATTCCGGGAATTTAAATTAGGAGTATCAGATGTCTAAATATTTTGCACCAAACAACAGGGAGTCAACAAAAGACCTTTTCCAGAAGAGGTTGTATTACTGGGCCTATGTTACAGATAAATCACCACAAAACGTAATTGATTTTAGTTATGGTGAGAAAGCGCTCTACGGTCGAGTAGGGAGATCGTTCCAGCCGATTGTATTGAAAAAGGGCGCCCTCAAATCCTTGAAAAACCCCCTACGCCGCGAATCACCAATGAGAGCAGTCAACTTTGTGGCGGACATCTTCAATGAAATGTCCCGGCAGTTTGAGAAAAAGGCCACCATGTCACAAATTGCAACAAACGACCCATATTTGAGCAAGTTGGTTGTATACAAGGCACATATATCTCCTCAAAAATTATATCAAGATCATCGACAACGCTATATAGACCAAATCGCAAGGCTTTTCAAGTCCAAGCAGATGCGTTTTTCAAATTTCGAAGAGTTCCTTGAATTATTGATTCCGATTTTAAAAACCAGTTGTCAGACAGCGCGCTTTACCTATCCTGGGTTTATTAAGAGTAGAGATTGTTCGATCATGTCAACGGGACTAGCGATAGAGATAGCTGATTTGAAATATGAGGACGATGACGAGAAAGTAAGAAAGTTCATCAAAAGCAAAAATTGGGATTTTTATATTAACACTTGCAATTCGTATGGATTCATGGTAGACTTAAATACACCCTGGAGAATTGTGGCAGATTTAGAATCAGACGCGATGAAGGAAATTGCGCTGCGATATGGATATTATGGCGTGGATTCTCTTTTCCGAAGAGCCTACGCTAATCCAAATTTTATAGATCTGAAAAACTTTGCTACTACGTTGCTGGCGCTGTATAATTCTTGTAAAGTGTACTCTTATGATAAATTTGAAGATTGCGGAAATGGTAAAACACATGTAAAAAAGGTTTATCCACGCGAATACACTGTCAATGAAATGATACGCGACACTGGAGCGATGAGAATTCTCCGGCTTTATACGTATTTGAGGCTTTTTGAAGAAAAGCCAGAACTCACAGATGCCGCAATGGATGAAATAGTTGGTGAAGTAATATCGCTCACCAACACACAGGGACTTCCGATAGCCCTAACCGTCTATTTAGAAGCGATTATAAATAAAGAGTTTGACAAAATCGGTTCAGTCAGTTATATTAAAAAGGTTAATGAACTTCGCGAAGAGATGGAAATTATGAGAGCAGAAGATACCACAAATCCTTCAAACTATCGCTATGCAAGCATAGCAGCCAAGGAAAAATCAGAATGGGGAGGGAATCTCATTCCTGAAGATCTACTTCCCGAAGACGAACAAGCTATTTTGGACTAAAATGTACTTTCAATCGATTGATGATAAATCCGAATGTATTGGGGTGTATGTGGACGGGCAACTACATTTTGACAATTTTCCGGCTGATTTGACCCACACTTGGCGTTACACAGGCTCGGCTGTTGACACCGATGTAGAATATGCGTGGCTATACGCCAACGGCGCAACATTGGCCCAATGCTGCTCTGAAGAGCATTCAGAGGAGCTATCCGCTACCGAGCGCAGATTACGCGCATATATGAAGACATTCAAAATCGCAAAAGTCAATCTAAATGATCATTGCATTTTCGATCTCGTCCCTCATGACTTCTTAAAACGCTTTTGCGAGATTAAAACACAAATCACAGAACACGTTTTTGATTCTTACGAAAAACCAAAGAACTACCAGCACCTGTGCGACGTCGAAAAACTTCTCTATAAGATAAGGTACAATAGGCTCAATTTGAGTACCGATGGTTGCCGTCATTTGATGCTTTCGACTATAGAGCGCAATAAAGCGCAAGAACTGGTCAAGAACTATGCCTACATTGACTACAACCTGTTTGGTACCGTCACAGGGCGCCTCACAACCCGTCCCGGCTCGTTCCCCATACTAACAGTTAAGAAAGAGTTTAGGAAGCTCCTGAAGCCAAAGAACGACCTTTTTGTGGCATTAGATTATAATGGCGCTGAAGTGCGTATGTTTTTGGAGTTATCTGGCGAGGAACAGCCCGACTACGACATTCACGACTGGAATGCTAAGAATGTGTTTGCCAACACTTTGACTCGGGATGAGGCCAAAGTTGAGTTCTTTAGTTGGCTCTACAACTCAATAGATCACCCGGAACTTAATGAAATCTACAATAAAGTAAAAATCCTCGAGGCCCGGTATGATGGAGAGTTTGTTACTACGCCATATGACCGCAAAATAGCGGTGGACGACTTTAGGGCGCTCAATTACCTGATTCAGAGTTCAACGTCAGATCGCGTTCTTTCCAAGGCGGTTATTATAGACAAAATGCTAGAAGAGAGAAAATCTTTTGTTTCTCATATACTTCATGATGAAATTGTGATAGACTTTAACAATGAAGACAGAGATATTATAATGGAAATTAAGGAAACATTTGAAGATGGCTTCCTTAGTTCAATAAAGGCTGGTACGGATTATTTCGAACTGAAAGAGTTGGATCTATGATTGTAGTTGGACTGGGTAACGCCGCTTCCAAAATAGTAGAGAATTTCAAAGCAGTCGACAATTATAAAGTCTATCAGCTTAATAGTTCAGTCGAGCGCACCTCTAAATATAAATTTAGATTGAAGCGCCACGAAGAAGCGGAAGAATACGAGCAAAATATCCCAAATCTTAAAAAGTTTTTTAGTGAAATCAAGGGACGAGTGCAATTCTTTGTCGTGGGCTCGTCAATGAGTTCTAATTATGCGCTCGGAGTTATAGAGCAGCTTAAACACGCCGAGGTAGAGTTATTTTACATCAAGCCTGATGGAGAGCTTCTCACGGGCATGCCGAAGTTAGTAGATAAAGTGGTATTCAGCGTGATCCAGGAATATGCACGATCGGGGCTCTTGAAGTCAGCAACACTGATTAGCAACGAATTGCTCGAAAACCATCTCGGAAACGTCCCTATTAAGAAGTATTACGCCACGCTTAATCACACTATTTTCTCAACTGTTCATTATCTAAACTTCTTTGAGCACAATGAGCCGGAAATCGGAATGGTCTCGCGGCCCCTTGATATTTGTCGAATTAGAACCATCGGTTTACTTAATATGAAGAATTTAGAAGAAAAATGGCTTTTTCCACTTGACATGGACCGCGATGTATGTTATTATATGTGTATAAACAGGGATAAGTTGGAGAACGATGGAACGCTTCACAAAAAGTTGGTCGATTTGCTCAAGCAAAAACCAAGGAACGCTTTCCGAAAAATTTCGTATGCGATTTATGAAACTGAATTTGATGATTTTGGGTTCTGCGTTGCCCTTACTAACGTAGTGCAAAAATACGCTTGACAAGCTACGTCAAGTGTGTCATAATAAGGCAATAAGGAACGCTTGTTGCTAACTCATTCAACACAAAGGAGAAAAAATGGGTATTGATATGGAACTGATGCGGCGTAAGCTTGCATCCCTTCGAGGAGAAGGAAACGGAGATAACACTCCATCAGTCTGGTTTAAACCGGACGAGGGCGATACGGACATTCGTATCGTTCCAACAAACGACGGGGACCCCCTCAAGGAGATGTCTTTCCACTATAATGTGGGCGAACATCGTGGTGGTGTTCTTTGCCCGAAACGTAATTACGGCGAAGCATGCCCCATCTGCGAGTTCGCTTCCGCTTTATGGCGCGAAGGGACCTCCAACAACGACGAGGACAGCAAGAATCTTGCAAAGTCACTTTTCGTGCGTCAACGTTATTTCTCGCCTGTGGTAGTCCGCGGTCGTGAAGACGAAGGCGTCAAGGTCTATGGATACGGAAAGAAGGCTTATGAACTTCTTCTGGGCTATATCCTCGACCCAGAGTATGGTGATATTACCGATTCCGACGAAGGAACCGATATCACCCTCACATACACCAAGCCTAATAAGCCTGGTGCTTATCCACAAACGAGTCTGAAGATGCGCCGAAACACATCCCCCCTGCTCGCTGACACGGAATCCATCCCTGCCCTCCTGGATCGTGTCCCGGAGTTCGAAACCCTATTCGAACGCCTGACAAGCGATCAAGTAGGCGCGATTCTAGATGAACAACTCTCCGGCGATGGTTCTGCCGAGAGCCGTTCCAAAGAGACTACAAAATACTCCGCCAAGCCGACGAACGATGTTGACAAGGCGTTTGAGGAATTGATGTCCTAGGATAACTAGGCTTTAGTTTGTGGAAACCGCCGGCAGACCGGGAATAAATAGTCTGCCCCCCTTTTTAAACAATATCCGCCGCGGCCAAGGATATAAAATAAAATGACCGCGCCATTCTCCATTCTGGAGATGCTAATATGCTTCGCCTATAGATAGGCAGATGAGGCTAAATGCAAATTATTAACAACAAAGGAGAAAATAAATGCATACTTTAGAACTGTACACAAGAAATGATGAGGATCTGCCCGTATCGGTAGTAACGGTGGAAACAAGTAGAAACCTCGACGCGCGCTTCGGCCATGCTTATGTTTGTGTTTCGCCAGAAAGCGAAATATTTAATATTCCAAACGGCACAAATCCTCGAGCGCTCAATAAAGAGTCCAAGAAGGTTAAAGCAATTCGCAAGACCCTCGAGGAATCGCCTGGATTCGCTGTTTATAATGGTGGTATCTGTGTGGTGATCGATGATAATTCGTTTTTATACGATCTGAACACAAAAACCGTTACGTTTTCATGCACCGAGCCCGGTTCTGGACACTATGATGGACAGCATACTATCGAGGCGATTCTTCAAGGCGCCGAAAATGCTACCGAGCAGCAAGTATCTGTTACTTTTGTCGAAAATCAATTTTTTGCAAACAATGATCAGATTCGCACAGCGGCAGAGACTTGGAACAGCCGCGAAACACAGAAGCTAAATAGTGTTCAAAACCAACGCGGACTCTTCGATCGCCTTAAGGAATATCTTGAGCCGTCAATCCGGAACAACATTGGTTGGCGAGAAAATGAGAGAAGTATTGTCTCAAGCGCGCTGATTAAGAAGGAATGTCGAATTGACCGGGTTATTTCTTTGATCTATGTTGGTGTGCCATCCTTGAGGAGTGATGTGCTGGATACTGGCGATGAGATGCACAACATTCTGCGCAAGGGCTATCGCTCTACGATGATTTTAGAAGATCCTGTAAAAGCCCATGATTTTGAAAAATTGTTTGTTCACGCCAATCGGATTCTTAGATTGAATGATTATATCCAAAAGAATTTGCGCGCCGCCTACACTAAAAACGCAAATATTGGAGAGTCGTTCGATCAATTACAAATTGTGCGAAAAGCCGGCAAATCCGATATGAACAAATCAGTCGACAAGCGCAAGTTTTTTGCACAACAAACGTTCGAAGGATCAACCGTCAATGGGGCATTGCTTCCAGACTACATACAACCTGTGATGTATGGGTTTTTGAAGAATGTACTTAAGCTCGATCGTAAGAGTGGGGAAGTAATTGTCGCCCATGGGTTCACCGATAGTGATCTGGAAGCTATTTGGGATGAAGCGGGGTATGCGATTCTCACTATGCTTGAATCACGATTTTCGCAGTATTTCCGAGGGCGCTTTAATTCCCGCCATGCCGAATTTGGATGTTGGTCGAACCTTTGGGACAAGTGTGAATACATCTTTGAAGAGGTGATTGACAATGGTCTCTGGCGCACCACTTCTGCGGCAGCTAAGTAGTGAAGACCCCCCTGCGATATCCCGGCGGAAAGACCCGGGCTGTTAAGGCGTTAATGGAATTCGTTCCCGAGGACTGTGTGGAGCTATGCTCCCCTTTTCTCGGGGGTGGTTCATTTGAGTTGGCTTTGGCAGAAAAAGGAATTCAAGTTCACGCGTATGATGCATTTAAGCCACTCGTATGGTTTTGGGATGCAATCTTAAAAGATCCAGATAAGCTCGCAACGATGGCCGACTTGTATCGTCGAAAGAAAACATACAAGTACACGAAGCCCGGGCTTGATAAGGGTGGTAATCCCCACCCGGAACAAAAAATAAGAGCATCCGGATTATCAGAGAAAGATTTTTACAGATTTCGCGAGGAGATCTTATTCGCACTACAATCAAACCACCCATTTACATTTGAGTCAGCCGCCAAGGTTTATGCCATCAACCGCAGCAGCTTCTCGGGAGCTACCTTTTCAGGCGGATTCTCAAAGAGGGCAAGCTATGCTCGCTTTACGGACAGCCAAATAGAGTATGTGAGAAACTTTAAGGTTGACAACCTCACAGTTAAGCGCGCCGATTTTAAAGACGCGCTGAAAAAGCACGAAAACTGCCATCTCTATTTGGATCCACCTTATTTTTTGAACACAGCAAGGGCGAAGCTCTATGGTGTTGAAGGGGACATGCATTCATTCTTTCCACATATGGCGCTCTATTCGATGCTAAGAGAAAGAGATAAGTGGATATTGTCTTACAATGATTGCAAAGAGATTAGAGATTTATATAGAGACTTTGATATCCACGAAGCAGAATGGACCTACGGGATGAACAAAAGTAAGAAATCTTCAGAAATTATCATAACCAACTTGCCACAGCGCGAACATTGTGTTATACTAAATGAAACTAAAGGAGTAAGTGATGGCACGTAAAGTAAAATCTAAAAACAAGCCTGGAAAGGTATCGATGCAAGACTTGATGAGTCTTGTTAACAAAAAGGCAGGGGTAACTGTCGCACAC
>Ga0208156_1000348_pt1 | contig 19482 bp, 19 predicted proteins | sample 1_EtaG_FD_184073 | JGI IMG/M metagenome (GOLD analysis project Ga0208156, IMG submission 184073) | Marine viral communities from the Subarctic Pacific Ocean - 1_ETSP_OMZ_AT15124 metaG (SPAdes) (version 2) | ecosystem: Environmental > Aquatic > Marine > Oceanic | place: Pacific Ocean | collected...
CGGATAGTCTCAACCGGTTTTGACCACATAAACGATGTAAATGTATTCCAACCAGTTTGATGCCAACCGGCTTCTCGTTTGTATTCGTCTACTGTATCTCTTGTTTCAGTCTGTTGAAGTAAAGGATCTCTTAATACAGATCGTTCACTTGCTTTAGGTCCCGCGTTGCCTTCTTCGTTGGCAACCGTTGAAACCGCTTGCTTTACATAATTATCTAATTCTTCACCTACAGCGCGCGTAGTAATTTCTTCTTGTTCAAGTTCAAGTAATTCTAATCTTTCTTCAGCATCTACCTTACCTATTAATCCAAAAAGTTCTTTAGCATATTCAACCGTGAATGATGGACCAGCTTCTGCTCTAAATAATCTATCACCAGTTTCCTGTAAATTTTTATTTAGAATTGTATCATTAGGTAATTTTATAAGCTTATCTATACTTTTATTTATTTTTGATTTGATATTATTTTTATTTACTGGTTTACCTACTTCTTGTAAATTAGATATTTCATAAGCTATTAATGATGCTCTTACAAAAGCTAATTTATCTGCTTTAGAAATTTCAGCTATACTTTCTTTTAGGTTTGTAAAATAAAGAGTTGGATACCAATTTTCTACTCGTTTTCCTTGTTTTTCAAAATAAGGTATACCAGTTTCCCATATTATTTTGTTACCCTTTTTTACAGTTTGATCAATTAAAGTATTAACTCTATCGGGTATAGGTATAAAAAACGCAAATGTATGGAAAGCTAATTCTTTTAATTTAAGTGGAACAATATGATCAGCACTAAAAGCGGCTTTAGTTATCGGTTTAACATCTAACGCTGATCCTGATTGTCCAACTAATGCAGATAATATTTTAGCTAAATCTTGTGCTTTTCTAAATTGATTATTTAATACTACATAAGGATATTGTTTAGTACCTGATAAAATTTTAACTACTTTTGTTGCGTTTAATAATATACCACTTTTAATTGATTTCTTAATTTCTGGATTTGACAAAAGCTGTTTAGCCAATATTCTAGTTGGTTTTGTTAATTGGTCTATAGATACTGCACCTTTAGCCATTAAATTATATAACTTTATCAAGACATTCTTAGTTTCTTCTGATGCTAATGCTTTACCCTTTTTTCTAGGTTCTTCTTTTATTCTCCTTTTTTCTTTTTTAGATATTTTTTTATTTCTGCTATCATAACGCTCATCAAACATTTCATGAAACTTTTCTATAATAGCAATATCTCTTGTGTCTGATATTTGTGGTGAATCCTGATAACGAATATTTTTATCACTTGGTCTTACTCTATATTCTTCTATAGGAATACGTTGACGTACTTTTTTTGGATCAACAACATCTTGGTAACTTCTATTAGACCAAAGTAAAATCTTTCTTACTTCTCCTCCTTTATCATATAAAACACTTTTACCTTTTTCAGTAAGATTAAGACTTTCATCTTTTTTTATTATTTCTGTAATTTTAGAAGCGCTTAAATATCTACCATCTTCATTTGGCGTTAAAGCAACATCTAATACTTTTGTGATAAAATTTTTAGCATTTTTTAGTTTTTCTTCTTTAACCTTATTAGAATCATTTTCCTTTAGATCATATATATTTATAGCAATACGTCTTATTTTGTTATCTGTTGACCAACCTTTTTCAGTTATGTATTTAGTAAGAACATCGACGATTTCTTTTAATACTTTCTTTTTTGAAATTGTTTCAGCTTCTCTAGTCACAGCCTGTTTTAGAACTGGTCCCTCACCTATTCTACGTGGTAATGTAGCACCAACTTCTTTTATTTCTTCTTTTAGTTCTTTGATGTCTTTTTCGTATTCTTTTATCTCTGCTTCATATTCCTCGATAGTTTCTATATCTTCGTCTCTTCCAACTTCTTGTAGCCTTTCTAATCTTTCTTCGCTGCCAGCAAGAGCATCTCTTAAGTCTTGCATAGTCTCTTCTTCAGCCATACCAGGTTCACGTTTTCTTTTAGCTGGAATAACTTCACCTTCAACTGGTTTAGCCAGATCTCTTTCTGCACCTATTGCTTCCTTTAGAACCTTCAAAGTTTCAGTATTTTCGGTAACCAATTTAGCTATCTCGTCGATAACTTTACTTGGTTTAACCCTTGGTGTACGGTAAACATCTGCAACGCTATCTTCAGGATCAGCTATTAATCTATCATCAATACGTCTTCTTCCTTTCATTATTCTTTCAGGCGGACCAACAGGTTCACCTTCTAGTGTAACTCTAGGTGGTGTGATAACAGATCGTGGACCTTTCCGCTCTGATAAAGGAATTGCCTCAGTACCAGCAGGATTTATAGGGCCACCGCGGTATTCACGTGGTGAAGCTAATCCACCCATAAAGTCTGCATCAACTCCAGAATATTCTTCAAGATCTTGCTCGTTCATGACTCTATCTTCATCAGCAAGCTCTTCATGATGAGGATCTCTTATTGGCGATTGTACGCTATATACAGCCTTTGGATCAAATATTTGGCTAGCATTAGGATCCATAGGATTAACGCCAGTTTTAATTATTTGAGCAGCAAAGTCATCTATTTGACGCATAGTAGGATCTTCAATAGGAACTTCGAATGTTTCTTCAGTTATTATACTAGCGTCTTCATCCAAGGTCTGTACACTAAGAGTGTTTGAAGTTGAATCATATTCTATATCTATAATAGCTTCACCTTCCACCGCTTCACCTTCTTGGGTTTCAATAGGTACAGATACAGCAAATCTATATGCCGTAGCAATCGCATGCGGACCAATACCTTTAGCAACTGTAGCAGCCGCTTTGGTAGCAGGCTCAGCTAGTATAGTAGGATCAACGGCAGCGCCAGCAACAGCACCAGCCGTTTGTTTGAGAAATTTACGTTTACTAAGATCTATCTCTTCATCTTCTGCTGCCATCCTAGAGATTGGTTCCTCACCAGTTCTGGCTCTCTGTCTTTCTGATACTTTTGATTTAATAAGATCAAGATTATAATATTGCATTAATTTAGTATCTAAAATACTATCTTTTTCCATAGCATTTTGTGGTTCTAAAAATAATACAATTACAAATTCACGAATATCTTGCTTAGATAATGTTTTTACTCCTAACATTTCTTCAAGAGTTCTTTTTGCAAACATTAAAAACTTTTGAATAAAACTTCTTTGAGAAGGTGTGGGTATAACACCTCCTTCCTTCAATATTTCTATAGTCATACCCTCATAAGCTAACAATTCTTGTACTATATTAAAAGATAAATCTAGTGTATATTCTTTTGATTTATCTATAGATGCAGCTTTTTGTAATATATCTAAAGCTTCTTTAGGTGTTTTTGCGGCGACTAAATCGTTATATAATTTTATTCTACGCTTAATTGCATCTACTTCTTTATTTATATTTTTCTCGCGTTGTTCTATTTGACTTTCGCTTAAACCCTCGACTTGCGGAAATGTATCTATTACTTGTTCTTTTAATCTTTCGTCATATTGCGTATCATTTTCATCTTTTACAAATCCTTGTAATTGTTCTTTTTTTGGTTTAGGAATATTTAATTTATTAGCTACAGCTCTACCACGATCTTTTGACCAAGCTTTTTTAATAAAAGATAATATTTCTTTTTTAAATGGTTTAAATACTCTAAATCCAAATTCATTTATTTGATCTAAAGTTTCAAAATAAGCTTGTGTTTCATTTAAACCAGGAAATTGTCTCGCAACAAGGGAGAAAAATAAAGACCAAATTTTTTGATGAGTCATTTCATGGATAGCTGTTTCTACCCAATTTTGTTCAGCATTTATTAAACTCCTAACTGCTACGTTAACGGTATTAGTACTGCCAAGATAACTTGCATGAGCATCAAGAGTATTACCTGCTCCAGAACCACCCAAATCTACGACTACTTGAAGAGGTTTTCTAGTATCACCTTTAAAATTTTTGTTATATCTAGCAACCTGAGACATAAATTTTTCAAATTCACGTTTTATTTTACCAGTGCCATCAGCTGCTAAAATACTACCAAATAATGTAAGAGTATCACTCCAAGCTGGTTCAAATTCCGCTTCTTTACGTAATCTAATCTGGTATTCTTCTTCTGTTTCACTTTCCCTCTTACTTTCCGGCATATTACCTATTCTTTCGGCTAATTTAATTCTTGTTCCATCCTCCGTTACATATATAGAACGCTCAATACCGTTTTCATCTGTTTCTAAATAAGAATTTGCTATAGCCTCCGGCTGCATTGCAGCTTGTTCTGGATTTTCATTAAAGAAGTTTAAATGTTCTTGAACAAAATCATGATATCCTCTTTTAGCAGCTTCACCGCCAGTAACAATATTAGATACGATATTATTTACAGTTTGTCTAAATTTCTGATCTAAGCCTCGTACGGGGTCTCTACGTGGAGCAGCACTTAGTTCTCTTTGTACAGAATCTTCGGCTATTTGACCAGTTTGGTTATTAACCCATCGTCCCTCGGTAAACGTATAAGCTTGTCCTTCTGGACCTATATCTGTTTCACCTTCTCTTGGAGTGTATACTGCGGCCCCCTCTGTCGCGAGTGGCTGAGTTCTTTCAACTTGCTCATCTACACCTACATCTACTCCTACTTGCTCACCGCGTGCAGCATCGGTATCAACACCTTCTCTTTCTCTTGTAGATTCCCAATCACTACGAAATTTTACTTTTGCATTTTCCCATTCATGGAGAGACATGTCTGGTGGCATACCTTCTGCTAAAGCTGCAGTTCTGGCAGCGTCGACTGCGGCAGATTCATCTTTAGCGACTCTTGGGTCTACTGGTGGTAACTCGCCTCTTTCGACTCGAGCTCGTTCAGCAGCTACAGGATCAAATTCATCCCTATCATCAATTATAACCTCGCCTTCTCCTTCATCTTCATCTATTTCAGGTCGCGCTCTATCAGTTACTCTACCTAAGGGAGTACTTAAATCTAATCCTGGTGTATCACCAATAACATCAGTATATTCACGTGCACCTTGTGCTACAGCCTGTGCTGTTGCAATTGGAGCCGTAATAGTTTTACCCATTAAGCCGCCAACCATAAAACTATCTATAAGTTGTTGTATTTCAAATCTATCATCATAAAGTACATTATTTATAGCTTGTTCTACAGCATTACCGGCTAATTCAGTTGAACCTTCATTAAGAAAACCAGCTGCTGATTTAAGTGCTACATTAAATACTTTATTTTTTAAGGTTTTACCTACTGGTGTTTTAAGAATTGATCTAAGAATAGGTATCGGAATAGCTTCTGATCCAGCTTCCGTAAAACCAGAAACTAATCCCCTTATTAAAGCTTCATCAAAAACCTTTTCAGGATCATATTGACCTTCAGCTAATGCTTGTGCTCTAGTTTGTCCAAAACCAAGAGAAAAGCCACCTAAAGCACCTATAGATGCTCCCAATACTACGGTAGGAATTGTAATAGGAGCACCAGCTACTGCTGCAACGGCAACTGGCGCCATAGAAGCTGCGGTAACGCCTAGAGATGGAGCGGTTTCTCCAAGTTGTTGCATCCAACTACCCCAACTACCAGGTCGAGAAGTATGAGCCCATCTAGTTCTTTGTAATTCTGCTTGAGCTTGACCAGCTTCAGCTTCATCTAACCATGGGGCTAAACCATAATATGTACTTTTAATCGCCTCAGGAACATCTGACAACCCCTTCATTAAAGCACTTGGTTGAGCTTCTATTTCCTCTGCAGTAAAACCTATATTTTCTAAATAATTATTATAATCTGGATAATCTTCTTTATAATATTTGTTATAAAGTTTAGAAGCTAAAATATTATCCGACCACATATCTTTATCTAGATATGCAGGATTTTCCTCCCTAAATTTATCTAGTTTATCCGCCATTACTTTTGATCAAAGATTTAGAGGATTTGCACTATCGGTATGGGCGCGACCAGTAGATGTATTAGACGTATTAGTAGTAGATCTCTGAGATAATGTTTCTAAATATTTATCAACTATTTTTCTAATAGACATTGGAATTACATCATCATCACCAATCTTACTTTCTATAGACAAATATCTATTAGGATTTCCACTAATCCAATTTAATATATCATAAGGATCTGCATTTTGATTTTTTCTATAAATTCTTCTAGCAGCTTCTAAAATATTTGATTTAGCTACACTTCTCATTGCATCTGTATATTCATCTTCATCAATATTACTTCTTCCACTTGGGTCAACTAAATCTACAGAAGTATTTCGCATTGTCTCAGCTAAAGTAGCTTCATAGTTTTTACGATCATATCCACTAGATTCTTTTAATGAGTCCCAAAATGTTTTACCAGACGTAACATCAGCTAAACCAGCTCTTTTTCTTTGAAGATCAACTTCACCTTGTTGAGCTGTTGTTAAATCTTTTCCACTAAGTAAAATACCTTGTAATGCCTTATTAAAAGCTACACCTCTAGGACTTGCGCGATTAATAGAAGTATCAAACGCAGCAGATGAATCCATAGTTTCTGGACCAGTTTGAACAGCGTGTGGAATACCACGACTTCCCATTAAAACCTCTACATTACGTTGACGTTCCTCTGTTTCTCTTTCTTTTCTTGCCCCGGCTTTTTCTTTTTGTAAAGCTATAGTATAATTAACTTTTTTTAATTTTAAGTCTTCAGCTTTAGCCGCTCTTAAGTCACCAGCTGCTAAAGCTTGTTCTTTTCTTTGTTCTAAAGAGTGTGCATAATTTTGCATTCTTTGTATAACTAATGCTGCATCTGTGGTCATACCACGACCTATTTTTACTCTAGCTAAATTTCTTGCATCTTCAGTAGGGGCAAATCCGGTAGTGACTGTGGCAGGTTCACGCCCTCCCTCACCAGGATATTGACCAAAATTAGATGGCGTTGTAGGTACAGATGATGGAGCAAAAGCTATTCCCATTTGGGCTGCTAACTCTTCATCACTTAATATATTGCCAGCAACTCTTTCTTTTTCGGTTATATCAAGACCAAGGTTACGCATTCTCTGCGCGTGGTAAGCTGCAGCTCTAGCATCTGCTTCTTCCTGTCGCTGACGTTGGTATGCATCCTCTTTGTTTTTAACAAAACTAGATAAAATATTAGCTGCTCCAGTCCATGCGTCTGGTCCTCTATAACTTTTTTGAATTATGGCCATGTTACTCTCCTAAAGCACCAATTATTGGACCCCGGTTCCGCTTAAGAAGTGGCTTTGTTGTTTCTGCGGTTTAGGTTTAAACAAACTACTTAAATCACCAGCTATACTAGCTAAAGCTCCATATTTTTGACTACCTTGAGCAGGTTGTATAATCTTAGTCTGTGGAATATTAAACTTGGACTCACCTTCTATTAATGCTTGTTGACTCGCGGCTCTTTTGTCAGCTACATCTTTGCTTAATTTATCTTGGGAAATTCTACCTTCTTCTGTAAGAGCAGGACTCATTGCTCCAATATCTAAATCAACCATACCTAAATCGCTACTAGCCTCTTTATTTAATCTTTTGATGTCCTGAACTTTATCAATTTCAGCTGTTACTCTATTAAGATCTGTAAATTGACTCTTCAAATCGGAACCTTCAACATTTTTTGCTTGATTAAATATCTGTCCCCAAGAACCCATGCCACCACCCATTCCACTACTCATAGCGTCAGTTAAATCGGAAGTAGAACCAACAGCACTTTCGTAATCTGCAAACCTAGATGCTTCTCCAGCAGCTAATTCCTGTTGCCTAGCAGGTCCCATAGACATAGTTTGAGCTATAGTTGTTCTTTCTTGTCTAGCTTCATTTTCAAGTTTATCTTTCTCTATCATTAACTTGTTAGCTAAATCATAATTACCTTGTTCTTGTGCTTTCTTTATATTAAGATTATGTCTTTCTATATTTTCTTGAAAACTTTTTAACTTGACTTTTTGCTGGTCAACCCAACCAGCTTCATCCGCTTGGGCTTTGTAAAACGCATTCATTCTCTTGCGTTGCTTAGCATCTGCTTGCATTTGCTTTATTTGCAACGCTATTTGCGCTGCTACTAAATAGTCACCAAAGATTTTAGTAGCTCTAGTCATCTTATCAAATTGATAATCCTCATCCTCAAACCTAAGAGCTTTTAACTGTTTTTTATCTATCATGGATTATCTCCTTAACGGTCTGAACCCGGTTCTTCATCTATTTCATACTGCGGATTATCCGGACATCTATTCCTATCATCTTTATCCTTTACTGAACATTTATAACCATTTGGATCAACGTGTTCCGCATCTGGATCATCAATTCCATCAATTCCATCAGTTCCATCAGTTCCATCAGTTCCACTACCAGTTTTAGCTCCAGCTACTGCTGGTAAACTAGTAGTTGGTACCGCACCTATACCTGCAATTGATCCACCGTATGCTGTAGTTGGTATATTACCTGGTTGAAAACCTGTCGAACCTGGCTGAAGTGCGGGCCCGCCACCTAATTTTGCACCCCATGCTAATTTCTCTATAGGTTCTGCAGCCGCAAAAGCTGCCGCATCCAAATTATTTTGCATTGTTTGCGCTTCTTGTTCACTTAAAACTCTACTTGCAGCTAATTCTCTTACCTCATCTGTAGCATCTGCCAAATGCGCAGAACTATAAGACATTCCTTGTTTAGCCCAATTTTGAGCATTTAATGTTTGCTTTTCATTCCATTTTCTACGAAATTCTTTATCTCTTTGGGTTTGTGCTTTAGCAGCTAAACCAGCAACTTCACCCTTCATACTGGTTGCAACAGATTGCGCTATCGGTAAACCAGCCGCTTGAGAAGCAGCTACTGTAGCTGTGGGACTAGGAACAGATGATGCTGGTGTTTGAGATGTTGGTGTTATATTAGCTATAGCCGGATCTTTATCATATAATTTACATGTTCCATTTCCAGGAGGACCGGCCGGATCAGTTGTCCATTGGCCACCGGCTGCTTGGCAAGACGCTTGATCTGTAGGCACTGGTTTAGTAGTTTGTTTAGTACCACCCTGTGTAGTACCAGCCCCACCACCTCTTAACAAACTTGCAGTAGGTGTTGCTGGTGTTACAATTGTACCTCCAGTAGCTGGTGTGAAAACCCCCGGTGCTGTCATTGACGGTCGGAGTTTAACCGTTGTTGTTCCATTTGTCATTAGAATAATCCTAGTTGGTTGTAATAATATGTTAAACCATTAAATTTTAAATCGGAATTATCTGACTGAGTAACCTTGTAACTAATTTCTGTAGTCATTAATTCCACGGGAATAAGCATTCCGGGTCTAGTATCATCCGTTAAAGAAAAAGCTGTAGTTTCTTCAGCAGGACTTCTAGAATCCCATCGGTGTTGAAGATCGGCAGTACCTTCAAATATAACATCAGATCCATATATTTGTTTCCAAGTACCTGCCTGACCTAATGAATTATAAGAACTAAGTATTTCAACCGGTATAGCAGATGGTGCATCACTTTCCCAATTATCTTGAAATGATGAAGGATTAAACGAATATACATATTCATTTTGAGGACCCGTTGTTGAGTCAATACCGCGTAAAAATAAATAATTTCTATAAGGGGTTATATCTAATACTGTACCTGGTATTGTATACCTGCTCCATGCTTTTAAATCAACTGATTTAGAATGGGTAAATACAAACATTTCTTGACCAATAACTAAAATATATTGGTTTTCACCTGGAAAAAAAACAGCCTTAGGTTCTGCCGCAGGATAAGCAGATAAAGCACTGCGAACAAGATCAGATATAGGTGAACCGATATCGCTTGTAGCCATTGTATCAGTATAAAGTTTTTGACCAACAGAATGTATACCAGAAGAATTCAAATAAAATATATCTTCATTTATTGGCGCCATAGAATTAAAATATTCTATAAAAGCGTTATCAACGGTTGTATCTAATTCTATTAAACCTGGATTTGGATGTGTTTTCCAAAGTTGTATACTATTCTGCATAAATACAGCTAAAAATCCGCGATATGACGTAACCGCTACAGCATGTTCATTACCCATAGCTTCCAAACCAGCTGGAATACCCAATAAACCACTAGAATCTTTTACTTTTGACCAATTTGTTGGATCTTCAGTAGCTGAATATTTTACATAAGCGGGATTATTAGTTTCTGGTTGCAGAGCATATATTTTAGAATCATGAACTACAGCTGATTTACCATTAGGGCAATTAGTATCTGTAATAACCTGTGCCGTACCAGCTATAAAATCTGCAGCCTCATCATAAAAATGTCTGATAGTTCCACTGGCATATTCTACGACCAAATAAATAGCATTATTAAATATAAGAAATTGCCATACTCTTGAAACAGTATCACTTCCGCTACTTGGGTTTGGAGCAGCTAAAGTTTTAACAGTAGCGCTTATAGGATAAGTACCGCCAACACCATAACCAGATAAAGTCTGATTACCAGCCGTTGCATGAGAAACTACATACAATATTTCGTCAAATTCAAAAAGACCCTGACTATTAGCAGCTAATGCAGGAAGAGCAGTTGGACCAATATTATCCAATCCAGATCGTTTTTTAATGGCAAAACCATTATTTACGAAAGCATTTTTACAATCGTAAAGACCTCTTTGGTCAACTATTTGTTGAGATTTTCTTCGATCTACACCGACTCTAAAATCTTGGAATGACATTGAAGGCATTATTATTTACCTTTTTTCTTTCTCTTTTCTAAAGGACCAGGAAGTATCCAACCTAATATCATTGGTACTAACACTACTAATATTAGCAGCCAACCACCCATTTCAACAAGGGATCCTAATAGACTCCAAAAGTTATCTGGCGCGCAATCACTCATAATTGGATTTGATTTCGATGTAACCATCACCTCCGTCGCAACGTCCGCCACAGCTGCAGTCGTCAGTCCCCCAACAACCAGTCCTGCAGTCCCTGATACTGCGTTCCCCACAAGAGCACCTGTCGTCCCCAGACTGCTGACTATCGCCGCTTTCTTGAGTGTTGTGCATCCTACTGTACAGGCACATCCGGCGATGACCACCAGCCAGTAACCCAACCTACTACGGCTACTATCACTATGATACCTACAGCTGCCCAAAACCTTTTCTTTCCAGCGCTTAATTCTTTCCATTTTTCCATGATTTCTCCTAAGATAATTCTTGATTTAACTTACGTACTCCATCAGACACTTTGGAAGTAAATATAAAGGGTAACAACCCATGAACCAAAGCTATCAATGACAAAAGAAACAACTTCAAAGCAAGTCCTGAAGCAAAACGTAGATGCCTGCTCCATGATAAATTTATATCCTTTAAATGACTCATAATACTTTCGCTACCACAATATTCCCCTCGTTGTTTGTTTTTAACTCGACCGTTCTTTTTTCGCAAGTAAATCTTGTTTTCCCAGATGCCGTGTCTTTCCAACCATTTCTTTTCAGAGTACGTTTCATACTTAGACATCCAGACATCCCCATTTCTTCCCATTGACCATTACTGGGGTTCTCCCAATGACCCATATATTCTTTTACATTATCATTCATATACAATAATAATACAAACATGACTTCCATTAGTGTGCTACTCCATTTCCGAATTTAATTTGTGCAACCTTATCCTTTAGTAGCTCTACCTTTGATTCCAGTGCTTCTATTCTCTGTCGGTAGAAGTCAAGGGTAAGTGCCTGTTGTCTATCGAATGGAGCATTTCCACCTTCAACATTATTTAGGAGCTTTTCAAACTCCTTCGAGAGATGTTCTATAAGCATGAACTGTTCAGCATCTGCTGGCAGCGCTCCTAATTCACCCCTTGGCCATTTTTCAGTAAATGTGCTATTCTTAGTTACGTCAGCTTGCATGAGTATCTGGTTTGTCTCAACAATATTCAGTCGTTCTTGTATCCCAAAAAATGCCCAAGCCCCTACACAAACCGCGCCGATTAAACCTATGAGATTCCTTATAGGCATCCCAACACTAGTTTTATCGCTTAGAAGAATTCCCTCATCCGCTGCCACTTAGCCACCTTGTGAAAAGCGATCCGCCAAGCCCACCTAATCCCACGGTAGCGAGTACTACCCCAATTCCGATTCCACGGGTGCGTTCGAGTTGCTGATCTAATTTGTCAAGCCTATCATTCTGTTCTCTCACCATAACCTCAAGGCTATCCACCTTCTGGATTAGTTTCCCAATCTCAAGATCGCTAACATCGCTCATAATTCGTCCCCTAAAACATCTTCATGTCTGTCTAATCTGTTTGCTGGCCTGTCATCAGACCAAAGTACCGGGCCGCCTGAGAATATGAGGCAAGCGGTATTATCCTTTACCCCCACTAAACTGAATGTTCCATCTTCTCCACTGTCCACAGTTAGATATATGTCTACCGCACCTTTGGTTTTGGTCAGGATTGCCCTGATAACTTCCCCATACTGATGTTCGAGGAAGTAAAACATCCCAGCAGAATCACGGCTGCAATACAACATGAACTGCGTTGGCACCGGTTGAGTGCCAAGGGGCGGCATGACGTTCTGTCGTTGCTCTGCGTAAGACGGATACGTTATGTATCCCGCGAAGCCAAAAAAAAAACAAAGCCGAGAGGAGTGTGCGCCTCATGGTTTAGGGCATAGCATCCCATGGCGCTGGTTTGTTTCCTATATAACTCATATTATGACCATCCTATAGTTGTTCTAGCCATTAAGAAGCTTCCTCAATCGTATTGCCTTCTGCGACCCACTCAAGATATTCTTTATAATCTCTATTATCTGGGTTAGGTGGAATAAACGCCCCATCTGATTTACGATAAATCATTTCTGAATTTTCTACTAATTTATAATCTGCCATATCTTATAACTCCGATTCTGCGGTAGCGTGAATACCCCACGATGCAGCTCCTAAAGTTGTTCCTGTATTATCTATAGCTGCTGTAGTTTCACTAGTAGTTAAAGCTCTAGCATTTGCACCATCTGAACCACCGGTAGTCCACTGACCAGCAGTTCCGCTGGCTCGTGTATTATATAAAGTTACTGTGGGAAGTGCTCGCATAGCAACTGGATACTGCCAATTAACAGAAGGCGATAAAGTTGTTACTCTAGTATCCCAAAGTAATGCGCCTGTCCATGTATGTCCAGCACCATTTGCAGGAGCAGTAGCATAAGCAAAAGTCTTATTATAATATCTCTGACAAGCAGCTAACTCTTGTCCGAATGATTTATGCTCGAATGGGGTGGCAGTTGTTCCTATTTCTAATTGAACTCCTGTGATCTGCCAGTAATCTGTAGCAGTGGCTAAAATGTTAGCAGTTTGACCGAAAGCAGCGCGGGTAGTGGAATAAGCCGCCCATGAAGTATTATCAACCGATGTTCTATCTGTTCCAGCCGACAAATACCAATAAAGAGTTAAACCTCTACCAGTATCATTATTGATTCCGGTTCCTGCCGTGTCCCCCACAAAAGTAATAGTTTTATATTCCCAAGTATCAGCGCCATTTATGGTATAGGTTCCGCCCATATTCCTATCAGCATCAGACGCATAAATCGACATTGCATATGTTGCAGCAACATCTGATTTAACCCAAAAGGATATTGTTATTGTCCTTGCTGCTGATGTTCCGTAAGCCAGATTCTGTAAATTGGCCGCCTCAAGGTTCATCTGAAAAGCGATATGTTCGTCTGTTGCTAATGCAGTTTCGGCAGTATCAACTGTTATTTTCCAAGAATTTGGGAATCCTGTAGGGCCAGTGAGCAAGTGAGAATCTTGGGTCATTGTCCAAACCGCGTTGTCTAAAGCACTTTGAGAAGTACGAACCCTGTCGCAGGTGTAATAACCATTAGAGGTATCGTATTGCTTTTGAACACTTGTACCTCTTTGAGCTATTTGCATATCACCATTGATGACAACATTACGGTTAGCCAGAAAAGCAGAATCTGCCATCTTAGCAGTGGTGACCTCACTAGCCGTAATGTCTTCAGTTCTTATAGTTGTTCTAGCCATTTACATTCAACCCCTTCAATTCATCCAAATCTACTGCCGTATCAACTGATAACGTTATATCACGCAATCTTTGCTTCTCCGCCACAATATCAGACTTGTCTTGGCTGGTTTCTACCGCTCTCATAAAAAGAATATCCTGCTCCTCAAGCAATGGTTTGCGCTCCCCACGCAATCTTTCCTTTGTAATAGTTTGCGCCTTTGAGAAATTTACATTAATAGCCTCGTAATTCTCCCAAGCACCTCTAAATGTCCTGTCTGTTGGCACGACAGAATCTTCAACTATTTTATAAGGTTCATTCTCAGGAACAACCTTTGCGGCTAGTTCTTCCATTGTACCTGTCCAAGATGGCGCGGGCACAACAACTGATACACCACCTTCATCATTTGTATATAAAATTCTCATTACTGATCACCTATTGCTATGATACAAACATTGGCATTATCGTACTGGTTTCCATCCGTTGTATATCCAGTGTAAATATCTATTGAGCCAGCAACTTTTGCTTGTAGGGCGACGAAACATTGTGTACACAGGGACATTCCCGCAACTGCATAATCTGCATTTGCAAAATCTGTATCCCAAGTAATAGTATAATTTCCAGTCCCCTTATCAGTAATTGATGTAACATTAAAACTATCGCTAATAGCAATAGTTCCTGTACCATCAAAATTTATCCACGCCTTTACTATGCCAGCAGCAGACCAAGCATTATCCCCTCTTAAAAAAGTAGTAGCACTTGCTGTACCTGTTGCAGATAACATTGCGATGTCTACTGCATCGTTAGCAATGGTTAGGGCTGTAGCCCCTGTTACATCACCTGTGTGGGTAGCGTTTGTTACCTTAGAGGTGTTGGCAGCAATGGAAGTATTAATGGCATTTGCTAACTTGTCAGCAGTTACAGCATCATCTGCTATATCAATAGTATCAATCGTACCGTCATCTATTTTAGCAGAGGTAACCGCATCATCTTGCAGCATTGCAGTAGTTACCGCATCATCTGCGGGGATGGTTACAAAAGGTGGTTTGTTTCCTATATAACTCATATTATGTCTCTTATTTAGGATACTTTGTTTTGATTGCTTGTCGTTTTGCTTCCAGTTCTATAACTGAAGCTGCTCTTTCCTCTACTACGTTTTCCCATAGGGCTACGATTAGGTCGTTTATTGATGGGTATTCCGCTTGGCGATTACGGGCGTATTCCTGTGCATCATATTCTGCTTGCATACTCGCAAGTTCAGATTCGAGATGTTCCTGCGTGGGTTTGTCTTGACCACCATGAATAATAAGATTTGCATAAACCCTATTTTTAGGGTCAGACCAGCCAAACCATTGTCCTGTATGCAGTTTAACCAAGATATCTTCGATATGTTCTGGTCTCATTATGTCGCCCCTAGCTTCATAAAGGTCATAGCTGTCATATTTTTACTACCATCACCTAATGTAACATTACTTGTATTTGATTGATCAACCCGAAACCGAACTTTATGCGTGGATGTGCTTGTGACATCGAAAAGAAATTGCCCATTTGTGGAGCTATAATCAGTTCCTGATTCAAAAGTTGTATAAATTATTGCCGCATCACCATAAGTTCCATCATTAACTGTTGTTTGAGTTTTTAACATGGCATACCCTGATGCACCCACGGCATCATAACGAGCACTATATTGACAAATAATTAACCAATATCCTGTTGATGGAAAAGTAAAAATCCCTGATGATTCTGTCATTGCTGAACCCAAAGAACCGTAACCATCACTGTCTACTACAGCAAGATTACTCGCAATTGGATCAGCATCTCCCGCAAAATTAGAAGTTAGTCTCCACTGACTCGCATCAGACAACCCCCCTGCTACTGCAGCCCAAGCATTATCGCCTCTTAAAAAGGTTGTTGCATCAGCCGTGCCTGTGGCACTAAGCATTGCAAGGTCTACTGCACCACTTGCGATAGTAAGGGCTGTAGCACCTGTCACATCGCCTGTATGAGTAGCGTTTGTTACTTTGGCTGTATTAGCGGCAATAGAAGTGTTGATGGCATTGGCTAATTTATCAGCAGTAACAGCGTCATCTTCGATCTTAGTGGTGGTAACTGTACCATCACCGGGAACTGTAGTAGTTCCTATATCGTTGATGCCTATAACTTCCATCTCATCAGTAGCAACCAGAGCAGTATCCAGAGTAAGAGTAACACCAGAGATACTGTAGTTGTTCTGTTGCTTAACCCCGTTTATCGTGATGATAAGGGATTGCTCACTTGGGGGTGTCCAAGTAAGTGTATGCGTAGCAGACGTAGAACTCGTTACGTCAACCCTCCTTATGTCAGAGGATTTTAGTTCAACTTTACCTAAATATGACATTAGTCAATCTCTAGTATACCCATAACTACTTCAAGGTCATTATCTAAATTAGCTGTCATATGAACATCGCCAGTAGCTTCTAAATCTATTGGTTTATCTAAAACTAAAGTTGAATCCGCTGGGATTGGAATAGTTTTAGCTACATGGTAATAAGTATCTCCAGAAGTTGCTCTTGCTTTAATATCTACAGTAGCTGAATTAGTACCATCAATATTACTTATGTAACATGAATGTATAATTGATTGAGTACCACTGGGTGCAGTATATACAACTCCTCCGCCCTGAGTTAGTGCAGCACCCTGATTTTTAAAGTTATTAGCCATATTATCCTCCTAGAGCGATGGCCATAGCTACAGCCGTTCCTGCGGGATCTCCTGCCGTTGGTGTTGCCCAACTTCCATCACCGCGCCAAAATGTAGAACTACTTGCGCTAGTTCCGCTATTTAAATTACCAACTGGTAAGTTACCAGTTACATAACTTCCAGATAAACTTATAGCATCGCCATTCCATGTTCCAGCTGTGACGGTTCCGACCGTTGCTATCGATGCACTACCAGCAACCGGCGAAGCTCCTATATCAGATAATACTTCAGAAGCGCTTCTACCTTCAACAGTGGTTCCATCTATTCTTAAGAAATCATCGTCAACAACACTAGCAGCAAACTGAGCTACATCATATTGTGATATACCTTGAGCAATTTGAAGAGTGTCGGTATCGCCAGCACCACTAAACTCTAAACCACCATTCGAGGTTAATTCGGCTGAAAACTTAGTTCCAGTTAAATCTATACCCGGGCCTGCAGTATACGTTGTATTAGTGTCTGTAGCCGCTATCGATATACTTCCACTTCCGTTCGTTACCGTTACATTACTTCCACCAGTCAAAGTTGCTTTAGCTAAGGTACTACCGGTTGTATTACCGATGAGTAATTGACCATCTGTATAGGTTGTTTGACCTGAACCACCCTGATCAACAGCTATAGTATCAGCTTCCCATGTACCAGTCGCAACCGTTCCTACCGTTGCAATAGAAGAACCACCAGCGTAGGTAGTAGCAACCTGAATATCATTGGCATTTACAGTTATTCCTGTACCGGCGCCAACATCAACCGTTACGGAACCAGATGTACCACCACCGGTTAAACCAGATCCTGCTGTTACACCTGTTATATCACCAGTGGTTGGCGCTGCCCAACTAGGTATACCACTGGCTAGTGTTAATACCTCTGTATCAGAACCAGCGGCTAATCTTGTTAAAACACCAGAAGCATCTCTATAATACACGTCACCCTCTGCGTCAGAACCCAATGTCATGGTAACATCAGCAATCACCGCGCCGGTTGACCACGTGCCGCTCGTCACTGTACCCACGGTTACCAGATTAGCTGCAGCTGTAATAGCTGCTTGCGTACCAGCGGTAACTGTTGCAGCGGTGCCACTTGCATTACCGGTTAAAGCACCTACAAAAGTAGTAGAAGTAACTGAAGTTAATCCAGTTAATGTAGCATCTAAATTAACTATGACATTACCTGTATCGGGTGACGACGTCAGATTGGTCCCGCCAGTAACCCTAGTTACAGCACTTGTTGCTGCGCCTACTACTTCAGCAATAGTAGCTTTCTTAATTGATCCAGCATCAGCATCATATAATGCAACTTCATCTGCTACGTCAGTAGTCGCCCCTAAAGCTGTTAAACCCGTTATGTTTAAATCCAGAGTAGTATCGTTAACGCCAGAAGTAGTATCAACAGTAGCATCTAATCCAGTCCCCCCTTTAATGCCAGCCATGGCATAGTCTCGCAACATGCCAGCAGCAATTTTCTCATCAGTAGTTGCGGTTGTTAAATAAAAGAAATCGGCTGTAGCATTTAATGCAGAGGTTGACGCCGATGTCATGTCAGGGACTTTAACTGTCGCCATTTTTAATTCCTATTGAGTTACTATGTAATCTGTGCCAGAACCGTCATCAACAGCAGTAACATAAGTTTTAGCTATAAGGGTTTGTAGTTCGTAAATAACACTCGAACTAACTTCCCAATCGTTAGACGGTGACAAGTAGAAGTTAGCGGTTTTCTTAGTATACCTTCTAATAGAACCACCACCTTGAAGAGCAATACTTTTTATTCTTCCTAAGAGTTGACTTAGTTGCCCTTCATATAAAGCCCAATCTGGTTGTCTATAATGAGCCTTCATTGTAGCTATTGCATGAAGCAATATCAATTGAGGAGGATTTATACTAGAAGTATCAACATCAGAAACAAAGTTTCCAAGACCAGCATTATATTCTAATTTAATATTGCTAACATCATTTGGTGTTGGCCAAAGTTCTATTTTAGCAATACCACCATCATCTAATATATCCCATCTCCATGGTAATCTATTATTAATAACCGGATCTAGGTTATGCGCACCAATTCCTATTCCAATTTGCATTTCATAAAATCGACCAGATCCACCTCTATTTAAAGAGACGGTCAATGGTTTATCTAAATTACAATTAGAAGGTGGGGTATAAAGGCTTTGACCAGCTACAGTACTTAAAGAATCATCTACAACGTGTGTTAATAAATCTCCAAATTCATAGAATAATTGCTCTTGTCCACTTCTAAGAGCGGAATCTAGTAAATTGGACTGGAGAATGGCTCCAGAGCCAGATGAACTAAACCCTAGTCTCTGCGCTAGTTCTGTCCTTAGACTTGCCAGTGTTCTTGCTGCCATTTACTTCCTTCTCCTTAGAGATTATTTTATTTATAGAAAACTCAACAGTATCTACAAAATTAGCACCAAAAACTGTTCTTAAAGTTTCTTTTCCATAATATTCGACAAGCCTTTTAATCTCATCTTCTATGTTTTCAATATCGTGGTATGTATCTGTTTTTCCTTGAACCTCGATGTTTTCGGTTCCATATCTGTGCTGATACAATGGAAGTTCATGAGCTGGAAAAATTTTACAATATTTAGAAAATTGATCTTTAGTGTATTCAGTTTCAATTATCGGTACTTTCATCTTTGTCTCCCTTTTCGGTTTCAGGTTCAATTACATCGTAATGTACACTACCATCAGGTAAAACATTAACCTTGAATTGAATTGGAACCATTTTGTAATATGTGAAGGTTACACCGTTTTCGCGCGGTATTGATCTTTCAAAACTATCAAATACGTTCTCAACCGCTCTAAAAGGTGTACCAG
>Ga0208156_1000350_pt1 | contig 19418 bp, 19 predicted proteins | sample 1_EtaG_FD_184073 | JGI IMG/M metagenome (GOLD analysis project Ga0208156, IMG submission 184073) | Marine viral communities from the Subarctic Pacific Ocean - 1_ETSP_OMZ_AT15124 metaG (SPAdes) (version 2) | ecosystem: Environmental > Aquatic > Marine > Oceanic | place: Pacific Ocean | collected...
AACACCAGACTCGCCCCATGTGTCGCTGATGATCTCTGCCATTCGTGACATGGTTGGAACACAGTAGAGTTTGATTTGCACCACCCGTGGTTGCACATCATCGGGTGGTTCGATAGCGAGAGCAGACATAAAAAAACCACCCAGCAGGGTGGCTAGTAGAATCTTTTTCATAATCTACCTTCCATGTTCTGAAAGTATCCTTTGCATATCACGCTCCGCTTGTCCATCTTCAGTTAGTATTTTTTGGAGACTACTGGTGGCGAGAGTGAGGCCCGTTAAAGTTCCCCATCGTTTACCACCTTTCCCGACTAACAACCGTTTACCTTGGTCGCTGACCAAAAATCGACTCCACAACTTTGATTTTAGTAAATCCTTTATCGCAGACGGGTTTAGATGGCCCATCTTCGATGCGGCAGAAGCGGCTACGAGGCTAGTTCCCGCATCAGTTCCCTGCATATAGATTTGCTCGACTTTCGCTAGGTCAAGAAGAGTTTTCCAATCACTAATTGGGAGTAATTTTATTGCACCAGTTTTGCGCCACTCCTTGATAATGGATCGCATCTTGGACGCATTAATTTTTCCGTCTTTATCTAAAGAATTGATATGTATATTATCGACCAACCCGGCCCGAATATTTCTTCCAAGAGGGGAACTAGGCCCGCCACCGGCTTTAATAAGGGTTTTTAGTGTACTAATGTTTGAAGAACTTTGGTCGGAAACTAAATCTCCGATAAGGGCGCGAAAATCGGTTTGTCTTGAAATCTTACCCTGCACATTTAGTTTGTTAAAGGAATCCCACACCGAACTAAATGTAGTAAGTCGATGCAGTTCAGTCTTATTAAAGAGTAGACTTTTAAATTCTGGACGCATCTCTCTCAAAGTAGTGGAAAGATTATCTATTTGTCCAGGCTCAAGAAGGTATTTAAGATAGCCGGATTGTATTTCATTAAACCGGCCTGTTGGCATCGCACTTTTTAGATTTCTTAGTTTCTCATACCCCTGCTTTCCGTAAGCATTACGAATGTACTCTATTGGCTGTATTGTGGTCTTAGCTTCAGCTACTTTACGCAGCGTGTCGAACCTCTGCCTTGCAGCAAGACGCGCCTTTGCCCACGCGGCGCCAAACTGCGGGGAAGAATCAAGGTTTTTTGGATTGTCCAGAGACTTTCTCAACGCACCGTATATTTCAGAGGCAATCTTCTGTGTCCGGTAACTAACCCCGTCACTGCCAGCAACCGTATATGGCCCTATAGCTTCAGCCCAATAATTAAGTTGGTCGGTAGGAGTAATAACACTGCCATTGATTACCCTTGATTCCATGTGTGCTGTTTCTACTATCTCTTTTAGAACCTTACGGACATCTGCATCCATTAGTTCTCTTGCTTGCCGTCCGGCTATTTCTTCAAGAATCCCCGTTTTTTCATTAGCCTTAAATCTTTTGGCTCCACGCTCCCCGTCCAAGATTGCTTTCGCCTGTGTTCTAAGACTCCCAAGATCAAAGACAGGCTCCTCTATCCTTCTTGCAGATGAATATAGACCGCTAACAATAGATTGAGATAATTTATCGTATTCTTTTATCCCGGCTTGCATTACCTCGTCACCAACCATTGCAACATTTAGTTCTGGACGGATACCTACACTTTCCTCGGTAATTCGGAGAAGTTTATTTCTATAAGCAGCTTCTAAGTTAGACAAATCTCCCCGAAATGTTCCGCGACCTCTCGCCGCTTTTAATTGTCCAAGAATAGTTTTGTTAAATTTCCTAGCATTTGAGACATATTCATCAATTCCAGGTAAGACAGCTTGAGCTTGTTTGCCAATTCTCTGTAACCAAGGATGTTCAACTAATAAATGCGCGGGTATATCTGGTGCGCCCAACCTCTTTGCTGCGGCTCCAGCAGCATACCCTTCTGGAGTTTGCTTGAAGGTTCCTCCACCGCCGGTGAGATGTTGCAATTTTCTAACCCCAAGTTCAACAGCCCCGCCAGTAGCAGTAGCTATCCCAGCCTTAGTACCCGCATGAGTTAGCTGTTCTGGGAGGGTTTGTGCCTGTGTTCCACGCCAAGTCTGATCTATCTCTCTAGTCATACTACCAGCAACATTCCCCAAGGCGATCCTACCCATCAGCAGTGGAAGAGAGAGTCCACCAGTTCCAATAGTTGCTCCGATTTCCCCAAGGATTTCATATAAATCCTCGCCCGCAATATCCACTAAATCAGCAACAATTTCCGTACCTTCCCCTGCCCAGAAATTCTTATCTAACTTACTCCAGTTATCTAAAGTAGTCTTGCGAAAAGCAAGACGCGGCTTATCCTCACCATCAAACCTCTTGTAAACAAGATCACCTTCAGGATATGCTGCCTTAAACTCATTTACCTTTTCTTGGTAGCCTACCCCACCCGAAACATTGAATCTGGTTAAAAGGTCATCCAATCCGGGCGGGCCAGCATTTTCCACAGGAAGGTCAATATCCTTTTCAAGATTGTCAAGAATGTTATGGAAGTCGATATTACTTACCGGCTTCTTATCCTCTTCCAGTTCGGCGAAAAAATCAACCATTTGCCAATCCCGCGCTCTCATTCAGAGCCTTTTGCAATTTTTTCAAGTGTCGGAGTACGTTCTTGGTTTCCTCTATGGAAAAACCATAACCGACAAGTTCATTACCAAGCCGATTAGTGCCATCTTTGGAAGATAAGTCATACCTTGGACTGACACCTATCGTCATCATGTTCCTCATCTGCGAGGAAAGTTTAAGTTCCAAAACATTCTTTAACGCTTGGCGAATCTGTGTGGGTGATGCAGTAGGCTCAGTTAGCCTGGAAGCCTCCTCGGTTAGTATTCTTTCCCGGTCAGATATTCGAGCAGACTCTTCCCCGGTGTAGTCGGGAATTAAACTAACTACAGCCATGCGTAATCTATTCCTGATGCTTGCCGCCTCTGCGGAGGGTAAACCGCCAACAACCTGAGAAAATCCTTCCTCCAAACTGGGATCAATCTGCCCCAATACACCACCAATTTTCTCTATGGCTACCCCCCGAATACCACCCGCTCCTTTACCTAGCCTAGTAACATCGTTAAGTAGTGAGGAAAAAGTAGAAATATCTACCGCATCTGAAACAGCCTCTACGGCTGCTTCTTCCACATCCTCCTTGGATAAACCAAAAGCCCCGGCTGGCCCTGTCTCTGTTCTTTGTATTAGCTTCGCTTGGTATCTTTCCAAGTTTTTCAAAGCCTGTTTATGTTCGGAGCTATTCTTCCCAAAAGTCCTTTCAGCTTCTTCCGCAGAAAGGATTAATGCACTTTCTTCTTGATACTGCTTATATGCGTTAGTGCCTTCCGCTGCCCCCTCTGTAGGAGAGCCAACCGTCCAATTAGCGGGAACCGCAGTGCCGTCATCAGAAAAGAAATAACGCGGAACCCCGTCAACGTGTTTTCTGTACCCTTTGCGCCGTTCTCCGTTCGGCCCGTGGAGGGAAAAAGCGTCATATTTTTTCGCGTCTGCGGCTTTAGGTGGACTCGCGCGGTTAAAACCTGCTTCTCTAGCGGCAAGTTCTTGCTGTCGGTTTTTATAGGTTATGGATTCACCTTTCGCGTTCCATAGAGTGCCAAGTTCATAAGCGGTGGGTTTTTGGGTTGTCAGATTTTTATTTTCTACCGCGTCAGAATATCCCTGTGTTCCCTTAATATAGCGGCTCTCATTCCCCCCTTTATCATAGAAACTCGTAAAATCGGTTTCTCTGGCTGGCGCTCTGGAATTCTTCGCGGCATCTAACAAGACCTTCATATAGCGTGGGTCGGTAATGCCAGCCTGTGTTCCAAGTTCGTACACCTTACGTTGGTCAGATAGGTCTACACCAGCGGCTCTCGCTTTCTGTAACAGTGCGCCGATATTGCTGTAGATCTGATCCTGTACCTTGTCCTTCTGATCTGTGGGTTGTGTGCGGAAAGCTGCACCGTAATCCCTAATGGATTTTCCGGTAGCCAAGGTAGCAAAGAGAGACATATTAGTAAGGGTGTTAGCGTACTTGTCTAACCTCTGCTGTCTTGCCGAGGGCATATTAGACACAGGCGCATCCATCACATTCGTAGGTTGGAACGCTGGTTGGACAGGCCGCGGCTGAACAAGTCGCGGTTGAACAGATTGCGCTTGGACAGGTTGGCGTAACAATCCTAGTCGTTTTTGGTCGGGTCTAAGTTGGTTAGCAAGGTTGTGTTGCTCCCAGCGACTCATATCAGACCTCTCCTCTTACGGAACATGGAATATTGCGGGCGCTGAATTCTGTTTGACCCTACAGAAGTTGGTCTGCCATCAGGCATACTCATTCCCATTTCCAGCATAATTTTCGCCATAGCCTGATTGAACTGCACTTTGTCGACCTTTGCCTGATATGCCTCTTGGTCTATGGTCTGAGCCGGAGCGAGTTTTTGTTCCAGTTCTAACGCTCTCATCGCATCTGGATTGGCTGGGCCTTCCACCTTTCCGTAATATTCGTCATCACTACCCCCACCCGTTACAGGAATACCGGGAGATCCCCATGCGCCAAATCGGTTTGGATCTACCCATTGCCGGGAGGTGGCAAAATCGTTTGGGTTTGGTGCGGCGAAAGCTCCCCGTATCGCCCCTATCGGCCCGGTGTTCATTATGGAAGGTATAGAGGAGCGGTTTGCGTATTTCTTTTTCTCCCCGCCGCCTACTGCTGTGCCGGGGGTTTGTTTCATCCCCTCTTGTGCAACCGCACCCGCTACCGCTGCTGCTATTGGAATCCACCAGGCCATTGCTATGTCCCCAATATTTTGCTGATAAGACCCGGACTACGGACGCTAGACCCGTAATCTCCAGATATTCCAGCCATGTAGTCTTGAAGGTTAGAACGGCCAGCAAAGGCATTAAAATCGTACTTCTGCATATCCGCATCTATCCCGGCTTGGGCAAGCGCCCTCTGTTGTTCTCCAACATCACCAAGTCCAGCGTATGCTGAGATTGGCGCTCCCATCATGGACGGGTACAGATTCCCTCCTTGGGCTTGTAACTGTTGTGCATCCTGATACGCTGCGTAACGGTTTTTGGAAACCTCGTCTGCGAGTTTCTGAGTCGCAGAAGTAGTGACATTTGCCGTCACAATATCCCCTCTGCTGCCGCCACCAGGAATGTATTGAGTAATGTTTTCCTGTACTTGCGGGAGTATATCTGAGGTCAACTTACCCATGACAGAACGAGTCATAGCGTCCATAACAGGATCAAACTTGGAATCATCGACATCACCCGATAACATCCTTTTCAGTGAATCTTCTGCTTTCGTCTGCTGGGTTAATGCTCGATCCCCGGTAACGTAGTCTTGAATCCCGGTTTGAGCCGCTGTTCCAGCCGGAGTAAAATCCGCCACCATATCGCCACCGTAAAAAGAGGGGTAGCCTCCCGCCCGTAGTGCCTCTGCCTCCTCAAACCCTTTAGTAAGGTAAGGTTTCTGTTCTTCCCACGGTTCTGTTCTGGTTGTCGCTCCACCACCGCACATAGTTATGTCCTCAGTTTGTACCAGTGACCGGATTCTTCAAAACCAAGTCTCTTCTGTAAAAATTTACCCAACCGGTCTGCATACGTCTTCTCAAATCCTTTGCTTGCGCCAATCATAATTTCCTTTACTTTCTGTTCTTTTGCCCACTTTATGTACTGTTGTAGGAGCCTGAACGCGAGTCGCGTCTTACGGTGTTCCTTATTCGTAAATACCCCGTAGTCGCAAGCAATCTTCTCTCTGGAAAAAAAGTAAGGTGAGGTATGAGCTAAAAACCCGGAAACCACTTTTCCGTCAGCTTCACCAACCCACGCGAAACCGTTTTTCATACAGTCGGCTAAAGTTCTGACAAATTGCTCATTATCAAAAGAAATAAATGCGTAAGCGCCCTCTTGGTGCATCTCTTTTGCAAGAGCAAGAACCGCACTGGCATCCTCCACACGCATAGGTCGTATCACCTCCATTGCCCGGAGCTGGTGCAATGGAATAGTCCAGAGACTCCAAAACCAGACGGATCAAGGTTTACCCCATCTGCATAGATCACATCACCCTCTCTGGGCCGTTCTGGATAGGCGTACAGAACCTCATTTCTGTTTTTACTCAGATTGTCCATTGTGTAGGAGATCTTCTTTAACTCCATGTACAAATATTGCCCAAGTGCATCTGGATCACGCGGGGGCGGGCTGGGAACGTAGCGAACAATAGACCGTTGGGTTTTATCTTCGTTCATCGTCATTAGTAGCTCTGCCCTCCCCTTATACCTTTGTTAATTACGTCCAGTTGTAAACCGTGGAGTTTCCAGTCAACGTCTGTTGTGCTTTCGATCTTCACACCGATATACCGACCCGTTGCTCTACAGGGTACTTTCCCTTGCGAATTCGGCTCGAATGTAATTGCAGACCCCCAGGAGATTGTGTCATCCGCGTCCATCACTGCGGCTACATAAAAGTTGACAGTGTTAGAACCGGAGACTGTCATTTTTGGGTAAATTGCCCGGAGTTGTTTAACAGCGTGAGTATCATTTATCCCTTCCCCATTCATAGACCACCCCTCTCTGGAGACAAAAGAGGTCATATTCGTGCCGTCCTTTGTATTCCCGTAATTGTCGCGGAATATCTTTGCATTACCCGGATCTACGAAAACAACATTTAACAGGTTGGAGTCGTAGTCGGAAGCTATAGCCTTTACCCCGTATGTCGCATGGGAGATAGCTGGGAGGTCGCGTAACGTGAAAGTGTTGGTATCCCAATTCCAGATAATTGCTTTATCACAATATGTGGCTGAAGTAGTCGGGAAACAGGCCAGCATTTCCTTTCGGGTGTAATCAGGAACCACAACGCACCTGTTGTAGTTAGTACCGGAAAGATTGTCTGTGAGATACCTTCTTAGCCGGTTGGGGAGTAAAGGGGTAATGGTTCTACCGTCTGTACTATAGAGGTCGGAGTTGCCCATAAAGAACGCGCCAGCCTCATATTCAGCGGCACAATTTTTGGCAAGACAGCCGATAGTGCTGCTGATAATATCGAAAGAGAAGATAAACGGTGTACCAACGTAGGACATGAGGTAACAGCTATCGTCCTTGAGGATTAGGAAGTTATCCCCTACTGGAATGCCATCTATTACTCGTCCGGGGGATGACGCTAATTCATACTCACCTGTACTTTTCGTGCCGTCAGATTCATCCCAAGAGGTCGGGGTTGCCTGAGTTGCCGCCTCATGGCTCCACTTCACAAGCCGGGAGTAATTTACGGAGGATTTGGTAACGTCCAGAGCTATCAGGAAGGTTTTAAATGACCGCATAACCTCACACTCTGTAGAGGCGGGCCAATTAGAGAGATCCTGTAGTCTGGTAGAGGCAGAAGCAGCGCCGGAAGTTAAAGGCCACTCTTGCGGGTCATCTACCCCGTTGTCCAAGATAAGAACACCACCTACTACACAGGCCGTCCATGACTTAGCAGCAGTGGCGGAGTAATCTACGTCACTCCCGGCTGTTTGCCTTGTTATGTTCGACCAGGAGGAACCGTCATGTGCGTAAACTTTGGTTAATCCGGCGGCTATCCAGAAATAGTTAGATCCACTTTCCAGAGGGGCAACAAAGTAAGCGGTAACAGGACAAGAGGAGATAATTTCCTGATATCCGTCTACCTTCTTAATTGCGTTGTCTAATGTTCTAACATTGTTTCCGTCTGACCAGGCATTTTGGGGGAGTTGGTAAGACGGGATATCCTTGACTATTCCAAGTTCGCCAAGGTTCTCGACGTTAATCAGAGCCAAATTAGTAACCCAACATAATCAGCGGTGTCTGGTTTAAGAGAATTGCGATTGGTAGGCACATTACTTCGGGTACTTAGTTTTAACAGCCTGACGCAATCCTTCAAGCGTTGTAACTGATGCCATGCGTTCCTCATCGGCTGGTTTGTTTCCTACATAACTCATTACGACCACCCAAGGCTGATAGCCTGTATTCGTGTTTCTTTAGCCGCGCTTTGGTTGTGCGTCGTGATCTTGTAGCGCATGGACGTACCTGAAGGTTGACCAGAGATGTCGAGGTTGTGAGCGGTTAGAATTATGTGGCCACCTGTATCGCCTTCGTCTGCTAGCGTGAACTGGGTGTAGGTTGTTCCGTCATCGCGGCTGACCCAGCCCTTAATGTCTGTGTTAACCGTTGCTGTACCCGCACCGTTGGAGTAGGTCATTACGATGTCGCCTTTTGTTGGTACGGCTTCTGCGGTTGTTGCGTTTGAGATTAGGGTTAGATTTCCGGTTACATTGGCTTCCTTTACAATAACTACACCCGATCCTCCTGCTGCGCCATTCACACCACCACCACCACCACCGCCGCCACCGCCAGTGTTAGCGGTTCCAGCGCTAGGGGTGTAATCACCACCGGCTCCACCACCACCATTACCACCGGCTCCCGGGTCTGCATAAGCGGATGATCCACCGCCACCACCGGCAAAGTAACCAGATACCCCATAAGAAGTAAATGAAGAAAATAATTGACCAACACCACCATCGCCACCCGATGCATTCGGATTCGTCCCTGTTGCGTTAGCGCCAGCACCACCAGCACCGCCTCCACCTGCCCCGGCGCTGGTGGAACTGGTATTACCACCAGCGTTTCCGTAATTGCCGCCAGAGCCGCCAGAGTTAGAAGATGAATAGACTGGCGCGCCACCTCCACCAGATCCATCAGTAGTGGAGCTGCCATTGCCTGAACTTCTAGATGCGCCGCCACCACCACCAGTTACGGTGGTTGTATTAAACACAGAACTTCCACCATTTGCTCCGCGACTAGAGTCTGAGGTTGATCCAGCGCCACCGGTTCCTATAGTGACAGTGTAAGATGAACTCGCTGTTAATGATTCCGTAATTTCTCTTGCACCACCCGCACCGCCACCACCGGATATGTCCACACCGCCTCCCCCACCAGCACCGACTATAAGAATAGTTGCAGTTCCTGTACTGGTAGCCGTGTGGCTTCCGTCTACCGTGTGTTGAGTTATGGTTCCAGCAACAGAGCCTCTGTAATATTTGCCAGTCGAATCCCTATCCTCATTTGTAGAGGCACTAGCATCAACACCAGAGGCATCTTGGAAGTCATCTATCGTCTGGTCTACCAAATCGTACTTAGACAGCGACCCATTGGCCGCTACTTTGAATCCAAGGATTGCGATGTCATCTTTTGAGGAAGTATCTGTCACACCAGTTAGGTTGCTTCCATCTCCGTAATAAGGCATTACTCAAACCTCCTGCAAATTAAATTTATACTTCTTGCCATTTTTTCTATTTAACAAAAAAAGATCATCAGAACCTTCCTGTATTGTCCAACTACCTACTGACCCATCTACATCATTTCCAACATGGCCTGTATTGTCTAGGTGTAAGTCTGCGGAGTACACATTAGCCCAAGTCGTGCCAGATGCTCCCAAGTCCCTTGTGCCGTCTGCTTCTGGCAATATATTGCCTGTAACCGTAAGAACAGAGGCGCTGTAAGTTAGACCAGATTCACCGTTTAATGTATCGGCTGTATCAGATCCAGTAATAACTCTGTTATCTGCATTGGTATTGATTGTGGTACTGCCCGACTCAGCCCAAACTGGATTCGCTCCAGTACCCTGCGTCTTGAGGAAGTAACCAGAGGTGCCAAACCCTAACCTTGCGGGTGCGCCTGATGCGCCGTAATAGAGAATGTCACCTTGTGTGCCATCTTCCAGTTTGGCGAGAGTTACAGCATTGTCGGCTAACCCTGCCGATGCATCTACATACGCTTTAATTGATTGCTGAGTAGAAAGGTTTGATGCACTGTCTGATGACATATCATCTTCGTCTGCAATGCCCTTACCATCAAGCAGATTGAGTTCAGCAGCAGAAGATGTAACTAAAGTACCACCAAGTTTCAGGCCATTCGTGCCATCATGGGAAGCAACGTCAAAGTCGATTGCCCCATCTGCAATGGTTACATCCTGATCTTCATTGATGGATATTGCAGGAGTTGTGCCGACAGTAGAACCCAGCCCTATGACCAGATCATCAGCGGAGTCATCAAGACCAACATAGAAGTCTTGAGCGTTACCGTCAAAAACAACCGCAGTGTCTTCTGCACCGCCATCACCTATGATTACCCTGCCATCATTACCAAGTTTCATTCTGGTGTGTAAACCATCGCCAGCTTGAAATATCATACTTGCTGAAGCACCGCCGGGAGCAGCAATGTAACAACCACCGTCACGGCTGAACTCTAGTCTGGCACCCCCAACATAAGACATATTCCCGTCAGCACCTGAAAATTTAGTAATGGTGGCATCAGCAGTATTATTGAAAACTTCAAAAGTTTGAGAAGGGGAATCAGTACCTATACCCACTCTATTGTTCCCACCATCGACAAACAGCATATGCGTCTTGCCGTCTGATTCCACACGAAAGTCTTTATCTGCGCCACTGTCGTTAAATACGACAGCATCGTCTAAACTTATCTTGCTAACATCAATGGCTGCATCAGATGCTACATCTGCATTGGCAATCGTACCATCCAGAATCATAGTGGTGGTTACGGTATCTGTGCCACCGCTTTGGGTTACTAAAAAATTGCTTAACATTATGGATTCCCTGCCGTTGTCATAATTCTGAGTGCAGAGCCGGAGAATCTGTCTCTAGCGTCTGCGTTTTGTAATCTGTCCAGCGCCTCTGTATAGAACCTTGCCCACGTTGCTGCATCTTCCGGGCTTCCGAGAAAAGGCGCAGCCTCCAACAGACAGGCGTATAAATAAAGGTTGGGCCTGTTCAGAATTATCCAGTTCGTTGTTGCACTGCCACTGAGAGCAGTGAACTCCTTGTAGTAAGTAATCTCCAGAGTGTCTGCTGAGTCAGGAGAAGGCCCGAGGAGATAGTTATCTCCCAGAATGGTGTAGGTTCTTGGCCTACCTGTTTTACTCCCCGCCCAGATTCTATCCATCATTTCCGGCGTTATATATTCCAACGCGGTAATGGGATCTGTGTTTATCTGGAAGTTGCGCCCCTGTAAGTAGCCTGTGGGGAGAGAATAACTGCGAGTGCCAGCCGTAAGGGTCTGGGTTGCAGTTGTTTCCATAGCGCGGATTCGTATATCGTCTGCGAACCTTGCCTCTGCCAGTTCTATAAACTCGTCCAGCCTGGAAGTCAGGTCTGACCTATCCAGATAGTTTGCTAGAGCGGTCTTGAGATTGGCGTAGGAATTTATACTCACAGATGGACGAGTCGCATGGTAACGTCAGCTGAACCGACTCTCTGTGCATGAAGGTACACAGCCGGGTTAGTCACTGACATATTCCGGGGTACGTTTACAAACGAAAGCCCCGCAGCTAGTTTGAGGTCGTTGGCAGTGCTTACAGCAGCCGAGGCCGCAGTGGAGAAATTTAGATAAATCTCCGCGTCCGTGTGGATACCGAGAATCTTTGCACCGGATACATCTGTAGCCGAGGCAGAAGAGCCTACCGTAACCGCACTTTGCACATCCCATTTGTTGTATGCACCAGAATCATCGCGTCTTAACATAATTAGAGCCTTACAGGGGTTGTTTTGAAGTAACGAAACTCAGGGTCGTTGAGTTTCTTGAAAATAAGTTTGGGATTACGGGCAACCTCAGGGTCTTCCCTTATCCACTGTTGAAGTACAGTCTCAGGGAGAGAGGCAACTTTGTGTAATCCATCAAAGTTCATCTTGCCGGGAGTTCTCGCATCACCGTGGTCGTTATACTGGCGTTTGTTTGCTTCCAGAATAGGGCCGACATCCTGGTAGGTTTCGATAGTGACCGTTCCGTCAGGTTCGTCTATCCAATCCGTACTTAGTCCGAGTATTCTTTCCAGAGGTTTTCTATCCATTAGTCCAGTACCTCTTTTTACCGCCTATATCGGAAGAGCCAGGTTTTGCCCACATTTCACGCTCTTTGCGTTCTTTTTCGGCCTTATCAAATTCCTTTTCAAGAATCTTAAATACGTCTTTCTTTCGTTTCTTTGCCATAGATAAAGCCCTTACGGGCGTAAAAAAAGCCCCCGGAGGGGCATAAAAAAAGCCCCCGGAGGGGCAGTAAGAAAAGGGGGGCTTACGCCCCCCTCCTTCCTATTAGGAAGTGGTGAGGTCGGCCAGATAGCCGGAGGCTTTCTGGTTTTTCGACTTCAACCCATACTCAACAAGGATATGCTTTTTCTGGCTATCGCCTGTTTTTGCAAGGTCTTCCGTTTTGAAATCACGCAGATAGCTGACGCTCCAGAAATCGAAATCAAGGAACCAGCAATCACCCGCACCGCTAAAGCGGTTTGGAATAATTTTCATGGTTCCAAAATCCGAAACATAGATATCAACAGAAGCTACAACGTGCGCCGGGGCTACCTTATCGGCAGAAGTACGCAACGATGAAACCGACTGAGTGAGATCGGAAATGGCCTGTTTGTTAAAAGCACCGACCATGATGGTGTCAGGCTCACCACCGTTGTCGAAACACTCGCGGATAACGGTTTTTATACCGGCTTCCGTAATCGCACCAGCACTACCAGCAGCGGTAGCGGTATTCGTACCAGTACCAGCACTTGCAGTACCAGCCGAGGAAGTACCCAGGGAGTGATAGTTAGAGGCAACCCACGATGGGAGGCCAGCCGTTACACGAGCAGAACTGGAAGAACCAGCACTTTTCGCCACATTGGACGTAAGCATTTTTTCCATGTCTCGCTTTAGGGTCTGCGAGGCGCGGGCCAAATGATAGCTCATTTCTGACTTAGCCTTTCCAGCAAAATCGACCTGTTCAGACGTACCACTTATTTGAACAGTTTCTTTTGAGATTTGCTGGTAGTTGGTTAAGCGGGTGGTTTCAACGATAGCTGCTGCTGCCGAATCGTCACCTTCCGTATGGCGGTTTGTAGCCGCCGCTGCGAGGGTATCAGTCTGCCATTCAAACAGAACATTGTCAGCAGATTCGCGACCACATCCTGTCAGAAATGGAGTTGAAGTGGGGCTGATATCATGGATGATATTAGCCAAGTCCTCGCGTACCCCGATGGCACTGTGTACCTGTCGGGTATTTGAAGGAACAGCCATTTACTTCTCCTATAAAAATTCCTCAAACAACTTAGCCGCATCTCTAACGTGGCCTGTTTGTCTGAGTTGGTTACGTTTAGTTTTGAGTTCATCCCTTTTTGCTCTGGATTCCCCTTTTCCCGCACGAATGACCTTCGGTTTCCCTTTCAGCTTTTTGGCTTTGGGGTTTGCGTTCTGCATCTGGTCGTACAGCATGGCCTTGCGTAAAACCAGAAATGAACGGTGGTCAACAAGAGAGTCGATTTCAGCTTCAGCGTAACCAACGCCTTGTGCGTAGGATCTGAGTTCAGTTGCCAGTTGCCTCTGGGATTCTTGTTTACCCCATTCCGGTAACGCAGCGATGAGTTTTGATTTCTCATCCTCGACTACCTTGGCCCACTTATGCTGATTCTCAGCCGCAGTTTGGTGTTGTGCTAATTTAGCTTTGTCTTGGAGTTCCACGGCCTTTTCTTTGGCCTCCTGGTACTCCTGTCTCTTGGTAACGTACTCAAGGGGGTCTTCCACTCTCAAGCTATCCCAATCAATATCAAACTTCTTGATGTCTTGACTTTCGGCTAGTGTCTGCAAGTGTTGGACGTACTGTTGTCTTTCGTTCTGAATCTGTTGGAGTTGGGAGTTGTACTGCTCAGTTAAACCCTCCACCTCCTTTCGTTGTTCAGCGATAGACTGCGTTTTTTGGGTGTAGTCGCTTTGGCGTAAATAGCCTTTCCTGAGTTCGTCTGCGGTTAATTCCTGTCCATCAACTTCAAATAGGAATTCCGTTTCCTCCTCTTCGGCTTCTTCACCCTCTGAGTCCTCTTCGGTTTCTAGCTCTTCGCTTTCTTCCTCAGTTTCCTCTTCCGCTTCTAACGGTTCCGTTTCTGACGGTGCATCCTCGACTTCCGGGGGTTCTTCCGAGTCCATTAGTCCGAGAATTGCTTTTTGCGCTTCCGCAATCGTGCCTGTGGGTTCTGTTTGAGTGTCCACGTTTAGCTCCATGAAAAGGAGGGCCAGCGGCCCTCCCCCTACATCCTTGTAGGTTGTTTTCTAAAATAGGATCTTAGATTCCTTTTGCGCTTTCGCCATCTGTCCACTACTGATAATGGATTCAAAATGGGTATGCAGCCGTGAAAGAATCTTCAACCCTAGCCACAAGGTTTCCCTTGATTCAGCGTCTTGAATGGATGAGTGTTCCCATCCAATCAGGAATTCTTTTCGCAGAGTGTCAAACGCCTCCTTTACTAAGGGGTCTTCTAAGATACGTTTAGCGTTTTCTGCTCTTTGCTCTTCGTTCATTAACCGATTCCTACCGGGCGACCTTGAGTTGCTTCCAGTTGTATCTCCGCTGTCTTAAACACAGCGTCCTGTTGCATCTTCTGGGCTTCCAGTTGGAGTTTCTGTTGTTTGATCTGTGTCTCTGCAACCTTTACATCCAGTTCACCCTTTTTAAGTTGCATTTCAGCTTGGGCCATCTGTTCTTTCGCTCCGGGCTGTTGCTGTACCTTCTCCGGGTTGGTCAAGAAGGCATCCACATCCCTAAAGCCCATGTTCTTGACCATTTCCGCGCCAAGGTTGTAAAGGTTCTTTTCATTTATGATTGAAAGACCACCTTTCATTGCTTGCGCGGCGAACTGCATGAGGCTGGACAGGTGCATGAGTTGTTGGTCACGGTTGCCATGCCCTAGTCCTACCGCTACGGTACAGTCCATCTTGTCTCGCCACATATCAGGACGGACAGGGATAAATTCGTTTCTGAGCATGATGATTCTTTCTTTGTCCTGATTCTTCTGGACAATCTCGTAGATCATGTTCATCAGGTCTTTCACGCCCGTTTCTGCAAAACAACGTGCGATAAGTTCCACCCTCTGTTGTGCAGCAGTCATGGTCTGTGACACGGCAGCAGCAGTAGTGTGAGAAGTAAGAGTTCCCTCGTTCAGACCTTGCGAGTATTTGGTCATTCCAGACCGTTCCTCGCGGATAGAGTCGAGATATTTCAGAGTCTCAAACACATATGGCTGTAACGCAGGGGTCGGCAACGGGGTTATGGCATTTGGAACCTTAGTTCGTACTATCCCGCCCGGTCTGCTGGTGAGCAAATCATCCAGATTCACCTGACCTTCCATGACGGCAAAACGTCCGTGGTTCTGCATATACATATTGTCAAGAAGATTTCGCTGCAATGTACTCTTCATCAGTTGAAGATCCATTGTCAGGTCTGCCATAGACAAGCCAAAGAACTTGTGCGGTATCTTTATCGGCGTGAGCGTTGCAAAAGGCTTACGGTCTACCGGCTCCTGGTCAAGAATTATGTTACCAGCGGTAACGACTTTAATCAGTTCCGCTATACCATCATCGTCCTGATCTGACTTCAGATAACTTTCGTATACCCAGACTTCGCGCAGAGCTTCTTCTGTAGCGTCACGGCCTAGCCGGTTGGAGTTGTCAAACTCAAATCGCGCAAGACGTTCAGAGGAATATTCGTGGTTATCTCCCCCCAATTCATCTGCGTCAAAGTCATACCCCATTTCTTTAAGCTCAGAAATGGTCTTGCGGGAACGGTGGCAGACAAAACGTGCATCCTCTATCGTCTTCGCTTCAGCGGATATTAAGAATTCTTCTGGCGGTACGTTCTCTATCCTTACTCTGCCGGTTACGACTTTGCGGGTAATTACAATGTCATGCGTAATTTCAAGGCCGTCCTCGTTCTCCGTATGTTCCAAAACCTCTACATTTTTGGGAGAGATAAGAGCTTCCAGTTCTAAGTCTGTCAGGTCGGTATAAGTTTCTCGATCCTGTTCATCAGCTTCATCCCACCAGCATTTTACAATTCCGTTTTTCTGTAGGAGAGCGTCAGTAAACCAGTTATAAAGAATCTCAAAACCCGGATTATCTTTGGTAAAGATATGGTTTATATAGTCAGAGGCTTGTTTCGCGTAAGGTACATCTTCCGGGCCTGTAGGGTGGAATTCCACAATCCTGTCACCAGAGGCGAATACTCGCATGAGAGAGGGTTTTATCCACTCCACCGTATCTGCTACGGTGCTGTCTACAATCTGACTTCTACCTTCTACCTCGTTACCAAATGGCAGACCGTAGTAATACTCCATAGCGAGTCTGCGCTGGCTGGAGATTTCATCGTCATATCCGAGAGCCTGAGTAATCTCAGCGTCTATTCTTGTTTTTAGTTCATCCATGCGGGGAGTCCGTAATTGGGCCGGGGTCAATCACGCCACCACCCACTATGTCGTAGGTTGGGTCGGGCAACAGACCTATTAGCGAGTAACCGGGTTGAACCATTGGATCGTTTGCCAGATTTATAGGGTGTTCTATCAGTTGTGGCTCTTCCCCCCACGCACCACCGGAATGAGTGCCTGAATAAAACAATGGCCCTTGCTCTTCTGAACGTGTAGGCTCCAACAATCCGTATTCTGCGGGTATGTACCCATACTCATACGGGGCAGAATACGAACCTTTGATTGATGACATTGGAGGATGAATCAACGGGTCGTACTCTTGGATGTAATGGCGGTATGACTCTGGAAGCAAGTTGTTCCCGTAGAACCATCCTTCTTTATAAGGGGTTGTGTTTTGATACACACGGAAAGGCTCATCATGTGGTTGATACGATGTAAAAAACTTTTCCAGCACCCTGTCTCTGTTGTCGTAGTCGTAAGTCCCGCTACCATCCTCATTTTGCGTGTAGATAACATCAGACCCAGGCGGTTGAAAAAGGTAATAGTCCATTCCCTGGCCGCTCAAGCCCCAAGGGAAAACATAGTTACCCATCGGGGTGTAACTCATCCCATATTCCGTGCCTACATCATCGCGTGGATCGGCAATCCCCGTTGTGGTAATGCGGTCAATGACTTCAGGAGGAATATTTACATTGGTAAGGGTGAATTGATTGGTTTCTGGGCCATGAGGTATTTCGGGAACCCACCCCCTATGCACCATCCAATCAGATCCTTTTTTTTTGGTTATATAGTTGCCTTGTGGATCGTCAGGTGGGGGGATATTTACTTCGCCCGCACCGCCACCGCCACCGGGGGGAGGTATGGGGCCACCACCGCCGCCACCGGGGGGAGGTATGGGGCCACCGCCGCCACTAGGGGGAGGTATGGGGCCACCGCCGCCACCGGGCGGTCCAGACGGTGGAAGTAGACCAGGCGTAATAGGACGGGGCCAACCGGAAACACCAGCCATATATTCGTACCCGGATTCGGGCATGAATGATCTTGGGAGGAGTCCAGCGTAATACTCCTCTTCGTCCAGTATTCGTCCTTGTTGGTTCATATTATTCCGAGTTGCGGGTACTTGAGTTCCCTATCCCATATTGGGTCTTTGCCTTCTGTTGCGAATCTCAGAGACATGACCGCGTATCTTGTAGCTGACATAAGATCATCCCGCAGGGGAATTATCTTTCCGTCCTTTCTGTGGTACATACGAAATTCCTCCCACCAATCGGGGAGTGTGGAAAAGACTTTGAACTGTCCTTTCTCCATCCTCTGTATGATGTTCATAATTCCGGTTTCTACAGAGTTCCCCCCTTTCCTTTCTCCTAAAGCCGGAGGGTTTTCAAAATGAAACGGGAGTAAGTTACAACCTAAACTCCGATACTGTTCCGCAAGGCCCGGATTGCCCATCGAGTCTTTTCTGTGACCGTCGTGAGGCCAGACGATATTCCACGGGCCTCTGGTGTTAATTGTTGCCGCATGAATATGTGGCGGGGCTTTGCTTTGTCGATAGGTGTCATATACATATACGCAGTCCTCTTCTCTATCCCATGCCACCCAGACCACCGCGGTGGGATGATCCCAACCAAAATCTATAGCCGCGATACGGGGCCACTCTTCCGGTATGGGGAAGGGTTCTACAATTAAATCAGCCTCATTCACCGGGAAAACAAGACCACTTCCTATACTTGGTCTGCCGTTCTTCCGCATTTCCCTTTCGTGCGGGGAATAAGCAGAAAGAATCTGGGCCATAATGTCTTCATTCAAATGACCGCTATTTCCTTTCAGCGTCCTTATTTTTTCAGACGCATCATCCCAAGTCGCATTGTCGAGAGATTGCCCCCTCTGTAGGTTGTTCATAAAAGAAGCAACCGTTTCGGTCATACCGTTCTCAGGGGTGAAAGTCATATACACCATTCCCCGTCTGTCTAAAGTACGGGTAACGGCTTGACTGTAAATCTCCCTGCTGGGTTCTTCGTCCAACCAAACTACGTCTACGCTACGGCCTTGCCATTTCTCCTGGCCCATTTCATAAGCCTTGAAAAAGAGAGAGGAGTTATTTCCTGATTTATGTTTTACAAGTGCGACAGATTTGGCATTTGGCACACCGGGCTTTCTTTCGGTCTTTACGATACATTCTCTGGGGATAGCCCCGGAGCCGAAAGCCTCTGGATCGTCCGGGGAACCTAATAATTCTGCTTGTACGATATCTCTGGTGGTTTCGTTGGACACCCCACCTACCCAAGCTGTAATAGGACGTTTGTAAGCTCTCCCTTTCCACCAATCAGGATATATCCCTGTCAGGTGATAGGCCATTTCCGCAGCACCACAGTAGGATTTCCCTATTCTGTTAGCCGCCATAAGTAACCGTTGGTTGGCTAAATCCCCGGTTTCGTGGAATCTCTGCTGATACGGGTAAGGGTCGTACTCGTATAGCCTCTCGTACCTTTCTCTATCCTTTATAAGCCGCGCTATTTCTACTGCTTTATTTACTTCCGCGTGGGCTAGGCTAAGCATACTTAGGCATTAGGCCGGTATTCATCGCCAGCGGTACGCCTTTTTCCTGTAAGTCCTGGCGCATTTCGGGGGTGATGTCGATAGACCAGTAATCCTCAGAAAGGCCCTCTGGTTCTCCATATTTCCGTAATTCCTCGAAAGCTCCATTGAAATTCTTGAATGATTCAATTAGTTCATTAGGGCCACCACCGGTCGCACCTAATGGAGCTTGTTTTCGTCTAAAAACATCCCAATTGCCAGATTCGTTATCCAAATAATAGAAATATCCATCTTTAGTCACTGTTACATCAGTTGATGGGCCAAATATCCGCTGCGGCTCTACCCCGTACTTCTTCAGGAACTTCTTAGCGAAGTTTGTGATCTTTCCGTCATAGAGTTGTTTGTGGTACTCGCCGCCGACTTCCAGATCGAGGCCGGAGTACATCCCACCTTTTTCTCTGACAATCTTCTCTGCCATTTCCTTGCCGACATGATCGGAGAGTTCGTCGGGAGTAACATTCCGTAAGTTCTGTGCATGACCGTCTTTGTGGATCACTGCGAGGTTGAAGTTATCTCCAACAGCCTGTGCTTCAATCGAATTTATGTACTTCGCCAGATTGTACCTGTCAGC
>Ga0208156_1000354_pt1 | contig 19170 bp, 30 predicted proteins | sample 1_EtaG_FD_184073 | JGI IMG/M metagenome (GOLD analysis project Ga0208156, IMG submission 184073) | Marine viral communities from the Subarctic Pacific Ocean - 1_ETSP_OMZ_AT15124 metaG (SPAdes) (version 2) | ecosystem: Environmental > Aquatic > Marine > Oceanic | place: Pacific Ocean | collected...
ACGTGCAGGATCTTAATAATTTTTTGTTGGAATATGGTAATGATTTTGATATTATAATTGATGACGGTGGACATACGATGAAACAACAACAAATTTCTTTAGGAATATTATTTTTTGCAGTTAAATCCGGAGGGCATTATGTGATAGAAGATTTACATACTTGTAGTGGTGAATGGCCTTCATTATATGGATATGATGTTATATTACCTGGTGATACACTGACAACAGATTTATTAAAAAGTATAAAATATAAAGATGATTCTGTAACAGAAACTAATTATTTAACTAAAGATGTTTTAGATTATATTAGAAATAATGTAAAAAACTGTAGAATAGAAATTGGAAAAGAAACATATAGAAATCCAAAAGGATATACATATCAATGGCCAACTATGTTATCATTTATGGAGAAGATTTAATATGAGTAAAGTATCGGTTGTAGTAGAAACAAGAAAACATAAAGCATTACCGTTTGTGTTGAATAATGTTATGTCAATTTTACCAAAGGATTGGTCGTTGCAGATTTTCCATGGGATAAGTAATTTAGATTACATTGAAGAGGTTATAGAAAAAGATAATTTTTTAAATAACATTAAAGATAAGATAATATTCAGTAATTTAAATATAGAATCTATTACAGCTGATGATTCAAGTCTTGATATAATGTTGACAGAAGATTTTTGGAATCAAGTAATTGGCGAAACTGTATTATACTTCGAGTGTGATTCTATGCTATGTTTTAATTCAGAACATAAGGTTGAAGATTTTGAACACTTTGATTATATAGGTGGTTGGTGGGGAAGAAATTTTAATCCTAATTCTTTGGAACAATCATATGATAGAGTTATGAACGGAGGATTATCTATTAGAAAGAAAAGTTATATGTTGGATATTATAAGGAATGAATTACAGCCATATTTAGATAGTGGTGGCAATCCTTGTGAAGATTATTTTGTCTCAGATAGGATAAGAATTAAACCAACTGTAAGAGAAGTTTTAAGTTTTTCAATAGATAATGGTTATATGCATCCATTGGAAGATGACGCTCCATTTGGATTACATAAGCCGTGGGGAGTAACTCCATCGAAGGGTCATGGAATATATTATGAAGAGATTAAAAAAGTATGTGAAGGAGTCGAAGAATTAGAGAGATTAAATAATGTATAGAGAAGGCGAATCAATGAGGCTTGAAGAAGTTAAGGATTTAATTTTAGAACCAAACTATATTTTGGATGTTGGTGCACATACTGGACAATTTTATAGGTGGGCTAAAAATGTGTGGCCGTGGTCAGTTGTTTGGATGGTAGAAGCTAATGAAGTACATGAACGTATATTAAAAAATATGACTGTTGGTACTGATGATGCATATTTAATTGCTACTTTGGGAGATGAAGAAAGAGATGTTACTTTTTATACTCGGAGTGATAAGCCACATACAGAGGGTGCTTCGTATTACAAAGAAAACGCATATTGGGATATTCCACAGTTGGTAATGCAAATACCAAAAAGATTACAAAAATTAGATAATCTTTTTGAAGATATGCAATTTGATATTATTAAAATGGATACTCAAGGCTCCGAATTAGATATAATAAAAGGTGGTAAAAATTTGTGTAAGAAAGCTTCAGCTATTATACTTGAAGTGTCGTTGGTGGATTTAAATGAGGGAGCTCCGACATATGATGAAGTTATAGGATTTATGGATGATTTTGGTTTTGAAGAGAAGATGAGTATTGGTGAACACTATGACGGAGATGAAATAATTCAAAAAGATTTGGTGTTTATTAATGTTTGATTTGACAATGATGGCTGAATATATTAAATTTTATTCAGACAAACATAATATTAAGGAGAGTCGTGTTAGAAAAATTTTTAATAAAGCGTATGCGGTATTTGGAAATGATGGTTGGGATGGTGGAGAATACCATGATTTCGTAGATAAAATATCTAAGACAATGCAGTGGAAATATTTTACAAATAAGAAAAGTAGTTCGTTTGTTAATGAAGATGGTATTGATTTTATAAAATGTTATGATTACATGCAAGATTATGATTTGTTGAGAATGTTATCATACAGTTATGGATTAACTCCTGAAGTAATACAATTAAATACAAAAGTATTTTCCAACCATTTGGAGCACAAATATAATCAGAGCAATGATATGTTTGAGAACGGGCATTATTGGCCAAAAATAGATGAAATTGTAATAGTTGATTATGGGTGCGGGTTAGCTTATTGGACTATAGAAATGTGTGATAAACTAATAAAAAATAATATACCTGTCAAATTAATATTAATTGATATTTATCGAAAATCTTTTGTTGAGTTTCTAGATTATCGTTGCAAAAAAAGAAAAATTAATTATGAATTTAGAAAGGTAACTCATAATAAATTAATACCTGAAATACCAGAATGTGACTATGTACATATAATGGCAGTTTTAGAACATACATCAGAGCCCGTGAAAGTTATTGAGTCTATAATAGATAGTATTAGAACTGGTGGTATTATATTTGGTACTTTTTATGACGATCCATTCGCAGATTTTCAACATATATCAGCGGATCTAAGTGGAGCTAGAAGTATTTTAGATGATAATGAAAATTATGAAATTAAAAATCTTGGTATTCATTGGAATCCAGAAACTACAGTTTATCAGGTTTTTAAAGATAAAAATATAGAGGTTTAATATGAAAAAAGAGTTTTTAGATTTAGGTAGACAACCTATAGCAAATAAGTTTTTAAAAGAAGATGAGATTAGTGATGAGTTCTTTTTTGATTTAAAGGTAGTTTTTGATGAGGATACTAAGTTAGTATCTATGAAAGACTTTGTTAAGCCAGAGTTAATGTTCAATGAGGATTATAAATACAATACTTCTTTATCAACACCAATGGTGAACCATTTTAAATCAGTAGCTCAGATGCTAACGGAAGAGTTTCAGCCAGTAAATGTAATGGAGATTGGTTCAAATGATGGACCTTTCATAAGACATTTTGATCCTGAAACTTCAGTTTGTGTTGAACCTTGTGGCAATTTTGCTGAGGTAACTGATGATATGGGGTACAAAACATATGCGGACTTTTGGAATAAAGAACTATCTCAAAAAATAAAATCAGAATGTGGGTATATGGATTTGATTTACTCTGCTAATTGCATATGTCATATACAGGACTTAGATGAATGTTTTGCTGCAGTTAAGAATATACTATCAGAGAATGGAGTATTTGTATTTGAGGATCCATCTTTACTTCGTATGTTAGAAAGAGGTTCTTATGACCAAATATATGATGAACATGCACATATATTCTCAGTCACAGCATTAAATAATATTTTAATAAATAATGGTTTAACAATATTTAGGGTAGACAATCTTTCAGTTCATGGGGGCTCTAATAGAATATATGTTGCTCGTAATAGACCTGTCGAATTTTCTGTTGCGGAAAACAAACAAAGAGAATATGATTTTGGTATTAATAATTTTCAAACTTATGAAATATTTGCTGAAAGAGTTAGGAAGTCTAAAAAAGATTTGGTAGAGTTACTTACTAAATTAAAGGGTGAGGGTAAGAGAGTAGTTAGCATTGGTGCTACATCTAAATCAACTACAGTATTTAACTATTGTGATATAGGCGAGTCGTTAATTGAATGTATTACAGACACTACACCTGATAAACAAGGTTTGTTAGCACCCGGCAGTCATATACCTGTAGTGGATAGAGAGTCAGTTAATTTAAACGATTATGATTATGCTTTCTTAGGTGCTTGGAACTTTAAAGATGTTATTGCCAATAAAGAAAGAGAATTTGTAGAAAATGGTGGTAAGTTTATAACGCACGTACCAGAAGTAATGGTATTTTCATAAGGAGAAAAATATGTATTATCACGAAGATGATAGGGCACAACGGTTGTTTGATGTATTTGATGTATTGGATGGACAGATAAATGTTTCGTATGTAAATAGTACTGAACATGTAGTGGCTTGGCATAAACATAATATCCAAACAGATTATTGGACTTGTTTTAAAGGTTCGTTTAAAGTAGGAATGGCTACCAAAGAAGATGGTTGTGAGTTTGTCTATTTGTCAGATAAAAATCCAAGGGTTATTGAGATGAAGCCAGGAGTATACCATGGTTATAAGGCAATTGAGCCGGGCTCTATATTATGTTATTATTTAACAGAGAAGTATAATCCTGAAGATGAAATAAGAGCTGCTGTTGGAGATTTTGGTGAGGAATGGAGTACACCAGATAAATGAATACGATAGAAAATGTAAAACTCATCAATCTAAAAACATTTATTGAGCCGGATGGCAATTTAGTCCCGATTGAATTAAATAAAGATATACCTTTTGAAGTAAAAAGAATTTTTTATGTTTTTGGAGTACATGATCAAAATGATAGAGGTAAGCACAGTCATTATAAAACTAAACAAGTATTGATTTGTGTTAATGGTGAGGTGAAAGTTTTGTGTGACGATGGTTATCGTAAAGACACTTGGATATTGAATAAACCTAATCATGCATTATATATTCCAGAGTTGATTTGGGATGAACAAGTATATATAAATTCAGAATCAGTTTTATTGGTTTTAGCAAATACCAACTACGATTTTTCTGATTACATAGAAGATTATGAAGAATTTAAGAAGTTAAAGGTGGGATTATGAATATATTAATTACTGGAGGGTGTGGTCATATAGGTTCATATTTGATTAGAAAGTTGCCGTTAAAATATAAAATTACGGTTGTTGATAATTTATTGACTCAGAGGTATTGTTCTTTATTTGATTTGGGTAGAGGAATAAAGTTTATAGAAAAGGATATAGATGGATTAACAAAAGATGATGTGGTTGGAATTGATGTAGTTATACATTTGGCAGCAATAACGAATGCTGAGGGAAGTTTTAAAAATAAAGAAGAAACAGAAAATGTTAATATTGTTAAGACTGAAAAATTTATAGAGTTATGTAAGAAAGTAAGAATTCCTTACTTTATATTCCCATCATCAACGAGCGTCTATGGAACAGCTACTGATGTTGTTTATGAAGATGATGATTCAGTAGTTAATCCACAAAGTCCTTATGCAGAAACAAAAATAGGAATAGAAAACTTATTAAAAAATCAAAGTGATATTAGTTATTTGATTTTGAGATTTGGTACTATTTTCGGTCAGAGTATAGGGATGAGATTTCATACTGCCATAAATAAATTTTGTTATGAAGTATCACTTGGAAAACCATTAACGATTTGGAAACAAAATTATGAACAGGTTAGGCCATATTTGGGATTGGATGATGCAGTTAGAAGTATAATTCATTTTCTAAATAATTCACAATGTTTCAATCAAACATACAATGTTATATCAGGTAACTATAAGTTGAGTGATGTAGTTAAATCAATAGAAAAGGTTGCTGGTAAAGTAGATTTGAATATGGTAGACACACCATTGTTAAATCAGTTTTCCTATGATGTTAATGATGAAAAGGTGAGAAAAACTGGATTTGAATCAAAGGATAAATTAGAAGTTTCTGTGAGGGAAACTTTAAAATTGCTAGATAATTTGAAATGAAAAAAATATTAATAACGGGTGGCAACGGAGAGTTTTGTAAACATTTGGTTGAGCTGGGTAAGGAACATTCATTTTTTACCCCCGTTAAGTCAGAATTAGATGTAAGATCTTATTGGGGAATAGATCAATATTTTTACCGATATCACACTAATTTTGATTATGTAATTCATGCTGGTGCAATTACAAGACCAATGGTTATTCATGAAGATAATCCTAGATTGAGTATACACACTAATATAATTGGAACTGCTAATGTTGTATTGGCTTGTGAACGATACGATAAAAAAATGATATACATTTCTACAGATTATGTTTACCCCGGAACAGATGGTAATTATAAAGAAACTGATTCGATGAATCCATTTACAAAGTATGGTTGGTCTAAGTTGGGTGGTGAATGTGCAGTACGAATGTATGATAATCATTTGATATTAAGAATGGCTATGAATAGAAAACCATTCCCACATCCAAAAGCGTTAGTAGATATGAAAAAGAGTTTGATGTACATTGAAGATGCTGCTAAGATTACCTTACAATTATTGGATGAGAATGGGATTATAAATGTCGGCGGTAAATCACAATCAGTTTATGATTTTGTTAAGGAAACCAATCCAAATATTCAACCAATAACTTTATCAGAAATATCAGATGTAAATATGGCAACTGATTGTTCAATGGACACTAAAAAAATGAAGAAGGCTATTGATGATACAGTTATTTAATATAAACACACATAAAATTGATACGTCTGAATTTTCTAATTTATTACATGATGATGTAGTTATTAAATTTGAGAGAGTAATTGCAGAGTATGTTGGTGCTAAATATGCTTGTTCTGTTAATAGTGCTACAAGTGCTATATTTTTATCACTGTTAAATAAAAATGTAACTGTTGATTTACCGAGTATGATACCACCAGTTGTAGCTAATGCAATCATTACAAGCGGAAATAAGATTAATTTTATAGACGATGTTGATTGGGTTGGTCATTCTTATAGATTATATCAGTTTGATGATTATAAAGTGGTGGATTCTGCACAAAAATTAGAGAAGAACCAATTTCAAAAAGAATGTAACCCACAAGATTTAATGATATTCAGTTTCTATCCAACTAAACCACTTGGTGGTTCTGATGGTGGAATGATTGTAACGGATGATTATAAAAAGTATAAATGGTTTAAAGAAGCTGTTTTAAATGGAATGACTTATGCTGAAAATAATTGGGAAAGAGGTATATCCTTTCCTGGTTATAAGATGTATATGAATTCTATACAAGCTGAAATACTAATGAATAATTTTGTTAAATTTGAAAAAAAGATGGGGGTATTGAATACTTTAGTAAATATTTATAATAAAGAATTAGGTTATAATAATTCAAGTCAACATTTGTATAGAATAGAGGTTGTGTATAATAAAAAGTTTTTAGAAAAAATGAATAAAGCTGGAATTATTTGTGGTATCCATTATCCTGCTTTGCATTTAAATTCAATATATAATGGTGGTAAGAAATTAGATTGTCCTATGTCTAAGAAGTTAGAACATAGAACTGTAAGTTTGCCGATGAATGAGAAATTGACTTTTTTTGAGTTAGAGTATGTTATAGATAAAGTTAAGGAATATATTTAATGAGTATGCCTGAACATGGAAAATATGAGTGGCTTCCAATACTTTATGATTTTGTAAAGGTTTTAGAACCAAAAAAGATAGTAGAGTTTGGGCCAGGAAGAGGTGTGACAACAATTATTATGGCTCAAGCGTTGAGGGATAATAATATAGAAGGGCATATAAATTCTTATGATATTTGGGATAATGAATATTGGGGTGGGCAAAAGCTTTCTCAGTCTGAATATAAGGTTTGGGATGTGTCTGATTATATAACTTTAACACAACTTGACTTTTATGATTGGATTAAAACTGATGAGGATTTTGATTTTCTTTATTTTGATATTAACAATACAGGTGAAAAATTAAAGACTCTTTATCAGAAAGTTAAGAATCAGATTGATGAGGGTGCTGTAGTGTTTTTTGAAGGTGGTTCTGAAGTTAGAGATTTACATGGTCATGATGGAAGTAATATGAATGATATAAAGGAAGAAATAGGATACAAAGTTTTAACAGATAATATAAAGTATTCAGCATCAGCAATTTATAATAATGAGTTATACAACTTAGAGTTTTAATGAATAAAATATTAGTAGTAGCAACTGGTTGGCATTTCAGTTCTCATTTTTATGAGACGATGGTTAAACAAATAGTTCCTGAAGGATGGGAAGTAGATTACTATTGCGTAGCACACAGAACACCAGAGGATGAAAACACTATAAGTGAAAAAGAAAGTATAAGAAATTCTACTGCTGAAGATTTTCTTACCCAACTAGACCAACTAATGTATGAGTATCCAATAACAACAAAACAGATAGAAGACTTTGGTTGGAAGTTTGAGTTAGAAGAAAATACAGTTGGAGATATGGAGTGCTTCAATCAATGGTCTGAACATTATGATTACAAAGACTATGATTTTATTTTAGTTACACACGATGATAATCTGATATTGTCCGACCAATTGTTTGTTGATATTATTGATGGTGTTGAAGTTTATAAACCAATAGAAGAGAGTAGATATGGCGCTCATCAATTTAATATAGAGTCGGTTAAGTTAGATAATGATTGGATGTTTTTAGATAATGGATATACTCAAAGTTTACCAAAAGCATTTACGCCGAGAGGTTCTTTCAGTTTTTATAAAAAAGAATTGGTAGATATGCTACCAGATAACAAATTTAATATGTATGAGAATGGTGGTTATGGTATTGTTTATCGTCAAGGTGAAACTGCTAGTGTTGGTTACGATGGTATAAAAGCTTGGAATACTCATGCTGGAACATTTAGAGATTTTCTATATGAAGGTAACTTAGTAGATAATACGAGATGGTTGTCTAATATGAAAAGAGTAAGTAGATATTGTATAGAGGGTGAAAGAGGATTTATTAGTAATCATAGAGCTGGTGAGAATTATTTACAGAATATACAGAAACAATTAAGGGAGTTAAAGTGGATATAACACAACCTATAATTCACGATAGGCATATAGTTAAACAAGCATTTAAACATTTGATTATGAATGGCCCTATAGAATTTCAACACCCAAAAAATTTGACAATAGTTACTTGTAGAAATGAAGGTTCTTTAGAGGATAGAATAATACCACATTTATCAGGCTACGAAGAAACTTCTATATTAGAGAGAAATATGGAATATTTAGGATTAGATTTAGTAGTATTAACAGATGCTAGATTACCTTGGAGAAATACTTTTAAATTTGAGATGATACATAATTATTTGAATTCTGGTAAATGTACTACTGAATATTTTATGTGTTTGGATGCAATCGATGTAATATTTGTAGAAGAACCACAAAAAGTGATTGATATATTTCATACTTTTGAATGTGATGCTCTTTTTATGTCTACACAATCTTTGGATGGTTATAATTGTATGCCCGAAGTTAAGAGGTGGGCTGATAGGATAAATGAAGGTAGAATGAGGTATTTGAATAGTGGAGTTTATATTGGTAAAACTTCTTTTATAAAGAAGGTATTTGATGAGGCTATTAAATATGCTATACCACATGGAGTTACTATGGATGAATATAGAGAATATTTAAAAAGTGAACCAAAAGATTATCCAAATGGTTCACAAGACCAAGATATTTTTAGATATCTCGAACCAGATTTTTATCCACGTTTGAGAGTGGATTATGATAACCTAATGGTGTATAGGAGTTAAATTGAAAATACTAATAACAGGCGGAACAGGAACTGTAGGCAAATCTCTTATTAAGTTAAATGATAATGAGTACATTAACGTTAGTAGAAATGAAGAGAAGATTGCTGAACTAAAAAGGGAACATCCCGAAGTTAAATCTTATGTAGGTAACATAGAAGATAAGGGATTACTACTTAGAGTATTTAAGGATGTAAAGCCTGATGCGGTGGTTCATGCGGCTGCTATGAAACATATTGATTTGATGGAAAAGAATCCTATAGCTGGTTGTAATATAAATGTGATGGGCAGTTTGAATGTGGTTGAAGCTAGTATAATAAATGATATTCCAATTACAGTTGGTATAAGTACAGATAAGGCTTGTTTGGCTGAGAGTGTATATGGTGCTTCAAAGTATTTAATGGAAAGAGTTTTTATGAATAGTAATAATGATACTAATAGATTTGCATTAACTCGGTTCGCTAATGTGGCACATAGCACAGGTTCAGTATTACCTTTTTGGTTGAAACAAAAAGAAAAAGGTGAATATCTTAAACTTACAGATCCAGATATGAATAGATTGATATTTACGCAGTTTGAAGCAGCTCAGTTAATTAAGAGAACTATCAAATGGACAGAAGAGTATGGTGGTGGATTTATAAAATCGTTTAAGATGAAATGTGTTAATATGTGGGATTTGGCTATGACTATATCAGATAAAATAGAGGTAGTTGGAAAGAGACCCGGCGAAAAAACTGATGAGGATTTAGTATCTGAAAATGAAGTGAATAGAACTTATCTTTATGGAGATGATATTCATATTCGTATGGAAGAAAACAAACAAGATAATAAATTGACAGAACCATACAATTCAAAGTCGGCTAAGATGATGACAGAAGAAGAAATGGAGGAGCTGGTGTGGAATTAGAAGATTATAAATTTATTTGGTTTACTGAAGGTGGTTGGACTGGTAAAGTTAAAATAGATAATCCAAATATGAGAAATGATGTTTCTACTAAGTATATCTTGGGGGCTGAACATTATCCTATATTTCAGATACCAGAAGTATTACAACACTTCGGTAAAAACTATTTTGATTTTGCAATTGTGACGTTACCAAAAACTAATGTAGATAAGTTGTTACAGTTTGATATGATTGGTGATTTAAAGAAACTTAGTAAGAAAGTTATATCAATGCAAGAAGGCCCACATTGGTTCTTTCAAGACTATAAGATGGAAGAACAAATTTGGTGGTATAATACTCTTACTGAGTTTGATATGTTGTTTGCTCATAATAAAAAAGATGTAAAATATTATGAAGGATTAACAAATAAACCAGTACATAAGATGCCAACATTAATGTTAGCAGAAAGGTTAGGAATTATTCCAAGAAATGAATGGGGTGATGCAATTATGATTGGTGGTAATATGGTTAGATGGTATGGTGGGTTTGATTCTTATGTGGTAGCTCAAGAGTTTGATATGCCAATATATGCTCCATCTATGGGTAGAAAAATAGATAGAGAAGATGAAATGGATATAACTCATCTTCCTTATATGACTTGGGTTGAGTGGATGAATAATTTGAGGCAATATCATGTTGGTGTACATATGATGCCGACACATGCTGCTGGTACATTTACATTAAACTGTGCATTCCATGGAATACCTTGTATTGGATATAGAGGATTAGATACACAAGAGGAACTGCACCCCGCTTTATCTGTAGAAGACGGAGATATCAATACAGCTAAAAAATTTGCACGTCATTTAAAATCAGACGAAGTATATTATGGATATATGAGTAAGTTGTGTAGAGCTAATTATGAGAAGTCTTTATACAATGAAGAGAATTTTGTTCCGTACATAACAAAAATATTTGAGGGGTTGTTGTGAAGATAGGTATAGTTGGTAAAGGGTTTGTAGGTTCTGCTGTACAAAATGGATTTTCACCAAATACTGGATGTGATGCAGAAGTTAGAGTTTATGATAAAAATCCATCTAAGTCTTTGCATACTCTGGAAGAGACGGTAAATGAAAGTGATGTTGTATTCATTTCAGTTCCTACGCCAGCTGGCATAGATGGTAAAATAGATTTAACAATATTGAATGATGCTATTGATGATATAAATGAAGTTTCTATAAATAGAGAAACTATTTTTTTAATTAGGTCTACAGTTGTTCCAGGCACTACAGGTAATTTTCAATACATATTTCCAAATCTTAGATTGGTATTTAATCCCGAATTTTTAACTGAAAGGTCGGCAAATTTTGACTTTATAAATCAAACAAGATTTATACTCGGTGGGTCTAAAGATAATACTATCAAAGTTGCTGATTTATTTAGATGGAGATTTGGAAGGTCTGTGTCTATTTTGGAAACAGACTGTGAAACAGCTGAACTAATTAAATATATGAATAATACATTTTTTGCTACTAAAGTATCATTTATGAATGATATGAAATTATTAGCAGATAAATGTGGTGCGACATGGGAAGATGCTGTAGAGGGGTTTGTTCGTGATGGTAGAATAGGACATTCTCATTTGAATGTACCTGGACACGATGGTAGGTATGGATTTGGTGGAAGTTGTTTTCCTAAAGACATTCAGGCAATTATAAATTATGCTGATGAACTTGGTGTAGAGATGGATGTACTAAAAGGAGTATGGAAAACGAATTTAAAAGTTAGACCAGAAAGAGATTGGGAGCAATTGAAAGGTAGGGCAGTAGTAGATGAAACCGATTAGCTTCATAAATCCTTCAAGAAATAATCTAAAATATTTAAAGTGGTCGTATAATAGTATTCGTAAGAACTTAGGATATAGACATGAGATATGTTGGGCTGATGATTTTTCAGATGATGGAACGTGGGAATGGATGAATGAGATTAAAGACAAAGACCCGAACATAAAGATACATCGTAACGAAGGACCTACAAGGTTAGGACACACGATACTATATGATACGTTAGTAGATATAGCTACCAATGATATCGTGATGATATATCACGCTGATATGTATGCATGCCCTAAGTTAGACGAAGAAATGTTAAAACATCTACAGCCTGGAAAAGTGGTCAGTGCAACACGAATTGAACCACCATTACATCCTGACGGTCCAGAAAAGATATTGATGGACTTTGGTATAGAACCTGAGGAATTTGATGAGCAAGGTTTGTGGAATTTTCTTGAAGATGATAAATTACATTCAGAAGATAAACTTACTGAAGGTATATTTGCTCCGTGGGTTATATACAAAGATGACTTCTTAGCAATTGGTGGACATGATCCTTTATATGCTCCACAAAGCAAAGAGGACTCTGATATATTCAATCGGTTTGTGTTGGCTGGTTATAAATTGGTTCAAACTTGGCAAGGTTTTGTATATCATATGACAAGTCGTGGTTCAAGATTTAAGGACGGGGCTATGAGAAATCCAGCAGGTCAAGTGTTTATGAAAGGTAGGGAGAGTGATGAGTGGTTAAAACAAAACCTCAGGAGCACCAGAAATTTCATCAGGAAATGGGGTCATATGGTACGCCACGACGAATATATGAAACCTGTCATTCCACCGAAATATGATGTGGGTTTTGTGGTTGAGAACTGTGATACTAATATGTTAAAAGAATTAGAACCTTGGTGCAGTGATATTTATGGTGATTGGGTTGGACATAAAGGGTACGGTGTAAACAAATATATTGAAGAAGAACAAAAGGATACCCATTTTGATTTAAGTAAGAAGATTCATTCTCAACATATAGAGTCGAAGAATGATATAGTAGTTGGTTTTGATGCTCAAAAACTTACACCACAAAACTTTCAGATATTAGTCAACTTATCAGATATGTTACAAGACAGTGGTGAGCTTGGTGAGATGGAATATGATATATTTAAATTTAATATAAAATCGTTAAAAACTTATGAGAAGGAGTTAATAGTATGCGAACATTAGTAACAGGTGGTGCCGGTTTTGTTGGTACTAATTTAGTTAAGAGATTATTACAAGATGGTCATGACGTAGTATCAATTGATAACTATTCTACAGGGAAAAAAGAAAATCATCAAGAGGGATGTAGATATTGGAATTATGATTTATCAGATAAATACTGTCCTGTTTTAGCAGTAGATGAGTATGATGTTATATTTCATTTAGCAGCATTACCAAGAATTGTTCCATCATTTAAAGATCCTGTAGCTACATTCACATCAGGTCCAGTAGCGACAATTAATGTATTAGATAGGGCTAAGAAGAATAAAATTCCTGTGATATACGCTGGATCATCGTCTTGTACTGGAGATGTATATGCTAATCCGTATACATTTAGTAAATGGCAGAATGAAGAGTTGTGTAATCTATATTCTAAACTCTTTGATGTACCAACTACTATATGCAGATTTTATAATGTATATGGTGAATATCAAACAAATGAAGGTGCTTATTGTAATGTTCTTGGCATATTTGAGAGAAAGTATAGAAAGGATAAACCACTAACAATAACAGGGGATGGTGAACAGAGAAGAGATTTTACTTATGTGGGTGATATTGTAGATGGTTTAATTAGAGCATCACAGTATAAATCGGACTCACTGTCAGAAGAATTTGAATTAGGTAATGGTAAGAATTATTCTATTAATGAATTAGCTGAAGCATTTGGTGATTATCCGAAGGAGTATATTGATGCTAGACCTGGTGAGATGAGAGTAACTTTAAATACTGATACTAGAGCTGGAGATTTATTGGGTTGGAAACCAAAGGGGGATATAATTAAATTCGTAAAAGAAAATTATATTTTAATGAAATGACATACTATATATTATTAGATATGGATACCATTGATGATATTTGGGATGAAAACATATTAGGAGAAGAATCCTTCGGAACGTTTTATACAGGTAATGGTTTTAAAGCATTTCAGAACATGGTTATAAGAGAACCACATATATTAGAAACAATTGCTATAGTAGATGAAAAAAGGAATCCATATTCCGTTGAAGAGTTCTTAAATTTAATTTCAAAATGGAAAATAATGTCTTGACTTATATTTGCATTTATGTGTATATTTAGAAGAAGTTAAAATGGGTGTAGACTATCGAGAGTATGAAGAGCTTGAAGAAAGAGCTCGTCGTGCGGTAATTAAAGTTAAAAAGAAACCTAAGAAACCAAAAAAGACTTGGAAGGAATTAAAGTCAAAAAATGAAAATGTACAAAGAAATAAAAAGAATGCTCGGTCTAATAAATCTGATCGTAGTTAGTTTATTTGTTGGATGTAGTAGTCCAACTGAACCAATATCGCCAATATTATTTGAGTTGGATGCTCGGTTATTTGAAGATGATAATGGATACTACCATTTACCATTAGATGATAAAAAATGGCAAACTACACATAGAATTAGTGGTCATGTTTATAGAGATGGGATGCCGGTTAATATAATAAAGTTTGGTTGGTCTGGCTCTCACTATTGGATAATAGGGGATACACTTGGCTATATTGTAGAAAGTGCTTTGACAGATGATTTAGAATACGTTAGTTATAATACTAGCTATGTGACTTGGTTTGAGGGGTTTGAAGTACCAATAGTTAATGGTGCTTCGTATAGTAGAGAAGATGGTGAAGTAAATACAATGATAGCGCCGGTTCGTTCAATGAAAGGTGATACGGCTACAATTTATTATGGGTATCATGATAATTGGACATATGATGATACATACGGGGAGTTTTATGTAATATTTGATTAGGAGAAATCATATGAAGTATGTGTTGGTTGACAAAGGTGATAATATAGTACATACTGTTGATCTTGCAGGTAATGTAGATGTTAGTGGAGCAAGAACCTATTTTTTAGGATTAAAGAAAATAGATAAAAAGGAGTTTAATGCGCTATGGAGAGTAATGACAGAAGAGTCTTACAAATGGCTAATAGCACATACTAAAGAATCACCATCTAAAAATATAGAATGGTGGAAAGATGAGATTGGTTATTTAGATATAGAGAAATTATGAAAGAATTAACAATAGAGCAAGAAAAGGAACTAAAATTGATCTCAGTTGAGATAGAAGCTGAGGCTATTCGAATGAGAATAGACTACGAAGAGAATCCATCAGAAGAAAGTGGTAGTATTGTAGTAGTACATCAAGAGAGTGAACTTTTAAAAGAAATTAAAGAGGACGAATAATGTTAACAATAATAGCTTGGGTGTGGGTAGGAATATTCATTGGATTTGTAATGGGAGTGACATTGATTAGTATATTAGCTGGTGGAAAACAAGCTGATTTAGAAGCTGAGAATATGCATCTTATATTTGTAAGAGACTCATTGAAGGAAGAGATATTCCGTTTAGAAAATCAACCTAAACCAAAACCAAGAAAAAAAAGAAATCTTAGGGTAAATAAGATAAAAGTTGGTAAATAGGTATATTTATTATAGTACTTGCAAGTTAACAGTTTAAATGGAGATCTGATGAAATACCTAATAGAATTTGGGATTATTCATTTAAGGATAGATGAACTCGAAAGTAAAATAAAAAATAATTATGGAAATGGTTCATCTAAAATGAATGGTTTTCCTAAATAGTGTAGTGGAGAATATATTTTGAACGGACAGGACAAAAAAGATTTGAATGTCATAATAGAACGAATGGAACAAGCGGATAGAGACCGAGACCAAATGCACACTGATATCAAATTCATCAAAGAGAATATGTTCAATCCACACGAAGGGTTATGGGCTGAAACCAAACAGAACTCGCAGTTTAGAGAAAACGCGACTAAGTGGAGAAGTATTGTTGGTACAGGCGTAGTAGGGTTATTGTTCAAACAAATCTACGATATTTTCAGTAGTTAGATTTTTAAATAAATATATATAATTGAGGGGTGTCGAAAACGCGGGTGAATACGCGTGTCACTTATAATTTAATAGGTAAAATCTTCTAACGAAGATTTCACCGGAAAAGCGCCACTTCACTTCAATAGGGAGATTAAAATGAATAAGTTTTTAGATGCGATAGAGACAGTTCATACTTGGATAGTTGGTAATAAACGAAATGAAACAGAGCGTCGCACAAAGAAGAGTAAACGTAAGAGTACAAAAAGAAAAACAGTTCGTAGGAAAAGGGGAAATTAGAGCGGGTGAAATATGAGTAGATTTGAGAATAAATGTTGTAAGATATTAGCGGTAATATTAATTGTTTTAGTAATGTATATTGGATTTCAATTGATGGGATGCTCGACACCATCACCGCCATCCGATTACATAGATGAGGTGGATATGTCTAATCTTGCGTAAGGTATATGTTATTTTACTTTTGCTTGGCATTGGATGTACATATGCTCCAAATAAAATCCATACTCCCGAACCTCCCGTTACTTACAATTTGGAAGAGAAATTGGGTACTCAACATGAGTATAGAAAGAATCCCCTGTTCAAGGACGCTACACAAATTAGTTTGTATTGTTTACCCCGAAGTAATAACGGTAGTACGGTTAACGGATGGTAAGTTAGAGTATAGTGGCGTAGATGATTGGTTTAATAAAAAGAATATTGGGTGATAGACGGCTTGAATTGGATAGACGTAAGTATTACTTAAAACCAGAGCGACGCAGTAAATACCGTAGAAAAGTTAAGAATTAAGCGTATATATAATATTTATTGGTATGAAAGATACTGATAAGATATTATCTGAATTAGAAGAATTAAAAAGGAATTCCCACCCAACTGTTGAATTTGATAATAAATTAAGCGAATTATACGCTAAAATAGATTTACTTATTGATTTGTTGACTGACTTATCTTCTAAATTGTCTACCGCACCTAATCCCTATGGTGACGATGACTACGCAACTCCCAAATAAAGTATAATCTGATATATAAAGAGAAAACCGCTATAATACAGCGGTTTTTTTATATTCACCTCACATTTTAAGGGGAATAAACTCTTATTCAATCTTGATATCTCAAAATGAGACATCAAGTGGTTAGTATCACTAACCATTTCAACCCACCCTTACCCACTTTTTAACACCACTACCTACTTATTATCAAATAGAACAGTGTCAATATAATAAAAATATAAAGCGTTTACGTCATTATGACAGACTTTTTTTTTATAGCGATTTTAACACGTTTTTATGTCATTTTGTCACATTTAGGGTAATTATGTTAACAAAAAGTAAAATAGCTTGGGCAATTAACGAAACCATCTCAATGCGGAAGGCTGCGACTCTATTAGGGGTTGCATATAACACTTTTAAGAAGTATGCGAAGAGATATGAGTTATGGGATCCGTCTACTCCCAGCGGAGTGTTCAGAGATGGTGGTAAACCCGTAGAGTTACAAGCTGTTTTGCAAGGAGATCACCCACATTATAGTAGTTCTAAGTTGCAATTGCGGCTTTGTAGGGAAAGTTACTTAGCAGAAGAGTGTAATAACTGTGGTTTTGACGAATATCGACCCAAAGATATGACGAAACCGCTGATGTTAGACTACTTAGATGACGATTCTACCAATAAAGCCCTGTCCAATTTACGCTTATTGTGCTATAATTGCTTCTATTTACTCAAAATGGACCGCTTAGATATCAAAACCCCAGCTAATGTTAAGTCATTTCAGAAGGCTATCATACAGGTCTTCGCAACTGAGTAACCAATCCAACCAAAAAGCCTTATTGATAATGAGTCTCAATTAGCGGCGGGGTGGAATTTACAACATTTTGCACATACAAGTCAAGAGAAATCTTAAAAAAGTATTGATCCTAGCGCTAACACGACCGCGTTTATTTGAAAGAAAGTGAAGAAAAAGCTTGACTTGTATTGCATTTTATTCTTATATTCCAGTATGGAAATGAATGATATGACTGACACTTGAATAGAGCCCGTTCTCCGCTGGGGAATAGCACTGAAAAGTCGGAAAGGGCGTAAACCGGCATAAAAGATTTAGAGTAGTGGATAAACACCACAAACCTTAGAGCGATAATCTCAAACGATGGGGCGTCAGAACTTCCCCACTACTCAAAGTATTCGAAGGGTTAGACGGTTGATGATTCACACCGACGGGTTAAGTGATAGACTACTGGCGTTATACTTCAATGAGGTTAATAACTGTGAGGTTCGAATCCTCACCTAATCCCCTACTACAATTTTAGCGGTACGCTAAATAATTTTTTGCATTAAGATATTTATTAACAAATAGGAGTACAGTACAATGAAGGGCATTCGCCAATTAAAACCAGAGTTCATAGAAAAGCTAGAAGCTGATATGAAACTGATGTGGGAGCTAGGTGATACGCCTACAGTACTCAAAGATGACCCCGAATACATCGAAACAATAATGACAGCGATATTCTATGAGAGACATTACTGGATACAACACGTGGGGCTAACGGTTGGGGAAGCGTAATTTAACGAGACCCCCCCCTGCGCAATTACACGTTAATCGGGAAAGTCTGACAAAATGACAGACACGCCATACCTGTTCACGAATAGAGCCAGGTTTTAGTACCTAGAGAATTGATACAATTGTTATATCATAAATGATAAAAAATAAACAGCATCACATACCTTCAATGTACACTGTGGAACATACTAACTTAAAAGCAGTTAAAAAATTTATTAATACATTACATTATTCTCATAAAACAAAAGGGCTTAAAGCGAAACATTGTTTTGGATTATATAGAGAAGGCGTTTTTACTCCTGATTTAATAGGAGCTATGATATATGCTTTACCGGCTATGCCTAAACCAGCACAAAAATATTGTCCAACTAATCCTGATAAGTTATTAGAGTTAGTTAGATTAGTTTGTATTGATGATACATTAAAGAATACTGAAAGTTACTTTA
>Ga0208156_1000357_pt1 | contig 18937 bp, 25 predicted proteins | sample 1_EtaG_FD_184073 | JGI IMG/M metagenome (GOLD analysis project Ga0208156, IMG submission 184073) | Marine viral communities from the Subarctic Pacific Ocean - 1_ETSP_OMZ_AT15124 metaG (SPAdes) (version 2) | ecosystem: Environmental > Aquatic > Marine > Oceanic | place: Pacific Ocean | collected...
GATTGATTTCGACAATCAAGAAGTGTATAGGAATATATTCCAGAAGCAAAACTTCGCCGGTATTTTTCAGTTTACTGAACAGCGGGCACAGGAATTCTGTGCGAACGCAAAGCCGAAGTCCCTGGTTGATATCTCAGCCATCACTTCGATCTATCGTCCAGGTCCACTTTCCGCCAACGTGCACGAGCAATACATTCAAGCTAAGGGGATGCCCCACGAGATTGATTACATCAACGAGCAAGTAAAGGACGTAACTCAAGAGACTTACGGGTTCCTGATTTTCCAAGAGCAGATCGCGCTACTTGCGCATAGGCTGGGCAAAGACCTCACACTAGACGAAGGCAATATGCTTCGAAAGGTATTGACCAAGAAGGGCACAGGCAAGGGAGCAAAGCTCAAGAACCAACTCAAGCAGAAGTTTATCAACGGCTGCGTCGAGAAGGGCATTCGCCATGGCGAGTCCGAGGACATGTGGGAGAGGTTTGAGTACTTCTCGGGCTATGGCTTTAACAAGTCTCACGCCATCTCCTACTCGGCAATCTCGTTCCAGTGCGCGTGGCTATACAATTACTATCCGGTAGAGTGGATGGCATCGTTCTTAGACAAGGAACCAGAGAAGCGCAAGGAGAAAGCTATCAATATCGCGAAGTCGAACGGCTTTGAGATTGTTGAGGCGGACATCAACACCTCGTCGTTTGTGTGGGAGATCGATCCCAACAACTCGAAGCGCCTCTATCAGCCCCTGGCAGGACTCAAGGGTCTTGGTGACGCTGCAATTCAGCAGATTGTCGACAACCGGCCGTTCAGCGACATCGAAGAGTTTTTGTTCCACGACGAGATTGTGTACAGCAAACTGAATAAGAAGGCACTGGATGTGCTGGTACGCTCAGGCGCGCTGAACAATCTGATGGACGAGCGCTTTAGCGGCCGGAAGCACTTCTGGTCGGCAGTTGCAGTCGATCGTGTGTATAGCAAGAAGAAGTTTCTCGAAAACATCGAGGAGTATCGCGCCGAAGAAGACTTCAGTGTTGAGGAAGAGATTGACAACCTAACGACCCTCACTGGAATATTCCCCATGCATTTGGTTATGACACCAGAGGTACGAGATCGCTTGGAGGCAAACTATGTGCCTCCCGTATCGGACTATGATCCCGACCTGGGATTGGTATGGTTCATACCACGAGAGATTATTCGAAAGAAGACAAAGAACGGAAAGCCCTATTGGATTGTCGCCGTAATTGATTCAAATTCGGTCTTGACAAAGTTCCGATGTTGGGGTATAGTAGAGGGTAAGGATAGGATTCACTTGAATCGTCCTTATATGGGTAAACTAGATTTCGACCCAGCGTGGGGGTTCTCAACTCGCTCGATTAAAAGAAATCTAAGATTGTTAGGATAAAAATGATTTTACAATATCATATGTTGCGAGGATGCGACTACCCGCCCTTGAGGGCGAACCCCAGCGATGCTGGTCTAGATTTAAGGTGGACTCCCACCGAGCAGTCCGAATCGGCGCTGTCAATTGCCCCGGGCGAAAGCGTCCTGGTACCTACCGGATGCGTTTTTGGAATTCCCCATGGGTACATGATGGAGATTAAGAACAAGTCAAGTGTCGCCCATAAGCGGCAACTGTTGGTTGGCGCATGCGTTGTGGACAGCGGCTATGAGGGGGAGGTTTTCGTAAACCTTCACAACATTGGAAGCGAAACTCAGCACCTCGACCCCGGCGATAAGGTCGCCCAGGCGGTGGTGATCCCTGTTGTTCACGCGCGCTTTATCGCATCAGAGTCCCCCGACATTTATGATTGGTACCCCATTACCATTTCTCATCGAGGAACGGGCGCGTTAGGATCAACAGGAAAGTGAAAAAGCTACGCAAGGTTAACCGAGAGAAACGGAAACAAAACCGCCGCGATGCTAAAGAACGCCTCGCGGACCAAGCCGGCGCAATGATCAACCATCCCACTGAATGCTGCGTGTGTGCGACCAAGTTTGAGCGCAACAAAGAAACTGTAAAAAGCTGGATGGTGACAGTTATTTCAGAAAAGAAAGTTGTCCATCTCACGTGCCCCGAATGTTGGGTCAAGGTCGAAGGGTTAGTTGAATGTCACGAATAAGGGGATACCACGCAGAGTTAGTCGCCGCACAATATCGCGATCTATTTAACAAAAAAGAGTATAGCTTTTTTGATGGAGACCACTCCTTCAATGTTAATATAGTAGGCGTCCGCAATCCAGCTGGACGCGTTAATAAGTTTGACGATCTGTTGGTAGCCATTTACCGAGACTCGCATAAGCGGTGGGTTGTGGACTCCTATCAGATCACTACGGACCCCGGACTCTACTGGCTCCAACACCCCATGAATGTAAAGGGTACGGCAATTATGTGCCCCGGGCATTATAGGGGAGCTTATAAATTGGGCAAACATGCCGGCAAGTATGAAGCGCTATGTCAAAGGGGCGGACCTATTGAAGTGTGGCGAGATAGTAATCTCGACAACCGGCATGATATGTCTAACGAATCAATCGACCGAGGCTTTTTTGGTGTTAACATTCACAAGGCGGGTCGGAATTCCACCCGGGTAGATAAGTGGAGCGCCGGGTGCCAAGTTTTTAAAAATGACGGCGACTTCAAAGAATTTATGAAAACAATACATAGTGCGAAGAAGAAATTTGGCAATAGTTTTACATACACGTTACTTGACGGCACTGAGGTAGAAAAAAATGAAGATTAAAGGACACGCCACAAAGGGACTCGCTTATGATGATGTTCTCTTGATACCTCAGTACTCAGATATTAAAACGCGCCGCGAGATTAGCATCGCCAACACCTTAACTACTGAGCGAGATGGACATTATACGTGTGCCCTGGATCTACCCATCCTCGCCAGCCCCATGGATACCATTTCAGAAGAAGAAATGGGAGTGGCTATGTGGCAAGAAGGGGGTTTGGCTGTAGTGCATCGGTACAACACTGTTGAACGACAGGTGGAGATCGTGGACCACATTATAGCTGCAGCTGGCTGTAACGCTGCAGCAGCGATAGGAACTTCCGGAGACTATTTAGAAAGAGCAGCTGCCCTCGTGGGGCTCGGCGTCAGAATCCTGTGTATTGATGTGGCACACGGACACCACATCATGATGAAAGAGGCACTCAGCGCCCTTCGCGAGTCTTTTGGAGACACCGTTCATATTATGGCGGGCAACGTTGCAACCTTGGAGGGTTATAATGACTTGGTCGATTGGGGAGCCGATAGTGTGCGCTGCAATATTGGTGGCGGTTCTATTTGTTCAACTAGGATTCAGACTGGCCATGGTGTCCCGGGCTTTCAAACAATTATTGATTGTGCTCGATCGGACCGGCGAGCGGCCATCATTGCTGACGGAGGAATACGGAACTCTGGTGATATTGTCAAGGCTCTGGCAGCTGGTGCTGACTTCGTTATGCTTGGCTCTTTGTTATCCGGTACTGATGAAACTCCTGGAGATGTAATCAACACCCGCGAGGGCAAGTTCAAATCGTATCGCGGGATGGCTAGCAAGGATGCTCAAATAGAATGGCGCGGCAAGACAGCATCCCTTGAGGGCATAGCTACGACTGTGCCGTGCAAGGGACCCGTTGAGGATGTCCTGCGCGAACTAGCACGTGGCATCCGCAGCGGACTGTCATACAGCGGCGCCCGCTCCATTGTGAAACTACAAAAGAAGGCGAAGTTTATGCGCCAGACGGGAAGCGGGCAGACCGAAAGCTCTACTCATATACTAAAAAGATGAGCGACCCGCGAGAAAACTATTCTATTTTGACATTTGGAATTGATTCCAAATTGCATGAGAATCTAAAGATAAGGCTCTATTACGATCAAATTCGTAACCAAAGTCAATTCTTTAGGATGTGTGCCGAATCTTATTTGGCACAAGATAAGTTGTTCATGGAGTTTTTTGATGAGGCTAAAGTGGAAATGAAAACACAATCAAAAACTAGAGCTACAAAGTCACGTAAGCTGCGGCAAAAGGGGGAGGATCTGATGAAAGATCTTGCTCTCAGTTCAGCTGAAGTGGAGAATATATTTGATTTACTAGAAGAGGAGTTACCAGAATTATGAAAGATTGCGCAAGAGAATGTTATCTCGCAAAGAAAGTTTGCACCAATACAGAATGTCGTCTTAACATAGAATATGAACAAGATTTAAATTGTACGCTCATCGCCGTTCAAAAGTATGGACCCATGACCCTAGAGGAGATTGGAAAGCGTCATCACATTAGTACTGTGCGCGCTAAACAGATCGTAGATGCTACGTTGGTCAAATTAAAAAAGACATTACTACGAGAAAATACTATTTAAAAGTAGCATAATCGCGATATGTTAGGAGATGACCGACGATGTCAAATAAAAAGAATCTATTGAATGAAACGCAAGTCCGTCAGTTTATGAAGCTGGCGTCCCTGCAACCTCTCACCCCGGGTTTTGTTAACGGGCTGACAGAAAAGGTCGAAGAAGACCTTGAGGAGGGTACCAAGGAAGAGCTTGACGAGTCCCCCGGTCGAGGCGCCGATGAGTACAACAAGGGGGGGCAACACCGCGGCGGTGGCGTCAAGGGCGGCGGCGAGCCGGTGAATGAGCTGGTGTACCGCGGCGAAGACGAAGAGCTAGAGTCAGAGTTGGGCGCCACCGAAGACGAACTGGGCGATGAAGATGCCCTCGCCGACGAAGAAGGCGCAGAGCTTGACGACGTCGAAGGCGCCGAGGTTGATGCCGAGGTTGAAACCAGTCTAACTATCCGCCAAGTGGTCAGCGCCATTGAAGCTGCACTTGAGGAATTGCTCCCCAATGAGGAAGTTGACGCCGAGTATGTTGGCGATGACGACATGGATGTTGAGGCAGAAGAAGAGTTCGCACCGGAAGGTGACGAAGTCGTTGCTGATATTGAAGTTGGCGAAGAGGAACTCGAAGAGGTTTTAGGCTTCGGCAAGAGCAAAGAGGAAAAAGAGCAGGAGAAGAAGGACATTAAAGCATTGAGCGTCACATCTCCCGAGCGCACGGCATATGATAAGAAAACCGGCGGTTCCGGTGCACAGAAGATAGGACGTCCCAGCCGGTACTCCGTCGACTCGAGCGCGGCCACTTACAAGGAATCCACCGAGAACACCGACGAACTCGTTGAGCAGATCACCAAGCGTGTTGCTGCACGAATTCTGAAGAGCGCTTTAGCTAAGAAGTAAAGATAACGCTTGACTTTCAAGCACTCCTAACGTATACTAAAGACTGTGAGGGAAACCTCGCAGTCTTTTTTTATGAGGTTTATATGCATGAAGTAACTAATGGTGAATTAATGGCGTTTGTGGTCCTGGGGTTTGCTCTCGGAGTATTCGTCAGTGTCTATCTCACTCGAATTTTAGAAGTGGTGCACATGTGGCGCTTCACACAAGAAGTGGTGGCCCACTGTCTCTTGATGTGCGTAAAGATCATGGAGGATATAGCATTCCTCTCGGAGGTAAAACGAAAGCACATGGCTGCTTCGGACTTTACCCCCGAACAAATTAAACAATTTCAAGAGGTTGACGAAAGAACCTTGACAAACTGGAAGGAATCAGTTATACTATCCTTACAAATGGCCGCTCCACCGCGATTTCGGTCCTTTATGCCGTTTACCACTTGGAAAGAAGCAACAAGGTTTCTGGACGAGGCTCATCAGGCAGCAATATTAGAAAGAAAGAAAAATTATGAACTATGATACCGATCATGAAGAAGAAATAGAATACTCCGAAGAGGAAGAGGAAACTCCCGAAGAGGAAGAGAGCGCTCTAATCGGACTATGTACCGACATCAATGAAGAGTCTATGAAAGAAATAGCTTTAGGTCTCTTAACCCTTAACGGAGGAAAAGTACTTCCTACATCTGGCGCTGCAGAAGAACCGCGCCCCATCGACGTAGAGTTCTTTATTTCTTCCAACGGGGGGTCTGTGAATGACATGTTTGTTCTTTATGATTTGATGGAATTGGTGAAAGTCAGCCGCGACATCGCGACGTTTGGGTATGGACGTGTTGCTTCGGCAGCGGTCCCTCTCCTGGCGTTCGGAACCCCCGGCAAGCGCCACGTTTCAAAGAATGCTCGCATTATGATTCACCATTGTTCTAGCGAAGTAGGGGGGAGCCACGCTACAATTCGCACCAACTTTAGCGAACTTAAGAAGGTGGAGGCTATGATGGTTCAGGCTCTCGCGGATAATTCCAATCTTTCAGTCGGTGATTATTACGAGATTTTCTCTAAAAATACAGATCAATATTTCTCAGCGCAGGAAGCATTAGAAATGGGTCTTGTTGATAAAATCATCTAATTAGTACTGACCATACGAGGAATACCCATGGATATTGATGCACTAGTGGAGACACACTTTAAAAAGAACCGAGACATTTTTGGTTTCGAAGCCATCACCGAACTCATTGAAGAAGTGATGGACTCGATGGAGGGAATGCAGGGGGCTGTTAAGCTTCTCCAAGAAGCGGGGGGAACCCCCACAAGCGAGAGCTTTGATTGGAATGCTATTCCTGAGATTCCTATCTCGGAACTCGGCTGGTCTGACACTCGTACTCGTGAGGTGGGTGGACCCCAAGGTGGTCAACGCAAGCTATTGATGGACTATCTAAAGCAAATTGGACCCGAAGCCGAACTCCCTGTTAAGATCAAGGAGTTGAATAACTTTATGGCCAACCCAGACATTGAAGGTGGGGATGCCCGCGAGAAGATCTCTAAAATTTTAAGTTATTTGGTGTTCTACAAAACCCTCACGCGAGTGATTACGAATTTCAATGCCTCTTCTGCGGGTTTTAGTTTTGAATCTTTCTTGGCTGTGTTGACTGGTGGAACCCAGATTGAGACCGGCGGCGAAACTATTGCGGATTATGTAACGCAGGACGGCGAACATGTCAGCTTGAAGCTCTATAACGAAGCCAGTGTCGAGGTTGGTGGCTCATGGCAGGACCTCGTAGATGATTTAGTTGACGACAGCAAGAACAACAGGATGACCTATCTTGTTGTTCTTAAGAGCCTACAGGGGGAAGGATTAGACCAAGAGGGAACTCTCAGTTTTTATCAGTTTACCTTAACGTTGGATAATATAGCTAACTTTATCGACAAGTCGTCTAAAGAATCTCGCGAAATGATTGCGTTGCCTCTTACTCCTGAAGGACAATTGGTTGATCTAGGTGCGGTCGAGACAGATGAGGAAAGCCTCGAAGAAGCAACTCAGCGTACCAGAATCGGTAAAAAAGAGTTTATTGAAAACTTTAATACCGCTTTAACAACAGCGGCAAAAGAAAATTTGTCTCAAAGAATAGAACAGGTGCCGGATCTTGCACAGCTTCCGGGTCTTGACGGTCTTGTTGACCTGATTCAACTGGGAGGACCTAATTTTCCCAAGCTGACCGGCAATGCAGAAAAGGATGCTGTTCGTGCCGTAAAGGGGGCCATTACTACGATGGCTGAAGAGGATGAAGAAGCGGCTAAAATTTTAAATACTTCAATTAAATATGATCCAAGCAAGAATAGTAAGAGGGTTAGTGCACTCATCGCCGATGACTTGAAGTCCGCGATTGCTGATACCTTCCGCAAACTTCAAAAGGACCCCGAAGCTGAGCGCAAAACCACCGCACAGTCGCTGCTTGATTACATCCGCTTGGGTGCCAAGAGTGTTGCCAGATCCATTGAGTACTACAATACCCTCGACGGTCAGGTTGACGCGCAGAAGAAGGCTCTCTTTTCTTCTTATGGATATTTGGGAGCCAAGAAGTTTGGGGTTGGCAAGGGCGTTGCAACAGGTAAGACGCAAGTCGACGGCATGCCCGTAGAGAAGCTTGGCACTTTGGAAATCGGCGCATCCCGAATCGCCCCTATCTTAGAGCAGGCTCGCGGCGAGTTGAACGACCAGGTGTATGCTATTTTTACCAACCTCAAGACCCTTTCGACTTCTTTAAATGCTTACTTTGCTAGTGGACTTCAAGATCCTAAAGCGGGACAGGTTGCAACAGACGCGTCGAAGGAAGTCAGCAGTCGCACCGAGAAGGTGGTTGCTGGTGATGAAGCTGGCGGCGGCGACTCTCGCATGAAGGGGGTCTCCACTTCGATGGGCGGACCTGCGGCACCACAAGCCATTCGAGAAAAAAAGAATTAACTTGACTTCTTATGAAGGTGTGTTATAATAGTAAATGAAAGAGAGGTGATGTGTGCCCAAGTGTAAATTTGAGTCTCGCGCAGAGCTAAACGCAAAAGTATTAGAGGGAGTTAATATCCTCGCCGACAACGTAGCGGCAACCCTCGGTCCCAAGGGCCGAAATGTTATTCTTCATCAAAAAGGAAAAGATCCGTTTATTACAAAAGACGGCGTGACCGTCTCGGCGTTCGTACATCGAGCCGATGAGTTCGAGAATGCTGCTGTCCAGATCTTAAAGCAGGCAACCTCACAGACAAACACTATGGCTGGTGACGGTACGACCACTGCAACCGTGCTAGCGCGGGAGATTATAACAGGCGCTCAGAGGTACATCACTGCCGGGGCTTCTCCTGTAGAATTGAAGCGCGGGATCGATGCGGCTGTGGAAGTCGTCGTCAAGGTACTGCGAGAGGGTGCCACGCACATTGAGACCCTCGACGATGTGGAGAACATCGCCACCATCTCAGCCAACAATGATCGAACCATCGGAAAGCTTGTTGCGACAGCAGTTGACAAGGCGGGTAAAGATGGTGCTATTACAATCGAAGAGTCGAGATCAGTCAACACCAGTTTAGATATCATTGAAGGATTTCGGCTAGAGGCAGGCTATGCTGCATCAGCATTTGTTACTGATGAACGCCGCGGCGCTGCGCACTACGAGTCGCCCCTTATTTTAGTAACGGATAATCGTATCGATAACGTGGATCAGATTTTGCCTGCCCTGGAAGTGGTCTCTCGCGACGGGCGCCCTCTTATCTTGGTTGCAGAGGAAATCGAAGGGCAAGCCCTCGCGGCTCTAATTATGAATACGGTGCGGGGCACAATGAAGATAGCTGCGATAAAGGCGCCCTTTTATGGTGAACGCCGGAGAGCTATTTTGGAAGACCTCGCCCTGTCGACCGGCGCAGAATTTGTCTGCCGGGAATCTACCACTCGGTTGAAAGATATTAAGCTTAAGCATTTCGGACAAGCTCGGTCAATTGACATCACCAAGGTGAATACCACTATCATTGGTGGTAAGGGAGACTTCGCAGCAATCGATAAACGCATTGAATTACTGAAGAAGGAACTGCAAGCTTTAGATGAACTCCGAGAGTGCGACAAAGTCCAGGAACGTATTACCAAGTTAGCTTCAGGGGTGGCCGTTATTAATGTCGGCGCTCCCACTGAAGTGGAGATGACGGAGAAGAAGCATCGTATTGAAGACGCACTAGAGGCTGTTAAGTCTGCGCAGCAAGAAGGAATAGTACCGGGGGGTGGGGTCGCTCTAATACGTGCAGCATCGGGCTTGGATGAGGTAACAGTTGAGAACGCAGACCAACAATTTGGTGTTGATATTGTAAGGAGTGCTCTAAGCTCTCCATTGCGACAAATGGCACTAAACTGTGGGTTGTCTGCAGATTTAATTCTAGAGGAGGTTAAGAATTTAGAAGGGAATCACGGCTATGATTTTCGTAATGATGAGGTGGTAAACATGATTGAAGCAGGGATTATTGATCCTGCAAAGGTCACTAGAACCGCCCTACAAAACGCATCATCAGCTGCTGGTACTCTAATTACAACATCACATGCCATTATAGAATTATAGTTCTATTTAAGTTATGCGGGAGACAATAGCATGACTGAAGATGATACACAAACCCTAACGGTTATGATGACTGAGGTATCGACGAAGATACAGGTTCTGTTAGATAAACAAGATGAACTGGCTGATAACATTGCAAAGATCAAAGAAGCGGTGTACAATCCCGACAAAGGGCTTTACGCTCGCTTGAACCGTTTGGACTCGCGACTAGATCAGCTAGAAGCATGGAAAAATGCCAACGCCAAAGTCATGTGGGTGGTGGTATCAGTAGGAATTGGATTGGTGTTGACTACCGCATGGCAAACGATTTTCTAGAAAGGAAACTAAAATGAGAGTACGACTATCGTATACAGTAGATGAAGAGGATGTTTTACCAGAGACAGCGAAAATAATTAATTTAAGTGCTAGCGATATCCAACAGGCTATCACGCTTTTTAACGAAGTACAAACAGTTTTAAATGGAGAAGACCAAGAGGTGATCCATGTACCTAAAGCTCTAGACATGATAGAGGAAATGCGAACTGCCTTTTTGAACGTTGACACGCGTCTGGCCGAAGTAACCGAGATTATTAGAGGGTTTGATGATTATCACCGACAGATTAAGAAGCAAGAAGCTTCGCCCCCGCCGCTAGCAGACACGTCCGAGGGCATCAAAGTAACCCCAGAGACTACCGACAGCACATGAAGGAAGCTTATCAAATAGGGGACTTGGTACATATTCCACAGGCGGTAAAACTGTTGGACTGGAGCACCCCTGTTGATGGTCAAGGTCAGTTGGTTATCCCGAGCCGCATTAAATTAACGCATGCTCCCACCTTGGGAGTGGTCACCCAGTATACTCAATGCGGTTATATACGAGTCTTTTGTGAAGGCACGAGTTGGTCAGTTCTGAATTCTAATGTTTATAAAGTGAACAATGCAAATGGTTAGATTAATAGAAGTAATACAGGATCACCATCGCTCCTATACTCTCAGAGAGGTATGGATTAACCCACAATATGTAGTCAAGATTGAATCAGCTGAGGAGTATACTAAACTGTTGGCCGAGGGTCGACTACCCGGGGATCTGTCCGCCGATCATAAGTTCAGCCGGCTTACTGTTAACGAAGGACGAGACACGCATACCCACGTGGTTGTGGGGGGTATTAAAGAAACCGCCGGCTCTTTCATTCGCCCCCGAAAATCAATACTGTTAAAAGGCTAGCCAACTATTTATAGTTGATGTATCTGCGTCAATCTAATAAATGGAAACAATGGTTATTGCAGGAGGCGGTCGAAGATATCGGCTTGCCTCCTGCGGTAGCTCACTTTCTCAGACAACAGGACGAAGCATTCGGTCCCGTCGAGAACAAGCACCTCACTTGGATCGGTCAGCTTGTCAAAGAGCAGCGGCAGGACTTGTTGCTCCCCCGCGAAAACCTGATGGAAATCCGACGCCAACTGCAGCAGGCAGTCCGTACCACCCTACAAAAGCGCGGCGTTGAGGACAAGGAAGTCTTCGGTGAACTTTTCGCTGAAGCTCTCGCACCCCTGATGGAATTTAGGGACGAGCGCGAAAAGCAAAGCCCCAACATCGCAGACATCAAGAAGTTTAAAAAGAGGTTTATGAAGAACCTGCGTAAGTTAGAAATTGAACCCAAGTTTATAAAAGGGTTTGATTCTTACGTTGACAATCGTATGGTAATGGGTGTACGCGACCACTTTATGAAGTCCGTCAAACCCATCATGCTTCTTCTGGCTGAAGATCCTCAGTCTTACAATGACTTGCGAGATGAGAGCGGACTACAAATGGTTGGCAAAGCAGCCGAAGAGATTCTCGCCAATCCCCCCAAAGCAGAAGACCAGGTAATCCATGAGTTTGACAATGGATACTTCTGGTATGATATACGAAGTAGCGCTTGTAATTTTGAAGCCAAGAAGATGGGTCATTGCGGCGCCGGCGCAGAGGGCACCTTAGTTTCTCTTCGCCAAGGAGAAGGGAGAAACGTCAAGCCGATGATCACCATGGATTTTGACGGCTCGACTATCTATCAAATCAAGGGCAAAGCCAACAAAGCCCCAAAGGAAGACTTTTGGAAGTATATTGATTGGTTCATCGAGAACATGGGCGTCGACCGCATCACTGAGTTTGGGATGGGAAGCTCTGATGGCGAAGGCTTTATGAGGCTCCTTGCGTACCTTGAGAATAAGCATGCAGATGTCAAGTTCAAGGAATCGTGGGTTGTAGAATCCACCGAACTGCTTGATCAATTTGAGCCCACTATTGAAACTGATGAACAAACTTTCTTAGAGCTTGCCTACGCCTCCGAAGGCGGCGATGTGGGCGTAGCTTTACGCCACCAAGCATTCTGGCCAGTCAAGGATATCATTGTAGATGAAGATACGCAACGATTGCGCTGGGAGATTAAGCAGGATGCTCAAAGCATTGCGAACGACACTCTCTATCCCAATCCCCGGGTCACAAGCGCCGACGTCTTTGCGCGAGGAGTTCAAGACTCCGAAGCAGCGATGCTTCGTATCGAGCTTCACTGGGAGGACAACTTTGAGCCCACCGACACGGAAGACGAAGAGGAAGTAAAGGAGGAGCTAGGTCGCCTCACGGAGTACTTGGATGAGATCCAAGATATAGCCGGATACCTCGTCAGCACCCAAGCCGCACCCGAAGAAGCCGAGTTCGATTATAACGAATTCCACGAGAAAGTCCAGAAGAGACTAGAAGCCTACGGCGTCTACCGCGACCTTGCGGGAGAGATCGACGCAGAGAAAGAACGAGACCGCGAGGACCAGCTGGAACTCCCCCTCCAAGAGCAGCGCATTATACAGCGTTGGTCCAAGATAATTAAATAAAATCTGAATAAATCTATAACATCTTCCGTCAAAGAGGGTTAGCTCTCTAGTTACTAAAGACACAAAGGTCAGAAAGGCTTGATAAAGGTAGTATGCAAAAGCGCATCCCATGGGAGTTGCAGGTACAAAATACATGAGGTAGTGATGTAGAGCCATAGCACGGAGGATATAGACCGTGACTAGGGTGTATATAAGCGCGCTAAGCGTACTGAGTATTTTATTTTTAGGGAGTTGTGCGCCCGCGGCAGATGTTGCGGCACAGATAACTGAAGATCTCCCTCCGGTTGTCGCCCCTACGGCGAGCACCGTTGAGGTAACGAACTATTTTGGATCCGCTAGCGAAATTTTAGATGTTAGCAGCCTCTCGTTGATAGAACGCCGCGCGCGAAAAGCAGCAGTAAAGATTGAATCATTATTGGGGAACGGACATGGTTCTGGGACCTATATGATCGCTTATGGCCATCGTGTGGTTGTTACTGCTGCGCATGTGGTAGAGGACGCCACGACGATGAGAATCGTCGGTCGCGACGGCGAAAGCGTAGTTGGTCGCGTAGTCTTTCGCGACGACCCGGCAGATGTAGCCTTCTTGGTCGTACCGGAAATGAAAACCCGGACTGCAGTCCGATACCGTCCGCACATGTCGTACGATGAGCGCCTCATCGGTACCAAACTAACCTATACTGGTTTTCCATCTCATCACGACCTCCTAACAATTCGTGGGTATGTTTCGGCGATTGAGAAAGGACACATCGTCGCCAATATGTTTGGATGGTTCGGATCGTCTGGGTCGGGTGTCTTCGACCATCGGGGCCGATATATGGGATGTGTGTCTGGTATCGACATTGGCCGGTTTGGGTTTGGTTTGCGGATGCCACTTGAATCTATTGTGTGGGTTGCGCCCATGAGTTCCATAGATCATGAAACATTGCGCGTCCGCATTCTTACTGCCGACCCGGTGGGAGTCATCAGATCATTCCCGGGCGCCAGAGCACCTCGACGGGGGGAGGTCCGACGGTGAAACAGTGGAGCTTGATGGTTTTGATATGTTCCATTATGCCCCTAGCATGCGTCGAGGGTGACTATGCCTTATATAGTCTCCACCAGCCGGATACCGTCTATGTGGAGGTACCCGTCGAAGTCCCCATCGAAGTCGAAGTCCCGGTAGAAGTTCCAGTCGAAGTAATCGTGGAGGTACCTGTCCAAGTACCGGGCGAGGGGGGGGAGGTTTGGATCGACTCGTTCGACCAACCGTACACGATGGACGGCATTGATATTGTCTGGCTAATTGACAAGTCAGGGTCTATGAACCAGCATGCCGGCAGAGTTGTTGCCGGGATCGAACAGATGATGTTGGCTCTCCCCCCCTCTGGCTGGAGGCTCGGGATTACCACTATGGCGTGGCAGAACGCCTCTAACACCCAGGAGTTCCCGCTAGTCCCAGGAGACAGCGTTCAGGATGCTTGGGACGCCTACAACAACACAGGCAACATCGGATTAGAAGCAGGGTTCGATGCTCTTTACGCCTACCTGATAGAAAACACATATAATCAATCTTGGCTCCGACCAGATGCGGGGCTGCTGGTCGTCTTCGTAAGTGATGAAGAAGAACAAAGCAGCCGCGATTTTACTTCTTCACCCGGTGGTCTCCAAGACTTTATAAACTGGTATGGGAACCAGCGACCTTCTGTGTTCTTGGCTAGTATTATAAACTTGCCCTCCTCTGAGTCGCTTTGCAACAACAGTCATCACTGGTCTTACACCGGTCAGCGTTATATTGATGCGACTAATGCCTTTGGCGGTGTGGTCGTAGACATCTGCGCAGAAGACTGGGCGACAGGCGTACAGGCAGCAACCACACAGGTTGAGCCCCATGAAGAGTGGGAGTTAACCTTCACTCCTATTGAGGAGACATTGATTGTTTTTGTAGATTCTGTGGAGATGAGCGACTTGGATTGGGTGTATAACCCTCTTACTAATAGTGTTGAGTTCTTGGTTATTCCCCCGGAAGGGGCACATGTTGAGATAGGATATGTAATTGAGGCTGCCGCAGGCGATGACGATGATTCAGCAGGGAGTTAACTACTTATGAAGTATAATAAAAAAGAGGTAATAATTTTGAAAGACAAATGGAATCCGGGAGCCCAAGAGGTACCGGCACCGCGCGCCCTTGAAATGGTGCAGGTGGGCAAAGACGAATTCAGGGAAGTACCCTTTCCTTTGTCTTTAGACTCACAAAAAAGATTATTAGAATTAATCTATAATCGAAATTCAGGTATAATTACTAGGCAGGAGTTAATCAATGTTCTCTACAATCAAGAAAATCGTGAACCTGGCCAAATCATTCGATGCGTTCTCTGAACGGGTAGATAGATTAGAAGAGGCAATAACCCAGCTGCAGCATGTCGCTGATGAAAATGAGTCTCTCTGGCAGTACCTCGACGACCAGCGCGAAATGGACCAGGTCTTTGTCGGAAGCCCCGAGGAATTCGAAGAAGAAATAACCGACATGATGTTACGCGCCATGAAACCACGCGGCGACGCGTAGGAACCGGAACTAAAACCACCATAACAAGTGCTCGAATAGAGCCTAATGAACTATTTACTAGTATGAAGCGACAGTTACAGTTATTTGAACAATTTTTAAACGAGGCAAAAGATCCCTCCTATTATCAAGAAACGTTTTATTTTACCGCCCTTATCTCTATGAGTAAGGATGTCGGTGGTTCACGTGACGAAACTAAAAATGATATCCGTGCATTCAGCGAGATTCTCACAGTCACTCTGGTTGAGCCCGAAAAGGGAGGCATTCAGCGCGACATTGGTAATAAGTATATATCCACACTGAAGATTCACGTCCGGAAACCCAAGGACGTTGATAAACTGGAATTGATGAAAGACGCAGTTAAGATGATTAATGGTTTAGATGGTGTTACAGTTCTACGTTACAAGGAGAAGAAAGTCAAGCCACGCCGCAAGCCGTTCCGCGGAAAGTACGAACTCAACGAACGAGACTGGCAGTCCGCCTCACACCGACGCGAAGTACAAAAGGACTCCGCCGAACTGACGAGTGGTGGACCTCAGAAAACTGGAGGCGCCCCTTTTGCGACTGCTCACAACGTAAAGCCATCATGGGGATCATCGCCCCCTGGCGCCGAGGGCGGTGGATGGGGAGCATCCTTAGAGGAAGGCGCGCTCGACGAAGCAATGGTGGGTCCCGAAGGACTACCCGAAGATATTGTGATAGCTGTGGACAAGTCTCAGGCACCCCGAAGCTTTCGCGCCTACTATGCCCTCAAGGAAGACCCGAGCACGCCCTTGAAGGCTGGCGACCTAGATCGCATGGAGGCAGGCATCGACGTGTATGGTAACATTTATGCTGCTCTGGGTCAAGACTTCCCATACGAGGGGCACTATGTTGTAACCTCAGTGAAGGCTGCAGATAAATATGGTCCGCTGCTGTATGATGTCATGATGGAGCTGGCTGGGAAGGCTGGTCTCAAGCCTGATACCGAGAGTCTCTCAGATGATGCATCCGCAGTGTGGAAATACTATGATACTTCAAGAGATGATGTGAATGCGGTAGAGCTGGGACCGGCAGGTGAGCCACTCCCACCGGATGCGTACCGTAGTGTGATGCCGGAAGAGCAGGCAGCCAAGCCCCAAGATAATGCCCACCTAGCAAAGTTCTATGTGAAGAAGGGACGCGGTGTGCTTGAGGCACTCGGCGCAGCAGGGCAGTTGGCAGATGCCAGCGATGCCCCCGAGCCTTCCGCCTCTGAGGAACTCACTGACTTGGCAGGCGAACTAGATATCCCTATTGTTAGCAGAGATCTCAGTCGGTTCGACCGATTGCGCGAGGATATTATCTTGCAGGTTGGCTCGCTCTCGGATGATCTTCTAGCCTTTGATGTGCAGGAGGATCTTAATCAAAAGATCTGGGATGGTGATATCCGCATCCACCCTGGAGTAGCTGCGGCCCTGATGGACATAGTAGAAGAGTTTTTAGAAGGTATCGATTTGGGGTTGGAAGTGAAGGATGTAGTACTCACAGGTTCCTTGGCCAATTACAATTGGTCTAAGTTCTCCGATATCGATTTGCATATTTTATTGGAATTCGGACATATCAATGAAGATCAGAAACTGGTTAAAAAGTTCTTTGATGCCGTTAGATCTCGCTGGAACAAGCTGCATGATATACGCGTGAAGGGGCATGAAGTAGAGATCTATGTACAAGACCAACATGAGCCTCACACATCCACTGGGGTCTATTCTTTGATGGAAGATAACTGGTTGGTTAAGCCCACGAAGATAAAGCCGCAGCTTGACAAGGCATCCGCCGAAAAGAAAATGCGTTTTTTGGCAAAAGAGATTGACAAACTCGCTGCTTTGTATCATAATAAACAATATGAAAGTGCACTTGAAATGGGTAATTGGATAAAAGATAAAATTAAAAGAATGCGTCAGGCAGGACTAGAAAGAGCAGGGATCTACGCTCCAGAGAATTTAGCATTTAAAATGTTGAGGCGCTCCGGGGATATAGGGCGCCTGTTTGATATATATACCCGCGCCTATGATCAGGTTTACAGTTTGGACCAATAGCGTGGGAAAATCGCAAGGAAGAAATCTGGGCGGTTCAATGGTTTTGGTGCTGGATAAGACTAACCAACTGCTTATTTTGAAAAGACCCAATTGGGTTTCATGGGCACCGAGTAAGTGGGGATTACCAGGCGGTGCCATTGAAGAGGGGGAAACGCCATTACAGGGCGCCGTACGTGAAACCATGGAAGAAACAACTTTGGCTGTACATAATTTAAAAAAGGTAACATTACCTCTTGACAAAGGGTTGCATCCATACTATACTAGAAGCTATACAGGTCAGGTAGTAATTGACGAAGAACACGAGGAGTGGGTGTGGGTCGCCAGACAAGAAATAGAAAAATATGATCTCGCGCCCAATATCCTACCTATGTATGATTGGGTATTAAAGCATGGATGATAAAGAAGAAGTAGAAACTGCAGTCCCTGAAGAAGCGCCTAAGGTGAAGGAAGAGTTGAAGCCAAAGAAGCTTCCGCGGCTAGCCCCCGAGGGTATTAGAACCTTCACCGTCGCTCGTCAGTATGACGAGAGCGGTGTCTCAGGAGAGGGCGTAGTGATCGAGGGAGTTACGTTGGCCACTGGGCAGTGCGTGGTACACTGGTTGTATCCTCCCCCTCGCGGTGGCATTGCAATCTTCGATTCTATGAATGATTTCATTAAGGTACATATCTTGCCTCATCCTTCGAACCGTACAATTATTACCTACGATGATGGCGAACAAGAGCGTTTTGGACTATTTAGTGAAGAGGAAAAGTCCGATGAAGAAAAAGATTCTAACTGAACAGCGCCTGTGTGAGTTGGCAGGAATTAAAGAGGCGGGTATTCGCCCGACACCTAGCGGAGGCTGGGAAGGTCCCACCGGAACGCTCGATATAGATAAAGTCGAAGAGCCCGAGGTACCTGTTGACCCTGATGCTACTCAAGCTCCATCGACGGTACCAGGGGAACTTGATAAAAGGACTCCCGACATGTCAGTCGCCCTAGCTAAAAAAGTGGGACAAGAATTGGTGGATTGGTTTTTTACAACCCCAGCCGCAGATGCTGCCATGGAGAAGGCTCACAGTTTGATTGGGGATGTGGAAAAGAAGATGCAGGATGCTCACCATAAGCTAGATACCGAGGACTCTCAAAAAGACCGAGCCGCGCAGGCTGAAATTCAGGCTTTAAGTAAAATACAAAACAGTGATGAGTATCACGCTGCCGAACAACTCCATGGACTCGCACGCGCACTCGCCGGCGGAGTTCCGCCTGTGGTCGCCAAAGCGCAAGAGCTACGCACCGCAGGGGAAGCCATTATAGATGCGGGCGGATTTACTGAAGCGGGTCAAGCGCTATTAAAAATATGGAATAATCTCGATAGAGGGGGACTCCGCGCAGTCGACTGGGCTAAGGATGTGAATATAAAATAAGTTTGACACATGCTTAACATTTTGTTATACTTAAACAGTAAGGATAAAGAATGGTTTTTCACGGCGACTACGAGATAGAGTTTGAGATTCACAAAGAACGAGAAGATAGTTGGCGCACAGATCATCTGGGACATATGCCTGGGATGACTGCACAAGAGGCACTAGCCCGATGGGTTGCTCAACACAGCACAGAAGCACAAGAAGCGGAGCACCTAAGCGCCATCCCAGTGATTAATGGTGGCAAAGTTTAAGCCCGGCGATTTGGTTGAGTTGCAGGACGGTCGCATGCTCA
>Ga0208156_1000358_pt1 | contig 18933 bp, 31 predicted proteins | sample 1_EtaG_FD_184073 | JGI IMG/M metagenome (GOLD analysis project Ga0208156, IMG submission 184073) | Marine viral communities from the Subarctic Pacific Ocean - 1_ETSP_OMZ_AT15124 metaG (SPAdes) (version 2) | ecosystem: Environmental > Aquatic > Marine > Oceanic | place: Pacific Ocean | collected...
CGGATGGATTGTCGTCGCGACAAAATATGAACCATGCAAAGCTGACGGCTCCGATATTCATCGACATTATCTTAGACATTATAAGAGGTATTTTACTCTTCTTTATTATTATCGGTTTCCAGTTTTTCATTTATAAACTCCTCTAAGGTTGGAATTGGTTTTTTCTCTCTAACGGAAGAGTATCCAATATCAATAATTGCTGCTTCGTCTTCTTTTTCCATTATATTTGACGTTTTTATATCAGTAAATCGCACCCCGCGCTCATTTAACCACGTGAGGGCCCCGGCCAGTTGATCAAGATATCTAATTTTGGGACTCCCAAGAGTTTTTCTAGCATGCTCCAAAACATTTAATTGACTATCTAAAGTATCATTATAGGCGCCTCTCAAAAGAGTCCAAAATATTATTAATAGTTTAGTTTCTTTTTCATCAAGTGCTAGTTGTTCAGATAAACTTTCAAGTTTTGGAATAATATAGGAGCCTTTGGTTGGTTCTTCTTCCTCTAATGATTCTGGATGTCTATCTATATATTTTACTAATTGTCGAATAATTTCTTCGGCGCGCTCAAGGTAGTCTTCTTCCCAAAAATAATAAATATTATTTTTCTTAACTTTATGAAACATCAACTCTGCCACATCAACCATCGCATTGTTAGGATAATCCAGCAATTCGTAAACAATTATATAACTCACATGTTTTAAAGTGTTATCTCGGTCTTCGTCGTCTCGCCGCGCAACTAAATCTATCTTGTAAACATTTGGATGATCTTCTCCAGATATTAAATAAGCTGCGTGTGCCTCTGACGAATCTGCTGTTAATTTCAATACCTTATTGTCAAATTGCCATGCTTGGCCTTGAGATCCGGCGCCTAAAAAATCTGGCGTTCCTTCTAGGTCTGTAGCTTTTTTAATTTTATTCAATTCGTCATCTGAAATCGGAATGGTTCTCCGGGGGTCATCGTCGACAATTTCAGTCAGTGTATCGTTAACAAATCTTTTTCTACTAGATAAAGAGTTAATACGTTCAAAAAGAAGGGCACGTTCTCGGCTTTCCTTAAGATATTCTCGCCAATTTTCAAATAGGAGTTTCATTTGTTTTTAGGGGCCCCCTTTTTATTGATTATTCTATTTAAACGTTTATTCTGCCTCTCCAGGTCGCCAACAGAACTCCATAAAAATTTTATTTCCCTTTCGGCATCATCTAGCCTTGCTTCTGTTTTATAATAATAGCCAGCTGCGATACATGCAGTCGTAATAATGAAAACAAGAGATTTTATATCTATATTAAATTTCATTACAATAAATCCTTGGTGAGCGGAATATTTGGCTCGTCAATGGACGCTTCTCTTGAGACTAAGCGTACATTATACCCCATTTGTTGTAACTTGTGAAGTTCATTAGACTCTTTCCAATAGCTGTATACCTCATCCATTGTTTTAGAGTCATATGCCTCTTCAAGTCTTGCGAAGATGGTATCACTTTCATACAAATACATTGCTCTGATTGGCAGCCCAACATATTCTTTAATCATATCAATTATTTCTGGGTCGACTTGTTTGGTTGGGTTTTCTTCGGGAAGCTCTTCGGCATATTTAACTTGCCGAGCATCAATTTTAATGTCTGGGTATTGTTGTTTTAAATCTAAAACGGCATCGACATTTTTGCCTGAATCATCTAAGAATAAAATGTCGGTGGCGCCCTCTTTTATTTTATTTTCGATCCAATCGCTTTTTGCTAAAGGATCGGCGTCTCCTAACAAAACAAAAGTTATTCTAGAAATATCAATTTCTATTTCTTCAAGATAATTTTTAATCGCGTCTTCGGAGATGGGCCGGCGTGCAGTTAAGATAACTATCTCGCGTCCATCCGTTCCGGCATTCACAACATTTCTTAGAATGTTTGTGACTTTTTCAATTTCTTGGGGATCGATGACCTCTTCAAATTCTGAGAAGTCGTATTCGTTTTCCGGATCTTCGCCCTCGATAGCATACTCACCCGGTGTTAATTCGTCGGTTGAACCATCTGGTCGTGTTATCTTTATTTTAGATTGAGATTTTACAAGTGTATCGTCAAAATCAAATACGCGAAGCTTTGATTCATTAATAAAGCTTCTCCATTTTTTGAATGAGAGCGACATGCTATAAATAGTTTAACTATTCAGAAAAGGGAGTTTCTACTGCTTGACAAGAAGTGCATTGAAAGCCTTGCACGGGAAATTTAATTTCTTGACCTGTGGGGGATAAAAGAGCAGAGAGTCTTTTAATCATAACGACGGGCGTAAAATACAAATTTTCACATTTTTCACATCCAATGTCGTCTGCTTTGCTTAAATCTATATTTAGTTTTTGTTCTGTAGACATAATAATTCCTTAATTTTATTTTAATAGAAGAAACATTTTTATTGTATTAAATATTTTTTTTATTTTTGATTCTTTTTTCTTTTTATCGAAACAATTTCTCGTGAACTACCTCAAGGCGCGTGGAAACGTCTTCCACCAATCTGCTATAGTTCTTTTTTAATGCATCGACTTCATCAAGTAGTCGAGAATTACTAGTTGATAAACTATTGACTTGATTGGTGAGTATTTCTACTTGCTGCTCTAGTTTTGATTCTTTAGTTGTGACCATGTTATCTCCTTTATAAATACTACATAGACATACTATAGTATTTAATCATATTATACCAACAAATTTAAGGATATTTAAATTATTTAATACGTGTCTTATAAAAAGTCTAAGATTCTATTGGAGAAGGCGGAGATTCTATCATTTTTAATAATTCTATAATTTTAGTTGTAGTGTGCGTGCAAGAGCCCTGGGGGATACATTGGCCTGCACTAAGTTGCGAATTCGCGATTAGTGCGGCATCGTTCCATCTTCCCTCTGAGATATGAGTCGCCAAAGTAGTAAAAAGATGAGCGCAATTTAGTTGCGCCGTGGGATCCATAGGGGCAGAAATAAGTGCGATTGTACAATCTGACCAGCCTTTAATTGCCAACTTTTTAAGCTCTTCAGAAATATTTGGTACACCATCAGGAGGCCTGGCAAAACTAGGATCATCGCCTTCGGTGCGGTCGGCGCCGTCTTTTTCTTTTAAAACTCTTTTAAGCTCTTCTTTAATCAATTGTTTTAATTCTGCTTTAGTCAATTTCATAATTAAATTTCTTCTTCTTTAGGTTCTTCTTCTTCGGGCTCTTCTTCTTCGGGTTCGATATCTAATTCTAATTCTTCTTCTCCCTCTTCTGGTTCTAATTCCAAGTCTAGCTCTTCTTCTGGCTCTTCTTCTGGAGTGGTCAAGCGTTTTCTTCCAGAAATTTGTGAAACTTTTCGTTTCAAACGCTTATTACTTCTATGTAGACTTTTAACTTCTCTTTTTAGGTCATCTACAATGCCTTTTAAATCATTAAATTGATGTTGAAGAGCAGCAATTGTTACTTTTGGATCTGGTTTACTTTCTATTGGCTCTTCTTGAGGCTCTTGGGACGCTAGTGTTGGAAAATCAGAATCGCTTCCTTCACCATGGTGCGCGCCCGGGCCCATTTCTTTTAACATTTCTTTTTTAACTAATTGTTTTAATTGTAAAAGGCTTAATTCCATAACTATATCTTTACTCCCGCTATATTTATAATTAGTCACCTAACTGCTAAACTTCTATTTATAATTTTCCTTTAATCTGGATCTGACATGATCTGCTCAGACGCCTGGTCGTATAGCTCATAACCAAGTGTGGCCGGGACGCCGATTGTGCCGGCCCATGCGGCTAGCCAGAGCCCTTCGTGGGCCCATTCAACAACCTTCTCACCCGTCGTGGGGCATGCCGCGCTCTGTTTACTGTTTGAGTCATAAGTACTGCATATGCAATTAAGCCTGTCTGAATATAAACGATTACCGGTTTTGGGATCAATGCGTGGCTTACAAGAAACACACTCATGTGGTACAAGCCATTGTAGCGGGCTTTTAACCGCGGTGCGTTGTTGCTCTTGGTAGAGGCCGGCCGCCTTCATACCCGTCATATGTTTGCCCATCGTAGTTGCCTTTTCCGAGGGAGTCGGCGCCGGCGGCTTCTTCTCCGGACTAGGCGGATACCATTTTGCGGTGCCTTCACACCAAGTGATTCCAGGGCCGACAAGCCGGGGATCATAGCCCCCACCTACTATTGCCAGATTTGGCCAACATTTTACACCCGCTTTTTCCCATTTGTCTACAATTTTCCAAGCTTTTTCTTCTGTTAGCTTATCCAATTGTTTTTGGCTACGAATTCCAAGAGCATATTCTTCTTCAGTGGGAGAAGAAAGCGCACCTTTCTCATGCAGGTAAAGGCCTGGGAATTGTGTTGGAAGAACGCCCGGTTTTCCAGTAACGGGGTTGGTGTAACTATGAGTTTTTTCGAGGTAGGCTCGTTTTGCTTCTGCTTCCGCCGGCGTATTTGATTTAGTTTTGGACCATTGGATTGCCGCTAAGCGGAAACCTTCGGGCGCGCTGGTCACAAACATGCCTGTTTTTGGATCTATAAGATCGGCAGCTGTGGCGACTATATCTTTGGAATATGGCCGCGGCCCCATTATCTGGTTTACGCCGTTGGCCATTAAATTGATCTCGTTCGGAGTCATTCCAGCAAAAAGCCCCCCATATGGAAATACCAGTGGTCTATCTTTATCAAATTGCTGCTTGCCTGCAGGCAAAATGTTGCGTCTCTGGGCCAGGGCCGTCTTTTGTTCCTGCGGATAATGGCGAGCTTTTATACTCGATATTTCGTATTCTTCGATTTCACCATCGCGTTGCCCATGGCGGCGACCCAATTGAATTCTATCATGAGCTTCCATGTACATCATCCAACGAGAAACTTCTTTATTCGGTGGAGGAATAATAAATGTTCCACACTCTCTACCATATTTTCTAAGATATTCTCTTATTTCAGGAGAACACATCTGAATGTCGGGATCCGGGTAGCCGGCGCGCTCATTTAGATTCGCATATAGCTCAGACCAAGCCGCGCGCTGCGAGGGATCCGCCCTTAAATAGAGAGTGTTTTCAAAATTTCCAGCTTGCAAAGGCCAAGATGATTTGTCAAGGCCTTCTCGGATTGCCGGTAATTTATTATTAGAATTTACAAATGTTGGCACTCCATAGCTAGCCGCGTGGTACCGTACTTTTGCTTCTTCTTTATGTGTGTACACTATTGGCCACCGGTTTGCAGGATTTGCTTCATTGTATTTTAGGGCGCGCTGGCGATGGAATTGACGTTTCTTCGGCTTCATCTTACTTAATTCGTTTTGAGCTTGCTGTTGCTGGTTAAGATATAATGCTAGTTTTTTATGCTGTCGTTTTCTTGCATCTTCTATTTTTCTTGCGCGTTTTAGCTTGACTCCTTTTAAACTTGGGTGGCATCTTTTTAATCTCGCGTCGGCTAACCTTTCACGCTCTTCTCTGGTGCTCTTGCACAGTGGAGGATTCTCATCCTTGCAATCCCAGTTATCTATTAAGATATCATCGGCAATTGTTGCCGCTTTCCATAAAGGGACTAATATTTGCCTAGTGAGCGGGCCCTGACTTCTTTGTTGTTCTATAATCCATACATATCGATCTATCATGGCTTCACGCGGAGATTGCCAACATTTGGTTTGTTTAACCCATTTATCCATCTGAAAATTCGCATATGGATGGCCGCCGCCAAAAATATCATATCCCTCGGTACCTACCCCGGGGGCGGGTGAACCAAGGACGCCGCCGACATTCCTAGGCATAGTGGGGTCATCGGTTAGTTCTTTTAAAAGAACAAGAATTTCTTCTTTGATAACATTTTCAAGTGTGGGCTTATTAGAACTCATGTTATAATAAATAGTTTAATATGCTTTAACTTACAATTCGTTTTCCATTTTTAAAGGAGGCTCAGGAAATCCACCGTATTCTTGCCCGGAGTATGCGGTCATATCGGCTACATCAAATGCATATGGGTCAATACTAGTATGATTTTTTTGATTTGGAGTTTGTGATTCTATTTCTTTGATTAATTTTTGAACAGTTTTAATTAATTCTTGAACTTTGGGATTCATATGATTTGATTTCTTTTTAAATATTTATTCCACCCTTCATGAAGCTTTTGTTGATTGGGGAAGCTACTATATGTGAGATTTTCTTCAACTGGCTGATATGGTTTTTCATCTTCGCCGGTGTCCATGGTCACATCTTCATAGCGCTCCGCGCTGGCCTTCTTTACCATATCTTCTACTTTTTCAGCTATGTCGTCATGACCATCCCCGCGCAACCATTCTACCAAATTTTCATCTTGATAGCGAGACTCTTTTTCTTTTGTCACATCATCAAACATATCAGATAATTCAAGAATATTTTTGGCGCCTAGGTCATCTCTTTTTTCTGGATTGTTTTCGTGAAACACTTTAGTTAATATACTTTTAATCTTCTTTGCATCACCTTCTTCGTCTGTAGACCATCCTTCTAAAACATCGTATAATTGTTCAGCATTTTCTTTTGATATTCGAGCTGTTTTTTCAGATCTGAGCGATTTTAGCTCTTCTGCTTCGGCTTTCTTTTTTTCTTCGCCGGCGCTGTGTGCTTTCCCTTCGTCTGATTCTTCCCATTCTTTTTTATCTTCTTTGTCCAATTCTTTTGTAAGTGCAAGTAGTGCCTTCGCGTGGTTTTTGCCCCATAGCATGTCCTCTTTGCCTAAGATTTGTTTTATATTGTTTTCTTCGCTGCTATAATTTTCAACAGCGGCATAAAAATTACCATATATTTCTTTTGCGGTGGCGCCATCCCATCCGGCCGCCTTCAATGCTTTAACACCCGCCTTACGCATTCGCGCCCGCTTTTTTTGGCGGGGGGTTTGCTCCGGCTCCTTGGATGGCTCCGCACTGCGAGGAGGCGATTTAGACACCTCTTTTTCTCCGGCGCGCCTTGTTTTTGCTGTGGCTTCGTCTTTTTCGACCTTGGGCGTCATACCTTTTATTTTCAAAAGACAATCTTCTAATGCCTTGCTGTCGTTTGCATGTAGTTGATTACATTTATCAACAGCGTGCGCCGCGGCAGGCGTGTGCTTGAGACCGCCGCCGTGTTTGCCGACGTCGGCGATGGTTTTCCCTTGTCTCTTGGCGGCGGACTTGGCGAGGTGGAGGCGCCGGTGAATCTCCTCAAGTTTGTTGCTAAGAGATACGCACTCATCCGAGCGCGGATTGCTCATGTCGTCGCCGACTGCCGCCCAGCACCGGTCAAGTTTGGCCTGCACTTCGGCGTGTTCTGCCGCCAATGCTTCGGGATCGCCCTGCTCCTGTAGTTTTGATAATTCTTCTCTGATGAGATTTTTAATTAGTGATTTGGTAAGCTTCATTTTTATCCCCCGGGGCCTAGTTTTCGAACGCGTTCTCTAATAAGTAGTGTTTACAATAACTAAAGCCTTTTTATATATTGTAAATTAGTTAACCCTACTGAGTTTTTTTTCCTTTTTTTCCAATAGTTTTAGAAACTAAATATTTATATACCTTCGGGCAGCATTTTTTTAATCCATAGAAGCCGCGGCGCGGCTTCCAGCCTTTGTTCAAGGCGTGGGTTAGCGCGTTGGAAATTTGATTTTTTACAGCCTGTACGCGGGGATCCCGACCGCGCTTCTGCCGGAGAGCGATTGCTCTTTTAGTAAGGCTCATTTGTAATTTGGTATAAGCCCTTTGTTGGTCCTCCGGAAGATTCGCGCGACTCACCGTCCCAATCGTTGTTTCTGTTTCAGTTCTTGTAGTGGGCGTTGTTTCTGTTTCAGTTCTTGTAGTGGCTTGTACTCCTGGTTTGTCGACTTTTGTTGTTTCTATGTCAAGTCCAAGCCCGTAGGCCGAATCGACCACACGTAAAAATTGTGTGGCAAATTTGCGGTGCCAATCCTCTTTGCCCTCTTTAGCGAATTGTTTAGCAGCTTTAATTAGCTCTCTTCTTCCTTCTTTAGATCTATTCTTGTATGCGTCCATCCACATCTGTACATATTTTCTTATTTTTTCCACAGGTTTTTTAGCGCCCGGCTCTCCTGGTTTAGCTCCTTGGACGTCTCGGCGTTGTTTAAGTTTGTTATATGCAACATTTGGATCTGGTTTTACTTTTACTTCTGGCTTTGCTTCTGGTTTTGCTTCTGGTTTAATAAGTCTTCCCGGTGGGCCTGTAGGGGCTGCGGCTTTTTTTGGCTGACGAGGGCCTACAACTGTAAAGTTTCCAGCAGCATCAACGCTTACAATGTCTTTAGTGGTAATTACTTGCCCTTGAAATGCTTTTTTAAGTTTTTGTATTTGAGCGCGCATCTCATTCTTTTTGAGGCCCTTGAGAAGCCCCATATCTCTAAGAATTTGATAATAGCCTTGTTTTCCTTTAACGCGGTGGGATTTAGCGGCCGCCTGTTCTTTGATAAGCTGTTTAAACTCTTTCAACAGTGCTTTTGTCTCTTCTTGAATAATTTGTTTTAGGCGAGACTTAGAAAGGTTCATATATTAAATAGTTAATAAATTTTTATAATGACTTAATTAATCAACGTTTACAATATTCATTGGCACTGTTATAACATTGCCTTTTTGGGATGGGTGCCCAGAAGGATCAACTTTTATTTTAGACCAATCAATTGTTATATCTAATTGTAGTTCTTTTTCTAAATTACCCATTTGGGCAAAAACCTGCTCCATGAAATCTATAGCTCGATTTTTTAATTCTTCACTTCTTCCCGCGGCGCCGGCTGGGGAGATTTCGCCTGCTATGTCTTTATCTAGTGTTGCTTTTTGATCAGCAAGATTTTGGTCGATCTCTTCTTGAATAATTTGCTTAAGGTGTTGTTTGGTAATTTTCATCGTTGGCGCTCGCATAAATACGTAGTTTGTAAAAAAAGTAAAATTACGAAAATTTTTTATTCTCTAAACAAACGTACCGTCTTTTTCACCGTACTCTTTAGCTAATTTTTGTCCAAGAAACTTAACATCATCAATTACCTTGACGTGTTTAAAGGCAGGAATGTTACTACTAAACCAATTATTGATGGTACTGACCATTTCTTTAATCTTTTTACGACGCTTGTCGATATGATCAATTTGGCCTTTTCTGCAATGGAAGATAATAGTATTGTTACTAGTCTTGCCCCCCTCGTCAAAAACACGAAAAACCGGTGAGAGTACTTTAGTCCAAAAATCTTGTTCGCTAGCTACCCAAACCGTAGTATTCGTAGAAGGAGACTTAGAACCGCCCCTTCCAGGCTCAATACCGTACTTAGACATGAGGACACGCTTAAGCTCAGGGCGGGTATAGCGCTTAATTTTAGATTTACGTAAATGATTGCCATCCGCGTGAACCTTAGTAAGCATCTCTTCTCGATCTGCTTCGGAAAAGCCCTTACAGTTGGCTTTAATCCAATCTTTAAGTATGCTATCTACTAGAGGGTTGTCCCAATCGCCTTTAGCAACTAGTTTAGCAGCTTCTTTATCTAGATAGCCATCCGTCAAAAGCTTATAAGCCGTGTATGCAGAGTCATCAAAAGAATTTTGCTTATGCGCCTTCTCAAGGTGCTCATTTTCTTGATGTTGCCATTGGAGCCAATCGGACTCCGCTTTATAACCTAGGTTCTTTTCACAAACCACACACTCAATTTTATCATAAAGTGCGCTATTTTTATGTTTATTACGAAGGTTCTGGAAAGCGGAGAATCGATGATTTCCAGAACGAAGTCTGTACGTAGAATTGTCTTCGTTTTGATCGTCAATATTAATAGCTTCTACGCAAATTGGCTCTCGCAACCCAATTTGTTCAATGCTTTGCTCGACATTCTTAAGATTGTCAGCATCGACACCGTAAACGCGTGATTGACCTTTGTACTCGTTATCGTCTTCAATTTGATCTAGATTGATCAGTTTAGAATGGTATAATACCGTGGGGGTAAAAATATTCATAATATTACCTATTGCCCTGTTTGTAGGGACTTGTTTAAACGCTCGTTTATGAGCAGTAATATTATATTAACATTTTATTATGGGGTTGTAAAGGGAAAACTTAACTTAAAGTGCCGCATTTTATTTATTTTATGATCAAGTGCCCGCGCCTGCGTCGTAATCCGTAAGTTCGCGCCACACATCTTCCAAGGGACCACCGTGCCCAGTCCATTTTAACAGGTTAGAGGCCTCAGACCAGTGAATTGCTTGCGCATCCATCTTCTTCAATTGGGAAACATACCATTTAAGAAGTACTTGTATATCAGAAATGTATTTTCCCATCTGTTGTAATTTGGATCTGGGGATTTCGGCAAGGTTTTCAAGGTCGTCCGCCACTTCCTCTAGAGACTGGTAAAGTTCGTCGCCAAGATCATAATAAGAAATTCCAAGCGCAAGCACGGACTTAAGAGATCTGTCAAGTTGGCTTTTTTGGTTTGTGTTTAGCCGCGTATCCGCGGCATTGGTTGCTCTTAATGCAGCAGTCATCTCAAAAAAGTACTGGCCAGACCGCGGAAATTTCCCGGGCAAATACTTTTGGCAGTTGGCATCGCAGTGGTCCTGCGCCTGCGGCTGCAGCAACGGGGCCTGCGGAAACCCGTTTGTCGAAGGCGACGCCTCCTGTTCATTTAATAGTACATTCTGCAATTCTTCTTTGATTAGTTGTTTAAGGTGGGATTTGCTAAGTTTCATGAGTGAATCTCTCCTAGGTTATTATAAGTAGTTAGTAAAACTCGAAAATTACTAGGGGATTTTTTTAAGATCTCAAAATTTGGGCTACGATTCATGCATGTACTTAGTCGCGCTCTAACCCCTTGATATCATTACTAAGACATACATTCCGGCATACGGGGGGAGGGGGGGGCCACCCCCTACCTTCACCTATAGAAAGTTAAACTAAGTTGTTGATTTTATTGAGGTTTAATTTAGGTAAGTTTGAGGTATTTTTGGAGGACTTTGTATCATTGCTACGCCTTGCAATGCCATGGCAGCAGTAAGCGAGTTGCTTTCTGGTTCCCCTTCTTCTGTTAGGTAATAACCTGTACCGAATGGTAGTATCATTAAGGCTAGTTCATTTGTCATAGCCATACTTAATAGTTTCATCTGTGTATTCTTCTTTTCTTTCATCTTTTTTTATTGTTATTCTCCGAATCATTTCTCTCTTCGCACGTGCAGTATGCGTCGCGAAGGTGAATCCACCCCACGACGGTAAGCGTAAAGCCTGTTAGAAACTGTAGTACCGGCTCGGTGTGCAGCAAACAAACAGCAATGCCGGCGATTCCTGCGCCAAGAAGGTACGCTTTGCTGAGTCTGTAAATCCAACTATCTTTGTTCATTAATCGCTGGTCCACTTAAAGCCGGCCAAAAAGCCAGCCAAGAAACATATTAAAATAAATTGCATTAATGCTCTCCGCATCCTTTCGAGGGCTAGCGCATGCGCCGGCCCTATAGTAAGTATAACACACTTGACTAAAAGTGTCAAGGTTTTTTGTTGGCACGGTACTTGCTATTGCTAGTCGTGTGCCAAGTGCGAGGGGTTGACAAAAATACGTCAAGAGTATAGACTAAGTGCATACCGTCAACCCCGTAGATTCTTTTATTTGTTTATGGATGCACTTTTAAAGCTCCTTTATAGTCCGCAGCCTTCCGGCCACTAAACATTTACAAGATATTAACGACTGCGCCACCTTCCGTAACAATACGAACGGTGCGGCCATCGCAATAGCCTTTGGCATGAGCATAAGCAGTTTGTTCGCAACCCCATGGACCGCTGACAACTACCCATTCATTAACAAGCATTCTCTGAATATAAAACATTTACTTTATCCTTTGTAAAGCATCCAAAACATATGAGAAAACAAAAAGCAACCTACTACAAATAGAATTGATTTTATAAGTTTTCTACTCATATTATAAGTATATCATTTCAGCGGGTGTTTGTCAAGAATTATCTTTTATTTTAACAAGTTCTCCGCTCCTTGTTAATTTGTACGAAACAGGTGGACGCATCACAACAAAATTGTGTGGTACTTCAATTCTCACGCGAACTTCTCCGGTTGCTGGTCGTCCACGATTCGCACGTACAAGGACATCGCCATTTTCAATCATGGCCACCGTCTTTGTGAAGTGTTTCCGTGGTCGTCCGTGCGGTCCAATTAAGGGGCGCATGACTGGCCTTTTTACTTCAACGGGTCGCGGATTTTCGGCCATGAACTTTTCTATCATCTCGTTAACCATGTCTTGCGGCATTTCCATAAATGCGCGTTGTTCTTTTGTCAATACTTGTTGTTTCTTCACGAAATTCTTTCCTTTGCTTTCTCGATGTGTTTGCATCTTTGTCTGTAACCATACCCAACGCATTCACAACTCCAAGAATCGTTTTGAGCGCGTTTGACAGTGTATTTATTTCCTTTTGAGCCCTCGACCTTAAATATCTGCTCTTGTGCGCCTACGGGGTCTTTCTGGGGCTTTTGGAGGGGTTTCCACGTTACTTCATCGAGTGTAGTTCCTTCGGGGACTTCAATCCACGGTTTGTCGCCGGCTACGATGTAAGTTTTTCCGCTAGTGTGACTGCGGAAAATGGCGGGATTCAATAGGCTCTCAACCTCGTACATTACTGGGTGCAAGCCTTTACAAATCGTTGAACGTCAAAGCGCGGGTTGGTCTTTTGGAGTTCAACGGCAAAATTCATTGCAACGTCTTTGATGACGCAACGGTTCATGGGAGTAGTTCCGCTCGCTTTGAGAACGGTTGCAATAAGTTGGAAGTCTTTTCTAGTCATTTTGGCTCCTTTGGCCTTTGTTTGTATATACATTATCTCATATTTGCGGTGGTTTGTCAAGCATAAAGTAAAAAAATTTTCGATACGCACGTTTTTACTTTTAAGAGGCCGGGCCGATGACCTCCACATCGTTCGGGTGCTGATAGCCGATTCGCCCGTCCAAGAAACTCCAGGCAATCCCCAGGCGACCAAGTTTGTCAATGTCAACGATAACGCCAGTGGCCGGGTCAGGCTGGCGACAAAATCTTACTAAATCACCGACTTGCATTTATAACCTCCACCTTCGAGCGCCAGGACGCACAAACAACTCCAGAGGCATTATCCCTGACTATGGGGTCATTTTCTTCATCAAAGCCCACAACAATGCCTGTGCCTACTTTTTTGTGGTAAGAGTATTTTACCAAATCACCGACTTGCACTGATTACCTCTAAATCTCGTTCCAATCGTCGAACAACGCGGCTCTCACTATTGCAAAGTTGAACTTGATAGTAGTCGTATCGTTGGTCGGGTCCAGTCGCTAAAGTCTGAAGGATTAATCCAATCGTATCTATTGGTACACCAATTCCGGCTCGCGTTATCTTTACTAAATCTCCCGGTTTCAAAATGAAATGCTCCTGTGGAAACAAATGTCGTTTGAGTGCATATAGCCTTTTTCGACCATATCTTCTGTATCGTCGCCCAAGCGTAGAAAGCGGAAGTGTTCCCACGGTTCTTCAATGCCTTCAATCTCGTCGCCATCGCATTTATCGATGAATTGACTGAGCGCGCCAACTTCTGGGTATTGTTCGTACCATTTTATACTTGACCAGGAAACAACAAATGTTTCTTTGCCATCATAGTCCTCGTTCATATAATCATGGTCTTTGAAAACCATTGTACGACAACCAGGCTCTTTTGCAAACACAGTGAGAAAGTGCGGCATAAGGTCTTTACTGATTGCGATTACGACTTCGGAACGGTATCCCATTATTTACACTCCAACACGTCGTATTTACCAGTGAAAATGTTTTTGTCAATGACTGCATCGAGATTGTGTTTTTCGATATAATTAACCGCGTCAGTAATGAAAAGAAATGATGCTAGTGTTTTCATTTTGGCTCCTTTTGCCACTGTTTCTATATGTATTATCTCACACAGAAGGTGTTTTGTCAAGATGTTTTTTGATTATTTTCGTTTTTAATTGCAGTCAATGGCGATGACTCGTTCATTCGTTTTGAAGTATGGGCGTCGAGCGTAGTATTTTGTAGTCAACCACATGCGCTGGCACTTTGAAGCCTTTGGCTTCGGAGCCATCAAATCGGTCAACAGAATGTGACCATCGAAACCGTGCTGGTTCACGTATGCCGTGGGCGCGTCAAAGTCGGTGCCTCCGCACAAAACTCGTTCCCATTTGCGGTTTTGACCTTTTTTCCATTCATAGATTTTCTCTTCGCAAACGTCGCTGTCGAAGGGAATAACCGTGAAAGACGCCAGCTTTGCCAGTTTGTTGAGTTCTGCAAAGAACGCGGCGAGCATACTATCGTCGACGGAACCGGACTGGTCAATGCTGATAGCAATGCGAGCCTGTCGCGTGACTTTCTTTCCTGGGTGGATGTAACGATAGCGTTTGTTCACTCGTTTCACGGTGCTGCGTTGGGATGCTCGGCGCGAAGTCTTAACGAAGTAGCGAAGGACGCTTTTCCAGTCCAGGCGCGTCGTCAGTCGTTCGATAATCTCCCGGCGACAAGTCGCTGAAACGCTACCCCAACTATTGGCTTTTTGCGCTTCTTCAGCAGCTTCGCGAAGATATTCTTTGACGCGCTCTTTGGCAATTTCGTTTGTGGTTGCGTCACCTTTTCCCCAATCGTCATGACTGTCGAAACCATTGTCGTCGGGAAGTGATTGACCTTCTTCGCCTTCTCCGTCGCTTTTTTCGCCTTCGCCTTCTTCGCTTTGCTTTTCTTCCTCTTCTTTTTTCTTCTGTTGAAGCAACGCGAGATAGGCTTCTGCGCTCAAGTCGCGCTCAAACTCAGCGAAAGGACCAACACCAGGAACACACGCATTTTCGGGCAAACCGTTAATGTGACAATTAATTGCGAGGTCTGCCGCAATGTTCCATTGTTGCATTTGAACGCCTTCCGGTCGTCGGTCTGTGACGTGCTGGAAAACGAGGTGGTAAAACTCATGAATCAAAACAGCCGTGCGCTCTTTGTCTGACAATCCCTCGAAAAACTCCGGGTTGTACATCATCTCAAATCGAGCAGTATCAGGGTTGACACGCACGCCGGCAGTCGGAATTGCCGTTGACGCAACTTTTGTGACGTTGCGACTAAGAGAGGCAAAGAACGGCTCACTCATGAGCAGTCGAGCGGTGTGCATGTTCAGGTCAAATTTCATGTGTTTTTTCATTTCCATAACTATATTATCTCACGAAATAAGTAAAAAGTCAAGAAGAAAATGCACCCTGACCGACTTTTTATTTATTAATCGGCCAGGGCACCGGGGCATTATTTGTCTGTTTTGCCTGTCAAGATTTCCACGATGTAGGACGAAACCTTGATACCGCTATCGGTTGTGGTGGAGTGAAGCGCAGTTGTATTTTCCAACACGTCGCCTTTACCCACGATAGTCCACAGCTTCATGAACGCTTCGCTCGGCAGTGTGACTGCGTAGTTTGCGAGATTCTGAATGCGCTCGGAAGACAGTTCAGTGTTGAACACATCGGCAGCATCCATCTTTTCTACCAAAGCACAGTGGTCGTTCAAGTCGAATTCGGTGGTCGCGTCGATGTTGCCCTTGTCCAGCACATCTTCGATGGTCACATTTCGTTCGTAGTTCTTTACGAAGTCGTTGAAAGAGACAGCAGCCTCGAAACCGACGAAAGCGGTTGCCAAGTTAAACAACGTGGGCGATGCTTCTTCGAGCAGGCACGCCGACACGAGACAATCGTTCAAACGCTTCCACGAGCGACGGGACGGATACACTTTGTTGGGCTCGTAGTCCTCTTTGTGCTCCAAGTGGTTGCGGTTCTGGTTTACGAAGTCCCAAACCATTCCATCGGTGTTGTCTTTCGCCCAGTCCAACCAGTCCTCCACGGAGGGCTCAACGTCGAAAACAGTGTAGCGGTCAAGTTCTGCCGGGTCCATTTCGTTGACCTGATATTGCTCGCCATGCTCGCCACCGTTAACGGCAGCGACGACAACGGTGTCAGGGTGAAGCACCCAGCCAGCCAGTTTGCGGGAGTCGGTCAACTCGAAAATGCCTTGGCGAACTTCTTGTGTAGCTCGGTCAACTTCATCGAGGAAGAGGACGACGGGTTCCGTGCAAGCCTGGATGAACCATGCGAACGGACGGAAAACAGAAGCCTGCTCGCCATTCACTTCAATCAGTTCTGGGCTAGGCATTCCCAGCAAGTCGCCTTCAGTCATTTGACTGGCTCGACGCTCGACTACCGGAAGTTCCAGCTTTTCAGCGATTTGATAAACAATTTCGGACTTGCCAACACCGTGGCGACCACGGAGAAGAATGGGCTTGCCGATTGCGATTACGTGCGGAGCACACTCAAGAAAACTTTTGAAGTCGATTGCCATGTAATAACTATCCTTTGTCGATTGTTTCTATATGTATTATCTCATGTTTTGAGATAAAAGTCAAGAACTTTTTTACTTTTTAATAGGAAAATTCTTCAGTTTTAAGAATGTAGCGTCGGATGTAGTCTTTGCTATGCTGCTTCAACTCTGCGTCGATGTCGTCCAACGTCGCTTCGTCTTCGCTCTCCAACCAGCCGTAAGGGACTTGCGCGGCGACCAACCGACACGGAATAGTGCCCAACACTTCTGCGCTGCGTGGACTGACGCTGTGGCGTTCCTTTGAGCCGTCCACCTTTGCAACCCTGAGACATGATACGTCAGGAACGCCGACGCCTTCTTCGTCGACAAGAGTGCGCTGTGCATTAATAGCAGACCAGTTCACGTTTTCTACCAATCCTACGCCTTTTCCGTGCCAATAGGTTTCATATTCAACGAGCGTACCGACGCCGATACCGCACTTTTTGAACCAGTCGAGGGCTTTTTCTCGTGCAGTTTGATTTTGCTGAATGAATCCGTCCCGGTCTATCTTCGCTTCGGAACACGTTTTGCGATTGTGGCCTGACTCTTGGCAGTATCCACAAGTACGCTTGCTGGTACGTTTCTTCTTCTCGAAATAGTCTGTGGCGCGATAATCATTGGGATCAGCGTCGAGACGTTTTTGCATTTCTTCTTTAAGTTTGGGACAGCCACTGCGATTGTGGCCTTTTTCGTAACAATTTGAGCATCTGACAGTTCCGTTCCAACTCATATTTTCTCCGTGGTTCGAGTTTCTATATATATTGTATCAAAAGGGGATGTCTTTGTCAACAACTTTTTTGTTTTTCTTTGACTTTTTGTATGTTTTGAGGTGGCGTTCTTCGCATTCAATTGGTTTTGCCAAACCGTAGGGCAAAACTTTGTATGGTTTCGCGCCCTTAGCAGCACTTTTGATGATGCCACCTGAAGAGATGACGACGCATGGCTTGTCGCCTGCCAACATTCGGTGTGCCCAATCAGCAGTGGCGCGGAAAGCAACGAGAGAACCAATTTCATATTTTGATGGGTTGTCGTGATTTGCAAGAACCTTTTTTGCGTACTTGTTCTCGCACATCTTTTTCCAGGCTTTTTCGGAAGGAATGAATTCAGGCTCTTCCACAATACGAGTAGCTAAACTCGTGAAGTAGCCTGCATCCAAGTAATAATTGGCACACACTTTAGCAACTCGACGTTTTTCGGCGTCGTAATTGTCGTTCCATTTTTGACGCTCGTCTTGGGCTTCTGTTGAAAGCTTTTCTTCTTCGATACGTGCAAATATCTCAATTTGGCGCGGCGACAAACGACCTCGTTTGTTAAACTGTTCTTCTAGGCTTTCAAGATACCCCTTGTCCCAGTCAGAAAGAAGTTCTGACTTTTCCCTTGCGGCGATGATTCTTTCAAGAATGTCCGGGTGCATTTGTTCTCCCTCGATTGTCTAAAGTAATTATCTCACAGGATAGGGAAAAAGTCAAGAACTTTTTTTTCTTTTTGAAAGAAATATTTCTCTTTTTAGTTTACGGCACTTGCGAGGATTTTATCAGAATGCCATTTGATTGTGCCAGGGCGACAAGTGATTTTCTGGAGTTTGTTGTTCACATATACCGTCAATTCGTTGCGGCCAACGGCTGTTACAATGGCGTGCTTTTTATTTACTGTGATGAGACTGCCAACAGGTGGTAAGCCCTCCTCACTCAACTGACCAGGATTTTCAATCTGAAGAAACGGACGTTTTTGGCCTGGAGCCTTGTACAAGCCAGCTTTCTCGTCAAGCACGAGTTTAGCTGTTTTGGGCTTGCCATTCAAAGAAGAATATTGTTTGCCCTCTACGTGCCATTGATTATTTTTCTTTGTAGCTTTTTCTACTTTGAAGATGATGGTACGATATTTAGGGTATGTTCGATAAGTTTGGAGTTCGCCATTTTCATTCATGACGGCTTCTTCACGGACTTTGCTTCGACCCATTCCAAAACACCATTTCTTCATTAAAATATCATTGGGCTGCATTTTTGGCTCCTTTTGCCATTGTTTCTATATACATTATCTCACATAAAAAGATGTTTGTCAAGTTCTTTTATGCGTATATAAAAAAAAAAAAATTAAGCTTTTGAAATATATTTTAGGTGTGACCTAAGATGGGTTGACCGCCCTGCACCAAACCAGTTTATGACGATAGGGTACATATAATTTTCTTTTGAGCGCACTTCAATAATTATTCCTTGCTTTTTACGCAGTGCGCGACAATATAATGTGTTGCGCCCAGCAGCAGAAAGTTCAACTAAATCACCGATTTGCATTAACTGTTTCCAAAATAATTTTATTATCAAATCCGCCACGTTTAGTTTTTTTGTCATGTGCAACACTTATCACGTCAACAAAATTTATCTCATGGAATTGCAGAATTGATATAAATACTTCATACATATCTCCAGCTTCTTCAGTGCTTGGAGTTTCAATAAATTCATTTAATTCTTCTCGCATTTTTTCAAAAAGGCATTGTTTATATTCTTCGTTTTTTGCAATATGATATTTACAAGATTTGCCGTTTTCCTTAATAATGCGAGGGATAAAATCTCTAACTAGTTTCATTGATTACCTCTATTCTTCTCCTAGT
>Ga0208156_1000359_pt1 | contig 18890 bp, 14 predicted proteins | sample 1_EtaG_FD_184073 | JGI IMG/M metagenome (GOLD analysis project Ga0208156, IMG submission 184073) | Marine viral communities from the Subarctic Pacific Ocean - 1_ETSP_OMZ_AT15124 metaG (SPAdes) (version 2) | ecosystem: Environmental > Aquatic > Marine > Oceanic | place: Pacific Ocean | collected...
CCAGAACAACTCCAGCAAATGCTTCTAAACCAACAGCCAGGAGGTCAAAATATCTCTGGTGGCGTTGGGGATATATTGCAACAGCAGCAGGGTTTATACGGTAGTATGATGGAAGGTAAGATTCCACCATCTTTGCGTATGAATGTGATGTCCGGTGCTCATGACTTAGCTGCAGGACAGTCTAGGAATATAAATCGGACGTTAGGAATGGGGGGAATGTCACCGGGTAGTAATTTAGGTGCACAGTTATCTCAAATAAGTGAGAGCGGGATAGGTAATGATGCTATAAAAAACTTGGCAAGTTTAAACATGGACACCATGAAGATGGGACAGGAAGGCATGGGAAATGTCCTACAAGCCAGACAGGGACTCAATGCTAGTATGGCAGGTTTAACGAGATCGAATATGGGTGAGAGGAACGCATGGGGAGGGGCAGTTGGTGGTCTTATTGGTAAAGGTATCAAGGATTGGTTTGGAGGAGTACCGGGTGGACAACCTGGGGGACAACCGGGTGGACAAGGTGGTCCGCAACAGGGTATAACTCGTGGTGCAAAATTGGCAGGTGATGTAGGCGACTGGTTCAAGAATAAAGGTGACGGTTCATTATTGAAAGGCATGGGAACAGCGGCAATGGGTGCTGCTCCTTGGGCATTAGGTGCTGGAGCAATAGGTGCTTTATGGCACAATAGAAAAGGCATTGGTAAATTTTTAGGGCTGGGGAGGTAGTCATGGCAAACGGAAGATATAGACAAGACCCTTACGCAGCCTTTGCTCAGACCATTAAACCTCACACTAGTGGATTAGGAGCTGCTGTATCCGCCTTTACGTCTGGTCCCACTGCTATGGATAAAAAGGCTCTAGCATTAAAAGAAGCACAGTTCTATCAGACTAAGAGGGCTAGTGATCAGGCTATGGCAATTAACCAAGAGAGGTTTAATCAACAGAAGCGTGTGATTGCATCAGGTGATATTTTATCAAATCTTGAGAATGATGAGTTTATGACTCTTGGTAATTTACCTACTGGTGTTGGTGATGTCTTTGATGAGAATGCTTTTATGGAGAGTCATTATGGTGTTCTAGGGAAGAAGCAAGAGTTTATGGAGAAGTATAGGCAGAGAGTGGATGACAAGAATAAAGAGCTAGGATTAAATATTACTCCTGATCTGGGTAAAGCTGAGGCAATGTACAATCAATTTACCTCGAGAGAATCAGAAAAGAAACTTGTAGACCTTATGGGAATAAAGCAAGCTAAGGGTATGACAGCTAAAGAGTTCAATCTCTATCTTAGGGGTGTAGGTAATACTCATGCTGGTTCTAATGCTGTAAATTTTTACCTACAGAATGTCGATTCTAATTTCAAAGATAGCTGGGCAAAACAAACAGGTTATGTTCATGGTTATGAAACTGGTTGGGAAGATTGGAATCCTTTTGGAGGTCCCGGTGGAGAAAGAACGGGTGGTGCACCTGTGTCAAGTACTGGAGAGAAAGTAGCATTTCGGGGTGGAATGGCTTTAACTGGAGGACTTGCTTTAGAAGGAGCTGGGTTTTTAAAGGATTGGGGTACCAAGGCAAAAGCTATGGAGGGTGTTGATGACATCCTGAAGAATAAGGATATATATAAAAAAGGCGGGAAGCTCTTAAAGGCTAATTGGAAAGATTCGCTAACTTCAGCACAAAAAGAATTATTGGGTGGAGCTGATAATGTAGACAAGATTAAAGGTAAGGCTGGTCTAAATAAATGGGCGGTAGAACAAAAAAGTAGCTGGAACAAGATACGTCCTTCTCAATGGGGTCCGAAACTTGGGGCTAAGACTGGTGCAACAGAAGCTGCGAGAAAAACCTGGGCAATGACAAAGGGTGCTGGGCTTGGAGGTATAGGCACCGGTGCTATTAAAGGTGTAGGTCCTTACGCTGCTCTTTATGGAGGCAGGAAAGCTGGTCAAGCTCTTGGTGGAGACAAAGGAGAACTTGCTGCTGGAACTGCGGGGCTTTCAGTTTTCTTAGCTGCTAGGTTACCGGCTGCTGGAAAGAAACTATTGTCTGGAGCTTTGAAAAGGAAAGCAGTTGGAGCAGCATTTGGTGGACCAATAGGAGCAGGATTATCAATCCTAGCTGACCTAGGGTTTGGAGGAATGGAAGCATACAAACTATTAAGAGATTATAAGGAATATAAAAAGACAGGTAAGATAGGTCGTTGATGCATGTCTCTGTTACCTTATGCACCACGACCTGAGGAAGAAGAAGAAGTATATGATCCTACCTCATACTTCAGACCTTCCCTAACTCCAGAACAAACACAGCAATATATAAAAGAGTACGAGGAGAATCCTCGCCAGTTTGAACCTGACATTTTAGAGATGTTAGGTCAGCATGCTACTCACCACAAGATTCCTTTTGCATATAACGAGGAAGATCAAGAAGCAAGTATAGGCAGCGTGATCAAGAATATTGGTCAAGGGTTTATGGAGGGATTCACTACTCTCCCCCTTGCCGGTAAGTCTAAGCCTAAGAATGAGTGGGAAGCTATAGGTAGTAATCTTGGTCATCTTGCAGGGTTCGTTGGGTATATCCCAGGTGCCAGTGCTATCAAGACTCTCCCGAGGTTAGCAGGTATAGCAAGAGCAGTAAAAGGTAGGTCCTTACCAATGATTGCTGCTAGGGCTGCTACTGAAAAAGCTGCAAAGATATCCAATAGGGTATTGAATAGTGCCAAGGGAGCTAGGGCTGCTGCTTCTGGCGATGCTATTTCATTCCTGCAGAAGCCTCTTGTTAAAGACTTGGTAGAAGGGTCATTCCATTTAGGTGTAGCAAGTTCTGTTAGCTCTGTATGGGGTGGTGTGGATGAGATGATGAAATCTTTCATAGGTGGTGCAGAGACTGGACTAGCCTTTAGGGGAATAGGTAATCTTATAAAAGGCTTTGGTCCTCAGGGTGACAAGGCATTAAGAGCTTTGGCTTCCTCATTGTATACCGGTATACCTTCTACCCAAGCAGGGCAAACAACTCCCGAACAAATATATGAATATGTATTAGGTGCTTACTTTGGTATGAATGAGATGCCTTATCATAGAAGGCAGGGAGGGAAGTTTATAAATGAGAAAGTTCTTCGTGGAAAACATGAGGGTAAACCATTGCAAGCTATTCCCGGTTGGGAGAAGCTTGATAATGTTACTCAGAAGTGGGTAGAGAAACAGCCTGCAGTTGTTGATAGACCATTAGGTTTGCCTGTAGCTGGTGAAGTTGCTGGTATTTTTTATGATAAGGATACTGGTGAACTCATTACTGATCCTGCACGTATAGAGAGAGGGATGCTTGAACTGGCAGAGAAAATTGAAACAGGAGAGACTCCCTTTAAAAAATTAGTTGAGACAGATGAGCAGTATGTTAATAAAACTGAGGGTACACATGATTACAGCTCTGAGAACCTAGACTTTGAGCCTGTTGATATTATAAAGAATAAGATTAAGTATTATGTGGATGAACACAAAGCTATATATACTGTTGCTGATAAGCCAGATCGAGGTAAAAGATTAGAAGCTTATCAGAATGTTCAAGGGAAATGGAATGAATTAATAGAAACCTTTAGAGCTAATGAGAAGGAGACAGGAGAAGGATTTATAAAAGAGAAGGGTGATCATCCAGAGGAGTTTATAAGAAAATATATCACAAAGACATATGGAGTATCCACGGCTGAGGATTATAACTTCTGGAGAAACTGGGGGAACAGGCAGTTAAGAGAGGAGTTTGTCCCACAGATGTCAGTCATACAGAGAAACAATGGTAAGTATGATACAATTAACATGGAAGATAATGTTAGTTATGGAAAGACAGAAAAGATAATAAAAGAAGAAAGAAAATATGTGGAAGATATATGGGAGAGAGCTAATGAGATGTGGGGACGTCCAGTACCCAGAGGCAGAGCTTATAAAATATTAGATCATGTTTCTGTTCAGTCAGAAAATATTAGCAAACGAACTGGACAGTATGGTGTCAAAGATTATTCTTTCAAGGAATGGAAAGAAAGATTTTCAGATGATCCGCAAGGTGAGGCAGCTTATCTTAGAGAGAAAGCTAAGATGAATAGCTTTAATTATAAGATGCAGGATGCTGAAGGATATTATTACTATGGTGGTAAGAGTGATGCACAGAGACAATACTTTCTAAGATATCATCCTGCTTTAATGAATGCTACACCTCAGATGATTAAAGCTAAAGTTAGAGATATCGTAAAGGGAGCTGGGGGCGTAAAGTTTCTTAAAGCATTGGAAAAGGATCGGATAGAATTTATAAATACATATGGTGTTAAGAGTGCCAATGTTGAAGGGCTAACAAAGAAAGAAGCTTCGGATTTATATAACAAAGCATTCTTGTCTAATATTTATTATACCTATGAGATGAATGGTAAAACTATTGAGGCATCAGTAGGTAAAGTCCAGCCTAAAGATTTTGCTGATGTATTTCCTAGTGCAAATAATAAAGTTGTTGGAAATGCTAAGGCTTTTAATAAGCGTCAACAGATATGGTTCACATCTGGTATATCTGCTACTAGAAGTTTCATGGAGAAACAGGAAGGCTTGGGAGCAGAAGATGGAACCTTTAGATATATATATGTTAATGACAAGGATGGCACTACTTCTAAAGAGTATCAGGCTGCTTTAAAGAAGACAGACCCTGCTTTTAACTGGAAAGAGAGCGAGGACGGTGGTGTAATAGGTCGCTCAGACTGGCTAGAAGCCCTTAATAGGGACGCTGGCATCCCAACCGATGGTGGGTTCAATAAAAGCTTTATCGTGTCTCCTAGTGCCAGCCAGGGGGCTTTACTGGGCAAATATGGGGTGCACAGAGCTTCTCCTAAGATAGATGCGTGGATGAAGAAGAATAATGTACACTTTATTATAAATACAAGTAGTGCAAAGCAGGCAGGGAGAAGGGTAGCACAAGATTATGAGCTAGTAAGAGATGAATTAAAGTTTGGTCCTAAGGGTAAGGATGATGCGGTGATACATCAAATGCCTGTTGGAGATGTGAAGACAGTGTACAGTGAGATTGCATCTATAGAAACCAGTCTTAAAGATACAAGATTACCCAAGCAGTTATTAAGTAACCTTACACCTTATTCATGGACTAATATTAATACTGAATCCATTAAGGATATGTATGAAGCTATTAATCAAAAGGCTATGATAGGTGATGCAGAGGCTAATGCATTACTTGAAAGATTTACGAATGACCCCATAGCAAATGAAGCAATGATTGAAACTTTGATAGAAAGAATGGATGGTTTTGGTTTACCCAAGTTGTTAGAAGCTATGCATGGGACATCTAAACCTGAGCAAAAATTTGCTTCGCAAGTGTATGAAAAGATATTAAAAATTAATAGAGAAATAGAAAGTGATAAGGTTCTTGAGGGTGAGATTACTCCAGATGAAGCACAAGAATCTATTAAGGAGATGTATGAATTTAATGCTATTCATGAGAGACTTGTACGTTTACTACCTGATAGCCTAGCTTCTCAACTACATAAGTTTACTAATCCTATTAGAGGAGCTGCCATTAGAAACTTTGTAGTCAACCAAGTTACTAGACCTAAGCTTGGTAATAGTGGGTCTTTTAGATTTCGTATCTGGGACAAGGAAATGCAACAGCGGACGGACAAGGAGGGCAACACTAGTTTATTAGCTAAGAATGATAATATATTTTTTCTTGATGAGGGGTGGAAAGACTTAAGGATAAAGACTGACTTTGGGAAGCAGGACTATACCTTGAGTGAGCTGTGGAATGCAGTAAGGAATAAGGAAACTGGTATCCCTCTTGCTAAAGCTAAAGAAGTATTGAATGCTGTGGTTGTCAGGACTCCTATGGATAGTTTGTCTGGTGCACAAGTTCTTGAGTTTAGGGGATTCACAGGAGTTAAAGGAGTTAGTGGTTTAATGCATCCTAGAAAAACAAGAGCATTGGGTGGTGCTGACTTAGATGGTGATAAGGCTGCTGTATTTTTTGGTGATGAAGTACATGGGATGCGTAAAGAATGGAAGAAGATGTATAAAGATCAGGCTGATGAGTATGTGCTCAAGAATGGGTCTGAAGCTTCTAATAAAGAAGCTGAGTATAAAGATTTGTTTGCTGAACCTGACTCCGGTGGAGTGAATGAGGCTATGTCTAATCCAGCGTTGCTGTTTTCTTCTCATAGAAGACAGTTAGCATCAGAGGCTGCAGCACAGGGTCGTGGTATGTTAGGGATTGCTGTTACTACTAGAGCATCCATTGTTGGTGCACATGCAGCTGTTGCATCTCTACCTGCTAGAGTAGAAAAGGTAGAAGTTGAACCCGGTCAGACGTTATCAATAAATGTACCCAAGGGACACTATTTATATCAGATACATACGGGATATGGTAAGACAAGATGGGTGACAGCTAAAGCATTGACTGATGCAAAGTCGTTAGATGCTGGTAGAAAGAGTGCTCGTGCTGCTGTTGCTGTAGGTTCTGATCCTATGGATGAAGCAGGGTTAAAAGGAAGAGGTGCTTTCTTTGATGGTATGGCAAATAAAGTATTTGAATGGAAAGCTTATCATCCTAAGGTAATAAAAGGGAAGCTTAAATTAGACACGGTGGAGACAAATAAATTAAATAGTGATGCAGATTATGCGAGAGCACAACGTAGAAAACCTATACAATTATTTCAGGGAGCTAACTCTGCACTGTATGGGAGACATTATCAACAGAAGAGAAGATATTATTATAATGAAGTACGTGATAGGCTGGATGCAATTACTGATCCTAGCCGAATGCTTATAAGAGATGTAAAAATTAAGGGCAGACCTACTAAAAGAATAAGATTATATACTCCGGGATTTGGAGAAGAGAATAGAAATACATTACTTGGTAAGGTAGCTGCTGATGTTAGGCAGTTAGATTATGGAGATTCTCTTTTCAATAGAGTAGATAAGCAGGAGTTAGCAAAAATATATGTGCAGCATCAGGCAGATGTTGAAGATGGAAAATATAATTGGCTACAGAAAGCATTGAATAGAACTAGTATGAGGATTCCAGAGTCTGATGTTGTGGAAGATATTTTTAGTAGAGGATTACATACTTACGATGGATATAGAAGAGAATTAAATATTGATCGTTGGGATTTAGGTCTTACTCCTGAAACTAATTATACTAAAAGAGCTGCATGGTTGGCAGACTATGTAAAAAAGGGAGAGGATTTTCTTGTTAATGATATGTCTGATTTTGTGTCGTTTCGATTAATAAGAAAGTACGCTGATCAAGTAGGAGATCAGAAGAGAGTCTTAGAGATACATAAGGAGACAGAGAGATTTAAAAGAAAGAGTGATGACTTTTATAGGAAATCAAGAGAGGGTATTACTGCTAAAGGTATTCAAGAAGAGCATAAAGCAAGAGGGGAAGAGATATCAGAAAAAGAATCTTTAAGATTGTATGAGGCTGAGAGAGATATAGCAAAAGAGGGAGAGAGTCCCATTGCAAATAAAACTAAGCTAGATAATATGATGAAGGTATATAAGTCAGAGATTTTAAAGACAGCTGCGGAAAGAAATTTATTTGATCAGATGATGTTAGGTACTTTTGAAAGAGGTACGGCAGAAACAGTTAAAGCCATGAAGAAGACATGGAGCGAGGAAAGCTTAGCAAGTAAACCTGTCCAAGAACATTTAGCAACATTAGAAGAACGAAGTAAACAGACACATCTTTCTAGGGTAGGTTTCGGTAGCACAGCTGTTTCCGATGCTAGCTTAAAGGAATACTTGAACTCTTATGATAAATTATTTAACAAGACTGCTGTACGTTTAACAGATAAAGAGATACAAAGGTTAGAGGAAGAGGGACAAGCAGCTGTGGATGTAAAAAGTATTGTTGATGAGAATGGGGACAGAGTAAAGATACAGTCTATCAATACTAACAATCTTGACAGAACTGAGCAGAAATATATAGATGAGATTGCACCATTTGAAGGACTTACAAAAGGTAAGCTTAAGAAAGAAGAAGCTGAGTTGGCTGCAAGTATCATAGATCATATAAGTAATAACTTTGGCAAAGAACTTATTGGAGTAGAATTTAATAAGTTTGTTAGAGGAGTAATGGAGAAAGATATAAATGCTATGACCTTTCGTGATTGGAAAGCATTTAATAATTATCTACAAGAAATAAGAGATGGAAGTTTTCTTGCTAGGCACATGGGGACTATGAAGCACCCAGAAAGATTCCCAGAACTTGCTAAGAGACATCAGTACTTGTTTCCTGAAGCTATTAATAAAGAGTTGATGCGTTATGAAATTAAACGAATAGAAACTATTGGTACCTTTAAAGATAAGAGAGGTAACATCGTTACCGGTAAGGTAACTAAGCCTACTCAGATAATTAATGAGATAAGAGATTTATATCATAAGTCTCAAGAGCGTACATCTGCTGTGTTTGATCAGAATAAAAAACTAATGGAAGATGAGTTAGGTCCTTATCTGTATGGACTAGAGGATGGTTCAGAGTTGTATCGTGTTAGCGGTGCAATGATGGAGAGGTTTGGAAGAGTTAGAATGGATGATAACTTAAACAAAGCTCCTCTTGGTGGGTATTTAGCAGAGCTAAACAGAGAATTAGCAGGAGAGCCGGGTAAACATAAGGCTGCTATGTCAGAATATTCTAGGGTATTTAGAGAAGCAATTAAATCCAGTGATTGGCACAACTTAAAAAAGAAAACATATATTGTTAAGCATAAGATAGGGAAGAAGACTGTTACTCAATCTTTGTCTGGCTTTGAAGTAGTCGAAAGGATGATAGAACAGAGGACTAAGCAGAATGAAAGGTATCATAAGTGGCTTACAGGTGATAAAGTGTTGGCTGATAAATATCTTGGGGAGCTTGAGTCAGTATTACCGGAGAAGGGGGACAAGGCAGTAGCCAAGATAAGAATTAAGCAATTAGGAGAGCTAAGGGATACTTTTCTAAAAGATGTTCAGAAGATGTCAAGATTAAATGAAGATATTCCTATGGAACTTGGGATAGATAACCTAAGAAAGATTACAAGATACTTACAGATTCATCAGCTTGCACAGGAAGGAAAGCTAGCTAGTTCAGGTTTGGTAAGAGCTTTGGAGACTGTTCCATCAGAAATTATAGGGACTGGTACTATAAAGTATGAGAGTTATGTCCCCCATATGATGTTTGATCGCAAGGAAGCATCGGAAAGTATGTTAAGGTATATACAATCCATTGCAAAGGACCCCAGGTATGGTGATGATGTAAAGAAGAGAGAGTATGATTTAAAGTCTGCTATTATTAGGTTCAAGCAGCTCACCGGTGATTGGGTTAGCAGTGACCAGTTAACTGAGTCTTGGAATGATGTAAGTAAAGTATTGTCTGGTATTGGTAGGGAAAAGAAGGCTCTCTTGGACGAAGGATTCAATCAGTTCATGAAGAATAGGAGAGTAGGCAATCAGTTTAAGAGGGAAACTCATATTGGTGGATGGAGCTATGAACCTCAAGCTTATGAAACTTATGTTAAAAATATTATTGGTAGTTTTAATAAACAGATAGCTGAGATAGGTGCACGGGATGCTACCTACCAGTTTAGAAAGGATTATATTGAGAAGGGGGTAGATAAAGAGTTGGTGCATAGATGGGGAGATTATTTAGACCTCTATTCTCAAGAAGCAGGTGGTGCACCGGTTAATATACCCAAACACATCCTTAATGATCCTGCTTATGGTGTAAAAGGTACAGCTTATGCTTGGTTTGCTGATAATCTTTGGGTTAAACGGATGAATAAGCTCAGATCAATGCTTGGTATGGATAAGAAAGCCGCAGCAAAAGGGATGCCTAAAGAATTAGATTCTCTTGATTTTAATAGTTTAAGAAAGTTTGGACAGTGGGAAGCTAAGTATGAATTGGCATCATTGCTTGCTCATCCTAAGAGTATGGTAGCTAACCTCTATGGTGGTACAGTACATACATTAATTAGTACCGGTTATGAAAACTTTAAGAATGCGAGGAGTATAAAATATTTAAAACTTAAAGTCAATCCAGAGTGGGATAAGATGGAAGATGTATATGACTGGGTGAAAAGTCATGGAGTTGTTGAAGAGTTCTTGATGTATGAGGCTAATATTAATCCTCAAGTTCAGAGCAAGGCTTGGCAGAGAACAATCAATGAAACTGTGAGAGCTTTGAAGAATGATCCTGATATACCTGATAAGAATATTTTAAGAATAGCAAGTAAGAATGGTATTAGTGAGTCAATATTTAATAAGGCTGCATGGTTTATGCGTAGACCAGAGCGTACATTAAGACGTGATGCTTTTGTTGCTCATTATCTTAAGGCTAGTGAAAAGTTTGGTGGAATGATCAGTGATTATAATAATCCTACCTTAATTGAGATGGCTAAGAAGGGTGTTAAGGGTACGCAGTTCTTGTACAGTGCTCCTTTTAGACCTGCTTTCTCTAGAAGTAATGTTGGTAAAGTTTATAGTAGGTTTCAAACTTGGGCGTGGAACTCTGTACGTTTTAGAAATGATGTTCTTAGAGAAGCAAAGATACATGGGTTTAATCCCGGTACTGATGAGTTTGATCGTTTAAAGAGATTAGCAGTAGCTGATATGTTTATGCTGGGTCTAGCAAATATGTTTCCTTACTCTATATTTGAGGCTGCTCTTCCATCCCCCTGGAATTGGTTTGAGGACACTGCTGCCATGATGTTTGGAGATGAGAGAGAGCGTGACCGTGCTTTCTTTGGTTCTTATCCAGCTCCTTTGCAACCATTGCAGGTGGTTACTCCCCCTGCTTTAAGATTGTTACCACCATTGTTTAAAGGGATGGTTACAGATGATTATAGTAGATTGACTGAGTATTATTTATATACCATGATTCCTTTCGGTAGAATACTGAGAGATGTTGTAGGACCCGGTAGTATACTCGAAAATCCTGCTAGAAGCGTGGAGAAGCTCACTGGGCTACCTTATATGGGCTTTGCTAGGACTTATAAGGCAGAGCAAGAGGAAGAGAAGCGTGGACCTCGAGGACTTTTGAACTATTTGTAGTTCGATTGAAAAGTGTTTGAAAAGTTGTGAACCAGGGAAAAAGTTTTGTAAAAACCGATTTCAATTTTTGAGCAAATTTTTGAAAAAATGAGTCACGATAATAAATTATTAACTCCAACTAATACAGCAGCAGGCTTATTAGGGATGACAGGTCTTGCAGCTGGTAGTAAAGTTGCTTCCAAGGCTCTTGCTGATCCTCACTTTCAGCAAAAAACATTAGATAGTTTTCAGAATTTTTTAGATTCTTTTTATAAGAAGGGTAAACTTCCTCCTCCATTATTTCGAGCAAAACAAGGTGTTTTGGCATTTTCTGAGGGCGTAAAAGGCTCAGCCTCTATGATTGGGGAATCTCTTAATTATGCTCGTCAACAAGCTTATAATAAAACAGGCTTAACTAACAGAACTTACAAAACATTTAAGGGTTATCTAAATGCTATAGATAATGAAAGAGCACGTTTTTTTACACAATACGGTACGCTGGGTGCACCTGATCCTGAATATATAAAGGGATATAAAATTGCTAATAGGAATGTTAATAGTATCATAAAAAAAATGCATGCAAAATTGACTAGTGACTATGCGAATGAAAGATTAATACCCGGATCAAGATCACCTATGGAGAGAGCACATTATGCCTCAAGAGGAATATGGTATAAGACGCAAAAAGGTAGGAGTGTTGCTCCTTATGTTGATGTATCTGCTACCAATAAAATGGCAATAGCAGATTTAGGTAAAAAAGAATTTGACTATGTAAAAGATGTATGGGGATTGAAGGATGCGAAAAGATTGCGATGGGTAAAGTATGCAAACACTCCAGTACAGGATGCAATGCGTGGAGTAAAATTTCATAGACCATTTTATCATGCAGTTTTGGGGTCTTTAGCAACCGAAGGAAAAGTAGGAAAACCTTCATTTGATAGTTTTATTAATGCTGGTTATAAGACTGGACTTATTAATAAAAGTGAAAAAAACAAAAATTTTAGGATGTTAAACAATAAAAAAGGTCATAGAAGAATAGCTATTTCATTTTCTCCTGCTCAAAAACCCGTATATGATTGGGGTGGATATAATGCAATAGCAGTATATGATGAAGCCACAAATAAAATAAAGATTATAACTTCTGATAAGAGAGATTTGTTTGGTTTGAAAGTAGGTAAAAATACAATGAATTATATGCAGCCTGATGTCCTTGATCCAAATTCATATTTAAAACAGGCAAAAGAGTTTCATGCTAAGGAAAGTTCTAATGTTAAATCAGGTATTACTCAAGCTACGAAAGAATTTAACCCAGATATGAAAGCAAGGGGGAATAAAGGTACTCGTGGGACAACTCATGTAGCATTAAAATATAAGTATAAAGCTGGGGAAAGAGGTGCAACAAGAACTTATTTAAAAACAGGCGAATTGAATCCTTTGTTTGATCCGAATTTTGATTGGGATGAAGTTCCAGACGAGTATATTGATGAACTCGGAAATCGGAAAGAGAGAATCACTGCCAAGCGAGCACGAAAAGTTCAGATTGGTACCCATAAACAAGAACTTGAACAAATTAAAAAGATTGTGGGAGAACATGAAAAAATTGTTACAAATACCTCTCTTTCGAAAGCAAAAAGTGCTTATAAAACAAGATTTAAAGTTACAAGAAAATTAATAGGAAAAGGGTTGCTTGGTGGATTGGGAGGAGCTTTGTCCCTTGCATTCCTTGCTAAAGAAATATATGATGAGTTTAATGAATAATTCTTCCCTTCCTATTATTAGTTTTAAAGTAAAAAAAAAGAGAGATAACAGAGGTTGTTACACCCCTGTTATCCCTTGAACTACTACATCTTCAAAGAAATCACATCCTTCTTCTACAGTACAAGGTTTGTCTGCAAAATCAGGATCAATGAATGTTACTAGTGCACTTATTTCTTTATTGAAGTGAAACATAAAGCCTGCACACGTATCATCTCTGGTATAGTTTGAGCAAGACTTCTTGGCAACTTTGGTTGTACGCGGGATTTCTTTTTTAATCACAGTCTCCTCCTCGACAACCTGCTTGTCCCATTCTACTGCTTGTTTCTTTCTCTATTGCTTTTTGCATTTCTTTGTCTGTAGGTAGGTCAGGTGCGTCTTTACGAATTGCATTGTTTATAGGGTCACCTTCTAAGTCATCAAATGATGCTGGTTTAGGAATATTTTCTTTTGATATTTTCTGTAAAATACTTTTAGCTAATTTTATTTCTTTCTCTATAAAATCCAATCCATCAGGACCAATATCAAGCTCTTTTTGTTGTTCTTTTAATGATAAAATTTCTTCAATTATTATTTCTACCATCAGTCTATGCTCTTCTTCAGTAATTCTTACCTTTTTAATTTCTTCGTCTAATGCTAATCTGTGCATGGCTATATCTCCAATTTGTACTTGTCCCCATATTCCTGAGACATTCTAGCGACATATGTAGGGGTAACATAGTCCTTACGTATTATAACAGCTTTGATTATATGTTCTGCATCTTTAAGTCTCGCTTGTAATCGTTGTATTAATGGGAGATCGAGTTTATTTATATCGGATTCTGCCATATTACCTCCTTTGCTGCTATAAAGGGTCCATCCTCATCTACATCTACATCCCAATCGAGTAGAGTATAAAGATATTGTCCTTCTTCAATTAAGTTGTCTACAAATCCACATTCTTCTTCACACATTACAGCAGGTAAAGAATTGTCGGTGCCATTTTTAATTTCTGCTTCTATAAGATTGTTGCCACACTTAGGACAAGGTTCTTCTATTTCTTTCATAGTTTTCACTCCGTTATTTTCATTTATGATAGTTTCTAATGATTTTAGTGACCTTAGTTTGTTCTTTGGTATGTAATGATTGATTATCCCATATCCAAAATCTCTTGTTGGGGCTTTTAAGATTTCTTTTTTATATTCCCAGCCTAATAGCTCTACTGTATCTGTATCATCTATGTATTTAGCTAATACATAAATATCTGAGACAACTTTGCCTTCTTCAACAATAAGATTGTATGCATTTCTTGCAGTTTTTACATCAATAATTCCAATCTTTGTTTCAAAGTCCTTACCATTATCGCCAGAAGGTCTTAATGTTTTATCTATTTTAAACCCAAACTCTTTTGCGAATTGAGATTCACCTTTTAAGCCTACATACTCGTAATTTTTACTCAATGGTCTACTCGACTCATGGTATTTATGCAAAGTTTCCCGATCGTTTGCTATTTGTTGTAATGTTTTATTCATTAGTATTTGCCTCCTTTGGCTAATTTCTTTAATACATAAGTTTGGATTTCTTTTGTTTGTTCTTTTACCCAATCCAATATAAGGCAAAAGTCCTTCTCTTTTAATGGTCCTTTACGTGTGTTGCATTGTTTACATATAATCTGCAAATTCTTTGGTGTTGATTCTCCATTCTTAGATAATGGAATTATATGGTCACATACCATTGTAGAAACACTTAATATTCTATCACAGTACTTACATTTTTCACCGTAGACTTCGTAAAACATCTTCTTTATATCGACAAGCTCTATTTCAAAAAGCACTTGATGCATTTCCGACCTTTTTTTCAGAGCTTGTTTCAAAGAAGATGCTTTACGTGACAATCTAAGCCATGCTTTATGCCAGTGCCTACCGTGAACATTAACTAGCTTTTCTCTAAAGTCTCCTTGATTATATTGCATTGTAGACATAGGGGAACAACATCAAAAAACCTATATCCTCCTTTTAATAATCTGCTTTAAGCCAGCTAGCTAAATGCCAAGTATGATTTAACTTACCGTATTTACCTAATTTTTGTTTACTACTTTTTTCTAGTTTATGTTCTTTAGTAAGATTAGACATTGCCCTTCTAACACTAGTAATAGGGCACATAAGATTAAGTTTAAATTGTACTTCAAATGGTGTAAACTCTTTATCAGGAAATTTATTAAACAGGTCAAATATAACCTCTTCTTGGTTTCGTGCTTTTCTTCTACTTCTATCTAGCACATTCCCCTGCTCATGATTTGTATTGTAATAGGTCATTCTACCTCCAATCTAGCATGATTTGAAATGCAAAGTATAATTTCCATATACCAAAATTAAAAAGTATGGTGTCATACTTGTTAGGATGAACACCTTGACTTATTTCTATTCCGAATTTTATAAATGATAATAGTACAATATCTATACCACTTTTTGGTTCGGTTTCCATATTGAATAGATGGATATCTAGCAGGTACTGATGATTCATATTCTTTTCAATCTGAATGAATCATTAAAGTTCAGTTTTACATCCCATAGTTCGCCATCTGTACTCTTAACCATTTTCAGCCTCCTTTCTCTTGTTTTTGATTCACCTTCTAATACCATTAGTTTCCGTGAGGCATTTTCTATTGCTCCACTTCCTTTACCGGCATAGAGGTCTAATTCGCCACTTCTGGAGTATTGTCTTGAAGTTTGACTTAGCTGGATAATGATTAGATCATAATTCACTGCTAGATTACTTAAAGCATGAGATATATTTCTGATTGATTCGTATTCACCTCTTGCATGACTTGGTGGTTCCACTAAATCAATATAGTCTATCACTATGCAAGCAGGTGACATTTTTTGAACCTTTTTTCTTATTTGCTCTACAGTTGGACTAAGAGTTTGAATCTTTATATGAGCTACTTGATTTTTAAATTGATCATATATCTTTTTATTTTCTTTTGATATAGTATTTGTATCTACGTCAGCAACAATTTGAAGATTTCTTCTATGCATAAGCCATGGTGCTAATTCTAATGATAAGTACAATGTTGGTATTTGTAATTCTTCTTCTATTTTATCTTCAGCTGCATTATATGCTAAAGATATATTCTGAGCAAGAGTTGTTTTATTTACACCGGTTGGTCCTACTATTGTTACTAGTTCTCCCGGATATATAACAGATTCTATTCCTATTAAGCCAAAAAGTTTTGATAAATCTATACTTACACCTGAAAAATCTCTTTCCAATCTAGTATCTAACATTGCTTGTAGATCACTGACATTCAATATATCCATAAGATAATCCTTTCTTTTAAAATATACACAATGAGGTTGACAATAGGTCATCATCATACTATCCATGCACCCATATTGATAACCTTTTGTGTATACATCGTTAATAGATACAAGAAGTTCAGAATCTTTGATTCTGTCCCCACCCTTATTCCATTCTTCCATAGCTGCTATTGTTGCATTAATAGGAATCCCATTTCTTCTAAAGTGAGAAACGATCCTCATTAAAGTATTGTGCCGGTTCCCTTCAGCTGGTGGGTTGTTATACATATCTTGAATACATGGTACAACATTTGTGTGATTACTTTTATTAAAAAATGATTTTACACTGGGTGAATCAAATGTTACATACTTCTCAAATTTATGTGATTGCTCTTCTGATGGGAATGTATGGAAATCATTGATGTCCCATTTCCTACTCTTCTCTGCAATCTTAGCATAGGTTAGAGTGTCTAATTCTTTACTTGTGATATATGTTTTATAAAGTTGTGTTTTATAGTTCTTAGTAGCTGCACATCTATATAAAGCAGACCTTGAATAGATTGACATATCTGCCTCAGGTAAGAGTTTTGACATTGTTCTCTTTACAATGTATGGTAATTCTGCTCCCTGATGATTTTCGAATCCGAATAGTGAGCCAGGCATGATAAAATGAAATCCTGTTCCACTGAAAAATATACAATATGAAGTATCATCTAGACCTAACTCTAATAATTTTTTATTTACCTCTCTTGCCTTTGCAACAGTTTTCTTACCTGATACAATAGGACTAGAGTCATGAACTTTATCTATATCTATAGGAAGATAATCAATCCCTCTCCAACCTGTATACCCTTTGACGCTTTTATGTAATTCCACATAATCGTAACCTGTCCTATCATATAAATATACAGAACGATACACAGGAATATTCTTCCCATGTACCGTTACTGCTTGTTCTAGATCATCGAGATTCACTAAGGAGCCTCTTGACGCAGGACTCCTAAGTGCTAACTCGACAAACATTAACCTACCTTATAACTGTTAACAGTCTTTACAGAAGGTGCCGATGCCTTATCCCAAGGTTCCGGTGTTGTATCTTCCTCTGGAACATGTTCTTTAATAACATCATTATCTTTAGCCCATTTGACATAGCTCTCTAGACTCTTCATCTGTTTTTGATTGTCAGATTTAGCCATCCGTTCAACTACTCTTGTCCATACCTTTTCTTCGTTGGACTGCTTATCCATTACCTTTGTTTTATAAACATAGATAGTATATGGATATATTTCTGAACCAGAATTGTCAGTATAATTGTTGTTCAGAAATTTAGCTATGTCTTCTATTCCTTCATCTGATTTAGTTACCCAGTCTCCAGCCTTATCAAATCCACCACCAAATCCTATAGCATCAGCGATACTATAAAACTTTTTTAACAGTGAATTGTTCATGATAAGACCTTCTTCATCACGTTCAAATGATCCATTGATACGCATTCTAACAGGAAATTCACTTCCCGCTGTTTGCATTTCTATAACTAGATATACATCTGCCCAATCATACTTATCAGACTCATCTTTAAATGATAAGATTTTAGTATTTTGGTAACCTAGCCAAGGTGGAGTATCACCATTCTTAAAGGACTGTTTTTGTTCTGGTCTATAAGGCATTATTTAGATTCCTCTTTTATGGAAGACAGATGTTTACTCTGACTTCCTTGTTGATGTATTGCATTTTGTACTTCCTCGGCTGATGCAATACTAGATTCACTACCTAGTCCAAGCAATCCTAGTGCTCTACCAGTTGCCGAAGTTTCACAGTTTTCTATAGCACTTGTTCTATTGATTTGACTTTTAGATTCATCCTCATGTGCAAAACCAGTGAAATATCTATCAGGGTTTTCCACATCAGGAGTAACTGTAGTTTTCATTATATAATGGCCACCTTCTCCATGTATAAGTTCTGTTTCTATTCTACCATTATGATATAAATTATGAAATGCTCGTAAGCGTTCAGGAACTGTGACATATGGTTTACCATGTATATCTATAGTTTTGATAGGTCCTACGAATTTAGCGAAGTCTGTGATTGTATTGTTAGTCATGCTGTTCTCCCAGCCAGTTCCTTGAGAGCTTCAAGTCTCTCAATCTCACTGGCTTCTGTTGTTTCCTTTGCGAGGTAGGGGCTATTTTGCATTGTTGCTTCAAGTTTTGTCAATATTTCGGCAAAACCTTGCATAGTATTACTTAATTCTACTAAACTAGTGGACATTTGTCCTAAATAGCCCATTATAGAACTAAGAGTCTCTCTTTCATCTACCATTGTTATTTCTCCTCAGTTATGGCAGGGTTAATATAAGTATGATCTAGATATTTTCCTATGGAATTTATTCTAAAACCTTCCTTACGAAGATTATTTGTCAATAAATCCATCCATATATACTTATGATAACCTCTATTACCTGATAAACAAAACACCTGATTAACCATCATACCAGCTACAAGATTTGCAGTAAATATGGTATGTTTCATGGTACAAGGTGCGTCCTCTATATTAGCACTGGAAGTCCAGTGTTCATAATAGTCAATAGGTGCATCTCTTTTAGTCATTGTTACTACTTCGAATGCTAATGCATCCATTCTACCATCTATAAAATATCCTTTAGAGTCTTTATTCTCCATTCTCCAACGATCATAAATTGCTAGTCTGTCTTCCATATTATCTATACATACTATTATCTTTGGGGTCATTTCTTGATTTGAATCAAACTTATAACGTGATGCAACAGTTGTTATAGCAGGATTATACTGTCTTGCTAGTGCTG
>Ga0208156_1000361_pt1 | contig 18829 bp, 30 predicted proteins | sample 1_EtaG_FD_184073 | JGI IMG/M metagenome (GOLD analysis project Ga0208156, IMG submission 184073) | Marine viral communities from the Subarctic Pacific Ocean - 1_ETSP_OMZ_AT15124 metaG (SPAdes) (version 2) | ecosystem: Environmental > Aquatic > Marine > Oceanic | place: Pacific Ocean | collected...
AGACCAAGTTACCGAAGTTGAAGGTTCAGCCGGGAAAGAAAAGGTTGAAACTGACGAACAAGGAATGGATAGAATTAAAGAACGTTTTGAAATTCTAGACGAAATGACTAATGCTACTCTTGACGGCATTGTTAGAGGTATGGTAGTAACAGGACCTCCAGGAGTTGGTAAAACATATGGTGTTGAACAAGTTCTTGAAAAAGATAGTTTGTTTGATATGATGGCAAATCGTCCAATGCGACACACATTTGTTAAAGGTGCCATGTCGGCACTTGGTTTGTATACTACTCTTTACAACTTTAGGGATTCTAAAAATATTGTTGTTTTAGATGATTGTGATACAATTCTATTTAATGAAGATGCCCTTAATATATTGAAAGCGGCTCTAGATTCTTGTACGAAAAGAAAGATTTGTTGGAACACAGATTCTAATCTTTTACGAAGAGAAGGAGTTCCATCTCAATATGAGTTTAATGGTTCAGTTATCTTTATTACTAACTTAAAGTTTGATAATATGAGACAAACTAAAATCAAAGACCACTTAGAGGCTATTCTTTCAAGGTGTCACTATCTTGACCTGACTCTTGATACAACTCGTGATAAGTTGTTGAGAATTAAACAAATTGCCAGAGAGGGCGGATTGTTTGATACTAAGGGTCTTACTAAGATACAAGAACAAGAAATTATCGACTTTATGTATGATAAACAAGATAAACTTCGAGAAATTTCTTTGAGAATGGCTCAAAAGATTGCTGACCTCAGAAATATGGATAAAAATCGTTGGAAAGTTCTAACGGAATCTACTTGTATGAAACGTGCGGCATAAGTAAAAAGTTTAACCCTCGGCGCCAGTAATAGAAATGTTACTGGCGTTTTTTTATACAGAATCCACTTGAATTCTCTGATAAAATATGTTATACTATACAAAATGATGAGAAAAACGATATAATGAATAAATGTACAATTATAATCAAGGACGAAGTAAACATAAAGTTAGAAGGCCTTGACCCATCTACTCGTAGAAAATGTAGTGACAAATTGAAGTATTTCTTACCTCACGCATATCATATGCCTGCATATAAACTCGGTAGATGGGATGGTACAGTTCGCTTTTGTGATGTCGGTGGCAGAACATTTCTAAATCTATTAGATGATGTATTGCCTGTAATCATTGAACAAGGATATGAAGTAGCAATTGATGATAGGCGGAAGAATGAAGAAATGACTTTTCCGACTGTTACTAAAAACTTTTGGAAAGGAGTTACTTGGCCCAAAGGACACGAAAAGGCAGGTGAACTTATCACATTAAGAGATTATCAAGTAGAAGTAATCAATCAGTTCATATCAGCACCACAATGTCTCCAAGAGATAGCCACTGGCGCAGGTAAGACGATTATGACGGCGACAATGAGTAAAATAGTAGAGAAGTATGGCAGGTCAATAATCATCGTTCCAAACAAGGATTTAGTGCGCCAAACAGAAGAAGATTATACTAATTGTGGATTAGATGTTGGTGTATATTTTGGAGACAAAAAAGATATAGGCAAGACACATACTGTTTGTACTTGGCAAAGTTTGAATTCATTATTAAAGAAAACTAAACGTGGTGAAGCAAACATCCAAGAATTTATAGAAGGTGTGTGTTGTGTTATCGTTGATGAAACACATCAGGCAAAAGCAGATGTATTGAAATCATTATTAACAAGTGTATTTGCTAATGTACCTATTCGGTGGGGACTAACAGGAACAATTCCAAAGAGTGATTGGGAATCTGCTAGTTTGCGAAGTTCAATTGGTGATGTTATAAACAGATTATCAGCAAAAGAATTACAGGACAAAGGAGTATTAGCAAATTGCCATGTTAACATTATTCAAACACAGGAGACTGCGAGTTATACTAATTATCAAAATGAAATGACATTTTTGCTTGAAGATAAAAGAAGATTAGATTTTATTGCGAATAGAATTAAAAATATTTCTGTAACTGGGAACACTCTTGTTCTCACAAACAGAATTAAAAACGGAGAAGCCCTCCAAGAACTTATACCAAATGCCGAGTTTGTACAAGGTTCAATGGCAGTCACAGATAGAAAGGACGCATATAATGATATAAACGAAGGAACAAATACAGTTACTATTGCTACTTATGGAGTGGCTTCTGTTGGAATTAACATCCCTCGTATATTTAATTTAGTATTATTAGAGCCAGGTAAATCGTTTGTCAGAGTTATTCAATCGATTGGTCGTGGAGTTCGTATTGCTAAAGACAAAGACTTTGTACAGATATGGGATGTGACCAGTCGATGTAAATTTTCAAAAAGACATTTAACACAACGAAAAAAATACTACAAAGAGGCTTCATATCCATTTACAATAGAAAAAATAGAATATTAAAGGATAATTATGAAAATACTAACATCAGATAATAAATGTTTCGAAATGAATAGTCTACCCGATGAAATAGATGATATTCGATATTGTGTAATGGATGTGACAGATAAAGAAGAACCAGATTTCTTTTTTATTCCTTTGATTTTTATAGAAACATTTAGTGCGCCAAGTATGAGTTTGAGTATCGGTCCATATAACATTGAGATGCCGATTGACTGGAATATTATGATTGGCGAAGCGGAACTTGGACTACTAGAATTTATTCCATTAACAAGTATTAATGAACGAAAGTTTGACACACTATTGACAAATCCATTAAAAGGGTTTACAATGGATTGGCAACCAATAAAAATTAATAATGTATTTGCAGATGTGAAATGGTTCTTCCCTAAATTGAAATACGGACACATTCTTGCGATACCTATTGAATATGGAGATAGTCCGAAATGTGCATATTTTGTAAAAGACTTAAATCGAATTCCAGACCAGATGAGCAGTTATGATTTTTTCTGATAGTAAAAGCGGTCACAGAGTAGTCGTTCATGCTTACAAGAAAGCCGATGAGGCTTATCTGTGGTGTTCAGATAATCTTCCATTGTCAGAGTGGACAGTAGTCCAAGATGAAAACGCAGAGTCATTTTATTTCGAAAATGAACAAGATGCTCAGAATTTTTTATTACTATTTGGCGGAAGGTATTATAAACATGGCGGCTAAGATACCATTGAATGATGTATTGAGTGCGATTGATAGAAGAGATTTCAATTGGTATGCTAACCTCGATGAAGATAAAAAGAAAGCATGGGGAAGTTGGTTGTTCATTCGATATGCGAGTTCTACTAAAGGAAAAGATAAAGAAGAACTATTGCTCAATACGAATGAGTTTGTGAATAAACATTATGGAGATATCTATAAGTATGATGAATTAGTTTGGAAGTTAATGTGTTTGACAGGCACAGGTAAGAAACAGTACCACGAATGGATTAAGCCACCAAATGCGAAAATAAAAACAGATAAGATTTCACAATTTGTGTCAGAAACATATCCTACTTTGAATGGTCGTGAGATAGAATTGTTTCTAATGTTGAACAATGTTTCGGATTTGAAACAAATAGCATCTGATATGGGAATGCCCGACAACGAGATTAGTGAAATTTTCGACAAAAAGAAAGCAAAGAGGAAGAAGAAAAAGTAAATGTTTGAATGTCAATATTGCGGAGCACAGTTTAAGTCTGAAAGGACGATTATGGTTCATGTCTGTGAACCTAAACGCCGCTGGATGAATAAAGATGAAAAATATTCAAGACTGGCATTTTATGCTTATGGCAGATTTTACGAATTAACACAAGCAGTAGGCAATAAATCCTATGAAGATTTTGTCAAAAGTAAGTTTTATTTGGGGTTTACTAAGTTTGGAAAGCATATAATCAATATAAATGCGATTAATCCCGAAGATTTCATTGACTTTGTTATACGAAATAGTGTAAAATTAGATAGATGGTGTTCAGATTCTGTATATGAAACTTATATACAAGAATTAAATAGAAAAGAATCAGCCGATAGAGCCGTAGAAAGAAGTATATTACTTATGCAAAAATGGGGAGAAGAATATGAAAGACCATTTAACAAGTTTTTTAAAGAAGTCAGTAAGCCGTTGGCCATACATTACATTAAATCCGGACGCATTAGTCCTTGGGTTATTTTTAATTCTGATAATGGCGCAGAATTAATTGATAGTTTTACTGACCATGAATTAAATATAATTAATGAATATTTAGAACCAGCGTTTTGGACAAGAAAGTTTAATGCTAGAGTAGAAGATGTTCAATTTGTAAAAATGATATTAAAGAAGGCAGGAATATAATGTCAACTAAAAGAGAAACATACAAAACTGGTAATTTAGAAGTATCGAAAGATCCAGATACAGGCGAATTGTATATCGAATTGCCACAAAGAATGTTAGATAGATTGGGATTGAAACCAGATGATGAAATAGTCTGGGTAGAGAATCAAGATGGATCTTGGCAGATTAAAAAAATTACACATAAAGAGAAAAAAGATGAATGATGAAGATGAAAAAAAATGGAAATATTCTTATGATATTGCTCTTTGGGACGATTTAGCGAAAGAAGAGATATCTGACATTACTCTAGGTGACTGGAAGAGAGGATTGGTTTCAGATTATGATGAAGATTCTCCTGAAATTGACGAAATTAAAAATAGATTGGCAACAATAGAAAAACGCCTTGCGATTGTAGTGCCGAATAAGAAGTTGTTAAAGAAATATACAGTTCTTCAGGATTTATATAGTCAATATAAAGCCGCAGAGGCTCTATTAGATGGACCTGACCCGGAGAGTGTAGCATAATACAATGTCAGAATTAATAAGACGAAATCCCGAAAGAGTCAAAGAAAGACTTTCGAAACTTCGTTCTATTGTTAATCCGAAGAAACCTAAAAGACGATTCCCTTCAGACTTTGATAATGAAGAATATTTAGAATGGACTTCTATTTCTTCTGACAATGTAGATTATGAAGTAACTCCGTTAGTAAAAGGTGCTGGTCGTTTGGGAGAATTAGTAGATTGGTGCGATGACAATTGTAATAAGTTATATATTATAGGAAAAGCAAATAAAATATATTTTGAAGATGAAAATGATGCGGCAATGTTTACTTTGGTATGGAAATGAATAAGATAAAAACTGATATTGATATTGATGTGATTGACAGAGAGTCATTACTGACTCATTTTGACCACATTCCAGCAATCATTAAGAAAAAAGATAACACTTATGATAAACATAATAGCGGTGTGTATCTTCAACCCATTCCCTTTGACCAATTAACTGGTCTATCATCAATTGATTATAAAGAAGCAGAAGATAGAGGATATTTCAAGTTAGACTTTCTCAATAATAGTTTATATGAAGGTGTGCGAGATGAAGAACATCTTGACCATTTACTTTCTCAAGAACCGATATGGGATTTATTTCAACATGAAGATATTATCAAAAATCTAGCACATGTCCATGCTCATATTAATGTTTTAAAAGTGTTGAAACCGAAGAGTATTGTAGAACTCGCAGAAGTCTTGGCAATCATTAGACCAGCAAAAAGACATCTCTTACACGAGAGCAAAGAAAAGATTAAAAACGAAGTTTGGAAGAAACCATCAGATGGTTCTTATTATTTTAAAAAAGCACATGCGATTGCATATGCGGTAAGTATTGTGGTTCAACTTAATCTATTTTGCGAACAAGTTGAACAGAACGCCGTTTAATTCTTTTTTGAATAATATTCGTTAAACTCGTTTCGGGTCCCCATAGAATTTCAGTATCTTTAGAATTCATATTCAGAATACAGTTATTGAACGGTTCTATTTGTGTTCTCAAAAATAGATTTATAGGAATTAATCTATTCGACTCCCACCACCATTGTTCACCAAGTTCTATGAAATGTTTACGGGCTTCGGCAGTTTTAATCTGCTCAAAGTCATACATAGAGGTTATGGTAGTATCACTGTTAATTATGATTCCAAAATATTCAGTATGTTCTTTTTTGTTCCCATATTTAACACAGGAAAAGAATGGATAATTATCTTGTAGCCATTGTATCTTATCTTCATCTATCATAAAACATATTTATCATCTTAAAAATTCATCGTCTGGAAGATAAATACTACTATGATTAACTTTAACTTATACCAATATAACCGAGAAATAGAAGTTGTTGTTTTGGACGCAGACAACAATACAACTATGACTCAATACCTGGGGAATATGCCAATGTATGATAACACACACAAACTACATAAGGGTATCGATAACACTCTTAGATTTAAATTTAGGGACACAGATAGAAAATCTATCGACCTTACAGACAAAACTGTTATATGGAAAATGTATGACAGAGAATCGAGAGAAAATGTTTTATTTCGATATTTGACAGTGACGAACGCAACGAAAGGGATGGCAATGTTAGAAATCCCAACGTCAGACACTGTATTACTTCCAGAAGGATTTTATCAGTTCGCAATGTATACGGTTAAAGATGGTGTAGAGCAAATAATCTATACTGACGTGAACGATAATGCTCATGGTGTGCTTGAAGTGTTAGATGATGTTTATCCTGAGTTTGAAGACTCACAAGAAACAGCAACATTCTTTGATGATGGCACTAAGTTAATCTCAACAGTATTTGATGGTGCTGGTAACACTATTAAATCAAAATCATTACACACATTTGCGTTATATTACAACGGATTTACAGGAGTTATAAAAATAGAAGGTGATTTGAGTGTACAGCCTAGTACATCAGATAGTGATTGGTTCGATTTAACTCCAAGACTTATGTATGACCCAGATATTACTATTAATAATGAAACTGGTGTTCAAGGATACGTCATACAAGCAAACGTCAATTGGATGAGAGTTTCATGGTTAAACACATCAACTGGTACAGTAGATAAAATCTTGATGAGAAACTAATAACATAATTACTTGACTTTTTGACTCTAATGTTGTATCATAACAACATGGAACTTCAACAAACGGTTTATCAATTTATCCCCGGTAAGACAAGACAAAGTTCAGGCGGCTGGCTGAGTTTTAATTGTCCGTGCTGTATCGACCAAGGAGAATCTCGTGCTGACACGAGAATGAGAGGTGGATTAAAGACCGAGGGCGATTTAATATCATATCATTGTTTTAATTGTGGTATTACTGCATCTCATAGAAAAGGGCATGTAATAAACAAGAATTTTGTTAAATTTATGAGATTAGTGGGTGTTCCTGAAAGTGAGATAAAGAGATTACAGATTGAAAGTATAAGAGAAAAAGAATTATCAGAGGGCCCATGGGTGTTTACATCAAAAACTCAAACAACAAGAATACCTTCATTTATCAGTATAAAGTTGCCAGAAAACTCAGAATCGTTAGATAATATAATAAATAAAGATAATCCACCTGAAGGTGCAATTATGGCTGCTAAATACCTATTAGACAGAGGTATATATGACTTCGTAGATACATATTGGAGCAGTTCATTTGGATTTAAGAATCGTATAATATTTCCATTTACACAAGGCGATAGAATTGTCGGTTATACGGGGAGAGATATTACAGGTAAGTCAGAGTCAAAATATATGACGAAGCAACCGAAGAATTTTTTATATAATTCTGATAAGATTAAAGAAGATAAAGAATTTTTAATTATAGTGGAGGGAACAATCGATGCGGCTATATTAGATTGTGTAGCAATAATGAGTAATGAAGCATCACAGAAACAAATTGATTATATTAATCAGTTTAAAGGGGAAGTAATTGTGTGTCCAGATAGAGATGCCGCAGGTAAAAAATTAATCTATCAGGCACAAGAAAATGGTTGGAGTGTTTCATTTCCAATCTGGGAAGAACATGTAAAAGATGCGACAGATTCAGTAAAAGAATATGGAAAATTATATACATTGAAATCTATTATTGATGGTCGTATAAGTAATAAAACGAAAATAAGTGTGAAAACACGAATAATGTAAGACTCAAGGTAGCGGGTTTGCCAAACGACCGCACTAAAAAGCGTAGGAGAAGTAATGGAAAAAACTAATGATGTTAGATATAATATAATACCAAAACCTAAAGAAACACCAGAAGCGCCACCACCGCCACCGATGCCAATGCCTCCGTTGCCGCCAAAACCTCCAGGAGAGTTTCTAAGGGATAACGGTGTTTTACATATGGATAAAGAATTTAATCAGGAAAATTGTATGCCTCTAGTTAAAATGATTATGGAGTACAATTTAATGCCAGAAAAAGAGGCTCCTAAAATTATTCATTTATATATTAATAGTCCTGGTGGATTTGTAGATAGTTGTATGCATTTAATTGATGTTGTAAAGCAGTCACGAATTCCCGTTCATACATACGGAATGGGCTCAATTGCATCATGTGGTGTAATGCTTATGATGGCTGGTAAGAAAGGACATCGTTATCTAACACAAAATACAGCAGTTATGTCACATGAATTCAGTGGTACAACACGTGGTCAGTATCACGATATACTAGATGCCCAATCTCATATAGAATGGACAAATCTAAAACTTCTTGAACACTATATTAAATGTACAGGAAAGAAAGAAAACTACATTCGTAAACATATGTTAGCACCAAAAACAGACCATTGGTTAACACCAGAAGAAGCAGTCAAACATGGAATTGCAGATAAAATAGTTGAAACATATTAATTAATCTTGACAAATGGCTGATAATTTTGTATAATATAGTAATCAACTTAGGTAAATAAATGTCAGAAGTCAAAAACTACTCCACAGATATGCAGAAATTATTCGTTCAGTTCATGCTGACCGAACCTCAGTTATTCACTAGAATCATGGGAATTGTTGATGACCGTCATTTTGACAGAGAAATCCGTGATGTTGTGAAATTTCTTATTTCGTATAGTAATGAATATCAAACTATGCCAACAGTTGAGCAGATAAAAGCAGAAACTGGACAGGTAGTAGAGTTACTCAAGGACATAGAACAACATAGTGAATGGTTTATAGACGAATTTGAAACATTTTGCAGACACAAAGCAATTGAACGAGCAATCGTTAATAGTGCAGATTTACTTGAAGAAGGCAGATACGGTGAAGTAGAAACAACAATCAAAGATGCAGTTCAAATTGGATTAACTAGGTCATTGGGTACAGATTATTTTGATGACCCAAGAAAAAGACTTCAGCACTTGAAAGACAATAATGGACAAATCACTACGGGATGGAAAGATTTAGACGATAAACTTTATGGTGGTATTAATCGAGGTGAAGTAACTATCTTCGCTGGAGGCTCGGGTTCAGGTAAGTCGTTATTCATACAGAATTTGTGTTTGAACTGGGCGCAGATGGGATTGAATGTTGTCTATATTACTTTAGAATTATCAGAAGAATTATCAGCAATGCGAATTGACGCAATGGTAACTGACCGTAGTACCAGACGCATTTTTAAAGAACTTGATGATGTTGAATTACAAGTTAGAACAGTTGGTAAGAAATCTGGAATGCTTAGAATTAAATATATGTCATCTGGTTCAACGATTAATGATGTTCGGGCATATCTAAAAGAACTTCAAATAGTAACAGGACAAATAGTTGATTGTGTATGTATTGACTATCTAGACCTTATGATTCCAATAACAAAAAAGGTTGCTCCAGGCGACCTGTTTATCAAAGACAAATATGTTACAGAAGAAATGCGTAACTTTTCTATGGAAACACAAACAGTATTAGTAACAGCATCTCAATTAAATCGTTCAGCAGTAGAAGAAATTGAGTTTGACCACTCTCATATTGCAGGTGGTATTTCTAAAATTCAAACTGCTGATAATGTTATTGGTATCTTTACAAGTAACGCAATGAGAGAACGAGGTCAATATCAACTCCAATTATTGAAAACACGAAGTTCAAGTGGTGTTGGTTCTAAAATAAATCTCGTATTTGATAGAGATAGTCTAAGAATTAGTGATTCAGATTTAGATGATGATGATTTAGCAATTGGCAACCAAGACGCAACTACAGTCACAGATATATTAAAGAGAAAAACAATAGTTACAGACAATCCGTCTGCAATTCCTCCAGAAAAAACAGAATCAGCAAAAAATTTACGTGCTATGGTAAAGTCAAAAAAATCTAGTCCATTCAGTGATAATTGATAAATACTGATAAGGAGAATTATCTTATGACTAAGAAACCACGTAGAAGTCTGTTTGAAGAATTAAATTCGATGGCGATTTCTAAAAATGAGCCAGAAAGATTTGTCGAACAAAAAGGCGAACATATAATTACTGGTGCAATAAATTTAATTGAGTTCATAAATCGTGAATTTGATGAATCTGTTGCTGTGGATTTAACCAAGCGGCTTGTTAACAGCATTCGCACGGGCGACATGAGAAAATTCAAACGTGGAATAACTCATGCGAAGCGAAAAAATGACTCTTGACCAACAACTTAAAGAATTAAAAGTTCTATCAGGAATTTATAAGCCCTATCAACCTGAGGAAACTCAGCAGGAGAATATTTCCTATATTGGAACTGAAAAATCTAAGTATCAAAAGAAACATAAAATAGAACCAGGAACACAAGAATGGTTCAAGTTATGGTTTGCTCGTCCGAGATTGACAGGCGAATCACCATACGGCAAGGAATAATATGAAAGTCAGAGAAATAATATTAGGCAAAGGTCGTCAAAGAAGATTTAGAGGACCAAGAAAACCTCGAAATAAGCAAGTAGGCTTCCATCAGAAGATGAAGAAACTTCTGGATAAAGCCCTTAAAGAAGAGGGTGCAAGAATTCAACATTTAGAAGACTTGATTATTTTTGATGGTTCAGTTGGTGGTCAAAAAGCAATCGCAAAACTACATCAAGTAGAAACTTCTCCAAAATCAATCAGTATCAAATGGGATGGCTCACCAGCCGTTATCTTTGGTCGCAATGAAAAGGGTGAATTCGTTCTTACAGATAAAAGTGGATTTACTGCAAAAGGATATGATGGCAGAGTTACAAACGGCGATGACTTAGAGAAAATGTTTCTAAATAGAGCCAAAGGTGAAATTGATGATAGCAGACGAGATTTCGCATCAAAGATGAAAGGTATATGGAACACAGTAGAAAGTGTTATACCTGAAGATTTCAGAGGATACTTACATGGTGACTTGTTATGGTTCTCAACTCCACAAGAAAAAGACGGCAGACTTATATTCAAGCCAAACACAACAACATATTCAGTGGATGCTAAAAGTGACATTGGTCAAAAGATAATTAATTTTGATGTCGGTATTGTAGTTCATGTAGTAATTGGATTAGACGGAAATAAAAGCAACGTAGATATGGGACAACTTAGAGCAGGCAAAACATGGATTATGCCTCCAGTATATGTTACTAAATCTCCAGGCGTTGACTTACCAGAAGTAGACAGATTAGAAAGTTATTTAAAATCTAATGCTAATTCAATTGATAAATTATTGGCAGTCCCAGCCGAATTAAAAATGGCAGACTTTAGAAATATTCTTTACACTTATATTAATAATAGTGTGAAAGCAGGCAATTTAGATAAACTAGGAATGAATTTTAGTGAGTGGGTAAACTCATCAAAACTAAGTGGACCTAAAAAAGAACGAGTAGTTCAATGGGTTCAAGAAAATAGTGATGGATTTGAAGCAATATTCGGTTTCATCAAAGGGGTTATGACTACAAAGAATAAGATTATTAAAACGTTAGATTCTCAACCAGCAGATATCGAAGCCAGTACAAATGGTGAAAGAGGTGGAGAAGGCTACGTAATAGATAAAGACGTGAAACTTGTAAACAGAGCAGGATTTACAGCGGCGAATATGAGAAAGGAGAGATAATATGGAAATTTATGCAGACTATTCATTAGAAGACCAGCAACTATTACGAAAGTATATTAGTCCGATGTCAGACCGTAGCATGTTTAAAGGTATTCCTATAGAATTGTACGATTATGTAACACGATTGTTACCAGTCAAGAACAGACGTATCAAGTTCAGAGGTCCTTCATCAGCAACATTTAGAAGGCCACGAGCCAACACAATTAAATCAGAGGCGACATCGTTTGCAGTTTATTACGATAACGATACAATTTTACATTTAGGCAGACCAGGAGATTAAAAATGGGTAAAAGAGAAGTACCATTTGTAACTATTAAAAGAGACCCAAGTACTCGCAAAGCAAAAGTAACTAAGAAGCATATGAGCCACGGTTCATTTAGATGTAAACGACATCCTAACAGTAAGAGATGTCGAAATGGAAGTACAAGATAAATACTATTATAAATGGGAAGAAAATAGATGGAACAGTACGAAAGAGAAAAACTAGAACTTGTAAATACTTTATCTGAAAGTAGATTATTCAGAACTAAAAAGATGGCGAATGACGTTAATATAAATGATGCGGCTGATTTAGTTTTTGTTCACTTTCTTGTATTGAATATATTTAATAAAGACTATGACTTTGCCCCGTTGGCATCTGATGTAGCAAAACGCACTATGATTTTTAGAAATTTTGACTATTTCAGAACAAATGGAACTGATATGTACATGGCTCTTAATAGATTAATGGGTAAAGACAATGATATTGGCGATGATGAAAAAGATGAGATAGCAAAAGAAAGACTAGTGTTACAGAAAGCCGATATTTTAAGATTTTTACTTCATTATTCTAACAATAGAAGTGATACATCATTTGAACAAAGATATTTGTTACGTTATCAGAGAAATCTTAATGTCCAAGACGGTATGTTAAAATCAGTTCGTAGACTAGTTGGAGATTGGGACAATTTAAGTCAAAATCAGAGAGCATTGGTAGTAACACGACTAGTTCAATGGTTCCGTAGAAAGGCAAGACTCGCCGAAATATTTCCAGCACTTCTAAAATTACAAAAACGTGGCAATTATATGGTTGACGACAAAAAAGATGATAAGAAAAAGATGTGGAATAAGCCAATAGTGAAAGCAGGCGCGGCAATCGGTGCATATATTGGTATTAATAAGGGTGCAAGAGAGTTAGGTAAAAATTGGGGACGAACAACTTATAGTACAAAAAGAGGTCAACTAGGTAGACCATTTGACAGATAATAAACAATAAATTAATTAATTAAGAGAGGACAAATTGTCCTCTTTTTTAGTTTTGCTTGAAGATAAATAAAATACTAAAGAAGATAAATACAATTAGAAATTAATTATATTCGGGGAGATTCTATCATGGCTGATAAAGAACCAAAATTAGCACACCTAGAAGCGGAGAGTTTGGAAACTCACGTAGCAGTATGCTATGAGAGATACCATCATTTTAATAGAGCATTGACTAATCTAGAAGGAATGATAGAAAAGAACGCAAAAGAAACAAAAGAAGGTTTTATGGAAATAAGAAAATTGGTGATATGGACAGCATCAACTTTGTTTTCTACTATGTTGATTGCCTTATTTGCACAGATGTTTAAACTTATATAAGAGAACTAAAATGCTATTTGAAGAGATTTCCGAAGAGATATACGAAGCAAAATTAGTATATGCTAGAAAAGGAAGGTCAATTGTTCGTAAATATAGATGTGGATCAGGAAGACTAAAAGGTAAGACAGTATCAACACCAGCGGCATGTTTTAAACCTGTTAATATGAAGAAACGTTTCACATTAGCAAGAACAAAAGCAAAAATGGGTGCAAGAATGAAACGTAAAGCAAAGATGACAAAAAGAATGAATCCAGCGAGTAAGAGATTAAAAACTCTAAATAGAAGATAATGGAGAATATACAGTGTCATTAAAGAATAAAATAGAAAAAACAATGTTTGTAGAGGGCTATGAAGATAGAATTCAAGATATTGCTACACTTATGGATATTTCAGTCGAGATTGTTAAAAAACGACTGAAAACATTGACATTTTCTGATTATATTAATGTAATGACAGCACTAAAAACCCAAGACAAAGATGAGATTGAACGTATCATGGGATGGCCAGCAAGAGACCCTAATTGGAAAAGTCCTATTGATGACATTGATGAATCTGCCTACTACGGAAGTGACTTAAGTTCAGTTCGTAAGATGAAATATAAGGATACAGTCAAAGTTACTGATATACAATGGGACGCAGATGACATGGATGATATCAAACAGGCTTTAAAAGTCGGAGATTTAAGAAGAGATATGATTGTTCCTATACCAACAGACTTAGATGATGAAGAAGTAGACGAATACATAAGTGATTTTATTACTGATAAGACAGGCTGGACACATAAAGGTTTTAACATTGATGAAAGTTCTATGGCAGACACATTAGCAACAGCAAAAAATGCCGATATTAATGATTTTCATTTTTATTCAGATTCATCAGACATAGCAAAAGCACATACTCGTAAACATACGTTGTCACGAATTGATACAGAAAAATATCAAGAACGTGATGGACTAGAAGGTCCAATTATGACAAAATCAGGCAAAGTGGTGTACTATGACCCGAAAGAGGGAAGTTATTATGACCCAGACACAGACATTTACTTATCACATGAAGAGTGGAAAGAACTATCTGAAGCCTACAGCACAGGGTCACAAGGCCCAGATGAAGAAGGTGAAGATGCATATGTAGATGAACCAGAAGAAGAACCAACAGGAACAACAGGTTCAGTAGATGCATCCACATTAGGCAAAATAAAAACAGCAAGAATTCAAGCAATGCAAAGACTCGGTAGAGATAATTTAGGCGGCGCAACAGCGGCTCAGGCGGCAGACGCAATGGACAAAGCAGAACAAGGCAAACCATTGACGCCAATTCAGCGACAAGCAATGGCATATCAAGCCGCTAACTTAGATGCTCTTGCCGGCAGCCAAGATACTAGAATACAGTTTAGAAATTTACTTAATAGATTAAGAAAAGCACAACAAAAAGCACAGCAAGAGCAACAATGAGATTAAAAGAAATATTAGGTGGGTTATATGTAATGATTACAGAGGAAGAAGAAGATTTGATTAACAAATACTTCTCCGAGGGAGATTATGTAAACGAATCGCAGTTGTCAGGTAGAGAAACAGTCCTGGCAGAGAAATTAACACATAAAGGTGTGTTAGTTCCTACACTACGAGGGTATAAAACTGTTTAACAACTAGTAGGAGTTCTAAAATGTCAGTACCAAGCAAAGCAGATGTCAATTTAATGACTAATCTAATGAAGGTCATGAATGGCGAAAAAGTTAAATTAGAAGAAACATCTTCCCCACAGAGTGATAAATCACACATAGACGTTACGCCAGGCGTAAAACGTTCGGATATTGACGCAATGTCAAAAATTATGAAAGGTTTTAATGAGGCAACAACCAGCGTAGCATATAAAGTCAAGAAAACAATCACAGAATCTACTAAAACTGAAAAAGGCGTCAAAGTTGGAGCGTTTTCAGTAGAAAAAAATGACGAAGATAGATACAATATACTTGATAGTCGTAGTGATTCTATATTATTTCAAGATATTCAATTATATGAGACAGTTTGTTGTATTGCTAATCATCTTAATGAAGGTAAACCAATTAATTCTTCAGAAATTACTGATATAATTACAATAAATGAAAAATTTGAACGTCATTATACTGGAGCACTTCAACATAAGCATTCATATCAAGTTGCCAAAAAAGCAATGAACGAGGGCAGAATGGATATTGCCCAAGCAAAATTTTCCCAAGCAAAAAGTGAGGCTGGCAAAGCCAAACGAAGAATAGCAAAACTTTACGAAGAAATAATTCTTTAATTATCTTAATAATATACGAATGTGTGCTAAATAAATTCGTGTATTAACACAAAAAAGATAAATACATGTAATACGCATCAATTGGGATAATTAATATGAATTTAAATACATCAAGTTTCTTTAATTCGAATGAAGTTCACGTATCTTCACGAATGAATGAATATATGAAGAAAAACTTTGGCTATGAAGTCGAAGGTGATATAGATACGCTCCAAGAAGCAAAAAACTCACTTGAAGTTGAGCAACAAGAGTTGAAAAATCATCATTATATGAGTAAAAAGTATATTGAAAATATGTTAATGATTGAGACAATTACAGCATTGTTAAAAGCACACGGTAAGTCTTTAAAAGAAGATGATGAAATGTATAAACGAACAGCAGATGCAGAAAAAGGTCCTGAACATTATCGATGGAAAAATGACTCTCAATTGGCTGTTGTTATAGGTCGTATTGAAGGTGCCATAGATGAACTGGACAATGCAATACAATATAGAGGCGAAAACAGTGCCAAATTTTTTAATAATGGCGACAAAGCAGGCGTTGGCGGCTTAATGGGAATTAAGCAAAAACTAGAAGACATACATTCTGAATGGGATAAAAATACAGAATACTACGGAATGTAATATATTATAATTAAGGAAATAAAATGAAAAAAACTAAATTAGAAAAATCTTTGATGGAAGAGTTAAACTCTCTACTTGAAGTCGATGCCGCAGAAGCAGAAATCACGATGGCTGCCAGAGGTATTGTTGATGAATTACAAGACGTAATTGAGAAACTAGGCAAAATTCAAAACGACCAAATTGGTCCACTAGCAGATGAAATGGCATACTCACATGGTCCAGACCAAGCGGCAACGTTTAAGGATTCAGTTGATGATGCGATTAATGGTCTATTAGGACAAGCACGTTCTGCCAAAGATGCAGTAGCAGACGCAACACTGGTATTATCAGGCGAAAAGGTTGCTGATGATATGAGTGATGTTGAACTTGGCGGCGATATGGGTGCAGACCTAGAAGATGACCTCACAGCAGATATTGGCGGTGATGAATCAGCATCAGGTGAAGAGGATAATCCGTTAGGCAGAGAAGAAAGAGCCTAACATGAAAATCAGTCTACTCTTACAAGAGAAGGCAAATTATGATGCACAGTTAATGGGTGACATCAATGCTTATCTTATTTCCTTAAAAGCAAATGAAATTCCTTCTGTGTCTATGGACATGATGGTTCGTGAGTTAGGAAGAATGGGCTATACAGTAGATGCAGAGTCTATAGTTGATTTATTATCAAATAGTAAATACATATCAAAAGTCACAGTAGACACAATAGAATTAAAAAACAAATATAATAAAAGTGACAAGGCTGAAAAAGATTCAGTCCATAAATTAGCAGTTAAAACAGCAAAAAAGAAGGTGAAAAAATAATGGCATTAATAGTTAAAGGCGAACAAAACGTTATCTCTAAAGAAGAAATGAAAAAACTTGTGGATAGTATGAAAAAAGGCGAAGATCCATTAGCAAAACTTTCTTCAGAAAAGAGAGAAATTAGAAAAGAAGTTCAAGATGCTAAAAGACATCGTGAATTTATGAATCGAGTTGCTAAAAACAATGAAAAAGAGTTAGATGATGCAATCGCAACAAGTGAGATTGTAACAATAGCAACAGGCGAGACAGTCCAAACAGTCGAACAGACTACAGAATTACCAGAAGTAGATTTCGAATCAATGACTAAAAAGCAAATTGATGAATGGGCTGAAGAAAATCTCGGTATTCAATTAGACCGTAGACATACTAAAGCAAAATTAATAGCAGAAGTCAAAGAAAATCTATAATTCACTTGATTTCCGTGTCGAAGTATAGTATACTAATGCTATGCTTAAAGAAAAATTTACCTATAATCCCCTAGAACGAGTAAACATTAAAGGCAGTCGGCATTATCAAACGCCCGACGGACAGCCTTTGCCGAGTGTTACCACCTTACTTGACGCATTAAAAGATAAGACTGCTATATATGAATGGCGCAAACGTGTCGGAAATGAAGAAGCAGACAGAATTATGCGACTTGCTGTTGGCATCGGAACACAAGTTCACTTACATTTAGAAAAACATATCCTAGAAGAAGATAGACCGAATGGTTCAAATCTTATTCATCAGATGGCAAGAGAGTTAGCAGAGATTGTCATTGAGCAAGGTTTATCAAATTTAGACGAAGTATGGGGAACAGAAGTTCCGTTATATTATCCCGAATTGTACGCAGGCACAACTGATTGTGTTGGCGTATGGAAAGGTAAACCTGCAATCATTGATTTTAAGACAACTCGTAAACCAAAAAGACGAGAATGGATTGATGATTACTTCTTACAAGGTGCCGCATATGCCGAAGCCCATAATAAAATTTATGGCACTGATATCAAAACAATTGTTATAATGATGATTGGTTGGGATGAAGAAGCAGACAATATGGGAAACTATCAAGAATTTGTTGTTGAAGAGGACGAATATCAACGTTACGCCATAATGTGGGCTGGTAAGGTCCAAGAGTATTTTGATAAATACATGTAATAATGGGAGTTTAAAATGGCAACAAATGTAAAAATTTTATTAAGACGTGGTTTACGCAATGAGATAACAGCAGATACTTTAGATGCTGGTGAATTAGGCTACACTACTGACACAAATCAGTTATATGTCGGTACTGCAGATTCAAGTAATGAAATTGTATTTGACCCGTTTGCAAATGCTCACGCAGTTATTCAGACGTATCTAAACTCATACACAGCAGAACAAGGACTAGAAATAGATGAAGACTTGGTAATCAAAAATATTTCTGATGTCCCTGCACTTCTTACTGATATGGAAACTAACGGTGGATTTAATGTAGAAATATTCGGTAGAGCAAGAACAAACACAGAAGTTCTTACTGAAAAGAGTTTTAGTCAATTGTATGCTAATATACATTTAGAATCACATGCGGCAGCAACTGGCTTACGTTCTGATTTGTTTAAGAAAGAATTAAACGCCAATGACACCACAGAAGGCACATTTCTAAAATATGCGGCATCAGACTCCACTTCATTTTTTATTGATTATTCATTAAAACAAACAGATACTACAAATACATTTGTTCGTGTTGGCACAATT
>Ga0208156_1000363_pt1 | contig 18744 bp, 16 predicted proteins | sample 1_EtaG_FD_184073 | JGI IMG/M metagenome (GOLD analysis project Ga0208156, IMG submission 184073) | Marine viral communities from the Subarctic Pacific Ocean - 1_ETSP_OMZ_AT15124 metaG (SPAdes) (version 2) | ecosystem: Environmental > Aquatic > Marine > Oceanic | place: Pacific Ocean | collected...
TTTAAGAACTTGATGATCTTGCCATCCTCCTCAACATCATCAATCACTTGTTTTAATGTTTTTGTTTCCACAATGTCCTCTCCTGTTGCGCCAGTCCTGACAGTCGCTATTTCATCCGTCAGATCCATCTGCTTTCTTCCTTCCACATCAAACAATCCTTCATCAGCTGTTTTTTGTTCAGGCAGTCCTTTTTCTCGTATTGAAATTTCATTCCACTTCTCATTAATAATTTTCTTTTCTTTTTCAAATATTTTTAATTGATCAGCAGTTTCTTTAGCTGTTAAATCAGTTCTGCCACTATATTTATTATAAGCAGAGTTTGGTAATTTTCTTAATCTTTCATACAGATCCACCATTTCTTTTAAATGTAGCTGCAATTCAAATCCCAAACCATCCTTTGTAACTAATTGTAAATGAACAGATCTATATCCTGATCCATTTGGTTCAACAAATTTATCCTTGAGTTGAATAATTTTATAATTTTTGCGTATCAATCCTTCGGCTCTATAAACTTCATCCATAGAATTAAGGATTAATCGACCTCTTATAATATCAGGCTCGTATGCTGCCGACCATTGAGGTAGACCTGATTTTTTCTTAACATTAATATTACTTAATAATTTTTCTTTTTTCTTAATATTAACAACAACCTTTGATTTCTCAAAATTCTTGCCTATATTAATTATAGAGGCTTCAATATCATCGATATTTTTTGAGGCTAATTTAAACAAATCCTCGACATTATCGGTAACTTGCAGTATTCTTGAATTAACTATGTCAATTAAATCTCCAATAGAATTATTAACATCAATACGAGATTTTAACGGAGTTGCTGTTGCACTCGCTAAAACAGATTCAGATGGAAGTATAGTTGTTACTTGGTCGCCAAGTAAATCTTCCTGGATTCCTTCTAAACGAGGAGGAACAGATGTGTCCGCTGTAATGCGTTCCCCTGATGCTGGAACTGATTTAACTTCTTCTATTGCTTCTTCTAACTGATCATCAGCTATCTTAATAGGCTTTGGTCCGTGAGGATCATCGTGTGCCTCCAGTTTTTCTGTGATTACGCTTTCTTTAGGTTTTTGTCGAGTCGGAGTTTCCGATTGCGTAGCAAGTGCAGCGCGTTCTGCTCCGCTTGCATCAATCCCCTTGTGATCGCCTCGTTCAATTGCGTTGAGGACAGCTGCTTTAAAAGTTTTAACTGCTTCGGACTTGCGACCATCCTTCCAAAGTCTTGCCGCGGCTGTAAGTTCGTCTGAGAGCTGACCTTTTCGGTTGGCGAGTTTTTCGATTTTGTGTATTGCGATTGCATTCTGTTCTGCCTTTTCTATATTATAATCAGTATCTAGCTTATTCCTAGCACTTTTTGTAATTGTTTCATCATTGTCTACTAAAGCCTTAAATATTCCTTTTTCTTTTTTTAAATCCCTGAGAGCCGCCGCTAAAACCTTTGCTCGCTCCACGATCAGGTATTCGGTTATCATGCTCTCTCCGAACATGTCCGTTGTTCTCTTTTTAGCCACTCCAGCACTTTGAGCCGTTAATATCATGGTCCTCGCCTCAACCGCGCTCGCTGGATTGGCTTGGGTTAATAATTTCAGAGCCGCTATGCTTTCACTTGGATCTTTAATCAGGTATCCGACCTCCGCCGCAATGTTATCCTTGATGTTTCCTTTGAGCCAATACTGGAAACCTTCATCTCCGAGCCTGTACAATCCCATCGCGTTGCGCCAAATTGCCTGGCTAGGCTTGATCCTTCCCTCCAGCCTGGCGGCTGTCAGGGTTTCTCCGAGCTTGAACAATATCCTGGCGACATCAGCTGATTTTGCCGTTCCTGACACGATGTTGAGAGTCATCGCCTCCACCATCGTATCCGAGGATGTCCAGCCGTCTTTTTCTCGCCTTATTGTCGCCGTTAAATAAACATCCTGTTTTGGATCTTGCTTCTTAATCCGTTTCGCCAGTCCTAACCGCTGATGTCCGTCAGCAACAAAATATTTTCCGTCAGCTCGCTGCCACACCATGACCGAGCCAGCCGCATCATGATCCCATTTTTTCACTCCTATGAGTTTTTCCTGGACACCAAAACTATCGCCGCCAGTCTTGAACTGGAAGGTGCTGGCATCCACTTCAATTTCATCAGGATTGAGCCTGACATCCCTCATGACTGGTCTTGACTCATCAATGTCAAGTGCCGCCGTGGGGGATTCTGATATTTTTATTTCTTCATTTTTTATGATTGATTCCGTTGCTCCATTCACTCGTTCATTATGTTCCGACTGACCAGCCGTGTTTTTTTCCAGCGGATTGTCAATGTCATCCAGGATCTTATTCTCTAAATTCTGCGCCGCATTCTTGTACGAAGGATGCACCTTGACCGCATCAGGCAATGAATTGAACAATGCGATCATTTGAGTCGGAGGCAGTTCATTAATCCGATCCTTGATGTATTCAAACATTAATTCAGGATCTACATTTCTTTTTGCTTGTTCAACCCATGCAGTTTTTGTTTTTCCATCTTTATCTTTATAAGTTCTTTTAACTTTTTCTATTCCAAAAAACTTTTGAAATTCCTTACCGATGATCTTATTGCGTATCTTCGGATCCGTCTTGGCTAAAGCCATTTCTGCGGATTTTACGAGAGCAGCCGTGCTTTTCACCCCAGCCGTCAAACCGCCAGCGAATATTCCGCTTGCCAGTCCGACAGTTCCGATGATTTTAGCCGCATCCCCCCAGGTGTAATCCTGTCCTAGTTTTTGTCGATACGGAACGACATTCTTTTGTATGAGCGTTTCCGCGCCAGCTCCGATGATCGCCTCGATGGCGGCTGTCCTCAAGGCTGCATAAACAATGCCGCCTTCCCAGCCGTACATTAAACTTAACGGCAGACTCGCAAGTATGACTGGATCTTGAAATCCAGCCTTTCCTGTTCCAACAAGCATGCCTCCCCACTTATTCCAAGTGCCATCGGCGTACATCATGGCAAGAGCCAGGTCTTTCTGCGTTTCAGCAGCCTTCTGTTGCCGCAAGGAGAAAAAATGATCGTATCCCTTGAACTCCTTGACTCCCTGTGTGTCTGTTTTTTTTCTTTCCTCCAACGTCTTGGCGACAAAATTCTCCAGGTATTTTATTTTCTGCTTGTAGGGAGCTGGAACTTTAGATCCAGTCAGCCAGTTCAATCCCAGGGGATCGAAAAGAGTTTCATTATAAGGATCATCCACTTCAGGAATCTGGTCAGTGAAATGAGGCATCACAACACCAAGCTTATCCCACATTTCTTGCTGCACCAATTCCCAGTCATCAACCAGTCCGTTGTATTCGGACACGGATCGACCAGAATCATATAAATCATCGTGTGCGGCAGCCATCACATCGCTGAATGTCTTTGGTGCTGTGATCGCAGTTAATCCGTTTCCCCTGTACCGCTTATCCGTTCTGTCCGTGAAAAAACTTTTTGACGGCGGAGCCTTGCTCGCATCAAGAAAACTGTTTTTTATCTCCGTTTTCTTCTGGGGAACGCCGAACGAGGAAAAAACTCGCCAGTCATCCATTTTTTTATGTAATTCTTTTGTTATGTCTTTCTTTTTTATGTCTTTTTTTTCAACTGGATCAGGAGTGATGAAATCCATCAGCTGATTCTTTTTTTTCTTGAGGCTTTCAGTTGTGCTGACTAAAAATTCATCGAGCTTGTCCGCTCCTGTTTGCAGCAAATCATCAGATTTTTTTTTTAGATGGTCCGCCTCCTTATTTCTCCTGGTATTAAATTTATCTCCAAAATCCCTTAAATTTGCCTCAACTGCATCCCAATCTCCGTCAGCAGCCTGTTGAATAAAATCCATTCTTGTTACTTTATCAGATCGGTAAAAACCAGTTCCGTGTTGAAAACCAACCGATGCCACGACTGTTTGCTGTTCAGGTTCTAAATCTTTAAATTGCACTGTTGGATTTAAACTGTTGTATGTTTTTTCTACAGCTTCAGCATAAAATTCCTTGCTCGCTAAATCAACCTCCATCACTTCATGATCATTCAGTTTTAAATTCCTTGCGACTTCTTCCGCCTCCGCTCCTGAAATGCCAAGATAGGGTGTGAGCTTGTCAATGAGCTGGGTGCTTAATCCAATGCTGGCAAGAAAGTTCGTGTCCTTCTCCTTGAGATCAAATCCTGTGGCGATCGTCACTCCTGAATTAAGGTCTGGTACATATCCCTGGTTCGCTCCCTTTCCTTCCAGGGTGGCGATGAAATCCCAGTCTATTTTAAAATTACTCATCTGTGATACAATCCCATAGTTTTATAAGCACTAATATCTGATGCAATTTGACCTCTTTCATTAGGATTTCCAGATTCTTTCCACGCCTTTATGAGATCAGGCAAGATGCGGTTGATGTTTAAAGTTATGTTCTCCTGTCTTTTGTTTTTATAATATTCCCTGGCTGGGTCGCCTGGAGCATTAAAGAGGATGAAGTATTCTCCGTAGTCCGTTGTCTCCAAATGAATCTTGTCATATCCCTGTTCCTTGAATAATTCTTCCGCCGTTATTTCTGTTTGTTTCCCTCTGTCAAAAGGCATGTTGTTCATGTACGCATTAGGTAATCCAGTGAACGTAATGCTCTCCTGTGTTCCCATGTACCGATTGCTAATAAGAGCGGTTCCCTTGAACAGCATCTCATCCGTCATGTAATTCTCCAGTAAAAATTCAAGTGACGGCTGCTTGCCATCCAGGTGTCCGTTGTGTTTTTCCTGGGGAATGATGATAGGCTTGTTGTTATACTTCTCAATGCCTCCCATCTCTCCGTCATTGGTTTGAACCATTCCAGCCGCCATTTGAATAGCCAGCCTGTAGGTTTCTTGCAGATCCGCGCTTTCAGGATTGTCAATGGCTTGCTTTTTTAAAATTTCATTATCTCCGACAAGGCTTGCAAAAATGAACTTGGATGCCTCGGTTATGTTAAGGAATGTTTCATCGGCTGTATCCAGCATGTTGCCAGTCATTTCCTCAAAGACATCCTTATACCCATGGGTGTTGTTCGTTAATTGAAGGCTGGCTATCGTAGCCGCCTTTTCAGGATTCCGCATGTCCACCCATCCGTTGACCAATAATTCGGTTGACGAAGTGGAACCGCCGTCATTCAACGACATCAGCATTCCCAGATGCGCCATTGCTGGACTGCTGTTTGACAGCTCCCTGAAAGCCGAGTTGGACCATGTCCCTGAAATCATGTTCACGTTCCTGGCTAAAGTCATTATTTCTTCCTTGTTGCCGTTTTGAAACATGTCCTTGATCTGCTGCAAGTCAGTTGTCCTGAAGAATTGCGGCTCGTCAAGATTGTATTGTGTTGCAAGACCATACGCAAACTGTCCGTACACTTGCGCTTGCTCCATGAACTTATTTGGATTTTTCTCCATCCAGTCAATCGAAGGAGCTGCCAATCCAAAAGCATCCGCAATTTTAAAAATATCACTATTCCAATGCTGCTCCATGAAACTGACGAGCTTTTTAGCATGTTCCTCTAAATCCGCAGTTACACGAACCTCATTGCCGTTAACGTTGATTACCCTTTTTTCGTAAAAATCCGTTCCTGAATCATCTGTCAATATCGCAGTAATGCTGTTTGTAAAATCACGCACTTGTTCAAGCGGCAGTTGTTGCAAGGCTGTGATGGCGACATGGTTGCTTTTTGCACTTTCTAATTTTTGTAATTGTAATCTAACTGCATCGGATTCAGGAATTAAACCATTATCCTCCAATTTTTTCATCAAATCTATTCCATTATTCATTATTGTGGAATATTGTGCCATGCTGCCGAAGTATTGAGGATTGGTCGGATCTATGAAATTTGTAACAATGGAATTGAAATTTGTCTTTTGCGTTCTTAATCCTGTTCTAATGGCTGAATTTTTTGATGCTATGGTATTCCTGGCAATTCTTTGAAAGTACAGGATTTTTTCAGTTGTGAGTTTATCCTTGAAAGCTGTAGTGTTCTCTGACAAATACAAGAATCTATCAGGCTGCTCGTATGCCATCCTTTCGCCTTCCACCTCAAACACCTCTTTTTTTAATTTAGCGATGTAGGTGTCAGGAGTTTCTCCTGACGGAAGCAGTCCAGCATTATAAGCCTCATAAACAATGCCGTTATCTCCGAACATCTTGCTCATAGCCTTTAATTTTTCCGCACTATTGCCGTGATGATAGTCGAATGTTAAATCCTCGATTTCCTTATCAAAAATAACTTGTCCTTTATTAATTTCAGTCTTGCGAAGGGTGGACATAACCGACAGGGAGGCTGTTGAAAAATATTCCTCCCAATCCATTAGTGCGACACCTTCCGCCACCTTGTCATTAAATAATTTTATTTTGTTCTTGGCGATCCTGTTTCCTTCTGAAAAATATTCTTTCCAAGCCTCATTCGTATTTGGATTTTCTGCTGAATTTATTGCCAGCTCGTTTTCAATTTGTTTCATATCACTCATGAAAGACTTAACTTTATTACTACGTTGTAATTTCAGTTGAGCGATGTCCATGTCGGTCTTTAAATCTTCGTTCAGTTTAAAAACCTTGTCCGCATAATCCGTGTTAATTTGCATCTCATTTAATTCAGTTTCTGATGCAATCTTATGCAATGTGCTTTTTAAATCTTTTTGCTGCTTATGGACATCCGTTTCAAACGCTTTTTTCTGCCTGTGCTTTGCAACCTTAAATTCTGTTTCCCCTCGGTACAGCTGGGAGCCTATTCCCAATACTTGCTCGCCGATCTTGGATGCCGTCTGATACGGCAGCATCACCGCAGCCGTTGGATCAGGAATGCCTGAAGTGACTCCAGCTATCTTTGTTACTTGTGTCTTGCTTTTGAATGTGGGAATCTGAACCATTATTAAAATCCTTTTTGAGCCAACAGATTTCTGTTTTGATTATTAAGAACAGTGATCTTTTGGTTAAGATCGCTTGTAAGCGACATCAGGTTTTTGGAGTTGGTGTTCATGGTGTCAACAATTATTTTATTATTAGCCGCGCTTGAATTGATGATCGCTTGCGCGTTAGCCGCCTGTGTGTTGATTAATGTCGTTGATTGAAGTGCCTGTTGATTGATCATCGCTTTTGCTCCGTAAAAGCCGACCATCGTGCCAGCCGCGCTCATCCATGCGGCTGATCTCTGTGATCGCGCCTGGAATAAAGCCATCTGACCTTGCATCCGTGCCAGGACAGCTTGCTCCTTGTAGTCATAACTGTCAACCTGGGAGGAGTATCTGATGTTCTCCCTCTCCAGCTCCGCCTCGGCTAAATTATATTCGAGTATCTCCAGGGGGGTTCCAGCCATCCTGACTCCAGCAGCCCTGTAAGCAGCCTCGGTTGATTTCTGTTGGAGTGCGAAATCCCTGTCAAACCGCCTGACGTTGTATTCGCCGAGCTTGATGGCTTGATCCGCCTTGTCATCCAAGACACCAGCGTTGCGTTCCGCCATTGTGTTCTGATAATGACCAGCCGCCATTGCAGACTCGCCAGCCAATAAATTGCCAGCAACACTTATGCCAGCTCCTATTCCCATTACTACTACTGGCGACATTACATGATCCTCGCAAACCTGATATAATCTTCGTTATTCTGATATTTTCTCATTAATCCTTCTTCTTCCAAGCCAAGCCATTTTGCAAATTTATGACCAAGATGAAAATCCTTCTTGACCGCCGTTTGTAATCGTTTAACATCGTTGTCTTTTATTAATTTCTCCATCCCCTTCTTGATCGCCTTCGCCGCTGCGATGCGATTCTCCCAAATTAACAAAGAACCCATGACCCATCCTTCAAAGACATGATCCCACACTGGTATCACTCCGCCTGAACAGATGATGTCATCATCCTTCATGGCTGTGAATGACATGCCAGGAACTTCCAGTCCGTTAAGGTTCTCACGAAACTTCTTATCAATCTGTGTCATCGGATCATTCATGATCGCATTGACCATGATGTGTGCGTGTTTTTTCTTAAAATTGATTATTTCTAAATTAACCATCATTCACAGTGATGCGAGGATAAATTGAAATTAACGTCAGAGGCAAGGGTTGAGTCTGCCTCACATAAATGTGTCCATCCGTGTTGAAGTCATCACGGAACTCCACTTGCTTGTCACCAGTGAACAGCGGAACTGCCGTGTCCATTGATGCCGCGCTTGAGCGAAAAGGTATCCTTTCCATGTTCGTTAAACTGGAACCCACCTCCACGCCCACGCTTTCATGCACGCGCAAGGTGATTTCATTAATTCTTTTAGTCCTGGATTGTGACGTTCCTTCATCCCCCTTGTTTTCAATCCGCATGGTTTGAAGCACCGAATCATAAGGAAGTCCTATTTGAGCTTTTGTCGCAGAACGATCCAACGTCAGTGATCCTCCAGTCATGATGGCTCCGCTTGCAACCGACTTGACTGGATGGGTTGCGCCGTTCGCCAGGATCGTCACGCTTTCCCCCTCCAAGTGTTCCAAGCCAGTGATGGCTGTTGTAGACGTTCCTGAATAAGTCAGTCCGCTGTCAACAAAAAATCCGTCTTTTTGATCCGTTCCGTAATCAAATAAATTCAAATATTCCACATACCGCCTGGTCGTTCCATTGATGGTTCTTTTAACAATCATCCATAATTCATCCTCATTGGAGTCCGTTGGTATGGTCGCCACGCTTTCCACCACCGCAATTCCTTCATCATCTGTTGTCAGCCTGGTCGTGTCCGAGCTGGTAATCTTGATGGGATCCGCTCCAGTCTTGGATGTCTCCTTGATCGTAACCACAGCCGCCGATGGATTGGCAACAGTGAAATCGGCGTGTGCGTTGATCGCCGTGTAAATGTTATCCGCGGTCGTGTCATTGCTTTCATTCGGTCTGAAACCAAGAGTTTCATCAGGCGCGGTTCCCCCTGATGCCTCGGATGTGAAAGTGACGGATGTGCCGTCTGATTTTGTTATTTTTAAAGTCGTGCCAGTCGCAATGTTGCCATAATCCGATACAGTGATGGTCGCCTCGCCAAAGACACCGCCCAGTTTATGACGATGCCATCCGACAACCTCCTCGGCTCTCGCATAAGTGAAACCCAATAAATATCCATCAGATCGTACGCACCATAATATGCTGTCAGGCTCTTGCTGGTACGCCATCTCCGTGATGCCGCCTTCGCTGACATGCTGCGCCAGCAAGGTCATGTCCTGTGCCTGGTACTGATCAATGTTCAAATTGTATGACAGCTCCCTTAATTTTCTTTTAGCTCGCTGCAAGAACATCGTCACGTTGGCGATCTGCACCGCATCGACATTGGCTGATCCGTGGCTGGACTGCTTTTGGATCTGCACGTTTGTTGGAGTAATGGGAGAAGTCGTGCCTGATGCACTGACCACAAATTCGCCTCCCACTGTTCCAACAATCAAGGATCGCTGCGCTGACAAGTATCGTATCGCATTCACCTTGTTTGATGCAATCGTATAGACCATCGCATCGGTGTCGCCTGTTCCAGTCGTAAAATCCTCCAATGATCCGCTGATGCTGAACCACAGTGTTTGAGGATTGTCATTTGATCCAGCGAACACCAGTCGCTGTTCAAAAAAAGTCACCGCACTCGGATATTTATCAGTTGTCGTGTTCAAGACTGGACTCGGAGATCCAGACAGGGATGGTGTTGATATTGTCCAGCTCGTATGTGCTGATCGCGTCAGTTTCCTGATGGCGTAACTTGGATGGACCAGGTACATCGTATCCGCGCTTTGAGCGAACTTGACAGTCGGTATGTCCGCAGTCGCATAAGGACTGGTAATCTGATAAATCTTGTTCGCCACGCCATCTGACGTATAGGTTTGATAATCCGCCGAGCTATCAACATTGTTTCCGTCAACGTCTTGCAGCTCAAACGTGTTGGTCGTCTTATTGGCGACCTTGAAGGTCCTTCCGTTCACCTGGACCATTCCTACAACGCTGGAAATGATGACAAAATCGCCATTGGAATATCCGTGCGAGGATGAAGTGACAACAGCTGGATCAGCTTTCGTGATCGCGGTTATCGTCTTATCCCCTTCGGTTATGATTCCGCTGTCCTTGAAAAATCGAATATAAGCGTTTCCCAGCTCCAGGACATACGTCTGCGTTGTTGAAAACTCAAAGGGAATCAACCTTGTCTGAGCCGAGCTTGTCTTTACTTCGTGTACGAATTTCGTTCCTGGTCGCCTGGTCGCCGCTCCGTGAGGATGAACAACCATGTTCTCCAATGTCTTTACGCCGTTAAAATACTTGCTTAAATCCGTTCTTCCATCCAAACGAGGAGAAAGTTCCCCAGCTGTAAAATTACTGAAGGCGACTGTCTGCCGAGCCATCAGTACCTCGCATTAATGAAGGTGCTTGCATCCAAAACTTCCGCCGTTCCCTCACTTGCATCCACATGTCTCGCCTCTCTTAATTTTTCCTTGAATTGTTCTTGCATTTGCGTTGCGAGTGATGTTGATGAAGTGATGGCGTAGCATAATTCCGCAGCCAGTCTTGCCGCAATCGTTTCCTGGAGCAAGGTGTCATATTCATTCACATCGGTTATTTTCGCAATGTAAAGTAAATAGACAGTCGCCTCATCGGTTACAATTTTTCTTCCCTCAACCTTGAATTTCTGTCCGTCATCCAGGTCAGAGGAGCTGCCGTCATGATGTCCGCCGATCTTTAATATTCGCAAGCAGTCCGCTGGCAAAGTGTATTGCTTGGCGTATTCATGTGTCGGCGTGTCCGTGTCCTGTGCGAGCTGTATTCGCTTGATCAGACAGTTCCAGGCGTGGGAGCGAAAGATTGCATCCCTGACAGGATCATACCGCTGGTTCAGCAAGCGTGCATTTTTTGAATCTTCCGTGATGTCTGTAATGTTATTTGCTCCCAGCATGTTGAGTGCCGAGTTGCATATCTCTACTTTTGATGCCATGATTTCCTTAAAAAATTAGATAAAAAAAAAGAGGGGGATGAACCCCCTCTTATTCGACTTTTAGTCAACAATGTAGACGATGTAACCTACCAGGTCATCACCATCCGCTATTGCTGTAGTTGATGTAGCACGAAGAACAACTCCGTCTTTGCTTTCAAAGACATGAGTTCCACCAGTTGCTTTTGTCGCAGCCAAGGCTCCTTCCATATCGAAGTAGCCGACTGTGTCAACATCTTCCCCGTCAACCAATCCGTCAGGATCAGCCGAGGTAGTGGTTCCGTCTTGCGCCGTGTACGCATCCCATCCAAGATCCAGTGTCGCTGAACTTGTTGTCCAGTTCACATAGGCTCTTGACAGTGCTAATAACACTCTCACTCTACCAGCTGGTAGTTCGCCAAGAGCAACTGAAGAACTTGCATCCCCAGCACCATCCTGGTCGTGAGTGAAAAACATGATTCTTAATTTACCATGTTCCTCCGTAGTCTTATTATTGGTAACAGGAGTCGCAGTACGATTAGTATATTCAGTTGATTTCTGAGTAGTAACAGCCATTTATATCCTCCTATTATTCGTTGCACGGAATTTGGACTACTTTTTCTTCTTCCATGCGAGTAGCACCAATGCTCATGGAATAATAAACTTGAGTGCTGTATGATTTATCAGCTCTCTCATCTATTCTTGCACTAACATCCTTGCCAATGGCAAGTTTGATTGCATCCTCGGTGAAAGCGAAACATAGCCTGTCATCCGTATAGGTTGAGTCAAGATTAAGCCTGTTTGACATAATAAACTTGAAACCAAGGAATGAATCAATTTGACCCATCGCTAAAGCCTTCACAGTATTATAATCAGAGTTCTTAACCTCTGTAGTGTTAAGCAAATCCTCTATTTGGGTTGCTCCACACACTACATATCTTTTTAATGATGGATCCACATCTTTGAGATCCAACTTCTTTTTTGCATCCAAAAGTTTTACAACGTTCAATCCAGTGGATTGATCTGATGTTGCGTATTTTTGAGTGCTAGGCAAGCTGGTGGATGTACCCCCAGTTTCGCCTGTATAAGCAGTCGCATTCATCGCTGTGATGATAACGTCATCGATTGATCTTCCCATCGCCGCAGCTGCCGCTTTGGCGTAAGTTGAAGTAGGATCAATCAGCATTCTTACTTTGTCCTGATCGTCTATGAGATCAGCCCATTCGTAGTCAGCCAATGATACCCTTCTTCTTGTATGGGGAGTGTCAATCTGCGGAGTGTCTGCGTGCCTGGAAGATCTCACTTGAGCAGCGGTTATACCGACTTGATCAAAATAAGCGTTCTTCCCAGTCACAGATTCCACATCCACAGCTTCACGCAAACGACTACCAAATTGTTGCGCTAGCAGTTGTACATTATTTGAATATTGCTGTACAAAAGCGGTGGTAATTTCACTTGACATAATTGCCTCCATTTAGTGAAAAGGTTATGTGTCGAGTAATTATCTACGATGTAGGTTAATCTTCATTTAGCGGCTGATAGCCGATCTTCTGTTCAGATTGTCAAACTGGATGCTCTCGCACTACCCAGTTGAAACTCCAAGTTGCATATTGCGTAATTTAAAAACTTCGTCAACAACTGATTTGTGTTCAGGATGATTTTTTAGCCAGTAAGGGGAATCCTTGTCTCCCATGATCTTTTGGATTTCTCGTTCCGCCTCATTCGGTGTCATCGCGCCAGCTTCCTCCTGACCGCCTCCCATGCTGTCCTCGCTGAAGTTTTCCGCCATGCTTACAAGTGATTTAACAAAGCCTGGATGATTGCCAAGCGGCGTGCCATCCTTCAGCATGACATCAGCCAAATCATTTGCAAAATAATTTTTAAAAACAGAGTTAGCCTGGTTCATTTTCTTGTCATAAGCCAAACCCCACTCCTTTCGTAATACTGTTTCATTTTCAACCTTGTTCAGCTCCAAGTCTTTTTTCGCCGTGTCCATCGCACCCTGTTCCAGCTGCGAGTAGTAATTCAGCACTCCTTGCACCTGGCTTGGGAGCAGATTCAGCTTATGCGCCTCGGCGATGAAATTCTTGACTGGCGTTTCACTCGCTCCATCCTGTAAAGAATATTTCACGTCATACTTGTCAGGGGAAGTTGGAACCCCCAGCTTCGTGTAAACATCCTTCCAGTCATCATCGGTTGCGTGTTTTCCTGGTATGGCGATCTTGTCCGCGCCGACCATTCGCTGCGCCGACACATATCCCTTCGCCAGCTGACCGACATCCTGGATGTTTTCCAAGGATGCCTCATTCCTGACATCTTCAGGCAAGGTGTCTAAAAAATTCGGTTGCTCGCTTGTTTGTTCAGATTGCGGCTCCACCGCAGTTGTCTGTTCTTCAGCCATTTTATTTTTTCTCCTTTGGTATTGGTTTCAGCATTGACTTAATGAAAAGCAACACTGCTCGCTGTCCTTCCAAAAAAGCCATCTCATTGGCATCCTTGGAAAAAGTTGAAACGTGATAAGCGCATCTGTTCTCCAGATCCGCCATCACATCCTGTCCTTCCTTTGAATTGAAAAGAACCTGGTATTTAATTCTTGATTGTTTTAAAATTTCCTCTTGATTAGGCATTATTCACTTCCTTTAACAGCGGAGCCGCTTTTCCACCAGCTTCAGCCATCTGGGATGCCTGATCCAGTTGAGCTTGTTGCTGCGCCGCTTGAGCTTGCTCCTCCCTGATCTGTGCAACCTCCTGATCGGATCGTAAAATTTTTCTCGGAACCCCCAGCACATCCGTTATGTGCTTGACAAGTTTGTCGGAGTCCAGATAATCCATCACAGGCATCATCTGCGCGAGTGGCGTGATTATTTCCAAGGATCTCAATATCGCCTGAACATCGCCAGTCCGCTGTGATCTAGCCAATGGGGAAACATATTCTATGTCTACTGTGCTACCTTGAAGCGTAACTGGTGGAACAGGCAGTATTTCCTTCCTTAATAATATATTGAAACATCGTGTAATCAGCGGTTGCAGCATCTCCGCCTGGAGCCTTCCCAGGACTGGTGCGAGCAATCGCATTTTTTCCTCATTCCTCTGCATAACCTCGGTCGCCGTCATCCTGACATCCTGTGACATCAGCAGCTGGTCCACGAAGTACGCCTGTCTGATTGACCCCCTCCTCTGATCCTCCAGGTTCAGTCCGACTGGCGTGTTCGCACCGATGTTGAGCGGTTCAATTCGATCCCTTGAACCAGATCTGTAATAATTCAATCCTCCTGGCTGGGTCCTGACTGGCAGAATGAAACTGTCATCAGGTACTAGGAGCGGCGGATCAACCATTTTCTGCGCCGCCTTGATCGTTGTCTCCGACATTTTATTTAACATTTTAATGTCAGGGAGCGCGGTCATGGATGGAGATCTTCCGTACGTCTCCGAGCTGGATTTCAACCATCTGGGAACGACAAACGGAAATTCGTTAAATCCTGAAATGGATATTATTTTCTTATCCTCATGATCATAATAAATGGAAGTGAACGGCATGGATGTGTTTTCCATGCGATACGGATTCTGCCTGTCATTGGGTTTAACGCAATGATGGAGCGTAACCTCGTCATACGGCTTGTCCTCCGCAATCTTTATTATTTTCTTTGACAGCTTGTCGCCGAACCGCTGAAAGGCGGCTCTAGCGGTCATCTTAAATTCCCTGTGAACTGTGTCGACTATCCCCTTGTCACTCTCCGAAATATAAATTTCCTTGATGTGCCTGGTGGAAAACCTTAAAAACTTCTGGTCATCCTCCTCGATCATCATGCACGCCGTTCCAAAGGTGATCAGATCAGTGTACAGTTCATGAATTTCCTGTTGGAAGTTAGACCGATCAAGAGCAATGTACATTGTTTGCGTACAGGCTTCTAGCCATTCTCTGCTTTCTTCATCGGATGCCAGCATTTCATTCTTGAACCGCATACTGAACCACGGAGTCGCCGCATTGGTGAGCATTCCGTGTAGGGAGGAAGATAGTAATTCCGCTGCGTGGAGAGCCGTGCCGTCAAAGATGAAAGTCGTTCTCTTATCCCCAGCCGACCTGGATTTCGTCACATCGGCTCGCCTCGGCAGACAATAGTCCGCAATCTCTTGCCAGTGATTCTCCCAGTTAGCTCTTTTTGATTTTAGCTTGCTGAACTGATCCGCTAATTGTTTCGCATCCTTCATATCATTTTTCCTTTATTCTCCCAGTGTTTTTTTCTTGTGTCCAGTCAATCCCAGGACTCCCAAAACATTTCTCGTGCTTGTGAACTTCTTGCCAGCCTGTTTTGCCTCAAATTTCTTTGTATAATCCGCATGCGCCTTTCCTGGCTGCAACAGATCCGTACTTGATTCAGCCATTCCCAGTTTCGCAATCGTACTCATAGGCTGGGGAACCATCAATCCTATCGCACCCTGAATAACAGTCTTGATCTTGTTCTGTGTTTTCAACATGGACTCGGAAATTGGAATGCTTGATAAAACACCAGTGGGATCACCAGATCCCATGGCTCCACCAGATATTCCATACTTCAGTTCGTTCCACAATTTAGAGTGTTTTTCGACTCCAGCCAGTTCCAAATATTCATTTGTGGCTGCGGATGCCTTTTCTCCATAAAAACCAGTTCCAGATTGTTTATCTTCCAAACCCAGTCTTTCCTGAACAAAACTTCTTCCTTCATCAACTCCTGTCGTCTTTAGTTCAAATTTTCTAGCCTCTTTTTCCTGTTTTTCCCTCAGACGTTCGGCTGCATCGGCGTATCTCTTATCCCTTCTCGCCTTATCCTCCAGTTCCCTGGCTTTTTTATCTAGTTTTGCCTGTCTTTCATCGTGTGCGCTTTGATTAGCTCCACCAGTTCCGCTTCCACCAGAATAGCTGCCGCTGTCGGTATTAGAGGAAGCCGTGCTTGCACCCATGTCAGGCTCCCAGCAAGGTTTTCTGATAAACGTCAGCCTCGCTCACATCGCCTTGCGTGCTTGTCAGTATCGTCTCCGTATATCCTTTTTTCTTCTTTTCCAGCTTCTTCTCCGCCTCCTTCTTCGCCGTGGTCAACTCCCCAGTCACTGGGTCGATGTATTCCTCCACATGCGTTGCTGGCGGCAACTCAGGCGGTGGCGGCGGTGGCGGCGGTGGAGCTGGCTTCTCTGGTTTTAAAAATCCCATGTCATATCCTCACTTCCAATGGATTGTAATTCGTTCCTGTCGCCAATTTTTCCATTCTCTTATTTTGATTCAAATCCAGTTCCTGTATGGCGACAGCCGCAACCCTCCAGGCATCCGCATAATGACTGGAGTGATCATGAACTGGCTTTGAAAAAACCTTCTGCTTGTCCATCCATTTCCTATGATACCACTTCATGGAATCCAGGAACGGCTTGCAGTTGTTTCGGTCAATAAAACTTTTCGCCAACAGGATCTGTCCAGCGTGCAGACCATCCTCTATCGGCAGCTTCGGACACACCTTGATGGGTCGCATCCCCATGGAGAACGCGTATTCCTTCCTGGAGTGTCCAGTGCTTAATTCTCGTTGCTCCACATCATGTGGAAACACATAATTCCTGATATTATAATTCGTCTTTTTTATGTAATCCGCATAGTGGTCCAGGGATTGATTGGAATTGTTATAACAGTCAATCACGAACAAGGCTCTGCCGATCTGCTGGGTGAACAACAGGCAAGTCTGGTCGGAGATCCCCAAATCAAAATACACGTCAACTGGGTATCCTGGATCATACGGAAAATGAGAAATTTTCTTTTCATCCTCCATCTTCTGTATGATCTTGCCGTACACCGATCCTGATATGTTGGCGGTCCAGGAGCATTCAAACTCCTGTGCGTACTGGTCCTCGGTCATCAGCTTCTTCGCCGAGTCCAATTCCTCCTGTGGCACGAGCTTCGTCTCACTCGCCTTGAAGATGCAAGTGAACCAGTCTCCCAACCCCTTCGCCTCCTCGTACAAGTCATAAAAGCTGTTCATTCCAGCTGGCGTTCCTATGAAACACACCTTCCCCAGCCTGTCCGCAATCGCTGGTCTGATGATCTCTGGAAACATGCGAGAGTCCATCTGCGCGTATTCATCACAGACGACCATGTCAAAGTATTGTCCACGACTGGCATCGACATTTTCACTCCCAAATAATGTTATGCGACCATTCGTGGGAAAATCGGCGCGCAGCTCCGTTTCATTGTACTTCATTCCAGGGATCTTCCTGGAAAATTCCTTCAGGTAATCCCAGGCGATCAATTTCGCTTGCACCCTGGTCGGGGAGAAAAAAACTCCCCTGAAATTCTTTTTTTTGCTGGTCAAGGCAAGTTTAATGAGGTGGTTAATCGAAAAAATTGTTTTACCTCCCCGTCTGTGCATCACGCATACGGCGAAGCGGTACTTGTCCAAGGCGTCATGCAGCATCTTCTGCTGCGGTCTAGGAGTGTAAGGTATTTTGATGATTTTCATCAGTGTATTGTTTCCTTGTTTGCATTTACTTCCAGGGGAATGACCTTTTGAATATTCAACGCGGCTATGATCAGCTCGGCGGCTGCAAGCGCGTCCTCCTTGTCGATGAAGTTCGTCAGGTCCAGTCTCACCAGGTTCTTTTTCTCGTCAAAGAACACGGCAGCCTGGATGTCGTTCATGTGCATCTGAGTGTCTAATTCTCCCATTGTATATAAAAAAAAGCCGCACGATTTTTGGGGATGGATCGAGTCGCGGAAAACCGCCATTTTTTATTTTTTTTCTCAAAAAACTTTTGATCCATTGTTACCCTGTCGGTTGCTCATCCCTTATATTCCCTAGTTAATCGTATTAGTGTCAGGTTTATTGTCACTTTCTTTACTCGATCCTCTTAATGCGCGCGTGGACTCATTGTTTTTAAGTTCAGGACTGCCATCATCAGACCATATAACTTTAATGACTGGATCCCCCACGTTCTCAATTGTCTGCTTGTCTCCGAATATGGACACCAACTTACTAGCCAGCCACCTTGCGTGTTGTAATTTCTCGCGGATTAGTTGCACTTGCTGCGGCTCTATCGGCTGCTCCAGTAAGTCTTGCATCTTATCCAGCCACGTCACGGCTCCCAGCTTGCGAGCCGTTAAAACCTTCTCCTTGAGTTTTTCATCCTTGTTCATCCATTTATAGATGGTCGCCAAGTTCGGCATGTCCTTAGGTCTGCAGATTGACGTTAAGGTGTTCCCAAGCTCGAGCAGCTCCAGGACCTTCTCTAATACTTCCTTTGATTTCTTCATATGTCTTATTCCTGTTTTGTTTTAAGTTTCTCAGTGAATTGATTTTGCCTTCCAATGTCGTCTGACCATAGCTAAGACCGCCGTGCATCCTACAGACGTACCTTCCGTTCTTCTTCAAGATCCCTTTAGCCAGGCACTGCCTCTTATATCGTTTTGTCATCGCCTCGCACCTGATTTTTTTACTTGGTCTGCCTGTCATGATTTTTTTTTAAATTATTTTATTATAATGCTTGACATTATATAACACTAGGCATTATAAGGGTTATGTATGTATGATTTATTAATAAAAGAACTCAAAACAGCGGAACAAAACGCCGTTAAAAATTTAGCAAGATATAAATTTAATAACTTCGGCTACTGGTCCGCAATTTGGGTCCATAAAAATAAAATGCTTGGATCACTAGGTTACAAAAAGCTGCCTAATCCATTCAAGACATTTGTACAACTAGCAAAGGAGATCAATCAATGAACTCCGAATTTATCACTTACGGCATCGTGGATAATGGCATCATGATCATTGGCGCAATGACTGGTTACAATCTTGAAAAATATTTACCCAAGAAATTGCAGAATGGT
>Ga0208156_1000366_pt1 | contig 18574 bp, 22 predicted proteins | sample 1_EtaG_FD_184073 | JGI IMG/M metagenome (GOLD analysis project Ga0208156, IMG submission 184073) | Marine viral communities from the Subarctic Pacific Ocean - 1_ETSP_OMZ_AT15124 metaG (SPAdes) (version 2) | ecosystem: Environmental > Aquatic > Marine > Oceanic | place: Pacific Ocean | collected...
ATGGGTTACGCCGCCCAGGCCCGCCGCCCCCCCGCCGAGGTTGCTTCGGCCTTGTTTTTCTCAAATAATCCTGTGAAAATCCCTACGGAGTAACTATTATTTTTAGGGGTGGATTTTTAATGTTTCACGTGAAACATTTACGCAGTTTTCTCCGATAAATAACACAGGAACCCTGTAAAAATGCTGCAAGTGGAAACTCCTGCTATCACAGAAAGAAGGCTCAAGTTAGAGCTTCGTCTGGCGCAGATCCAAGATATGAAATCATGCCGTGAAAATTTCTTGCATTACGTGAAAAAGATGTGGCCGGATTTTATTGGAGGAGCCCATCACACCATGATTGCAAAAAAGTTTGAGGATATTGCAACAGGGAAGAACAAGAGGCTCATCATTAACATGCCCCCCAGACACACAAAGTCTGAGTTCGCGAGCTATCTATTCCCGTCTTGGATCATTGGCCGTGATCCGAAGACCAAGATAATTCAAACCACCCATACCGCCGAGTTAGCCGTCAACTTTGGCCGTAAGGTTCGTAACCTTTTGGACACGGATATTTACAACAACGTTTTTGAGGGCGTGAAACTTCAAGCGGACAGCAAGGCTGCGGGTCGGTGGTCCACGAACCATGGAGGCGAGTATTTTGCAGCGGGTGTCGGCGGTGCGATTACGGGTCGCGGTGCGGATTTGCTCATTATTGACGATCCGCATTCAGAGCAGGATGCGCTATCTGAGACGACGATGGAACATGCGTATGAGTGGTATACGTCGGGTCCCCGGCAGAGGCTCCAGCCGGGGGGTGCGATTGTCATTGTAATGACGCGGTGGTCTTTGAAGGATTTGACTGCGAAAGTTTTGAAGGCACAGAGCTACGCGGACCATGCGGATCAGTGGGAGGTTATAGAATTCCCTGCAATCATGCCTTCGGGCAAGCCTTGTTGGCCTGAATATTGGAAAAAGGAGGAATTACAGGGGGTAGAGGCTTCTTTATCTGTAAGCAAGTGGAATGCACAGTGGCAGCAGAACCCCACTTCAGAAGAGGGCGCAATTATAAAGAAGGAGTGGTGGAACCGCTGGGAAGAGGAGGAGGTTCCGCAGCTTGAATATATCATTCAGAGTTACGATACTGCATTTAGCAAGCAGGAGACTGCGGATTATTCTGCCATAACGACGTGGGGGGTTTTTTACCCCAAGCAGGAGGGGGCGGCTCATTTAATTCTTTTGGATGCCAAGAAGGGGCGGTGGGATTTCCCGGAACTGAAGGCGGAAGCTTTTGATCAGTACACGTTCTGGGAGCCTGAGACGGTTATCGTGGAGGCGAAGGCGTCGGGGTTACCTTTGACGCAGGAACTTCGCCAAATTGGCATCCCTGTGGTAAACTTTACGCCAAGTAAGGGTAATGATAAACTCACACGGGTACATTCCGTTTCGCCTCTTTTTGAAAGCGGAATGATTTGGGCTCCAAACGAACAGTGGGCGGACGAAGTCATTGAAGAGTGCGCCGCTTTCCCCAATGGGGAATATGATGATCTTGTTGATAGCACGACGCAGGCTTTAATGAGATACAGGCAGGGGAACTTTGTGCAGTTGCCGAGTGACGATTGGGTAGATTCTGAGCCCTCCACCTATATCCGGAGCTATTATGGCTGACGAACCTACCAAAACCCGAAACATCCTAGAGGGCCTCGACGAGATCCTCAAAGATTCTCCCCTTTGCCCCGTTTCGGCTGGTGAATGTTATTCATGGGCATCCCGACAGTTTTTAAAAGAAGATATGGGAGACGCCAAGTTACAACATGGAAAAGTTTTAGACAGGTGGGGTAACACAAGTGCGGGAACGGGTGGATACTATGACCATGCTTGGATAGAAAGGGAGGGAAGAATCTATGATTGGCAAACAATGGAAGGTCCGGGTAAACATGGATCCAAGGGAAAAGACGGATGGTCTAAAGAGGAGTTTGAAGACTATTTCCAGCCTAAAGATATAACAACATATCAAGGAGAAGAGCCTCTTATTCTTGCAGCAAGGCATGGTCATTATGGACCTTGGGAAAAGACTACTGAACCACGGCCCACGGAGCAAGCTACCGTACCCTCTGAAATACAGCAAGCAATAAGTACAACCAGCACTGCCGCCACGAGTGCTGATTTGGCGGCAAGATTCACGGAGGCGTGGGAGGCAAGACGCGCGGAGATGGGGGCCAGGGCCAAAGAGACAGGGCCTAGAGCGGCGTTACGAGGATTGGGATGGTTTGGTACGCTTTTAACGGTTGGAGAGGAGTTGGTAGAACAGTTGCCTTCTGATTCTCCACTGCGGGATGCTCTAGAAAGGGATCCATTTCTTTTAGTAAGGCAAGTGCCGGACTTTACCGACATAGATATTTCAAATCTTTCAGAGACTTTGCTTAGTGACAAACCTGTAGATGAAGGTCCGTGGATGGGCGCGGAAAAAGAAATTATTGCAAATATAGGGGACTGGATTGAAAGGCAGTTTGGGGCAGGGGAGCCGGAGCAGGAACCAACTGGAATTGCTACTTTACCAGAGGCTATGCGTATGTTCCCTTACGATCCTGAAAAAGGATACGGAGGCTCTTGGCTACATCATGGAGGCCCGTATGGGTTCACCAGATTTGATATTGGTCAAGTTGGCACCGGAGAAGGGGCGGGTGCTTTTCATACGGGAGGACCTTCGGGGTATTTCACGGAGATACCGACCAAGGGCACATGGTATAGAAAGACAACTTCTCCCGTGCCCCATCCAAGGTTTGGAGATGAAAGTCCCTTGGATTTTCAAGCTAGGCTATTGAAAAAGTATGAGTCTTTTATAGATGACAATCCTAGTTATACTGATACGACTTTTGATACGGGCTATGGTGGGGAATGGGTCGAGATTGGTGAAAAAGGCGTCGAGAATGCAAGAAGGGGGGATTTTAAAGACAGGGTTTATAAATTAACAAACGAGCTTTCTCAATTCCTTGAAAGAGGTGGCCGCTGGCACCACGGCCAATGGATCGCGCCAACTTCCGTGGAGGAAGTTGACAAGTGGTTGAATCCACGAATAGCGGAGCTTGAAGAAACACTTGATCGAGGTACAACTTATTCTCTTACCCGTCCGCGCATTCAATATGCCGCTCGGGCGCACGGTTGGCCCTCTCCGGATGAACTACTACGTAAAGAGCTTCTTCACGGATCGCGTTACGGTACTCCCTCTAAGCCCGAAGATCCCGGAGTTCCTTTAGAACCTTGGCAACGTTGGACTGTGGAAGCAGATTTAAAAATTTTAAGGGATATGCAAGAAGCGGGGCCGCTCTACCATAAACCGGGGTACGAATATCAATATAAAGTTCCAGAAAGTTTATACTCGGAACTGCTGGTGTGGGAAGATGCTATAAAGGATCAATTCCCCAATGATCCAGAACGCAGGAAAAGTGCAATAGCAATAGCGGAAAATTTATATAAGAGAATACATCCTAGATTATTGCATGTTGCCAGAGATACCACGTTACAACAATTAGTTAGAGAAATTAAGATGGATGGGAGTGGGCGTATCGCTCCCGGTGAATTAGAAAGCATGTTCCGGGACGCGGGAATACCGGGGCATTACTACTTGGAAGCTACGTCTCGCCTAGAGGGAAAAACACCGGAAGCGCAGCATAACATGGTTATTTGGGACCAGTCTGTTTTAGACAAGGATTTTCAGTTGACTGAAAGAAGGGGGGAAGGGGACACCACGCAGCGTTATGAAGAGGGCGGCTTAGTACATGGTCCGTTGTCCGTTAATCCTGATGTGTTAGAATATGGTATGCGAAGAACTCCTGCTGAAAGACTTATGCGTCCGCCGCGCACTCTGTATGCCGAGGGTGGCCTAGCCTCATTGCCCCGCAATCCGGTTCTTGGCGGACAGCAGCACATGCTTGCCTACATTACTCCTGAAGAAGCTTCCACTCTCAGAGCGCAAGGTGGCGGCGTAACGCCAACCGGCGGCCAGTATCGCGGTCCTGGTGGGATTGCTAGTTTTCAAGTAGCGGGCTTAGCTGGAATAGGACAAATGGGAGGTGTTCATGGGGGAGGAGGACAAGGAGTAGGTCACGGACAGGGAGTAGCAGCAGCGCAAGCCGCAGCAGCAGCAAATGCGGCTGCCGCTGCCGCCGCTGCTACTGCTCAATCCCCTACAGGCCGGGATATTCCAACACCAACACAATTATCCTCATCTAAAGAAATGGGTGATGAGAGCTTACCTGAACTTGAGTCAAAGACAATGGCTAAATTCGCTAACATGCCGCCTTCCCAGTTCAATTCGATATTTGGAAAATACGCTCCGTATGGGTTGAGCTTGCATGGTAAAGTGTTTACTCAAGATGACTTTATTGACATGCCACCAGAAGAGTTTAGTGCCTTGCGTTCCAACCCCGCCACTACTGTTGTTGGTGATCCAAATTCCACTTTTGGAAAGGCTGTATCCGCCTTCGGCTTGGCGGCGCTAGGTTTGGCGGTTCCGGCTTTATCGATACCTACGTCAATCATGAGTCTAGCTAGGTACGCCGCCAAGAAGCCCGGAGATCCGCCGATTAGCGCCCTGGGCTTTATCGGAGATCAAGCTGCCAAGTCATTCGGCTATAAAGATGTGGCGGATATGACGGTGGATGTGAGCTTGCCTGAAGTTGGTCTTAGTGAGGCTGTTAGTGAGGCTTTTGCGCCGGTACAAAGTGCGGTTCAAGATATTCATGGCTTTGTAGCGCCGCCTGTACACGATATTGCCCAATCATTGGGCTTACATTCCGAATCCCCCCAATTTTCCGTCACCCCCGATAACATGGGGTCGGGAATTGAACAGCCCCAAGCCGCCGCACAGCCCCTCCCCCCGCTTCCAATAGACCACACCGGACCACTAGGTACTGAAGTACAAGATCCCTTGGGCGGCGACATTTACGAATCTGGATTAATCAGTCCCGCTTTTACTATAGATGAATTACGGAAGTACGGAATTGGGCAAATCCCCCCGACTACATCCATATTTGCCCATGGCGGATTTGTAGATAAACCCCTATATTCAAGGAATTGAGCATGGAAAGTCCAACATGTCCAAAATGCGGCTGCGATAAGCCCAAGATTTTTGTACACGGGCACTATCAATGTGCCTATTGTAAATGTATTGTTGACGGAGATTGTTGCCAGGGGGAAACGGAGCAAGGATCTCAGGATGCCGATTCGTAAGGTAAAGGGCGGTTGGACCTTTGGCGGTGCTGTATATAAAACCTTAAAGGCGGCTAAAAGAGCGTATAAAGCTTATTTAGCCAAGAAGCATAGTAAAAAGAGAAAGTAAGGAAGCTTATCATGGGTATCATGTTAGAATCTAAAGCAGACGCTAAAAAGAGCCGAGGAAAAAGGCTTATGCGAAAACTTCAAGCAGGTACAAAAACAAAACCAAAGGCTAAGAAGCCAAAAAGGTTGCGGGAAATTAAAATAGAGAGGCGTCACGAGGACTTTGACATCGTAAAAGGTGGAAAAGGTGGAAAAGGTAAAAAACGTTCAAGAAAGGCTTGAAAGAGAAGATAAGAAGTTACGCTCATGGCTGAAAAATGGCAGGAATATCAAGAACACGCTAGAAGTTTAAGCGATGAAGAACTTGCGGACTTTTTATCTCTTGATGATTTGAGAGCTTTCAGAGATGAAGAAACTGGAGAACGTCTGATTTCTTCCTCTGACTTCTTAAAGGCCGGATATTTTCCTGGGGCAAGGACTGATGCAGCGGCCCTCCATCGAGCGAAAGTGTATGAGGAGCGACAAAAGGCCGCTGAAAATCCCCCCGAATCTGATTTACGACGACACTATTACCAGAAACTAAACGAGAAGTATGGAGAAATAATAGCTGAGTATCCACCAAGACCCTCCCCTCATGGAACATGGAACACAGCTATTTCAGACATGCTTAAAAAAGGTCTTGAAACGTCAAAATCTTCTGACGTTGCCTTCAAAAATTTGGGCGGTAGTGTATACACAGAAAACATACGAGAAAGAGGAAGTAACATGCCTAATGTAGCTGGGGTTCAGTTCCCCTATACCCCGCAAGGGGTACAAGCCGCGCAATTGTATCAAAGGTCTTTGTCACCAAGACGGGGCCTGGGTTTTCGTCCTATTCGCATGGACAACGGTGGCAGCGCCGAAGCAAAGGCTATTGCCCAAGGTCTTTATGCTCTTATGAGCGATGGAACGAATGAGGAGGTTCAGGCCTACGTAAACAAGAATCGGAAAGATCTTGAAGAGATAGCCAAGATAGATGATCGAATGTTTGATATGCTTCGCCGTGTGTTATATGGCGACGAGGCTGTGGGTGTAGGCGGCTCCCAAATAATGGAGGAGGGGGCCTTGGGTGCGGCTGCGGGTACAGGGGCGGCTTTAAGGGCAATGGACGATACGAGACCTTCCGACGAGATGGGTCTCTATCCCACAGAAAGGCCTTTTCCTGCCACTGGTTTGGGCCAACGGGAGGCTTTAACGGAAATGAATACAGTCAATGATGAAGCTTTATTGGGTCCTGTATTCCACGGGGATTTTACGGACGAGGAAAAAGGGTATTGGAACCGAGCCCGTGGAGCAACAGAAGCGCGCGAACAGTCCACTATGGGCAGTCCCACAGGGCTCCCTCCTTATCTTGGCGTTCCTCAAGGAATGGCTCACGGCGGCGTTCCCCGAGGAACTGTGGCCGGGGAGCTTGAACCGCGCGGCTATCTGACTGCGCGACAAGCGGGTAAAACCATGCGTGAGCGGGCTAAAGGACTAAGGGACCCGCGCAGATACGGCGGAATTGGCTCTCTCTATAATAGGTACGGGTAAATAAGTATGCCGGATACACCCCTTCCCAGAAGTAATTTTGGGACCTCTTCCCTTGTAGAAAGACGAAATGAAATCCCTCCTGTCGAATTGGACGTTGAGGAAGGCCCTGGGGCCGTGGTTGCTGTAGAGGGAGACGCGGTAATTGAAGCTCCCGGTTTGTCTATTGAGATGGAGGATGATGGTGGGGTTGTGGTGGATTTTGATCCACGGATCACGGCCCAAGGTTCCGGAGATTTTTACGATAATTTAGCGGAGGAGCTTTCGGACGCTGATTTAGGTCGTATTGCGTCCACGGTTCTTGAAGAATATGAATCGAACAAGACCGGGCGCAAGGACTGGGAAGACACTTATGTGAATGGTCTTGAACTTCTTGGTTTCAAGTATCAGGACCGCACGGAGCCCTTTAGGGGGGCCACGGGTGTAACACATCCTTTATTGGCCGAAGCTGTAACGCAATTTCAGGCGCAGGCTTTTGGAGAGCTTTTCCCGTCCGGGGGACCTGTCAGAACTGAAATTATTGGAAGAGTAACACCTGAAGTCGAGCAGCAGGCAGAGCGCGTTCGTCATTACATGAATTATCAAGTTACCTGTGTAATGAAGGAGTACACGCCGGAATTCGATCAGATGCTGTTTTATCTACCGCTGTCGGGTTCTACTTTCAAGAAGGTATACTACGATGAGTTTTTGGGTAGGGCTGTTAGCAAGTTCGTACCTGCTGAACAACTGGTTGTCCCTTACACGGCGACGGATCTTGAGACTGCTGAAAACGTTACACACGTTATTCAGATAAGTGAAAATGATTTACGCAAGAAACAGGTCGCCGGTTTTTACAGTGATATTGAGGTCTCTCCTTCACAGACCGATCCTTCTCAAGTCCAGGAAGAGATGGATGATATCTCTGGCGTGGAACCGTCTTACCTGGACACTGAGGTAACCTTATTGGAATGCCACATTGATTTGGATATTCCGGGTTACGAGGATGTCGGGGACGACGGTGAGAACACCAAGATCAAGCTTCCTTATATTGTAACGGTATCCGAGAACAATGGAAAAGTTCTGAGTATCCGACGCAATTGGCAGGAAGAAGATTCCAACAGGAAAAAGATTCAATATTTTGTTCATTTCAAGTTCTTGCCCGGTTTTGGTTTTTACGGTCTTGGCCTAATCCACATGATTGGAGGGCTAAGTCGAACGGCGACGGCGGCGCTACGTCAATTGATAGATGCCGGGACCCTGTCCAACCTCCCAGCGGGGTTCAAGGCGCGCGGACTCCGGATCCGTAATGATGATGAGCCGTTGTCGCCGGGAGAATTTCGCGATGTAGATGCTCCGGGGGGCGTGATTCGCGACGCCTTGATGCTTCTTCCTTATAAAGGAGCCGATGCAACGCTATTTCAATTGATGGGCTTTTGTGTGGAAGCGGGTCAAAGGTTTGCTGCTGTATCTAATCTCCAGGTTGGTGATGGCAATCAGCAGGCTCCTGTTGGTACGACTATTGCCATGCTGGAGCAGGGAGCCAAGGTAATGTCCGCTATTCACAAGCGGTTGTACTATGGCCTTAAAGAGGAATTCTTGTTGCTGGCTCATGTTTTCGGGGAATTTTTGCCGCCGGAATATCCTTACAACGTCGTAGGTGCGGAAAAAACCATAAAGGCAGAAGATTTTGATGACAGGGTTGATGTTATTCCCGTATCTGACCCCAACATCTTCTCAATGGCGCAACGGGTTACGTTGGCACAAACGGAATTGCAACTGGCACAATCGGCTCCTGATCTTCATAACATGTATGAAGCGTACAGGCGCATGTATAAGGCGATTGGTGTACGTGACGTTGACACCATTTTAAAGCCTATGGAACAAGGGGATCCGGCACCCAAAGATCCCGCAGCAGAAAACGCCGACTCTTTAGAGAGCGTTCCTTTGGAAGCTTTTGAGGGACAAAACCACGACGCACATATTATGGCGCATCTTGTATTTGGTTCTTCGGGAATGGTTGCACAAATGCCCCCGACAATTATGTCTCTTCAAAAACACGTAATGGACCACCTTGCGCTGAAAGCAAGGGAGCAGGTTATGGCACAAATGGGTCAACAGTTGCAGGGCCAGGAAATGTCTCCCGAACAGTTCATGCAGGTTGAAGGGGCTGTTGCAGAGTTAATTTCTAAGGGAATGCAGGAAGTGAAGCAAATTAGTTCCCAAATCAGTGGACAGGGTCAAGAAGATCCTCTTATCGCCCTCAAGGCGCAGGATTTGGAAATCAAGGCGCGCAAAGATCAGCAAGATACGAATATTGATTTGCAAAGGCTTGAACTAGACAAGCAGAAAAATGCTAATACAGTGGCTTTAGGCAACCAACGCATTCAATCCAACGAGGGGATTGTGGATGCTCGGATAGATGCCGCTAGAGAACGTGAGATTATGAAACTAAGGTCGAAGTAGGAGATTATTATGGCTGATAATAAAAAAGGTCCTTCCGTGGGTCCGATTGCTAAAGGTATGATCATTAAGGGTCAAGGAAAAGTTCCTTATCACGGCCCTGAAGACGTTGCTACGCCACAAACTGCCAAAGGCACGGTGCAAAAAGGCACTAATCCAAAGGGCGGAATGGGTGCTGCGCTTCGGGGAGGCACCTTTACTTACTAATTAGGAGAGTACCCATGTACAAATGGTTTATGGGCCGTGTTAAAGAGCCCTCTACTTATGCGGCGATATCAATTGCGGTCAGTGGCGTAGGGGTTTTGATAGACCAACCCTACATGATTATAGGTGGCATAGCCGTTGCTGTCCTTGCCTTTATCCTAAAGGAAAAAGGTGTTTATTGAGGGGGGTTATAGTAATTTACCGTAACAGCAGGACTTAACTTATGCTGGCTTCTTTGATTCCAAGTTTACTTCCATTGGTCGGGGATGTTTTAGATCGATTTTTCCCGGATAAAGAGAAGGCTGAACAGGCCAAACGGGAAATTGAATCTCAGTTCACTGAACATTTAGCCAACATTGATCTTGCTCAGTTAGAGGTAAACAAAGAAGAAGCCAAAAGTAGACATATTTTTATTGCTGGTTGGCGACCCTTTATTGGCTGGACATGCGGTCTTGCGCTATGTTGGACATATATTCTTCAGCCTATAGCGCAGTTTGTCCTAGCGCAAACAGGTCATTTAATTGATCTTCCCGGTCTTGATATGAGCACCATGATGCCGGTTCTTCTTGGGATGCTGGGATTAGGCGGCTTACGAACCTGGGAAAAGCAAAGGGGTGTTACTAAATAATGGAAGAAGTTTATTTAGCGCAGCATCTTTTAAAGGTTATAAAAGAGCGGCGGGACCGGATTACGCAAATGCTAGAATCTGGATCACCTAATAATATGGAAGAATACGCTCGATTAGTTGGTTCTTTGGAATCTTTAGATTATTTTGGTGCGGAATTAAGGCAAATCCTTGACAAGCAGGAGGAATAAGATATGGGTGCTGTTAAGCAAGCACTGTTGGAAGAGCTTGACCCCATTAATTGCTAAAGGCGCAGATATAAAATGACTGTCCAAGACAAGACCGCAAAAGTAGTTTCCTTGGAGAAAGCTTACACAAAGCCTGAAGAAAAGGTTTTGGATCCAACTAAAATTGATCAAAGCTCCATGGAGCGTTTGCCGATGCCCTCGGGCTGGCGAATCCTTATTCTTCCTTATAGAGGGAAGGGTAAAACAGAAGGTGGCGTTTTGCTTCCAGATCAGGTCATAGATCGTGAAGCAGTAGCTACGGTATGTGGCTACGTATTAAAGGTGGGGCCGCTTGCTTACAAAGATAAGAAGAAGTTTCCCGAAGGCCCGTGGTGCGTGGAGAAGGACTGGGTGATTTTTGGCCGTTATGCGGGAGCAAGGTTCAAGATTGATGGGGGGGAAGTTCGTATTTTAAATGATGATGAAATCATCGCTGTTATCCAGGATCCAGAAGATATCCTGCACATGTAACATGGAGACCGACCATGCCAGACACTAATGAAGAAATGATTGATCTTCCCTCAGAGGGAAAAGCTGTGAACGTAGAGGTGGAATCTGTTGCGGAAGTTGCGGAAGTTGCGGCAGATTCCGGCGATGGCGAACACGAAGAGTATAGCCAGAAAGTTCAAAAACGCATCGATAAGATGACGCGCAAATTGCGCGAGGCTGAAAGGCAGCAACAAGCTGCCCTACAATTCGCCCAGGGTATGCAGAAAGAAAATGTTTCCCTGAAAAATCGGGTGCATGATTTGGATGCAGGCTATGTAAATGAATATGGTGACCGCATAGCTTCTCAATCGTCTGCGCTTGAGAAAGATTTGGAGGTGGCTATTGCCACCAACAATACCTCTGAACAGGTCGATTTAAATAAAAAGATGGCTCAACTAGCCATTGAAGAGGAGCGGGTTAAGGCCGCGAAACTTGAGCAAGCAGCCTTTGTTAAGCAGGCGCAGGCACAAGCGCAAATGCAGCAGCCTTTGCCACAAGAAAATGTTCCTGTAAGAGCGGACCCCAAAGCAGAGGATTGGGCAAGTAAGAACGAGTGGTTTGGCGAAGATGACGCCATGACTTTCGCCGCTTTTGGAATTCATAAGACATTAGTTGAAAAAGAAGGCTTTGACACAAATAAGCCAGACTATTATGATGAGATAGACAGAAGAATGCAGGAGGCATTTCCTCATAAATTTAACGGCACTGCCGGAGGGGAAGTTGTCGCCGTAACAGAAGGTCGCCGTCCCCAACAGGCCGTCGCCTCTGCCGTTCGCTCCAGTAGTTCTGGGCGCAAAACAGTAAGACTTTCTCCTAGTGAAGTAGCTATCGCTAAAAAACTAGGGGTGCCACTTGACGAGTACGCGAAACACAAGACTATTACGTGATGGGAACGATGTTATGAAAGATACAAATGTTGATCGAACTCCTCGCGCGTCCGAGACACGTACGGCGAAACCACGCCGGAAGCCTTGGGCACCGCCGTCTTTATTAGACGCTCCCGACCCACCGGAAGGCTATGCCCATCGATGGATAAGAGCCGAAGTTAGGGGCTTTGATGATCGGAAAAATGTTTCCGCCCGCATGAGAGAAGGGTGGGAGTTGGTCCGAAAAGAAGAATACCCTGAATTTGAAGCTCCGACCATTGATTCTGGCAAATATGAAGGCGTCTTTGGTGTAGGAGGACTTTTACTGGCACGTATTCCAGTAGAGATTGTGGAAGAACGGACTGATTATTTCAAGAGTAGAACTTCTGAAGCTATGCAGGCCGTTGATCACGATCTCTTAAAAGAGACGCAGCATCATTCGATGGCGATTCAGAAGCCTGAACGACAATCGCGTGTTACGTTTGGTGGTCCTAAGAAATCTTAGGGTCGCCTGTTTTGGATTAATTTTGCTTTAAGGAGCGACAAATACCATGGCGAATACTAATGGAGCTTGGGGACTTCGACCTGTTGGTAAGGTAGGTCAGAATTCCAACTCCACGGGTGTTTCCGGCTATACAATGTATGAAATCGCCAACGGAAACAGCAATGCAATCTATTACGGCTCTCCAGTCATTCCCCTTTCAACGGGGTATATTGACATTGTAGGGGCTGCGGCAGGTGGCAGTGTTGGTTTGCTTGGTGCTTTTATGGGGTGCAGATATGTCAACAGCACCACGGGAAAACCTACGTGGAGTAATTATTGGCCTGGATCAGGAGCAGATAGTAATCATCCTGTGCGGGCTTTCGTAGCAGATGATCCGATGCAAATCTTTGTTATTGCAACGGATGCCACATGGACGAGTAAGGCTACAGCCAGGGCTGCTGTATTTGCGAATACAGGTTTTGACTCTGGCACCAGTGGTAGTACAACCACTGGACTGTCGTCCGCAAAATTTGATGTTGGGGCAATTGCCACCACGGACACACTAAATCTTCGTGTTCTTGGTTGGGAAGAAGATGCCGCCAACGAAGATTTTACGGCGGCGGGTATTCCTGCTCTTGTCCGGTTGAACAACCACTACAATAGTGCAAATGGTGCTATTGCGGCTGGTACTGTTTCAACTACCGGCGTTTAGGAGGGTTGAATTATGGCTATTAGTAGAGCACAACTTGTTAAGGAGTTGGAACCCGGTCTAAATGCCTTGTTTGGTCTTGAGTATGACCGCTACGACAGAGAACACGAACAGATCTTTTCTATGGAAAGTTCAGATCGTGCCTTTGAAGAAGAGGTCATGTTAAGCGGTTTCGGAACTGCGCCAACCAAAAGTGAAGGCTCTGCCGTCTCATATGACGACGCGCAGGAAGCTTACACGGCTCGGTATACCATGGAGACTATTGCACTCGCATTCTCCATTACTGAAGAAGCGGTTGAAGACAATCTTTATGATCGTCTGGCTTCTAGGTATACGAAAGCTTTGGCCCGTAGCATGAGCCAGACCAAACAAGTTAAGGCCGCAGCGGTTCTTAACAATGCGTTTGACAGCAGCTACACCGGAGGTGACGGCCTGGAACTTTGTTCCACCGCGCATACTTTGGTAAGTGGCAGCACTTTCCGTAATGAACTTTCAACAGCAGCCGATCTCAATGAGACGAGCCTTGAACAAGCCCTCATTGATATTGCAGGGTTTGTTGATGAAAGAGGACTGAAAGTGGCGGTTCGTGGTATCAAAATGGTTGTTCCAAAAGAACTTCAATTTACCTCGGATCGGTTGTTAGAATCTACGCTTCGTGTAGGTACAGCGGATAACGATATCAATGCCGTAAGGAACATGGGAATGCTCCCTGAAGGCTATGATGTTAACCACTTCCTTACTGATACGGATGCGTGGTTCATTATGACGGACGCTCCAAATGGACTTAAAGGTTTCAATCGGACCTCGATTAGAACCTCCATGGAGGGTGATTTCGATACCGGCAATGTGAGGTACAAGGCCCGTGAACGCTATGCGTTTGGTTGGTCGGATCCTCGCGGTATCTTTGGATCTCCTGGCGCGTAAAGAAATGGGGGGAGGGGTTCGCCCCTCCCCTTTTTCTGGGATTTCATAGCCCTAGCGACTGGCCCAGCAGACGCTTACAAGACACTGGGGCAAAACCTTTGTAAGGAGGTAGCCAAATGGCTAACACAACTTTCAACGGAGCCGTTCGTTCAGAGAATGGTTTTAAGGTTATAAATATCGCCTCGACAACTGGGGCTGTTACCGAAACTTCTTCTCAGGCGTCTACAGGTGTTTTCACCAACAAGTACATCAAGCACGTTGGTTACGCGACAGGCGTTACAGTAAACACCACGGCTGGCGACAGCCCTGCTATTGGTGAGTTTACTCAACCCGCTAATACCATTATTACCAATATCAAGATTTTTTGCGCTACGGCTCCTATAATTGGATCGGGCGATATTGGTTACGAGGTTGGAACATCGAGTTCTGGCGCACAGATTGTCGCGGCAGTTACAGATCAAATACTTGATGGCGGAACTACTGTCGTGGTTGGCAACGTGACGTTGCCTTCTCTGGTTACGCAGACAGAAAGCACCACCACTGCTCCAGCTTCCGTTCAGTATACTTCCGCAGAAAGAACGATTTACTGCAATATCACCAATACAGTAGACGCTACCACAGCGGGTTCGTTCACCTTTATTATTGAATATGTGCAGATTGCATAGAGGAATTGGGGTTAGCCCTCTTTTTCTTTTAAAAGGAGGTTTCTATGGCTGATGCTGTAACCGCAACAACAGTAGTTGATGGTGCTAGGACTGCCGTAATTTACTGTACAAATACCAGCGATGGAACCGGAGAATCCGCTGTCACTAAAGTAGATGTGTCAGGACTTTCTTCTCTTCAAAACGGTACTGCTTGTACAGGAGTAAGACTTGAAAAAATTGTTTTTTCAAACGTTGGCATGGGCGTAAAACTACTGTGGGATGCCACTGCTGATGTTATTGCGGCTGAACTACCCGCTGATTATGCGGATACTTTAGATTATTCCGATATTAGCGGCCTCCCTAATGTTGCAGCTTCTGGGGGGAAAACTGGGGACATACAGCTTACGACAGTAGGGCATAGCAGTGGGGATACGTACTCTATTGTTCTTTATTGTTTAAAAGAATATTAGACCCATGAGTGACGTTGAGCGAAAGAATGAATTAGACATTGTCCAAATACGCGGCGAAATACAACTTTTATCCCAAAAACTTGATTCTATGAAAAAAAACGATCTTTTTCATATCCAAAAAGCCATAGACGGAATTAATAAAGTTTTATGGGCCGTGGGGATTTTACTTTTAGGACAACTAGCTTTCGCCATTAAGGCGGCTCTTTGGAGTTGAGGCTTGGGGGCCTTTATTGTTATGGCTGTTTCCGGATCAAAAGATTTTGAACCAGATGTCGCTGAGTATATAGAAGAAGCCTTTGAGCGATGTGGTCTGGAATTAAGGACCGGCTATGACGCCAGAACGGCTCGTCGTTCTCTTAACTTCTTGTTTGCAGACTGGGCAAATCGTGGTCTCAATCGTTGGACCATTGAGCAAGTAACTCAAACTGTTGCGGCAGGTATTATTGAATATCCCCTGGGGACAATTACTTTATCTGTTGCGGCGAGCGGAAGTTTTTCACTTGCTGAAACCATAACCGGAGGAACTAGCGCGGCTACTGCTTATGTTATAACAAAGCCTTCGGCCACGAGTATGACTATCTCGGTTCCTTCGGGAACTTTTGTGGCCGCAGAAACAATCACTGGAGGAACCAGTGCTGCTACGACAACTGTTTCTTCGGCACCCTCTCTGGTAGATGTTCAATCGTCCATAGATATTTTATCTGCGGTTATTCGGCGCAGCAGCCAAGATATTTCTATCCAACGCATGAGCCGGGATGATTATTTAAATATTCCAGATAAAACAACCACTGGACGACCCGTTCAATTTTATGTTGATCGTCAAATTACCCCTGTAATTAAAATATGGCCCGCCCCAGAGAACAGCACTGATCAACTTATCTACGATAGGTTGGTTCGTATAGACGATGCCGATACATCTGTTAATACAATTGAGGTCCCTTTTCGCTTTTATCCTTGCCTAGCTGCGGGACTGGCATATTACATTTCATTGAAACGAGCCCCCGATAGAATACAGATTCTAAAAACTATTTATGAGGAAGAGTTTGAACGTGCGGCTTCAGAAGACCGGGACAGAGCCTCTCTCTCCATAGTTCCATCGGAATCCAGCTTGCGGGCGGTAGGATAATGGCTAGATTTGCTTCTAATAAATATTCCCTGGGGATTTCAGATCGATCCGGCGTAGCATATAAGTTACGCGACATGAAAAAAGAGTGGACAGGTTTCTTGGTCGGGAAAGATGAATGGGAAGCTAAACAACCGCAACTCAACCCTTTGAAAGTGGTGGGGGATCCCCAAGCTTTGAAAAACCCTAGACCAGATAGAACAGAACCCGCTGTTACGGTTCTGTTGCCTTTCAATAGTTTTCGCTCGGCAGGATCAGGAACAACAACAATAACGGTAACAGAACCGGGACATGATCGCTCAACGGGGGACACTGTAAGATTTAGAGATATAAACCCCTTTGATGGCTTTACGGAAAGTATGCTGGAAACTGCGGCAGGATTTTCTATAACAAAAGTTGATTCCGCGAGCTATACCTTTGTTGCAACTAGTGGGACAGCAACATCGGGCAATGTTGCTGGTGGCGGGGGGTTTGCGTCGGCGGGTCCCGTAACTGTGAGCGCGTAACATGGCTTTTACATTCACAACCCTAAAGACGGCCATTCAGGATTATACGCAGAATACGGAGACGACATTTACGAATCAGTTACCCCGATTTATTATAAATTCTGAAGAGCGGATTCTAAAGGAATGTCAGCTTGATGTTTTCCGTAGAAATGTGTCTGGAAGCTTAACTACTTCAAGTAAGTTTTTAGCAAAACCGGAAGCTTTCTTATCCCCCTTTTCCTTGAGTGTAATTGTAAGCTCGGAAAATAAGTTTCTTCTGTATAAGCAGGTAACTTTTTTACAGGATTATACGCCAAACCCAGCCACTACGGGAGAACCTCTATATTATGGGGATTGGAATGATGAATCTTTAATAGTCGCTCCGACACCCGATGATGATTATGCCGTTGAATTACATTATTTTTATAGACCAACTTCAATTACAGCAACTAGCGATGGAACTAGTTGGCTTGGGACGAATGCCGAGTTAGCCCTTCTGTATGGTGCCCTGGTTGAGGCCTATACTTTTATGAAAGGCGAACAAGATTTATTGTCTCTTTATAACAATAGATTCATGGAAGCTATTCAGTGGTTGAAGAATCTTGGCGAAGGTAAGCAAACCAGAGATGAATACCGTTATGATCGTGTTCGGAAAGATGTCGCATGATTGATCTTACCGGAAAGGGGTCGGGGATCCGGCTGTTGAAAGGAGCCTCGGTAGCCTTAGTTGGATTAGGGAATTCTCAGCGAGAATATACCTCTTCAGTGGCTAATGGGGCAGAATACGATGAGGTGTGGGTTGTAAACTCTATGCTGGCACCTATTAAGCATGATCGAGTGTTTATGATGGATCCGCCATCAAGGTTTTTTGATACTGATCTAGCTGGTAAGCAAACATCTGCTCTTAGAAGAGAACTTCCTAAACATCCCGGTCCCATATATACATGCGAGCTTGATAGTAGAGTTCCCGGAGCAGTTCTTTATCCTCTAGAGGAAATTGTCGCCAAAACAGGTCTTTGTTATTTTAATAATACAATTCCTTATGCCATAGCTTTCGCCATATATAATGAAATAGGAAAACTTTTCTTATACGGCATAGATTATTCCTATAAAACTAATATACATATGGCTGAATCAGGGCGCGCATGTACAGAGTTTTGGCTCTCGGCTGCTGTTGCAAGAGGTATGCGGATAGATGTGGCTTCGTGTTCGGCTCTTTTAGATACCGATGTCCCTATAGAAGAAAAACTATACGGATATCATAGATTAGATGATCCATTAATAATGAATCTAAAAGATGATACACTTACGCTGATACAAAAATCGAACATTGAACCCCCGGAACCCTTGGATGTTCAACCGGTTTTATTCGAGAGAAACGATAAAATTGTCTCAATGCAGGGGAAAGTATAATGTTTGATGTAAGTTCTTCTGTTTCAGTGGGAAATATAAAGGTACTCACTACCGATAATAGAGGTCATTCTATAGAAGAAGTTGCCCAGATGGCAGCGGATAGGATTCTTTATGTTGCTGATGAAGCACCTGCTCCCATACGAGATCAGGCTCAAGCGTTCAAGGATACGTTGAAGCAGACACTAATTTACTATATGCGGCAAGCGATAAAGCAAGACAGGGCGACAATTTGTGCTAAACTAAGGCAGAGTGGTTATTCCAATCTAGCCGATAATCTAAGGAGTTTGTGATATGGCTATAGCGCAGGCAATGTGTACTGCATTTAAGAGCGAGGTCTTAAAGGGTACGCACGATTTCTCCGCTTCCGGGGGTAATAGTTTTAAATTAGCTTTATATGCGGAAGGTAGTGGTGGTAAAAGCAGCACTACGGCTACGTTGGGAGCAACCACTACTGCTTTCACCACTACGGGTGAAGTGGCTTCTAGTGGATCATATGCAACTGGGGGATCCGCTCTCACCAATATTGATCCCACCACTAGTGGGACCACCGGATTCGCTGATTTTTCAGATCTAAGTTTCACAACGGCGACTATCACAGCTATGGGTGCTATGATCTATAATGATACGAACAGTGATAAATCTGTTTG